>Ga0116152_10003662_pt1 | contig 12281 bp, 15 predicted proteins | sample AD_UKC119_MetaG_FD_89894 | JGI IMG/M metagenome (GOLD analysis project Ga0116152, IMG submission 89894) | Active sludge microbial communities of municipal wastewater-treating anaerobic digesters from Hong Kong - AD_UKC119_MetaG | ecosystem: Engineered > Bioreactor > Anaerobic > Digestate...
AATCCGAGTGAGAATTTCCGTTCGCTTTTTCAAATATAAATCCAGCTTCTGTGAACTGTTCGTTTGTTAATTTCATTTCTGTTTTCAATTCAGCGTAACGATTTTCTTAAATAGCGCACAACGTGTTTGTATATGAGCCGTTGCGTGGTTTAGCACAATCCATTATAAGTACAAAACCAAAGAAGCACAAACCAAGCAATGGCTTATATACGGTGTTGGCAGTAGTTTTTTAACTTCCAGCTCCAGCTACTGTCGCAATTATCTGAAGTAAAATCCCAAGTCCAAATCCCCATAAAGCAGCGTGACAAGCGGTTTTCGCTTTATTAGGATTCTCACTTTTGTTACTAAAATAAATAATAGCACCAGCTAAAGGGATGCAAAAAGATAAAATTTGTAATCCAGTGCTTAATTTGTCATTTGGATTTTCTTTTGGGTTCAGTTGTTCTGACATAATTTTAATTGATTAGTGTTAATATTTGATTTCCTATATATATTCCGATTATTGAAACTAAAGACATTGTTCCGATTCCACTCATTAATCCAGTTACGAATCTTCTTGTGTTATTGCTTTCTATGTTAAAGTAAGCTTGAATTGCTCCATCAATGTAAGTTGGTAGAATGATTATAATTGACCATAAAAGAGGTATTTTTATTACGCCAAAAATGAAAAAGGGTAAAATAAAATATCCTAAATTTATTCCTGTGCATCTTGCACATAATGGGAATTGTTTGCCTTTCCAAAAAAATGATCTTTCAGGTTTTTGGTGGCAAAATGTAAAATGTAAATTTGCTCCTTTAATTTTTAAATCTTTTACTTTCTTCATTTGTTATTTATTTCCTAAAGCAAAAATTATAGTTACAACTAATCCTATAATTATACCTAAAATAGAAACTCCACAAGCTTGACTTGATTTTTTGTTATAACCTTCTGCTCTATATTTTATAAACATAAATAAGCCTATAATTGAGCCTATAACTGTGAAATTTGCTACAAATATCCAAGCCTTGTCTTCAAATGCTAATTCAGCATTTTTTTTGATATTAGAAACTCTCCTTTTTTCAGCTTCCTCTTTTTTCTTTTCTTCTTGTTTTCGTTCTTCTTCTTTTTGATTGGAATAATGTGTACTTGTGTTTTTGTATGTTGATTGTGATTGACTATGATTATCTTTTTGCTTGTTAGAATAAAAAGAATCATAAAGTCTGTCGTATTCACTTTTCTTTTGTTGGTTTGTTAAAATTTCATACGACTCTTGAATTTCTTTAAATCGTTCTTCAAAATATTTGTCTCCGCTGTTTTTGTCAGGATGAAATTTTACTGCTAATTTTTTATAAGCTTTTTTTATTTCTTTACTGTCAGCGTTTCTGCTTATTCCCAAAATTTGGTAATGGTTTTTTATCATACTAATTTGGAAATTTTAGCGAATTTGAAACTCGGAAAAAGACAGAACGCATATCATAAATATCTTCTTGTTTACAAGTTGTAGTTAGAGTATAAATAACTCCATTTTTAATAAACATATAATTATTGTAATATAATGGGTTTTTGTCAATTACTTCTTTCGCTGTATATGACATAAAAAAACCTTTTGTATTGTCTACAAATACAGTTCCTTTTTTTATGATTTTCATATCTGAATATGGCGACATTTTTATCCAAAAATCATCGGATAATGCAAGCATATCATCAATCGAAGCTTTTTCGTTTTGTGGTAGTTTTTTAACAACAAGAACAATAGAATAGCCTTTGTCGTTTACATATTTTAAATCAACATTTTTTCCTACAATTTTTTCTTGACTATAACCTTTCGGAATTTCTATGGAATAGGAATATTTTGGACTTTTATGATAGAGTTCAAAAGAATTTATGAAAGTTGAGAATAAACTATCTATATCATTTTTGTTGGCAGTAATATTAAAGGTATATGCAAAACCATTACTAACAAAAATGGCTTGTTTATTAAAAATATTACCTGTTGGTATTGTATATTCTAATGCTTTAAAGCCGTAAATGTAAGGCTCTGAATATTCTATGTTATTTGCGTTTAGCTCTTTTTTGTAGGAGTCTAAAAATTTACTGGAAAACAAATGCTTTTCGAGGTCAGTTTTAAACTCACTCAAGTCGTTTTTGAGGTCTTTGATTGAAAAAGAGTATACTATTTCGTTATTTTCTGAATTACAGCGATATGTATAAAAGTTTTCTTGAGTACTACTAAAGTCTTTCTGAAGTTCACAAGGTGATTCGATTCTGAAAAAATAATCAGAGAAAAATTGTTTGTTATCCTTTTTCTCAACCGAATTAGTTAATTCGGTTTTATGTTCTTTCTCTTTGTCATTTTTACAAGAAAAAAAGATTAAGAAAATTATAAATAAGTATTTAATTTTCATATTAGTTGCAATATTCGTAGTAAATTGATTTTACATTCTGATTTCCTTCTTCAATAGCTTTTTTTAAATCTTCACATCCATCTTCTCCAATACTTAATTTAGCAATACCACGATTGCCAAGAGCCATTCCTGTAAATTCTGTTTGGTAGTTGTCAAATTTAATTGTCATAGTAAAATCATAGATTGCTGTAGAGTATTTTTCCAACATTAAATATGCAAAACCTCTATTGTTATATGCTTTATAATAACCTGGACGAAATTCAATTGCTTTTGTATAGTCAGCTATTGCGCCATTAAAATTTTCTAATTTTCTTTTATTTAAAGCACGATTATAATAAGCCTCCGATAATTGAAATTTATCTTCAATTGGATATGTATTTATTGCTAATGTGTAATTTTCAATTGCTTTGTTTATATTGTTATTAGCTGATTGTTTTAATCCTTCATTATAATATAATACGGCTTGGTCGTGTTTTTTTAAGTAATCCGACATATTTGTTTTCATACCATTATCTTCAATTGAATTAATAATATCAAGAAACTCTTTTTGGTCATATTTAAATTCATCAGCATAAGTATAGCATAAGATTTGAAGTGTAGCACTTTTTCCAACATAAAATCCGACCATTGCTACAAGATTACCTTTTACATTTAAGTTTAAATCGTAAGTGAAAATTAGTAATTGTTTCCTTTTATCATAGTAGGTTTTTCCAATTTGAAGTTCCATTTTTACTTTTTCTGTTTCTAAACTTTCTAAAACCTTGTTGACACCAAATTTGTCCGTATAGAATTCTTTTAATTTTTCAATCTCACTTTCATTTGTTGTTGTTGCATAGAAGTTTTTAAATAGAATATAAGGATAGTCCATATCAGCATTACCAATTTTTTGAAAACAAGCATCATATTGAATATTTCCTTTATATTCCATATAAGTTTTAATGAATTTTGTTTTTTGTTGTAAAACTTCTTTAGGTAATCTTTTCCACGTCTTGTCAAAACTTACATTAAATCCAAGAGGGTTTTTATATATCGTTTGGCTTTTAGCCAAAAATATTGAACACAAGAAAAATAGTGGAAATAATGTTTTCATCTATTCGGTTAAAAATATGGTTTTAATATAAATTCCATTAGTATCAAATATTCGCCAATCTCCTCTATGATTAATTACTAAATACAATATAAGCTCATCTTTTAAATCATATATTCCAAATGTTCTTTTATCTAACATTTTTAAGTAAGTAGTATCATTACCATATTCGTCTTCTACATAGATTCTATCAGGATATTTAATTTTTGGATTTACGTATGGTTCGTTATAAGTTTTTGGTGAGTAGGTGTAATCAGTATAATAAAGTGTATTATAGTTATTGTCCCGACTTATCCAGCCAGGTTTTCCTGTATATGGATTTGTGTTACCTACTGTAGAAAAATTATCATTTCTTGTGCTATTTGGTGCAGTTCTGTAATGTGGTTGAACATAAGTTCCATTTTTTCTGTAATAGCCTTTAACTTTAACGTGATTGGAATTGGTCTGCGCAATTGAAGAAAGGCAAAAAAATATTGCTAAAAAAATGAGTAATATTATTTTTTTTAATCTCGCTTTCAATTTTCGAATCTTGTATTTTTATTAGTTATCTCGATTTTTATTTAAATTACTGCCAACGGTTTTGTATATGGCTCGTAGCGTGTAAATTATCAATATTTTTTTGGTTAAGCACGAGCCGAATTTTTTAATTTTCTTATTATCTTTTTTTATCAATAAGCCAAATTAAAAAATTTGGCGGACTTGCAAATATGCCTTAACTTCGATTAAGCAACTAACTAGCTATGAGCTATATACGTTGTTGTAAGTAGTGCTTTTTTCGTTCACTTACTTAATTTCAAAATCCGAAATGCTCCTTGAATTACCAACACAAAAACAATTGTTCCGATAATCAAATCAGGTTTACTCGAATTCAACCAATTTACCAAAATTCCTGCAATTATTACTCCTAAATTTATAATCACGTCATTCGAGGTGAAAATCATACTCGCTTTCATATGTGCCTCTTCTTTGCTCTTTGACTTTTGCAAAATATAAAGACAAATTCCGTTTGCGATAAGTGCAAAAATCGAAACGATAATCATTGTCGAAAAATCGGGAAGTTTTTCGTCTCCAAAAAATCTTCTTAAAACTTCTACAAATCCAATTATCGCAAGTGTTATTTGAAAATATCCAGCAAGTTTAGCAATCCGTTTTTTCTTAATCAACGTTCCGCCAACCGCAAACAAGCTAATTCCGTAAACGAAACTGTCGGCAAGCATATCCAAACTGTCGGCAACCAATCCCATTGATTTTGCGATAATTCCTGTCGTCATTTCGATAATAAAAAACGCAAAATTTATGGCAAGCACAGACCAAAGTAGTTTTTTCTGATTTTCGGTTTCTTTAAATTCCGTTTGGTCGGTTTGTTCCGTTGAGATTTTCTTTCCGCCTAAATTTAGTTCGATAACGGACTTTTCGATTTGGTCAATTTCTCCGCTGTGAAAAACGGTCAATTTTCGGTTCGGAATATCAAAGTCCAAATTCGCAACACTCGAAATTCCGTCCAATTTCATTCGGATTAGATTTTCCTCCGATGGACAGTCCATTTTGGTAATTTCAAATATCGTTTTATTCACTCGGTTTCTGGGTTTTCCGGCATTACTTACAACGGTCTAGTATATGAAAAGTAGGCGATTTTGAAGCACGAAACTTTCGATTAAACACAAAGTGTGATATGAGGCAAAACCCTTGATTTTACTGCTATTTCGCCTATTTTTTATATACATTGTTGCCAGTAGTGCTTTTCTCTATGCTATTCCGAATTTTTGTTCCAAATCCGTTACGATTAAATCTAATTTAATACCATTTGAGCCTTGAACTAAAATTAAATCAAAAGCAGTCGTATTATCTGACATAAACTCTGACGCTTTTTCTGAATTTTCAAAATGATGTTTTTCATCCACTTTACTTAATTCATTTGTGTATTTAGTGTAATCGCCAACAGTTACTAACATATCTACTTTATTTTCTAACGCTGAAATTACTTTTCCAATTTGTTCGTGAGCTTCTTTACTATGCGATCCTAACTCTAACATATCACCAATAATACATACCAATCTGTGCTTTGTATCTTTTCTTTTTGATATTGTTTTTAGGTTTGCAATAATAGAATCTGGTGCAGCATTGTAAGTAGAATCTAAAATTAATGCTCCATTTTTTAATCGAACAGAAACTCCTCTTCTCTCTGGTTGGACAAATGATGAAATTTGTTTCGCAATTGTACTTGTGTCCACACCCATTTCGTTGGCTATTCCAAAAGCTATTGCTGCATTATAAGCGTTGTATTCGCCAGTACATTTTTCCATATGGATTTCTATTCCATTAAGCTTAAATCTTGGAAACATATTATCAACCAATTCAATGTCAGTAATTCTAATATCAGCCTTTTCATTTTTACCATAACTAATCACTTTACAATTAGCCATACTCGAAATGAACTCGTAGAAGTCGTCATCAATATTTAGAAAGGCTACACCATTTGTGTCCATTCCCTCAAAAATTTCTGCTTTTGCTTTTGCAATGTTTTCTCTAGTTTTTAAAATCTCTATGTGAGATACACCAATATTGGTGATAACTCCAAAATCTGGTCGGGCAATTTTTGACAAGTAATTAATTTGGTTTAAATCTCTCATTCCAAACTCAACAACAGAACATTCGTGGTCTCTTTCCAATCTCGATAGTTCAATAGGCACTCCTAATTGATTGTTATAATTTTTACGACTTTTATGTGTCTTGAAAGTGTTTTGAAGAACGTGTGCAATTAGTTCTTTCGTTGTTGTTTTTCCAACACTTCCTGTAACTGCTACAACTGGAATATTCAGCCTGCATCTCCAAATTCTACCTAAATCGCCCAATGCTACTTCAGTCGATGGCACCAAAATTTGAGGAATAGAAATATTCGGCATTAACTTTTCAACAACAGCAGCAACAGCACCTTTGTCTTCCGCTTCTTTTATAAAATCGTGTCCGTCAGCTTTCTGACCTTCTAAAGCGACAAACAAAGTTCCTAATTTAACTTCGCTTGATTGTTGTGTTATATTCAAAATATAGTCCATTGGTGAGATTGCCTTATTTGGCCGTCCTCCAACTGCAACACTTGCTTCAAATAGTGGTATTGTTATCATAGATTATTGTTTTTTCGCATTACTGGCAACGTGTAAGGCTATGATTTCGTTGTGGAAAATGTCGGCAGACTTTTCCGCTTATGAAATCAAGCCGAGTAAATATACGAAAACTTTTGATTTGGTACGAACGCCACAATGAATTATAGCCAGTGTTGTACGCAGGTTTTTTTATTCGGTTAAATTAACTATACATTTCTCTCGTATTTTCCAAATTTGGTCAAATTCAAATTTTGAGTTGCTTTTCTTTAGCCAATTTTCAACAAAACTTTTGTGATAGTCAAGTTTAAATTTTGCAACTTGTTCAGGTTTGATTTCTTTTTCTTGGATTATGTCTTTTTCTATTTTTTTGAATTCCGATTTTTTCGTTGTCAAGTCTGTCCGTTTGCCATTGATTTTTAAATAACAATGTGCTTCAGGAATAAATTCAATCAAGTTGTCAGTCAGTTCAGTTCCGATTTTTGGCGTGTTCGATTCAGTCATTCGGTAAATTCCTATTATCAATTCAATATTCGGAACGTTATTTAAATCCGCAATACTTTTTAAAAGAGCGTGTTTCGAGCTACAAGTTCCTTTTTTTTTCAGACAATACAAGCCCAAAATCAGTCCGATTTTTATTTCGTCCGTATGGTAAATTCTTGATGAATTCGGTCAGCTCATTCCACGTTTCAATTCCTTTGCTTTTTGCAAGTTCAGTTAGTTTATCTTTTGATGTTAATTTGTAATCAGCGTTCATTTTCTCAACTTGCGTACAACGGTTTTGTATAAGATTAGTTGCGTGGTTTAGCAACGAATTTAGCAAATACAAACCGAATAGAAAATCCGCGAGGATTTTCGTAAGTAGGCTCGTACCAAGCAATTAATTTTATACGTTGTTGGCAACTGGCTTTATTATTCGTTTATTGTTATTTCGACTTTAACTACACCTTGTGCAATTCTTTCTTTTTTCCTTATTCCAGATTTAGATGTAATGTTTCCCATAAGGCTTGATTCTCTCGTAAATCTCGAAGCATCCCAATGTTTATTGACAGTTTGTCCATTATCGTAAAAATATTTGATTGTTGCACTTTTAGTTTTAAGTAGCTTTTCTTTAAATATTCTTTCGTTTGGTGGATTTAGTACAATTTCAAATTTTCCGTTTCCTGTTCTTGAATATCTGTTAGTTTCTGACCTTTCAATCCTTTCAAACTTTTCTATGTTTCTTTGCTCATTATATTTCTCTGAAATCTCAAGTTTAATATCTTTTAAAACTCTCGAAACTAAATTTATGTCATATTCTACAGATAGTTTTTCAAGAATAAGTTCGGAAACAGTTTCTTTAAAATTCTCCGACAATAATTTTTCTTTAATTTCTTTCTCGGTTGTCTTCTCGTTTATTTTTTCAAATGCTTTTTTGGCAAATTCAGTCAGAGCATCTTTGTCAAATTTGTCTTTTGAGAAAAGTTCGGTAAATTGTTTGCCTTTTTCATTTTCTCTTTTAAATTCTATGTTTTCGATTAGTGTTGCATTTTCATTTTGGTTCATTTCTCCATCATAAAAAACTTGAATTTGAGGACCAATTAAAATACCAAATTCCAACTTGAATTGTCGCATATATGTTGATAATTGAATTTGGTTTTGATTGCTTAAAGAAGTTTTAGGTCTTTTTATTTCAATTACAAATAATTTTTCGCCTGTTTGATTTGATTTAACAACAAAGTCTGGTGTCATTCTGTCCCTTGAAGAACCTAATTGATAATTCGGTCTAATCTCAAAATCTCCAGAAAATTCGTCCCAACCTAAAATTTCTAAACCTTTTTCGACAATTGGCTCAAATTCGGTTTCGGTAATGTCGGTTTGTATTTTTTCAAAAAGATAGTAACAGAGTTTATTCCAATTTTCCATATTATTCTTTGATGTTCGGTTTTTTCTTCAGCTTGTTGCCAACGGTTCGTATATGAAAAGTAGGCGATTAGAAAGCACCAAACTTTCGGGTAAACGCGAGGTTTGATACGAGCCAAAACCCTTGATTTTACTACTGTTTCGCCTATTTTTTATATACATTGTTACCTGCTGTGTTTTTTATATTTCTTTCATTATGAATTCAATAATCTTGTTTTTTCTGTCTTCGATTAAATCTCTTGTCCAAGCTTGATTGTCGGCTGTCATTCTTTGAATTTCTCTTTGCTGTTCCAAATGAGTATAACTGTCTCGCTTTTCTTTGAATGGTTTATTTCCAACTGAACAATTATGTGATTTCGATAGCAAAAGGTAGTTGCCTAAACAGTTTATAAATTGATTTCTGAATTCTTCGTCATAGCTGTCATAGCCTGTTTCAGGATTTTCAGTCTGTGGTGCAATATGTTCTAATTCAGGACTTACAATCTTGTCGAAACGAGTTGGTGTGTAACCGCTTTTTCCTTGACTTTCTAAATGATTTTCATATTTCCATAGCAGATATTTTGCAATGCTGTGATTTAAACCACCTTGAATTGAACGCTCCAATTCATTGTTGTTCCAATAAGCCCACCACCAAGATTCTGACGATACATTTTTCATCCATTCGATTCTGTCAACTACTGGTTGGATGTCTGGATTTTCGTTTGTGAAGTCTTTGTAAACGCCATTTAGTCGAGATGTAATGTCTGCTCTCGTTCCAATCAGTCTATGACGTAATACCATTGATTCCAATTTATTACATAGCTGATTGATTTGGTTAATAGACAGTCCAAATTTGTATGCTTTAATGACAAACGGCATTGCAATACCGATTCCACCAAGCGTAATTAGTGAATGAATTTCTAAATTCCCACGCTCATCTTTTCCAAAGAATGTTGTTAAATGCTCAAAGCTTGTAGCAAGTGATTGGGTGAATGACTTGATGAACGGAATTGGGTTATCTTCAGATAACAGTTTGTTGATTTTGTCAACTGCATTTGTTTCCCAAAGCGAATTGAAATGAACTCGAAGCGTATAGACCAAAACATCATCTTCGTTAATTCTATACTCAATTGAAGATATGGATTTATAAATTTTCTCGAAACGAGTTTTAATCTCTTCAATCAAAGCTTCTTTTTCTTCGCCACCGTATAAGTGCACGTTAAACATAAATTGAGCTTTGATGATTTCTAAGTTGGAAGGCTTTTTACCTCTATTGTTTTGGAAAATGAACATTTGGATTGCTTCGGATTCATCTTGGACTGGATGAGTAGTGCAAGAAGCATTTTGAATTGTCTTCAACATCTTTAGCAGATACGATTCATCTTTACTCGCCAAATGAGAAGTAAAGAAGTCAAATGCGGTTACAATACGTTTGGCTGATTCCGTTTCAAGTCCGTTTTTATCTTTCTTGATTTGGTCAATTACATAGTCTTTGAAAAGCTGTTTGTCATAATCCACGGTTTCAAAACGGTAAGTTGATTTTCTTTTGATGATGTCTTCAAAAGTTTCTTCTTCCTTTTCTTTTAGAGGTCTGATTTGCTTTAGTCTTGCGAATAAGGCTGAAAGAAATATAACGATGGTCGTCATTCTCTGCTGACCATCAATAACACCAAATTTGTTGTCTGCTTGTTCTTCAAAAAGGAAATGACCGAAGTAATATTTTGACTTAGTTGTACTACGATTATAATCTTCTAAGTCCGAGAGAAAGACGTTTACTTGTTTCGGTAAATTCGATTTTTCAAATTCTGTGTCCCAAGAATACGCCCTTTGATAAGTTGGCACAAAAATTCGATTTCCTGCCAACATCTGTTTAATTGTTGTTGATGCTTCCATTTAGTACGATTGAAAATTACTATGGGTGGCGAAGCCACCCATAGTAAACAGTTTTATGCAGACCTTTGACTAATTCTCTTACATTTCTCGTCATAAACTCTAAGCCAACTACCTTCTTTTGTCGTGAATGAGTTACCCGCTGCATTAATAACTCTGATATTACTTGATGACATCTGGGAAATGCGTTTACAGTTCTCATCATAAACCCTTATCCAAGAACCTTCTTCAGTAACGAAAAATGAAGATGCAATGCCTACTACATTAATTCGATTACTTGACATTTGAGAAATTCTTTTTCCTTTTTCATCATAAACTCTTATCCAAGAGCCTTCATTTTGGACGTTTGAAATTGCCATATTTTAATTTTTTAGTTGTTGCTTACTCTTTTCGGTTTTCAGCTTTCCCCGTTTTTTCTGCAAATGTCGAAAGTCAGTCCGTCAAAACGTGTCGCTGTTAGTTTGCACGGTCGTCTTTTTTACATAGCAGGTAACGGTTAGTATATGAAAAGTAGGCGATTTCGAAGCACTTCACTTTCGGTTAAACACGAACTTTGGTACGAGCCAAAAGCCTTGAATTTATTACTAGTTCGCCTATTTTTTATATACATTGTTAGCACCTGTTATTTTTTCATTTTCAGTCCTGTTGGTCTGTTCGTTAGTTCAAATATTTCTATGTTGCCAAGGATTAAAACAATTCCTGAAGAAGCTCTGTCCTTGTACTCTTCGTTAATGTAAGACCGAGTAATTTCTCCGTTTTTTAGTAGGTGGTTTATGGTCTTTTTGAAAATCTCAATTTTTATTCTTTGTGGTTTTCCGTTCGAGGTAATTCGTTGAATACCTGACCAATCAACCTTTACGATTTTGTTTGTTTTTCCATCTGGTCTTTTGATTGTTTTACCTTCTAATGGCATTACATACTTTTCCCAAATGTTTTCAAATGAGTTTGATTTAGTCGTCCTTTTGGTTTTGTTGGAAGTCCGAATAGCAGGTATGTTTACAATCTCAATCTTCAACTTATTGGCGACTTCAAGTGCATTGTCTATTATTCTTCCGTTTGTTGCTATGATTGCTTTTGTGCAGTCGAAATAGTCTTTTGCTCCGTGAAGTTCCATAACCATTTGCCTATTTATTGGTCGAGTTGAACCACCAAACATTTTTGCTTGAATTGCTATTTTTTCTTTGCCTTTAGTAGCAACTACGTCAACACCGTAATCATTTGAGTATTGAGAAACGGTCGTTTTGTAACCTTTTGTTTCAAAATGTTCTGCTACAATATGTTCATATTCATCAGGTCTCATCCGGTCAAGTTTGCAAATGGTCTGACACCAAATTGTTTAATGTATACACTCAATAATTGCTTTTCAATCTCTCTTGGGTCATCTTTTGTTGTTGGCTTCCAACAGAATATTAGGTCGCTATGGTTTTTAAGCTGCCATATTAATCTACCGCCCCAATGTCCAACATTTTTCGTTTCTCCAAATCTCAAATATTGTCCGAGTCTTGTGTTTAATGTGGCTTTTCCTGTTGGACTTCCTGCTTTTCCAATGTAAACGACTTGTGAATTGTCAACGTGATTGTTTTTCAATTCAGCGATTGAAACATTTGGGTCTTTCCCTTTAAAAAAACCACCTACGCCTGGATTAATAAATTCGGTCTTCTTGAAAGTCGGGTTAATTACGAGGTAAACACCTTTAATTTTTGGAATGCTTGATTTGTCAGTCCAAAGTTCTCGTACTGTTTTAAATCCTGTGAAACCATTTTTCTTTATGTCGTCAATGTCATTGAAATTCACGGTCGTCTTTTTTAATAGGTGCTAACGGTTTGGCTATGATTCCGTTGCGTAGAAATTCGGCAGAATTTCGGAGTAGGAATCATAGATTATATAAAAGTAATGTTTTTTCATTTAGTTAACTAACAAGCAATGGATTATAGCCGTTG
>Ga0116152_10003663_pt1 | contig 12279 bp, 4 predicted proteins | sample AD_UKC119_MetaG_FD_89894 | JGI IMG/M metagenome (GOLD analysis project Ga0116152, IMG submission 89894) | Active sludge microbial communities of municipal wastewater-treating anaerobic digesters from Hong Kong - AD_UKC119_MetaG | ecosystem: Engineered > Bioreactor > Anaerobic > Digestate...
ATTTGGTAACAGGGACAAGTAGTAGTTCAGCATCATCGCCATTAATACTCTCTGGTGGTTATCAATCATCTGTTGTAGGATCTTCAAATGCAGTCTTAACGATAAACAACACGGCACCTTTGTGGAATGCCAACCAATTAAGAGGCAGAGATATATCTTATAACACCCCAAACAATGGACAAGTTCTGGCATGGAATGGATCTGCCTGGACGCCATCAGATATCACAACACCGTCATCCAATAAAAAACTGGTCCTTTCTGCGGAATATGCCGGTGCTGTAATTGTTCCCGGTTCTGGAACAAACCATATTGGAGATATGATTGGAGGGAATACTGGAAATAACTCTCCTCGTTATATGAATTATTATGAATGGAAAGGGAGAAGTTCTTCAGGAATTCAGACTTATCAGATCATTTTGAGAATCACTCTTCCCAATGATTTTACAGAATGGCTCAATAATGCCATTGTCATTGATTATCTAGTTAATTCGGGTTGTAATTTACAATTATCGTTTTATAATTTATCCAACACCCTTTTAACGAGCCAGACACTCTATTCATCAGGATGGAATACAACAACAATTTGGGCAAGTAGTTTATCATCGTGGATTACTCCCGGAGAAACGGTTGCTTTGATCATTACTTTATCTTCAACGAATAACAATGTGGTTAGGATAGGAGATATTATACTGAATTATAAATAATTTCTTATTTTTAAAATGAGACCAATGAAAATCCTAAAAAATAAAAAAATTATTGTTATCCTTTTTATATTTTCGGGTTTTTTCTATTCCTTTTCACAATATACTACCATAACCGTTACTATTCCCTCATCATCAGATGCACAAATTAGATCCGGATCTAACAGGAATTATGGCAATTGTGACTATATGTGGGTTGGTGAATATGGGGTATATCGTAGTTTGGTTTATTTTGATCTATCTTCTATCCCTTCAAATGCTACCATTACCAATGCTTATGTAACATTAACAGCCATAAGTGGATCAAACAGTGGAAATAGAGATATATCGATGTATCGGATTACATCTGATTGGGTAGAGGGAGGGGGATGCGATCAAACAGGTTCAGTGAACTGGAACAGTAGGATGAGTGGTCAAAATTGGTCTTCATCAGGAGGTGATTATTCATCAGTAATTTCAACAACAACAGTGTATGGAACTTATTATGTTCCATACACTTGGGATTTAACACAAACAGCTCAATACTGGCATAATGGCATCTATACAAACTATGGAGTTATCTTTATTCAACCCAATGAAAATCACTATAAAGTATTTGCAACAAAAGAACATACCAATTCGGACTATCATCCATTCATAACCATTTCATATAGTATACCAACTGCATCACCGGGAGGCATTGCTTCCCAATTAAGGTTTTGGGTAAAAGCGAACGAAGGTGTTACGATAACAAGTGGTGCAGTATCTCAATGGAATGATCAATCTGGAAACAATCGACATCTTTATCAAAACACCTCCTCAAACAGACCAACACGTTTGGAAAATGGCCAAAACTTCAACCCAACAGTACGTTTCAATGCTTCTAACACACAATTTTTTCAACGGAATAGCAACTTCAATATTTTTGCAGGATCGTACTCAATTTATTTAGTTGGTTATAATACTTCTGGACAACGAAGTTTTATTACAGTTAATGAATCGGGAGGGTCCTCGATTGCTAGTGGAATCCATATTGAAGCAAATGATCCAAATACAATGCGTTTTTTACATAGGTATCCGTTAAGTACTGGAGGGGGTGATAACTTAGTATTAAGTACTGATCTGAACAATTCATCTGGAAACGTGATGTCATTTTATCGCAATACAAATACTAAACATAAATTTATACTAAATGGTATTGACAATTACTCATTATCTCCCAATTCAAGTCAGTTTTCCAACAATGAAGTAACTGATTTAACCGTTGGACAATTAGGGTCAGAGAATAATAGATATCTTAATGGTGAAATTGCTGAAATTATAATATACAATAGGGATAATGAATCAGATCGGCTTAGAATTGAATCATATTTAGCATTAAAATATGGTATCTCACTCAATAATGGTATAGGTGTTAATTATGTCGCTTCCAACAATACTACTTTTTGGAATCGTTCAACCAATTCTGGATATAATCATGATGTTTTTGGTATTGGAAGAGATGATCAATCAGCACTACACCAAAAACAGTCACAAACTACAGAATCTGACCCCTTTTTCACGATATATCATCTCAACAGCGATTCTGATCCATTACCTACCACAAACGAGTTAAATACAAGTACAATTCCTGTTAATCGAAGTTTTTTAGTTTTTGGAAACAATGATGGAGATATTACACAATGGTTTCGATATCCGGAAACACCAGTTTCAATAATATCTAGAGTTGAAAGGATATGGAAAGTACAAAAAACAGGAACCATTAATAATGTCACATTAACAGTTGACACTTCTGATCTTCCAGCAAACACAGGAACACTCCCCATTTACTTATTGGTATCATCCACTCCTGATATGACTAATGCAGAATATGTTCCCATGACCTTATCTGGTTCAATCTGGAGGGTTGCATACAACTTTTCAACAAACACATACATTTCTTTTGGATACGGTTTTGTTTCACAACCCATGAGACATGGAAAAGCTGTCATCAATGGAGAATTAATCCCCTACAAATAACGCCCTCTTATGTTTGCTAAATGTTAATTATTAAATATTAATTGTTAATTGTTAACTTCTAGCATCAGCCCTTTCAGATACTCCCCTTCCGGATGGAAAATGTTGACAGGATGATCCAAAGATTGATGAAGTTGTTTTACGACCCGTACTGCTTTGTTTTCTAAAGCGGCAGCTGAAAATACAATCGTTTGAAACTCATCTTTGGAAATGGCTTGAGAACATGAAAAAGTGAATAGAAATCCGCCTGGTTTAAGCTTTTCCATCGCTTTTCTGTTGATGTTACGATAACCTTTTATCCCTTGCTCTTTTGCCTTGTGATGTTTTGCAAACGCCGGCGGATCTAATATGATCAAATCGTAATAATGATCCTCCATCTGCTCTAAAAAATCAAATACATTTTCAGCATATGACTGATGCACAGATTGATGCACAGATAATGAGATATTTCTTTCTGTCCACTCGATGGCTCTTTTTGAAATATCTACAGAGTGAACCAGTTCTGCACCCCCATCTAAGGCATACAACGAAAAACCTCCCGTATAACAAAAGAGATTCAACACTTTTTTGTTTCTGGAAAAATCACAAACCAACTGTCTGTTATCGCGTTGGTCGATAAAAAACCCTGTTTTTTGACCATTTTCAATATCTACATAAAACGGAATCCCATTTTCATGTACGAGCACATCTTCTAAAGTTCCATACAACAACCCTTCTTGTGGAGTACAGTTTGCCTGATCCAAAAGTGTTGAGGCACTTTTATTATAAATTGAACGAATCTGACCTGGAAATAGTTCCAACAAAATCTGAATGATCGTTTCTTGTAAAAGACACATCCCTGCGGAGTGAAACTGAATCACCACATTTCCATTAAACCAATCCACAATTAAGCCGGGAAACAGATCCCCTTCCCCATTGATCAACCTAAAAATATTGGTCTCTGGATTCCAAATTAGTCCAAGCGTTTTTCTATATTGAATTGCGTTTTCAAACTTTCTCCTCCAGAATAAATAATCGGGGGCTACTTGTTCAAAACTAAAGATCCTGACGCAAATAGAGTTGTTATTATAATGACCAGTAGCTAAATAGCGATTTTCAGAATCGTAAACTTCAACAATATCTCCATCTTTTAAAGTGGGATCTTTTTTATACACGGCTCCAGAAAATACCCAAGGATGAAACCTTTGCAGTGATCTCTCTTTATTTCGAAGTAATACGATTTTTTTCAATGAGATTTTTGTTAAATAATTATTAATCAATACAATTCTTTTAAAAAAGATTATGAAAGGGAGGCTTTAATGAATCCCATAAACAACGGATGGGGTCTGTTAGGCCTTGATTTAAATTCAGGATGAAATTGACAAGCCACAAACCAGGGGTGATCTTTTAGCTCTATCATTTCTACGATATTACCATCTGGGGAAGTTCCACAAAATATCAACCCATGATCTGAAAGGATGGTTCTGTAATCGTTATTCACCTCGTACCGATGGCGGTGTCTTTCAGAGATCAGCTCTGTTCCGTATGCATCAAAAGCTTTGGTACCAGGTAAGAGTTTACATGGGTATTTACCCAGTCTTAAAGTGCCTCCAAGAACATTGATATCCTCTTGTCCAGGTAAAAAATTGATAACAGGATGTGGAGTATCAGGTTCCATCTCTATACTGCAGGCATCTTTAAGATGGGCTACATTTCTTGCAAATTCAATAATGGCTATTTGCATCCCCAAACAAAGGCCTAGATAGGGTATCTTATTCTCACGGGCATATTGAGCGGTATTGATTTTACCTTCAGTACCTCTTACACCAAAACCTCCTGGGATTAAAATTCCATCCAGTCCGGATAAATGTTGAGCCGCAGTAGCAGGTTCAATGATCTCAGAGTCAATCCATTGAATATCAATTTTTGTATGATTAAAAATAGCAGCATGTTTCAAAGACTCCACAACACTCAGATAGGAATCGTGTAATTCGGTATATTTCCCAACTAATCCAATTGTTACCGATTTAGTAATGTTTTTACTCATCTCCACCATAGAGGTCCAATCCGAAAGATCTTTTTCTTTACATTTGATCTTTAAACGTTTGATCACTTGAGTAGCGAGTCCTTCTTCCTCTAGGGCAAGGGGCACTTCATATAGGGATTCAGAATTTATATTTTCAATAACACAAGCAGGTTTCACATTACAGAAAAGGGAGAGTTTTTGTTTAATTTCATGACCGAGGGGCCTATCACTTCTGCACACCAGAATATCAGGTTGAATACCAAGACTAAGTAGCTCTTTCACACTATGTTGAGCAGGTTTCGTTTTCAACTCATTGCTCGGTGTAATAAAGGGGATCAGTGCTACATGAATATACATACAGTTATTGTAACCCTCTTCATACTGGAACTGTCTGATCGCTTCCAGAAATGGTAAACTTTCGTAATCTCCTACAGTACCACCCACTTCAACTATCGCCACATCAGCAGCATTCGATTTGGCATTCAAGCGGATTTTATCCTTAATCATATTGGTAATATGGGGAATCATCTGCACAGTAGAACCAGCATAAAGTCCGTTTCTTTCATTATCTATTACTGAATAATAGATCCTACCTGATGTAATATTAGAGTGTTTATTCAGATTTTCATCAATAAAACGTTCATAATGTCCCAAATCTAAATCTGTCTCACCCCCATCTTCAGTCACAAAAACCTCACCATGTTGAATAGGATTCATAGTACCGGGATCCATATTGAGATAGGGATCCAGTTTTTGCATGGTTACTTTAATACCACGAGATTTAAGTAGCCTTCCAAGTGAAGCTGCAGTAATTCCTTTACCTAATCCTGAGACTACTCCGCCTAGGACAAATATGTATTTACGAGTCATATGATTGCATTTATGTACAAACTGCAAAAATATGATTTTTTTTTGGTATTTTCACCTATATTTTTTACTTTTTTTTTACACAACAACAAACCTTGAAGATATTAGATTAGATATATAAATGAATGTCTATTTTTTAAAAAAAATTAAATCTTGACTATTTTTTTATAAATGATTCCATGATTAGTTTCAATTCTTAAATGATAAACTCCTTTAGAAAAAGTACTCATATCAATGGATTTAATGTTCGAATCAATGCAGGAATTTTGCAATATTTTTCCATAAATATCAAAGATCATATAACTCTTTAAGAAAATATCATTTTGCATTACTGAGATTACAATTTGATTGGAAGTAGGATTTGGAAATATTTCTATCCATTGGTTTAATTCAAAATCATGAATTGAAGAAACATTTGTTGTAAAAAATAAAATATCTGAATATGTACTTTCAATACCATTACAAATGGATTTGACCTTTACTAAATAGTTTGTAGAGGGTAAAAGTGAAGTTAAAAGCATTTCAGGCACATTATTTACTGTATGAGTAATCCATGACGAACCCGTATCAGATTTGAAAGAAACGATCCAACTATTCTCATCTCCCTGAGGAATCCATGATAACATTGCTGATTGAGATGTGATATTTGAAGCTGCCAGACCACTTGGAGATGGGCAAACTATTGAATTGCTGGTTACAAAAATATCATCCATATAAACTGTTTCAATACTGTTATGTGTTCCTTCAAAAACCCAACTTATGTAGTTCATTCCGGATAAACCGTTTAAATGAACTGTAGAAGTAAGCGGTCCGAAAGAACCGGAACCTGGAATTATTGAAAATGGTTGATCTACCCAATTTACTAAATCAGAACTTGTTTGAATTTTAAAAACACAATTTTCGATAAATTGATTATCAACTAATTTAATTTTAAATGAAATAAAAGGATCATTTTGACCCGAAAAGTCAAATGGTGGAGAAATTAACCGAGAAATTCCAGAACCAGTATCTGGAATAAATTGCAATTCATTCGTAGTTCCACCTGCATTAGTTGATGAGACTAGTCTCCAACTATTTTCATACAAATCTCCTGTTATTGATTGAGACCAGCAGTCTGGATTAACCAAAGAGTTAAAACTTTGACTATAGGGCAATACTAAAGGATTACAGAGAGTTGCATGTGTTTTTTTCAACGACCATGCACTTGAATCGCCACTTCCACAAATCGATTTAATATAAAAATCGTAGGTCATTCCATCAACAAGTGAGTTTATAATACAACTATTTTGATTTGAGGTTACGATAGTTCCATTACTCATAGAAAAATTTTCCGGACCATAAGCTACAATCCATGAAGAATTTGCAGAAGTCGAGGTCCAGTTTAACTCAATAGAATTGGGTGATAAATCAGTAATTGTGATATTAGTTGGTTTAATACAATTCGAAATAGGATTTATTGAGATATTATCAATATGAATATCATTATAATAAAATTCACTTCCATAATCATATTTACTTACGTAAAATGCAATTTTAATTGCTCCTGAGTATGGTGCCATTGATACTGAATCATAAAGAGGAATAGTTTGAGTTTGTAAAAAGTTATTTAATTGACTAAAAGGAGTTCCGGTACTATTATTCCACTCTTTAATAATTCCTGCAGAACTCCATGTATCACCAAAATCTCTGGAAATCAATACAGCAAAACGGATAGAAGGAGATAAATGCAGATCTCCCGGATTCGTACTATATGGATTTGTTGCAGCCATGTCAAATTCAAGTTGATATAGATTTGAAGCATCACCTAATTGAATAGGTGGAGTTATATACCACTCATGAGCATAATTATTTAAATGGATTACTCCCGTATTTTGTTGAAATACTGAACTTAACATCCATGTTTCGGATATATTAATTAGGCTAACAGAAGCAGATGCAGGCAATTGACCTGACTTAATTTCCCAGCATGAATTGGGTAATAATTGATCAAATGTTTGATTAAAATCTGACAGGTTTATCAAAGGGCATTTAGTCGTAAATTCAATAGGTACAGAAAAATCTGTTGGAACCAATGTATCACAAACAGCTTTAACACGAAATTGATAGGTGGTCAAAGGCATTAAAAAATTACAGGTATAGGGTGGTGTTACATCAGGTATTAAAGTCCAATTTCCATTAGAAGTATCTCTATATTCTAAATCATATCTCATAGGTAGGCCAACGGGCGAAGGGGTCCAGTTAAAAGTAGCACTATTTGCCTGAATTGTTGATACAGATAGTCCTAATGGAGGTAAACAGGAGGGTTGTTGCATCACCATAACACTATCAATATTTAACGAAGAGAGAGAGGCTGATATTCCTCTAACTATAATAGCCAATCGTTCATTTCCTGTAATAGAAGTTAAATTATTATAATCAACTGTCATCCATGGATCAACACCATACAAAGTATTTACATATTGCAAGAAAACGAAAGAAGAAAGATTAGAAAAATCTGAAAAATACCCAACTCCAATTACACCATAATGACAGGATAAAACTTTAACGTTAACCCTTAATGTATTTATTGGAGTATTGAATTCAGGCAAAATTAAATAATAGCTATCATCTGAACTCACGGGATAAAATCCCATACAATGATTTGACCCTGAGCAATTTGAAACTCTGGCTTGTGTATTTCCATCTGAATAATTATCAAAACACAAAGGCATTTCTCCTAAGGGTGTTGATTCAAAATCTTGAACATAAGGAATTGACTGTATGGTACATAACGTTCCAAAAGATCTTATAAAAGTATAAAGACTAAAACTTTGATCAGAACAAACCGATCTGACTTTTACCTCATATCTGTGACCGGGATTTAGATTATTTAGTACAATTGAAGTATCATTTGAAAGGAGAATTGACCAACCACTTTGGGGGTCAGTTTTGTATGAAACTTCCCATGAAGTCTCATTTCCTGCTCTCATCCATTTGATTTTTGCTGATGTGGTAGTTATTGAATCAATAATAACCGAATTAATTGGGGGATGATCGCAAAGAATTGGAGGTGTAAACGAGAACTCATCAAATAAAGATCTTCCAACATGATCAGCTGTACAAGCAAAAATGATATGAGTAAATGTATCAGCCGGAACTACAGCAACATATTCATACCATCCTTGAGTTGGAACCACTGGAGGTAATTCTTTGACACGATATATTGTTCTTAATAGGAGTGCATTGGTTGTATTATTTTGATTATTGGCATAGACTTTTAATGAACCTAATTGATTCACATTTCCATTTTGCCGATATACCCAAAATCGAATTTCAGTTCCCGTAACCAAATTTGAAATTTCAGGTGTTGAAATATAGCGAACATCTCCATTTGACATTAAATCTGTGTTAACGTAAAACATTCCGGAACCATCTACAGGCGTTACATTTGAGCCGTAAGAGGTTCCAAAGCCGAATCCATTATTCACATTGTATGTCCAAAAATCAGGTATTGTTGTAGAATTAAAGGATTCAAAAAATGGTATTGTGAAAGGAGTGCACAAGGTTTGAAACTGGAGTAAATCACCCCATACGGTGTCAACTCCAATAATTAGATATGTTTTGAATTCATAATCGGTCAGTGGTTCTAAATTATTTACTTGATGTGTTAATGGATTTGAAAGTACGGGAATATAATTCCAAATAGAATCTGTTGTTTTTTTAAATGCAAAACCAAATGATGAGGGAGAATAATTAAAAAAAGATCCATTTAATATTGCTGAATATGCTTTGATTTCAGTTGCATTTAAAGTATTGACAACCCAACCACAGTATCCTGAACTAGTTATTGGGATTACAGAAGGTGTAATAGGACCAATTAAGACAGTCCCATTACCATCAATGATTTCAAATCTTGAGTTGGAAGTACCATATCCTTGATTAACTAAAACAACTGATATACTATCGTCTGTAGCAGCTTCAAAATCAAAATCGATAGGTCCTATACCTGAATTAAACGTTATTCCTATATCATGCAGAGTTTCAATTCCATTTACATATAAATTTACTGCAGATCTATGCCATCCCGAATATGTCGAACGAATTCTTAGCTTATGGGTGCACATATTCTTAATTTTACCATATCCAATTAGATTGATAAGTGGGACTGAATGCGTTGTTTGATTAAGATCAATTTCGTTTAATACTGCATTTACAACATTATTAACCGTTGCCGTTGAATCAATATCATAGGTTAGCCAAAAATAACTTCTTCCACATGAAACATGAATAGAATCAGAAAAAACCATATTCCCATTTGAAACAGGTGGTTGTTGAATGGTCGTTCCAAATTGTGTAATCGTATCAAAATCAGAAGATGATCCTGTATACCATACCTTAGCATTTGAAATATCATTAATATTAGTCGTTCCGTTAGTCCATAAATTGAAGCGGGTAATATCTGTATCATAGTATGAATCAACTGTAATTTTTAAAACTTTTTGGTTTACAGTATGAACTTTAACCTGATTTTTTGTTTGAAATGAATTTACTTGATTTATATTTGATGTTGTATACTCAATCAATAATGGATTACAGGAGGGTACAAAACTTGTATTAAATAATTCACCCGATGGGCCAATGTTCGCAATTAGATCTACATTTCCATCATTATTTGAATCCGTATTAAGTTGATTCATTTTGTAGTAGGCAACCAAATTTGAATAATTTGGATTTGTATTTGTGATCGTTTGATTATAATACGCGTTGATTTGTGTTTCAGAAATTACGGTATTCCAAATTCTTACTTCATCAATCTGACCTGGAAAAAATGGGGCAGTTGATGTGTGAGATTTTCCGATTAAAAGGGGAACGGTAGATGGAGTAATCGGCAATGAATAAGTTCGTGTTTTAACTAAAACACCATTATGGTACATTTTTGCAGTAGTTCCATCGTGAGTTACTGCAACATGATGCCACGTATTAGTTGTGAGTGTTTCTGGATATGAATCCATATTTAAAGGCATCAAGGAGGACATAATCTCAAAAATCATGGCTCCACCATTATCAATTGAAAAAGAAAATCCAGTATTATTAAACCTTTTTGATAAAATAGTTGATAAAGTACAAGTAGGATTTGGCAATGTAAACTTAATCCAAGCTTCAATCGTTATTTGATTCGTTAAATTAAAAACAGTATCATCAGGAATTTGCGCAAATTTTGTTGGTGAACCAAATTGAATTGCATTGTTCTGAGAATATAATATTTTCGAACTTAATAATAAGATAAAAAAGAATAAGATCAATTGGGCTTTTTTCATTTGTTTGTGTATTAAAAATTAAAAAAAAATTCGCGTGTAAAAGTATAAAAAAAATGATAAAAAAAAAGGCCGGATTGCTCCGACCTTTTCACCTTAAACCAATTTGTTAATTATTATTATTTTTTGACAAATTTTTTGGTAATTACACCCATTTCAGTATTCAATCTGATGAAATAAACACCTGATGCATATTCACTTACATCAATTGTTGTGATTTCATTTGCAGTATTGATTACTTTAATGAGTTTTCCGTACATGTCATATAGTTGACATTCACGTACTTGAAGTTGAGTTTGGTTTATCTTTAATTCAATAGTTGAATTTGTTGGATTTGGATAAAGAGTAGCGAGATTTGAAAGTTGGTTTTCATTTATTCCAACTCCAAAATGTACCTCAATGGTATGATTGCTTAAAACATCAATGAATGTATATGAATTATCAACAACTGGGGTTACTTGATTATCAACCAACAATTGAGTCACGATGTTTCCATTTTCAGGGGTAAAAGTAAAGGTTTGGTCATCTCCTGATGTTACGTTTACAATACCGGATGGTGTAATAGTCCCAGGGCCTAATACTGTTGCCGTAATGGTGAAAGTTCCTGCACCTGTTGTTGTAAACTGAACAGGAGTAGTAAATGGACTTTCATTTCCGGCACCACAGATCGCTTTAACACGCACTTCATAAGTGGAGTTACTTTGTAATGCTTGAATCAATTGTGCTGTTGATGTTGAAATGGCCATGGTTGTCCAGTTTGAAGATGAAACTAGTTTGTATTCCACTTGCCATTGGGATTCAGTTCCACCGGCAGTCCACATAACAACAGCAGATTGATCTGTGATACCTGCTGAAGGAATATTTACTCCTGTTGGCACAATACATGGGGTTAATGCAGTGGAAAAGTTTGTTACTGAAGTATATGAACTGAATAAACCAGATCCACAAACGGCTCTAACTCTTACATTATAAGCTGTTGAAGGCACTAATGTGTTTAGAATATGTGATGGGGTTGTATTTACGTTTACGGTTGTCCATGTAGAAGCAGAAGCTAATTTATAATCTAATTCCCATGAAGTTTCAGAACCACCTGCTGTCCAGGCAATTGTTGCACCAGCTGTATTGATTGCAGTCGCAGTTAAATTAGTTGGAGTTGCACAAGATTGAGTCCCGGTTGTGAAGTTTACAATTGCAGTATAAGCACTGGTGTCACCAGGAGCACAAATAGCTCTTACTTTTACATCATAAGCCGTTGAAGCTAATAATGAAGGAATTATGTATGTAGGTGCAGTGTTCACAATTGCAGTAATCCATGTAGAAGAAGATGTTGGTTTGTATGCTACTTCCCATTCCGTTTCAGATCCACCTGCTGTCCAGGTGGCAGTTGCCTGTGTTTCTGTAATAGCTGAAATTGCTA
>Ga0116152_10003664_pt1 | contig 12277 bp, 8 predicted proteins | sample AD_UKC119_MetaG_FD_89894 | JGI IMG/M metagenome (GOLD analysis project Ga0116152, IMG submission 89894) | Active sludge microbial communities of municipal wastewater-treating anaerobic digesters from Hong Kong - AD_UKC119_MetaG | ecosystem: Engineered > Bioreactor > Anaerobic > Digestate...
TCGCCTAATCGAGAGCAGTTGATGATCAATGACAGGAGGGATCTCAATCAGGCCGAGATAGCCGCGCCTTGCCGCGCCGCGGTCGACATTAGCCCTGCAATGACGGAATCCGCATCAGCGACGACACCGAAAATGCCGTCTTCGATCGTCGTCATGTGTATCGCGGCTTCATGCGCATAAGCGTCGCAACTCGCACAGGCATCTTCGATGAGAAGGCATTGGAATTTTCGGTCAGCCGCTTCCCGCAGGGTTGAGTGCACACATACATCAGTCGTCGCGCCTGAAAACAGCAGATGAGTTATTCCTTGCGCGCGCAGCACAATCTCAAGGTCAGTCTGATAGAAGGCGCCATTCGCAGTCTTGTCGATGATAATGTCGTCGCTGCGCACATCGAGTTCAGGAATAATCCCATACCCCGGCGCACCGCGAAGAAGACTGTCGCTTCTTCCCGCTTTCAATGAAATCCCCGCGCGCTCAGCGCGCCAATAATCATAAGGAGTCGCATCCGCCGCATCGGCGCGATATCCCTGCCGCGTCCAGATAACCCGGCATCCGGCGAACCGAGCCGCTTCTACAAGCCTGCGCACCGCCGGAATAACCGCCCGAAGGGGCGACGGATCATAGCCTTTCTTGGCGAAATACCCCTCCGGCGACAGGAAATCGATCTGCAGATCAATGACGAGGAGCGCCATTGATTGTGGATCTCCCCTGCCGTCGAAGGGGTAGTCGAAGGGTCTCGCCTTGATCTTCACGCCAGCGCATCCCATCTGGCGATCACAGTTTGAATCCGATGCGCCCTTCCACCGTACGCGGACGGCCATAGAACTCGATATCCGAGAAGAGGTCGTAATAGAAACGCTGCGTTAGATAGGTTTCGTCAGCCAGATTGCGGCCGATCACCGTCACATAGTAGCGTCCGCCCGGAAGGTCATAGCGGATGCTCGCATTGAGCAGGCCGAAGGCGTCCTGGCGTTCGCGCGTCAGATCCGTAAACTGTGAAAACAGAATGCCCGTCTGATAAGTGTATTCGACACGCGCATTGAACGCTGAATCGTCGCCGAGATCGGCGTCATACTGCAACGCCGCTGTTGTCGACCATTTAGGTGAAAATGGAAGCCTGATGCCGCTTAGATCTTCCGCTGTCGTCGGCGAGAAGAAATTGTTGAGCTCCGTATCGAGGTAGGCCGCACTCGCATTGATACTGAAGCCGGCGGGCAGCCGCGCAAAGGCGGAGCCCTCAACCCCGAAGACTTCCGCCTTTCCGGCGTTATTCACCGTTACGGTGACGCCAGTCGAGGTGAAGATGGCGCTGCGAAGCTGCAGGTTCGTGTAGTCATAGTAGAATGCGGCGAGTCCGAGCTCGATCTGATCGTCTGCAAGCGTTGTTTTCGCGCCGATTTCGTAGGCCCAGATTTTCTCGGGCTTGAAGGTCGTCACTTCCGGTCCGAAATTGATGCCGCCGCTTTTGAAGCCTTTCGTCGCGCTCAGATAAATCTGTGCATCGTCGTTGGGGCGATATTGCAGAAGCGCCTTCGGCGTGAATGCTTCATTTGCAATTTCATTTGATCCGTCGATCGGGAAGATACCGAGGACTGAACCCGTCTGCGCGCCGTCAATCGAATCGCGCGTGTATCGCCCGCCAGCAAGGAAGGATAATCGATCAGTCAGATCGATCGTTCCTTCGCCATAGACGGCGAAGCTTTCGCTCGTCGTCCGCCCCGCTTGCTCAACATAGATGTACGGGCCGACGACAGGATAGTCCTGATCGTATTCGACGCCATATGCGCGCAGGCGCTCTTTTGAGTAGTAAAGGCCCGCCGTCCAGGAAAAGCCCTCCATGTCGCCCGAAGCCTGAAGCTCTTCCGAGAAAAATTTCGAACGGTTGTCGGCTTGGGAATAGGCGATGAAAATACCGGCGCCGTCGATCTCAATCTGCTGATCGGTCTGGTAGTCGATATATCCGGTCACCGAGCGTAGCTTCACCCAGCCCAGGTCAACGCCTGCCTCGCCCGAGAACAGGATCGCTTCCTGGTCGGAGCGGGTTGGCGTATCGAAATTCACCTTCCGCGGATTGATGCGTTGCTCCGGGAAGAAGCTAGCATAGTTGAACGTATCGGGGTTGTTGCTGCCGCCGAGGCTGACAGTGCCTTTATCTTTCACGTATTGAACAGTGAGCGCGCCATAGAAGTTTTCGGTAAAATCATAGCGACCGCGTAAGCGCATTCCGAAATAATCACGGTCGTCAATCTCGCCGCCCGCGCTGCCGATATTCTTCGTATAACCGTCGTCATTGGCGTAAAGGCCGCTGATCCTCACCCCGCCGCGCTCGTTAAGCGGAATATCCGCCGCCAGCGAGGTCGTAATGAGATCGAAGTTGCCATACCCGACATAGCCTTCCGCGCCGAATACATCGCCCGGCTCGCGGGAAATGATGTTGATGGCGCCGCCAGTCGCGTTGCGACCGTAAAGCGTCCCTTCCGGGCCCTTCAGAACCTCCACGCGACCAATGTCGTAAAGCTCGGCGAGCGCGAAGCGCGTCTGCGGTACGTAGACGCCGTCGACATGGATAGCGACCGAGGGGCCTGTGCCGAAACCGTCGAGATTGTTGCCGACGCCGCGAAGCGAAACGCGCGTGCTGCCCCCGCCAACCGCAATCTTGAGGCCAGGCGTGTTGTACTGGAGGTCTTCAAGACCCCGGGCGCCGGACTTCTGAATGTCCGCGCCCTGGAACACGTCGAGCGAGGCCGGAACGTCAAGAACGCGCTCTTCGCGCTTGCGCGCCGTCACGATGATCTGGTCGCGTCCCGTAGCGACCGTTTCTTCACCTTGCGCGAGGGCTGACGCCGGCGCAAAAAGCGCCGTCGAGCTCAAAAGCAGCGCTGCAATGTTGGCCCCGGCGCAGCGGTTGGCGATCGTTCTGTTCATTTTCCCCTCTCATGCGCATGTCCTTGGCCGGACGCTTTGCGCGAACTTACAAACGACTGGAAAGGGGGAGAGTAGGCAGGGCCCAGGTCCGGCGATATGTCGTAAAGATGATATACGGCCTGTCGGCCGCCCGGCGGGTGAGTTTGACCCTGCAGAGCGCCTCGCTTATGGAACCCGGCCGAAGGCGCCCCTCGAGGCGCAAAGATTAATGGGAAACCGTCTTGACCTCAGCGGAATATGAAGAGTTCGCCGCGGCCTTGGTGGAGGCGAGCCCCGACGCCGAGGGCGCAGCCCGGCTGCATGATCTCCTCGCCCAGCTCTCCCCCTTCCGCGACTTCATCATTATTCATTTTGACCGAGACCGGAACCCGAGCGTCGTGCGTACGCACAGGGATTCCGAACTTCTTCACGCGGAGCTTCGGCATTTCATCCAGAACATCAAGCGGATCGAACTCTTCGATCCCTTCAGGCACGCGTTGGAGCGTGGACGTACAGGCTTCGTCGCTCTTCACGAACTGGAGCCGGAAGATCGCATAGCCGATTATCTGCGCTGGCATCACACATTTACTTGCGTCATCGATGAAGTTCGTTATCTCGCACCCTTAGACGACGGAGAGTCGGCGCACCTCCTTCTCGAGCGCCAGCATGATGATCCGCCTTTCAGCGCTGAAGATATCGCGCAGTTGCGCAGCGTCGAACGCCTGGTCGTCGCCTATCTTCGTCGCAGCATGCGCAGCGAGACGCTCGACTATAACATCAAGCAGGACTTCGCCGTCAGCTTTGACTTGCCTGACGCCATCAAAAGCATGAAAGACGGCATACTGACGGACCGGGAATGCGAAATTGTCGAGCATATGTTGCGGGGCCACTCTGCAAAATCGATCGCACGCCTTACAGAAATAGAACCGGGCACTGTCGCCAACCACAAGCGGAATATTTACGCCAAGCTCGGCGTCCACTCACAGGCGCAGCTTTTCAATCTGTTTCTTGAAAGCCTGAATATCGCTAGCGATGGCGGCTACGCGCCGTGAGCGGCCGCTCTGGACTGCGCCCAAGGAGAAGCAGCGATTGGCAGTGTCAGCGCATGACAAACGGATTGGCGACCTTGCCAGTGGTATCGATCCAGACGGTCTTCGTTTGCAGGTAGGAGTCGATTGCTTCGCGGCCGTTCTCACGACCAATGCCGCTACGCTTATATCCGCCAAACGGCGCGATGAAACTTGCAGCGCGATAACTATTGACCCACACTGTGCCTGCCTCCAGCCGATCCGACATGCGCAAAGCGCGACCGATGTCGGACGTCCACACGCCGGCGGCAAGGCCGTAGGATGAATCATTCGCGATAGCGAGCGCATCCTCCTCGTCATCGAAGGGAATGACGGCGAGCACCGGCCCGAAAACTTCTTCTCGCGCGATGCGCATCTGGTTGTTGACGCCCGTCAGAATAGTCGGCTCGACGAACCAACCATCGCCCAGCTCATTGGGAACGCCGCCACCGAGCGCGCACTGCGCCCCCTCGCTCACAGCGATACCGACATAGTCCAGCACGCGCTTGCGCTGCTGCAAGGTGGTGACCGGCCCAACCTGCGTTTCTATGAGCTTCGGGTCACCAATCCGCGCGGTTTTTGCAAGAGCGACGAGCCGCTCGACAAACTCATTCTGGATTCTGCGCTGTATGAGAAGCCGCGAACCAGCGATGCAGGTCTGCCCGCTCGCGGCGAAGATCCCGGAGATAACGCCGTTGACGGCGTTCTCTATAACCGTGTCGTCAAAGACGATGTTGGGCGATTTTCCGCCAAGTTCGAGCGTTACGTGCTTTAGGCCCTCAGCGGCGCAACGATAAACGTTGAGGCCTCCAGCCTCTCCGCCCGTGAACGCGACCTTGCGAACATCCGGATGGGCGACCAATGGCGCGCCAACCTCCGCGGGAAAACCTGTCACGCTGTTGACGACGCCATGCGGAAAGCCTGCCTGTTCAAATAGCTCTAGGAAGGCGAGCGTTGATACAGAGGCGTGTTCTGATGGCTTGATGACGCAGGTATTGCCGGCTGCAAGCGCAGGCGCGAGCTTCCACGTCAACAACATCAAAGGCGAGTTCCACGGCGTGATGCAAGCGACGACGCCTAGCGGCTCGCGCCGCGTATAAGCGTGCATGCCGTGCTTGTCGATCGGGAGCACGTCGCCCTCAATCTTGTCGGCGAGTCCGCCAAAATAGCGATACCACTCAGGCAAATATCGCAGCTGGCCGAGCATTTCTGAATATAGTTTGCCGTTGTCCCGGACTTCCAGAAGGGCGAGCCGCTCGGCGTTTTGTGCAATGAGGTCGCCAAGGCGCACCAGCAGCTTACCTCGCGCCGTTGGCGTCAACCCACGCCAGGCAGGATCGTAAAACGCCCGGCGTGCTGCGGCGACCGCAGCATCGACATCGCTGGGCGTACAGGCCGGAATGAGCGCCCAAGGTTTGCCTGTATATGGATCATAGCTTTGAAACGCAGCTTTCGTCGTTCCAACCCTTTTTCCAGCTATGATATTCTGGAACAGTGGAATATCCGCCGCAGCGTCCGCCATAGACATCACCAAATTCTTGCGCGCAGCAGCTATCGTTCGTAGACAATCTTGCCTTCGAACAGGGTGATCTCGACTTTTGTATCGCTGATATCATCGACGGGCGTATTGAAGATATTGCGATCAAGCACGATCATGTCGGCCAATTTTCCAGTTTCGATCGAACCACTGACATCGCCGAGCTTCATCGCTCTTGCGCCGTTCTTTGTGTAAATCTTCAACACCTGATCGAGTGAAATCGCCTGCTCTTCCCACAACACGCCGGGAAATGCGCCCCATGGGTTGCGGCGAGAGACAAGCCCTTCAATGCCAACCCAGGGATTCATGTCGGGGAGCGCGCCAGCCGGCCAGTCCGAGCCGGCGACAACGTTGACGCCCGCATCGAGCATGTCTTTCAGCGGCCAATAGTGCTCGCCGCGCTCGCCGCCTACTGCGCGGACAATTGACTCCGTTTTAATCGACGGAAACCAGATATAAGGGGAGACTTCAGCCACAGCGTCCAGCAGCACAAAGCGCGGAATGTCCGTCGGGTCGACATAGCCCGCATGCGCGATTTCATGCCGAAGGCCGCTATCGCCATTCTGCTCTCGCGCGTATTCGATAGCGTCGAGCGTCACTCTTACAGACCGATCCCCTGCAGCGTGCGTTTTCACGGTGATGCCGTCGCGATCAAGTTCTGCAATCAGCGTTTTCATTTCATCCGAGCTATGAATAAGCAGACCGTTTACGCCGGGATCGCCCGGATGAAGCGGCGTATAATTCTCAATCATCGCAGCGGTCCTCGAGGCGGACGGCACGCCGTCAAGAACGATCTTTGCAAAGTCCGTGTTGAGATTTTTGCCACGATTTTCATCGCGAAGGCGGTTGAACGCCTTGATGTCGAGGCCCTTCTCCTTGCTGACCAAGAGATCGACAAGGATTGAGGCGGCGACATGCACCTTAAGGCCGCCGGCGCGCTCGACTTCCTTATAGGCTTTGAGCTGGGCGGCCGATGTCGCAGCGTCTTTCAGCCCGGTGATTCCGAAACGGTTCGCGGCTTTCACCGTCTCCTCGGCGGCGCGCCGATACTGTTCCGGCGTCCATTCAGGAATGATTGCTTCCACAAGATCAGCCGCTCTTTCATAAAGCAGCCCGTTTGGCTCGCCCGTCGCTTCATCCCGAACGATCTCGCCGCCAGCGACATCAGGCGTGTTCTTGTCGATGCCCGCCAGCGCGAGCGCCTTGCTGTTCGCCCAGCGATTGTGGAATGAACTGTCGCGCAGGAAGACGGCTTTCCCGCCTGAGACTTTATCAAGCCATTCCCGAGGCGACTTGATGTCATGCTTCAGGAAGAAATCCGTTTCCCATTGGCCGCCGACAATCCACTCCGCATCAGGGTTGTCCGCAACGCAGGCTGTGACTTTCTTGGCGATATCATCAGGCGTAAAAGTCTCTGGAAAGACGCATTGATACATCTCAACCGCGAAACCTTCCACCGGATGGACATGCAGGTCATTCAACCCTGGCATCGCCATCCGCCCGCTGAGATCAATGACCCTGGTCTTGCCGCCTTGATAGCGCTCTGCATTCGCAGCATCGCCGACGAAGACAAACTTTCCGTCCTTAATCGCGACCGCTTCCGCCCATCGATATTGCTCATCGGCCGTGTAGATCTTGCCGTTTGTCAGGACGAGATCCGCGACTGTTGTCGGCGGCTCAGTTAATGCGCAACCGCAAAGAGAGAAGGCGAATGCTGACGACAACCACAGTTTCTGCATTTCTTCCTCACGTAGAGAATAGCTTTGAGGATCACGCGGATGACGCTAACCAGGCCAGACCCTCGACAATTGCACCCCCCGAGGGACCTGCCGCAGCCACAATGTCGAGGGTTAAAAGGACCGTCTTGTCTTTTTGGATCAATTTTGTCCGGCTGCTGATCGCTTTTGCTATAATCCCGTAATCCCAGCGATTGTTTTCTCAGATCGTGCGCGCCAATTGGTCATGACATCAGCATGCCGAAAGAATGCGGCGATAATCCTGAGGCGGCATGCCTGACCAGCGTGAGAAAGCGCGCGAGAATGTGCTGTGGTCTGAATAGCCGAGCTTCAACGCCATTTCGGAGAGAGAAAGGTCCTTACGGGCGCGAAATTCGAGCGACGCACATTGCATACGGCAATCGTCAACCAGCGATTTGAATGAGATATTTTCTTTTGCGAGCTTACGGCGCAGCGTCCTGCTCGAAATGCCGAGCTCGCGCGCAAGCTCTTCCTGGTTGATCGCACCGAAGCTGATGTAGTGAAAGATCATTTCCCGCGCCCGGTCGCACAGCTTCATCGAGCGTCGCTTCTGTCCAAGGTCACGCGACAGGTCGGCGATGCACGAAGGATCGAGAGGCGGTGCAAGGTTGAGCGCGCAATCAAGAGTGCTTGTCGGAAATGAAAGCAAATTCGCTGCTCCCCCATACAAGACATTCGCTCGAGTGACTTCGCTCAGATTCGCTTTGACGAAGTCTCTTTCGGCCTCAACAGTGATCTCGACATGTCGCCACGCTTCCGGCGCCGCCGCCTTAATGAGCCGGGAGTAAGCACCGAGCGAGTACATCGCATCTTCATGGCGAGGCCAGATCGATGGATCGAGTATTCTGTAACCGAGCGTCGTCCACTGATCGCCAATGTCGAGCCAAGCGGATGTCGCGTCTTGTACGAGAGGAAGGAACTCGCAAAGCCGCCGAAGCGCCGCGCCAAGCGTTCTGGAACCGAGCACCGCTTTCGCAACCTTGCCGCCAGTCTTGTCATCGACGGCGTGGCCAATCATCCAGGCGAGGTCCGGCCGGAGATGGCTTTGCGCGACAGTTTCGAGGGCTTCGACAAACACCCCGAGCGGGATAGCCGCAGCTTCTGTTTGCGTCGCGCGATCACCGCCGATCGTAAGCGCAGCCAACTCCGCCGGGTCGAAGCCGAATTTCTTCAACCCCTCGCGCCATTCGGCAAGCACCAACCCGCTTACGCCAGCAACTCTCATTCGCAGCACCCTTTCCCGGGAAAAGGTATTGCCGCCGAAGCGGACGAAATTGCCTTTTACAGTCATACAATTGTCTTTTACTATCGCTTTGGATCGGCTAGCCCGCGCTGGCAAGGCCTGCATGCAGGCGCTGGAGGCGGGCGTCTGTCCGAACTTGCCAAGAGGCGCGCCCCAAAGGCGCGTAATTCTGGTCGATCGTGAACGAACGGATTCAAGAAACGAAAGTTGGCGCCGATATGACGCGAAATACGCGCGCATCGCCCCCTATCGAGCCGCGCATGTGGTGTTCCGTCATCCGTGGGCAATTGCTCCCCATGGCCGAACACAATATCGACACTGCCGCAGTGCTCGCGGAATGCGGCATCGCAGAACAGGACCTGCAAAAACCGCATGGCGAGGTGCCGCTCAAGAAATATCTGAGATTCATCGAGACTGCCGCAGAAACAGCGAAAGAGCCGCTTCTTGCGCTCCGCCTCGCCCGCTCAGCCGGTCCGGAAACGCTTGGCGCGCTAGGTTTTCTTTTCCTTTCCTCTCGCACGCTCTTCGATGCGATGAAAAATTTCTGCCATTACATGAATCTTCTGCAGGACACGACGCATGTGCAGCTGCGCGAGGACGCTGGCGAGTTCACTTTCAGCTACCAGCTCTACCACGTAAGCGACACGGACAGTCGGCAGGATGTTGAATTCAGCCTCGCTCATACCTGCCGCATGATGCGGATTTTCGGCGGACCGGACATCGAGATTAGCGCCGTGAACTTCCGGCACTCCCCTTCTGCGGCGAGCCGTGATTATGAGAACCTCTTGAAAGCACCTGTTTTTTTTGAGCAGGACGAAAATAGTATTCAGTTCCCGTCACCTTGCGCGCAGATCAGAAGCAAGATTTTCGATCCGAGCCTTTCCGGCATTCTGCAGGATTTCCTCGACGAGGAGCTCGAACGGCGAAACCGTGTACAGACTTTCTCCGACCAAGTGAGCCACGCGCTTATTGACGGCGTCCTTGCACAGCCGGTGACGGCCGCCAAGGTCGCACGCTACCTTGGCGTTTCAGAGCCGACGCTCTATCGGCGGCTGAAAGCAGAAGGCGCCGCTTTCGCCCAGATCGTTGACACAATGAACTTCGAAAACGCGCGCAACTATCTTTCCGAGTCTTCTCTCTCGATTACCCAGATCGCGCATTTAATCGGCTTTTCCGAGTCGGCGAGTTTCACGCGCGCCTTCGCCCGCTGGTCAAACGGTCAAACGCCTTCTCAATTCCGAAACGCCGTTAATTCTCGCAAGAAGGGGCGGCGAATGACGAAGAGAATCGTGCATCGCGCGCTTCGTTGAGTTCCTGCACCGCCCGCAGGGCGTCATTGCGCGGCGTAAACTACCTCGCCGTTGATGATCGTCTTCAGAACCTCAACCTTGTGCAATTCCGTCGCCGGTATTTCAAACGGATCGCGGTCGAGTACGATCATGTCGGCGAGCATGCCTTGCTTGATGCGCCCGAGCTTGTCTTCATCGCCCGTATGCCTGGAAGCGTTGACTGTGAAAAGTCTGATCGCTTGATCGAGGGAGATCGCTTCGTCTTTGCCGAAACTATCCGCGCTGCCGCCGGGCCGCTCGCGCGTCACCAGCGTTTCAACAGCGATCCAGGGATTGACCGACGGAACGACCGCCCAGTCCGAACCCGGAATAACGAGCGCGCCAGACTCCACCAGTTCTTTGACAGGCCAGACCCGCTTTATGCGCTCCGGCCCAATCGCTTCGGTGATGCTGTCATTGATCGGGCTCGGCGCCCAAAGATAGGGCGAGACCTCGTAAGTCGCATTGATCGGCGCGGCGCGCGGAACATCTTCTTCTGACACGAAAGTGCAATGCCCGACATCATGCAGCGGACCACCCGGCCCGTTCGCCTTGCGCGCGGCTTCGATCGCGTTGAGGCCAGCGCGCACCGCCGCATCGCCCGCTGCGTGAAATTTTACGCCGAGCCCCATGGCGTCAAATCGCGTGACGGCGGCGTCCAGCGTCTTCTGATCAACAAGCAACAAGCCGTAATCAGTTCCAGTTTCGCGGTTCGGAACGCTGCCTTCATAGGGCTCTAACATCGCCGCCGTGTGGCTGTCAGTCGGCACGCCATCAAGAAACATCTTGACGCAATCGACAGACAATCGATCGCGATCGTAGGAAGCGTGATCTTCAATAATTCGAAGAGCGTGTTCGTCTTCCGTCTGCTGGGGGCTCACCACATAAGACATACAAAGACGCACTCGCTGCTTCAGTACGCCTTCGTCCGCCATCTTGTCATAGACTGCGAGCTCCTTCTCCATCGTCGAAGAGTGGCCGAGTGCGGCGACGGTAAAGTCAGTGATGCCGTAGGAAAGCATCTTTTCGAGGCTCCATGAGAGCGCTGAACGAAGTTGTTCCTCGGCGGGCTGGGGCACCTTCGAACGAACCAGGCCTATAGCGGACTCGCGGAAAACGCCGGTAGGTTCACCATTCGCGTCGCGTTCAATTATGCCGCCCTCCGGATCCGGCGTGTCTCTGGTCACGCCCGCAATCTCAAGGGCTTTTGCATTCACCCAGATGCTATGCTCACTCGTATCGCTCAAGACGACCGGATTGTCGGAGGCGACAGCGTCAAGCGCCTCATGTGTCGGAGCGCCCCCAATCGCGGAAGCGTCCCATTGCCCGCCGACCACCCAGTCTCCGGGTTCGGCCTTCGCCACGCACTCTTTGACACCCTCCTGAATCATCTCGAGCGTCGACCCTTGTTCGATCAGACATCGTTGCGACAGCAGCCCGGCGAAAATCGGATGCACATGCATATCGTGAAATCCGGGCAGAACGACATGCTCCTGAAGATCGACAACTTCCGTCGCGTCGTCGATCGACCCTTTCAGCGTATCCCAATCTCCAACCGCGACGATCACGCCCTCGCTGATCGCCACAGCGGTCGCCCGAGGATGTTCGTTATCCAGCGTGTAGAAATTCCCGTTCTTCAATATCGTATCGACACGCGGTCTCTCCGCGCTATCCTCGCCTTCACTGCAGGCGGCGATAGCAAAGCTCGAGATCAACGCGGCGCCGATCCTGAGAGAAAGCTTGAAATTCACTGAGCGCATGCGCACGCCTTTCATTCAAGAACAGGAAACTGCATCACGTTTAGGTAAACTGAATTCCTTTTTCAACCGAGGCGTTGAATTTGTCCGATCAGAAACTATCAGGCATTGGTCCGCATTGCGGTCCGCTACACATTTCAAAGCTCAATTCGTCTTCGCAAGGTCAGCGACCGTCGCGGCGCCTTCGGGCGCTTACATAATGCCAGACGAGTTTGCTGCCAAAAGAGCGCCCGACGCCCAAATCGCAACAACGATTTCGACCTTTCAAGAGCGCGCCGAACTGATGATCGAATAAGACAAAAAATCGTTCGTAGACGACAAGACGCTTTCGTAATTCGCCGACACCCTCCTTGAAATAATCAGTCAACAGGGCCGGTCGCAGGCCGCCCGATGCAAGACTGAAAAGAGCCTGCAGGAAACCGGCCTGCGGGGGAGCACTTTGATACGCCTGTGGACGGCGAAGCGATCTCGCACCGCTATTTGAGGGGCCGGGCGCAGGCGAAAACAGTCGCAACAAGAAACATCAACGAGGGGCCAACATGAGAGAATTGATCTTTTCAGAAAATAAAGCTTCCCGCCGAACATCATTACGCCATTCGTTAATTGTAACGACGGCGTTTTTAGGGGTGTTGCAGGGCGGGGTTGCGTTAGCGCAGCTTGATGAGATCACGGTGACGGCGCAGA
>Ga0116152_10003665_pt1 | contig 12276 bp, 7 predicted proteins | sample AD_UKC119_MetaG_FD_89894 | JGI IMG/M metagenome (GOLD analysis project Ga0116152, IMG submission 89894) | Active sludge microbial communities of municipal wastewater-treating anaerobic digesters from Hong Kong - AD_UKC119_MetaG | ecosystem: Engineered > Bioreactor > Anaerobic > Digestate...
AGTTGGTCACGGTGCCGATGCAAGTCCCGAAACAGGACGAATCCAAACCACAGTGTGAGCAATCCTAATGCAATCCAAATCGCAGTAATCATTTTAGTTATTTCACTTATGAGATCTCTCCTCGCGCCGTTGGCTCGGTCGAGATGACAATTGCATAATAAACACGTTACTGGCGTACACTTTTAACATACTTTATAGGCATGCTGTCTGCGCTCGGATTCATTCGCTTCGAGGCGCGCTTCGATTTCCTTGGCGGATTTGGTGATCGCTAATCCGCCCAATCCGGTGCAACGCAAGGTATTGGGTAATGCATCACCGACCCGCTTCATGGTCTCAATCACCTCATCCAGGGGAATCAGGTGCTGGTAATCCGATAACGCCATATTGGCGCTGGATAACGCATTCGTCGCTGCCATCACATTGCGGTTCAGACAAGGCGCTTCCACCCGGTCTGCGATGGTATCACAGATCATGCCCAGAGATGATTGCAGCGCCATGGATGCAGCGCCCAGGGCTTGTCCAAGACTTCCGTTTTGCAACGTGACGATACCTGCTGCCGCCATTCCGGAACCGGAACCGCATTCAGCCATACATCCTCCCACCTCAGCGGCAAATGTGGCATGGGCTGCAATAAAAACACCGATCAGTCCGGCTGCCAGCATCGCTTTAACGGTGGCGTCTTCCGGAAAATCAAATGCATCCGAAATTCCCAGAATGGCTCCCGGCAATGCACCGCACGAACCCGCGGTTGGTGCTGCCACAATGATTCCCATGGAACTTTTGACTTCCATCATGGCGGAAACGTACAAGATAATTCGATTTAGCACATCGTCCTGTACCAACTGTCCGGTAAACATCCGCCTGGATAGTTGCAGGGATTGAGGTCCCAGGATACGATCTGCATAAGAGGTACCCTTGAGCCCCTGGGCGATGGAATTCCGCATGATATGAACAATTTCACGCATCTTCTCAAAGACCTCACCTTTGTCAATGTCCCCACGCTGGCTTTCATACGCCAGCGCTAATTCCCAAAGCTCCAATCCTCGATTCTGATTGTATTCCTGCATTTCTTCTGAGGTAATAAACGGCACGTGCAAGTCTTTGCGTGCCAGAACAGGCAACACAGGGTGTAGTTCCTTCACGTAGATAATGTCCTCAATTATAGCTTCAACTAATGGATACAACTTATTGAATACAAATGAATTGTGTTTAATTTCTACATAGGCATTTAAGCCTGTATGCATCCAAACACCATCACAGGACATGGATTCATTGATGGCTTTGACCAATTGGTTTGCCGAATCTTCCGATCTTGCATAAATCAGGGTTTCATAATAGTCCCCATTCATTGAAACCTTTGATCCATCGATTTCAATCACCTCGATCATGCCTCCGCCGGTAGAAATGGCTGTTAGCCAATGCGTTTCCCGCTCATTGATTAAAGTAATTTTATACGTATTTGGGTGGCTTGCTCCTATCGGGTGAATATCAATTTTGATTTTAATTCCGGCTTCATCAATAGCTTCCTGATAGTCAGGCAATCGCCCATCATGCGCTTCCCATCCGAGAAATCCTCCAAAAAGCCCCATATCTGAACCCTGCCCTTTATGGGTTGTAGCCAGGGATCCGTTCGGGTCAAATTCGATGTAAACCTCCCGGATGTCACCGTCCATTAGATCCCGGCAGATACGGCCTATGCGCAAGGAAGCGGCACAATGCGAACTGGAAGGCCCACGCATGACCGGCCCGATGACATCATTGAAAATACTTGGATAATTGGCCATAGCTTTAGCGATTTGTAAGTTGAAGCATCCGGTAATCAAATCAGGTTCCATTCAAATTTAACAAGGAATACCGGACATCTGGTACTTTTAAACAATCCTGCATTCAAAATGCAAATGTTCTCTGTGTACCTTGTTAACGGAGATTCTCCTACCAACCATTGAATTAAAGCGTATGACCGTTCGACAAACACTTCTTTTGCTCATTCTATTACAAGCAGGAATACGTCCATCGAAAGCACAACAAGCCCCAACTTCGCTTGAAAGCTCATTTGAAGCGTATCAAAACATGAAAGCAGCAAGTACCTATCACCAGGAATGGGTATCGATCGGACCGATGGTGAATTCTGCCCGGGCAGATGTTGTGTTGGTTAATCCCCAAGATCCGGCAACCATGTACGTTGGCTTTGGATCCGGAGGGTTATGGAAAACGACAAATAATGGTTTGGACTGGGATCCGGTATTTGAAAATCAGGCCGCGCTTGGCATTGGAGATGCAGCCTTGGCTCCTTCCAATTCGGACATCATCTATCTAGGCACCGGAGAACACCTTAAGAAACCACGAAACTTTACACTTCCCGGGAACGGCATCTATCGTTCTGATGATGCCGGTAAAACATGGACCCATGTTGGCCTGGAAGACTCCAGGGCGATTGCAGAAATTGCCGTTCATCCTTCCAATCCGGATATTGTTTTCGCTTGTGTCCTCGGTCATTTGTGGACACCCAACAGTCAACGCGGCGTTTACCGTAGCATCGACGGGGGAAAATCCTGGGAGCAGGTATTGCATGTGGACGATCAGACCGGAGCAAATGATGTAGTTATCTCCCCTACCGACCCCAACCGGATCTATGCCACTCTTTGGGAAGTTTATCCTGGCATCAGCGGCTCCAACAGCGGAGTCTATGTCAGCTCGGACGGTGGGACGTCCTGGTACCGATGCACCGATGGCCTTCCGGTCAATGACCACATTGGACGGATCGGAGTGGCCGTGTCACAGCAGGACCCCGATAAGGTTTATGCGTTTGTGGATAACCTGAATAACCCCAGGGATGACGCGGCTGAATTGTACCGGTCCCTGGATGGCGGAAAACATTGGCAGAGGACCCATGAGCAGGCCTTTAAGCTTTTTCCGGGTATCGGATGGTATTTCACTGATGTCTATGTCAATCCTAAAAATGATGATGATGTCTATTGCCTGGGTGTCCGGCTGGCGCGAAGTCTGGATGGAGGAAAGACCTTTTCATTCCTGGGAGGCCATATACAACATATGAATCCCAGTGCGGCGCAGGGATTGCATTTGGATCAATGCGAATTATGGATCAATCCGGAGCATCCAAATCATTTAGCCGTCGGAAATGACGGAGGATTGTATGTCAGTTACGATACGGGAGGATCCTGGACCCATTTCAATAATCTGCCGGTTGGTGAGTTTTACGATCTGACCATTGACCAGAAGCAAGCTTTGATCTTTGGAGGCACGCAGGATGATGCAACCGTTTACGGCCCCGCCCAGGAATTGAACACCCATTTTCCCGATCCCTGGAAATACATCTGGATCGACCCGTGGGATGGCGGTGATGGGTGTGTCAGTCAGGTTGATCCCGAAGATTCCTGCATTGTCTATTATAGCCAGCAGCATGGGGAGGCTATCCGATATGATCGTTGTGCGGACTCCACGTTTCGTATTAAACCATTACTTCCGGAATCAATACCGGACACCCTGAATTTCAATTACATAACGCCATATTTTATTTCCCCGCATCAATCGAAAACCCTGTATCATGGGGGGAATTATGTTTTTAAAAGCAAGGACCGGGGAAATAGCTGGCAAGTGATTAGCCCCAACCTGGCTAAGTCTTCATTCAGCGGGAAAATGTCTTTTGCACTGGGTGACTTGAAAGAATCAAAGCTCGCTCCCGGTACATTGTATGCCGGAACCGATCACGGAGCCTTCTGGGTATCGGAAGACGATGGAGCCAGCTGGGAAGAACGATCTTTGGGACTGGCAAATAATTACATTCGAAGCATATGTCTGTCGAGCTTTAGTCAAGGTCGGGTGTACCTCACTATGACCGGCCTGAATTACGATGATCTGGGCAGTTATGTTTATCGTTCGGATGACCATGGACTAAATTGGAATTCCATAAATTATGGATTACCCGCAGAGCCAGCGACCGTAGTATTAGAGGATCCATTGATTGAAAACCTGGTCTACCTTGGTACGGTAAGAGGGGTATATATCTCCGGAGACTATGGAGATCATTGGCAAATCCTGGGCGAAATGCCTCCGTGTGCGATTGCTGATCTGGATATTCTTGAAAGTTCAGGTGAGCTGATTGCTGCTACTCATGGACGTGGCATGTATAAGTTAGATCTGAAACCTATCCGGGAGTGGATGACAGAAAATGATCTTTCTTCCGGTGACCATTTGTTCTCCATTTCACCCGTAACGCGTCCCTGGTTCAATGCGTTGGGGGGCGAGGTTGATCAACGCACCATTAAGAAAATGACGATATCCTGTTGGCTCTCCAGAGCTGAAAACATCACTCTGCAGCTCGAGAATGAAAAAGGAGAAATCCAGTGGACGCATGATTTTGACGGAAAGCGCGGAATCAACCAGGTTCGCTGGGATCTGGTAGTCCGAGAGGTATCCAGTGATTTACCGTATTTTATTCACTATAAAAAATATTTGGATGCCGGCGATTACCAAATGAAACTGATCATCAATGGCCAGACAATATCCACCCGGACGTGTCAGGTCAAGAAAGCTACTTCACCCTATGCCGGGAAATGAAACGTTGAAAAATGTTATAGCTAATTGATTATGTCAAATCGTGGAGTAACCACCCTCAACCGACAATTGGGTATAGTCGGACTCGCAGCGACCGGAATCTGTTCTATGATCGGCGCCTCCATTTACGTGGTACCGTTCATGATACAACGCCATGTCTCAGGCATTGGACCTTACGTATTGCCGGCTTTTTTATTTGCGGCAGTCCCGGCGGCATTGGCTGCGATTTCGTATGCGATTCTTGCTTCAGCCATGCCACGGGCAGGTGGCAGTTATATCTACGCAAGTCGATCACTCAGCCCTTATCTTGGTTTTGTGGCAAGCTTTTCCCAATGGTTTGGCTTGTCCATTGCCATTGGTGTGGTATCCTATGTGATTATACCCTTCATCCGTGATATCTCCCAGGCCCTTCATTGGAATGAACTGGCTGCCTGGCTGAGTGCAGGTTGGGTACGGGTCACCCTATCCCTGCTGATCCTTTGGACTTTTGTCCTGATCAATATTCGAGGTATAAAATGGTATGAACGGACATTAATCCCCTTGATGATGCTGATGTTTGCATTGGGTGCTATAGTCATTGTAATAGGTTTGTTAAACAACCACCAGGATTTTACGAATTCCCTATTCCACAAAACCGGTCAGGCGATCCAGCTACAACCGGCAAAATTCAAATGGACAACTTTTCTCTCCGGGTCAGCATTGTTATTTTCCAGTTTTATCGGCTTCGATTCAATTGCCCAGGCAGGTGGTGAAGCGAAAAATCCCGGTAAGCTGTTGCCGCGAGCAATCGGTATCTCCATCCTTACCGTTACCGGTTTTTATTTTGTCTTCACTTATGCCGTGTATCACACCATCCCATGGAATTATATCGCTCAGGAAGCCCTGAAAACAGACGTCACAGCTCCGGGTTTGCTGCGTGTCGTGATGCCCGCGAGCTTATCGGTTTTCGTCATCTCTGGCGCCGCAATTGCTTTATTCAATGATTTGCCAGCCATGATTTTATCCGTATCACGCCTCATGTTTGCCTGGGCGGAAGATGGAATATTCCCCAAGCGAATAGCCCGCATCCACCCCCGCCATCACACCCCACATACCGCTATTCTGGCAAGTGGTCTGATGGCCTCAATCGGCATTCTAGGCAGTCATTTTGCCGGAGACTTTTTTCTGGGCATCGATATCATGGTGACTTCCATGCTGGTTAACTACCTGCTTATGTGTCTTTGTGTTATAAACCTACCCGTGAAAAATCCTGATATCGCAAAGGGCATTACCGTTTATAAGTCCCGGCTCCTGCAAAAGATCGTTGCCGGGGCTGGCAGTTGTCTACTGCTAGCATTTCTGTTGATCCATATTATCAAGGACCTTTCTTCCCAGGCAGATGCCTGGTATTTCCATTCCACTTTCGTCTGGCTTATCGTGATGTCGGTAGCCTCCCTGATCTTTTATTGGAAATGGAAGGCCTTACGCAAACAAGGGATTGACACCGAAAAACTATTTTCTACGCTTCCACAGGAATAATAAATGCCATGAAAAAATCAATATATTTAGCTCCCGGCTTATCCATTTCGCCAGTAATTATTGGTCTTTGGCAGGTGGCAGATTTGGAACGAAATGGCCATTTACTGGACCCTGTACAAGCTGCGAAGTCCATGAAGGCATATGTGGACGCCGGCCTCACTACCTTTGACATGGCGGATCATTATGGTTCTGCAGAAATTATTGCCGGCGAATATCAACAAACATTTGGCGGTGTACAACTCATGACAAAATGGGTACCGCCTCCTGGAACGATCACCAAAGATCAAGTGCGTACAGCTGTTCAAAAGTCTTTAACGCGCATGCAATTGGACCAAATTGACTTGTTACAATTTCATGCCTGGGACTATAATCATCCTTCGTGGTTGGACTGCCTTTTCTGGTTGCAGGAATTGCAGGAAGAAGGATTGATAGCCCATCTTGGCCTGACCAATTTCGATAGTATCCACCTGAACCTTGTCGCCACCAGCGGCATCCGGGTTGTCTCCAATCAAATATGTTATTCACTCCTGGATCAACGTGCTGCGGGAAACATGACACAGGTATGCCTGCATCACAACATCAAGTTGTTCGCTTTCGGAACCGTTGCAGGTGGCTTCCTTACTGAGAAATGGCTCGCTCAGCCGGAACCACCCATGGATGAAGCGCTTACCTGGTCACAAATGAAGTACAAACGTTTCATCAACCAGGCAGGCGGATGGCACAAATTCCAGGGACTACTTAATAAACTTGGGGAGTTGAGCATAAAATACAATACCTCCATTGCCAATCTGGCCAGCCGGTATATGTTAGAACAACCGGCTGTCGCTGGCGTCATCATCGGGGCCCGGCTTGGCCAAAGTGAACACATTTTCGAAAATCAACAGCTGCAATCCACCGGATTAACCGCTGATTGTATGAATGCCATCAAGGATGCACTGAAAATGTTGGATCCCATCCCGGGGGATTGCGGCGATGAATACCGAAAACCGCCCTTCCTTACGGCTTCCGGCGACTTAAGCCATCACTTAGATCAGCTTCCCTCCCCCTACCCTGTTGTGGTTTCCGGGAATGGCCGTACGAAAGTTTTAAGCGGCACCCACTGGGAGGACCTGGCGGGTTTTAGCCGGGCAATAAAAAAGGGAAATCGGATTATGGTATCCGGTACGACCGCAACTCACGGTTCAAAATTGATCGGCGGTGATGATCCTTCTGCGCAAATGCATTTCATCCTGGACAAGATTGAGGGTGCTATCCTTTCACTGGGCGGAAAATTGGAGGATGTGGTCCGCACGAGGATATTTATTAAAAATGCAAGCGACTGGGAAGCCATTGCCCGGGTACATGGCGAACGGTTTAGGTTTATTCAGCCGGCAAATACCTTGATCCGGGCGGATTTGATTGGTGATGAATACTTGGTTGAAATGGAGGCGGAAGCCATTATCGACGACCAATAACGGACTGGTCTTTTCCTATCAGAAATTGGCATGAGAAAAGCCCACTTCCAGTATTTTTACTTCCTAATTGAGAGGATGGGAACGTACTCCTGCCGAATTTGAGTTAATGTTCCAGCTATTCCATTATTAATATGTATCTTTGCACGATCTAACTGAGAAGATTGTATTTGCAATCTGTTTGACCTCCTACTCATCCGGTATTTCTCCTACATTTTTCCTGATAGATAGCATCGACCTGATTTCCTATTACAGGTGTCCTTGTTATGGATTGGCCTGCGGTAGAGAAATAGGTATTGTATCATATAAAATTTTCTAAATGACATTTTCAGATCTGAAACTATCCAAACCATTACTACATGCCCTGACTCAAAAAGGCTACTCCACACCGACTCCTATCCAGCAACAAGCCATTCCAAAAATCCTTGAAGGAAAAGACCTTTTTGGATGTGCTCAAACCGGTACCGGAAAAACGGCAGCTTTCGCATTACCTATTTTGCAGTTGTTAGCCCAGTCACCCACCAATAATCGCCGGAATATCCGAGCCTTAATTTTGGCGCCAACTCGTGAGCTTGCCCTGCAAATCCACGAAAACATCGTTGAATATGCCCGTCATCTTCCGGTACGCTATGGCGTCGTTTATGGCGGAGTATCCCAAAATGCTCAGGTCCAGCAACTAAAAAAAGGGATTGATTTGCTGGTGGCAACTCCTGGTCGGCTTCTCGATCTTCAGCAACAAGGATTTTTGTCCTTGCAACAGGTGGAGTTTTTTGTACTTGATGAAGCGGATAAAATGCTGGATATGGGATTCATCCGGGACATCCGGAAGGTAATCGCTTCCCTTCCTGCGCAGCGCCAATCATTGTTCTTTTCAGCGACCACCACCAATGAAATAAAAAATTTAGCTGCCACCATATTGTACAAACCGGAATCCATTGCCGTCACCCCCGTATCGAGCACCACAGAGCTGATCAAACAGTTTCTTTATTATGTTCCCAGAGAAAACAAGCGTGGACTTTTGGAATATGTCCTGAAGAATGGCAATGTAACCCAGGCTTTGGTATTTACGCGAACAAAACGAGGCGCCGATAAGGTAGCCCGGACGCTGAGTGCACAGGGCTGGCGTGCAGAATCCATCCATGGCAACAAATCACAGGGCGCAAGAGTACGGGCGCTGGATGGATTTAAGAAGAAAAACATTGATGTCCTGGTTGCTACGGATATTGCCGCTCGCGGTATTGATGTCGAGAATCTGTCACATGTCATCAATTATGAACTTCCTGAGGTTGCCGAGACCTATGTACATCGCATCGGGCGCACAGGAAGGGCCGGAGCAAATGGCATTGCTTTATCCTTTTGTACCGAAGACGAAACCGATTACCTGAAAGGCATCCATCAATTGACGAAGATACCCATGGAAGTCATCTCCAGGCACCCGTTCTCATTTTAACCCAAATCATGCATTAGAATTCATAGCGAGGCGCATTTATGCGATAAGTGCATGGGCTTTGCTAAGGAGGCATAGCGAGCTATGGCGACGAGATGAAGTACTTGATAATGAAACGAGGAGCGCATTAAATGCTTCCAGCACATTTCTAAGGCAATGCATTAAGAATATTCTGATTCACAGTCACTTGAATGCCAGGTGTGTCCTAAATATATGGGTCTAAAGCATGAATTGGGTTTAAAACAACTTCTTGAAGGGGTAATGTTGTAAACGATATCACATTGGTTCTTGTAACTTTTTTGGACTTTTACACGTAATAGATGCTATTAAACATAGGGGAATGGTGTTTATTAACGGTAGATGCCGGTTTATTTTGACTATTTTGATGCTTCATCCGTCTTACTCCGGTAGATAGGAAGGATTTGGAAGAGCCAATAAGAAATTTGATGTTATGCTAAGACCTGTCGTAAAATTTGTCCATCAGGATGAACCGTCTCGCCTATTTTTACCGCTTCTTCGACGTCGGGTGGACCAATATTTCAAGGAGAATCATATATCCAAACACTGGAATGCGAAACTGGTTATTAAGACCATAGTTCTTCTAACCGCATACATTCTGCCTTTTATCCTCTTATTGACCTTACGTCCCGGATGGCCGGTAGAATTGATGTTGTGGGCAATTATGGGCGTAGCAATGGCCGGTGTTGGTATGAGTGTGATGCATGATGCCAATCATGGAGCTTATTCCAGCAACAGTAAGGTCAATTTCTGGCTGGGGCATACGCTTATTTTGTTAGGCGGGTCGGTATTAAACTGGAAATTACAGCATAACGTACTTCATCACACGTATACCAATATAGTCCATATGGATGATGACATCGGCGACAAGGTAATCCTTCGTTTTTCGCCACATACCGAAGTCAATTGGTACCATCGGATGCAAGCAGTTTATGCCTTTTTCTTTTATGCATTGTCTACCATCTACTGGGCGTCCGCCAAAGATTTTATCCAGTTTAACCGGTATAGAAAAGAAGGCGTTAATAAACAAAATCCAAAAGCCGCCCGCAATAGTCTGATCAAGCTAATCTTTGCCAAACTATTTTACTACAGCATATTCCTCATTATCCCCCTTACGGTATTTCACATGCCCTGGCTTACCTACGTGTCAGGTTTCCTCCTGATGCATGCTCTGGCGGGGCTGATCTTATCCGTTATTTTTCAACTCGCCCACTCGGTCAATGAGACCACACATCCTCTGCCAAATGATGAGGGCTTAATCGAAAACAGTTGGGCCATCCATCAGCTTAATACGACATCCGATTTTTGTCGTAACAATAAATGGCTGTCCTGGTACATAGGCGGATTAAACTTTCAGATTGAACACCACCTGTTTCCCAGCATCAGCCACGTACATTACCCTGCACTTTCAGCCATTGTAAAGCAAACCGCTGAAGAGCACGGGATCCCATACCTTGAGCACAAAACCTTTGGTCAGGCGTTGCGTTCGCACATCAGCGCATTGCAAAGATTCGGAATTGACAAGAACCCCATCGACTGATTGTAACAGGGCTCTCCGAATTTTATGATTGATTGTAGAAAAATTGTTCTTTCACAATTTTTCCGTCTTTCACTTCATAGACACAAATTTCGTCCATCTTGGTCGGGCCCGGTGCACCTTTGAAGGTGACATTCATTTTCCAGGGTATGGCAAAATAGTCTCCACCGATGACCGGATCGCCTATCTCCGAGCCATTCACTGTTTCGACCATTTTATTCCACTCTTCACCTTTTTTCTTCAAGGCATCAAATCCCTGAACCATTTGCATCGGAGAGCCCTCTGGTTCCAGACTGATGATATCCGGTGAATACAATTCTTGATAGCAGGTTCCAAAATCGCCTGCACGACACAATTCCACCAGACGGTGAGCAATTTGTTCGATATTCATAATCGGAGGTTTAATTGATTTAGTAAATGGAAATTTTCTTGATCAACTCGTACTCTGTAAGTAACGACGTATGGACGGATAAAGTTGGGGAAATGATAGCCTGCCTATCCAAATTGGTTCAAACAGATCCGTTGTTAAGATTTAGTGCATAAATAGTGTTACTTTAATTGGTCCATTTAATCCAAAATCCAGAATAGGCATGAGCTCAAAAGAAACACACAAACCACGTCGCGAATTCATTAAACAATCGATTGCGGCGATGGCACTAACCACTGCCGGCATCCCCTCAAGCTGGGCAACCCGTCCCGTTAAAGTGGAAAAGGTTCAACCTGTCCAACCTGGCTTTCCGGAACAGCCTATAAAATTTTCGGTCATTGGAATGAATCACGGACATATCTATGGACAGATTGGCGCCATGCAACGCGCCGGTGGAATCCTGGTCGCCTACTATGCGGTAGAACCAGAAATAATGGAGCAATTCAACAAGCGCTATCCTGAAGCAAAGCCGGCAAGAAGCGCTGATGAGATCTACGAAGACACCAGCATCCAATTGATATTGAGCGCTGCAATCCCAAGCGATCGTGCCGATATTGGCATCCAGGCTATGAAACATGGTAAGGATTTCATGTCCGATAAGCCGGGTATCATCTCGCTGGAAAAGCTGGAAGAAGTTAAAAAGGTACAAAAGGAGACCGGTCGTATATTTTCCATTCTGTACAGCGAGCGTATGGAAAACAAAGCATCGGTTAAAGCCTCCGAACTGGTCCGGGCAGGAGCTATTGGCAAGGTAGTACAGACGGTAAACCTGGCCCCACACCGGATGAATATACCTTCCCGCCCGGAATGGTTTTTTGATACCAAATATTATGGAGGCATTATTACGGATATCGGCTCCCATCAGGTCGATCAATTCCTCTATTACACCGGGTCAACCAGAGCCATTGTCGTAGGTGCACAGGCTGGAAATGTCCATTATCCCCAGTATCCCGAATTTGAAGACTTTGGAGATGCTATATTACGGGGCAATGGTGGCATGGGTTACATTCGGGTAGATTGGTTCACCCCTGACGGACTGGACACCTGGGGTGACGGCAGGCTAACCATTCTTGGGACAGAAGGATTTATCGAGCTACGCAAGTATACCGATTTATCCGGACGCCCCGGTGGCAATCATCTCTTTCTGGATGATGGAAAGGAAACACGTTACATCGACTGTTCCGATCAATATCTGCCTTACGGTGAGTTATTTTCAAATGACATCCTGCACCGGACTGAAACGGCCATGTCCCAGGATCATTGTTTTCTTGCAACAGAAGTAACCCTGCAGGCTCAAGCTCAG
>Ga0116152_10003666_pt1 | contig 12272 bp, 11 predicted proteins | sample AD_UKC119_MetaG_FD_89894 | JGI IMG/M metagenome (GOLD analysis project Ga0116152, IMG submission 89894) | Active sludge microbial communities of municipal wastewater-treating anaerobic digesters from Hong Kong - AD_UKC119_MetaG | ecosystem: Engineered > Bioreactor > Anaerobic > Digestate...
AAATTTGCTAACGAAAAACACATAAACATACATAGCGGAACATAGGAACCCGAATATCCAAAGACTTACTTTCTGACGAATAGATTCGACAAGATAGATTAAGCTTAAAATTGTTCCGGTAATTTCCGCCCAGTTATATTTGATATATTCCAGCATTTACTACATAAGAAAAAACTTTTCCAAAGTTTTAGCAGAAGGGAAAAGTTTTATAAATGGTTTAATTTTCTTTAATTGATTATTTTATCGTACATACCGGGAGTGTTCAGAATTTCAATGGCTTTTTTCAACGATTCGTTTTCCGAATCAATCACTCTGTAATAACTATTTGTATCCCATAAATCTCTTGCTATTAAAGCTTTAATTTGAAGCTTAATTAATTGCTCAGAAAGTTTAAATTGTTCTTCGTTAAATTCAATTTTTTCTTTTTCACCTGCTTCTTTAAGTTTTGTCATTAATGCAGTATCAACTTCAAACTTACTATTGAATTTATCAAATCCTGAAAATTTCTTTTTTAAATAATCGCGGTTTGCATTTAAATACTGACCTTCAATTTTATTTAAAACACCTCTTGATACGATATTGCGGTAATAATCTGTGTATTGTGTAGTATCAACAGGAACAAAAACATCGGGCATTATTCCACCTCCACCGTAAACTGTTCGTTTCAAACGAAGTGTTTGATATTTCAGTGAATCAGGAAAATGAATACTATCAGCATGAAAAAGCTCACCATGTTTAATGCGGTTCTGAATATCTTTTTCATATTGTTCAACACCGTTTTTATATGGTTTCTGAATACATCTTCCCGAAGGCGTATAATATCTGGCAGTTGTAAGACGCATAACCGATCCATCAGGTAATGGAATTTGTCCCTGAACCAAACCTTTTCCAAAAGTTCTTCTCCCAATTAAAATTCCTCTGTCCCAATCCTGTATTGCCCCGGAAACAATTTCGCTTGCCGAAGCTGAATACTCATCTACAAGGATAATCAGTTTCCCGTTTTCAAAATTGCCAACGCCGGTGGCATTTAAAATTTTACGGGGTTGTTTCAAACCTTCGGTATATACAACTATTTTATCTCTGCTTAAAAACTCACCTGCCAATTCTACTGCAGCATTCAAATAACCTCCACCATTACCCTGAAGACTTAAAATCAGGTTTTTCATTCCTTTCTTTTTCAATTGCGTGAATGCACTTTTAAATTCAGGGACAGTATTATTTCCAAAATTATTAATTTTAATATAACCTGTAGTCTTGTCAATCATATAATTGGCATCTACACTATGAACAGGAATTTTATCGCGTTGAATTTTGAAATAAAGTAAATCAGATTTTCCGTTACGTAAATTTTTAATAGAAACCTCACTACCTTTTGGACCTCTGAGCTTTTTCATTACGTCCGAATTCTGAATTTTTGTACCAGCCACCAATTCATCATTAATGTATATAATTTTATCACCCGGAAGCACACCAACTTTTTCGGACGGACAATCAGATATTGTTTGTACTACATAAATTGTATCTTCAATTATCTGGAATTGAATCCCGATACCTTCAAAATTTCCTTCGAGAGGTTCGTTTACTCTTTCAACTTCTTCTTTAGAAATATAAGATGAATGCGGATCAAGTTCTTTAAGCATAGCTGTTATGGCAGTTTCCACTAACTTACTATTGTCGGTACTGTCAACATATAAATTGGTTATAGCATTATAAGCGCTTAAAAGTTTACGTTGCTCTGAAGGTTGAAAAGGGTTGAAAACCTGAGAATATACAGTTAACGAAACTGCCAGTAAAAAGAGCAAAAAATAGTATTTGTTCATTTATTTTTTATTGTTAGGGTGCAAAAGATTACAAAATTAGGGAAATTCATTGATAAGATTTAGATTTTTTTATTTTAGAGAATACTTATAGTACTTATTAACAATAAAATATTATCACTCTTCAATTATTGATTTTACTAATTTGAATCCGGCATTCAGTTGTTCAATATTACACATTTTAATATTTGCTATTTTGGAATAAATATCAAAAATTGAAGATTTACTTTCATCGGTTTCGATATATAAACTTTCTAAATCTGTAATTTCCACACTTTTTGTATTGAATTTTACACCGAATGAAAGTTTAAAACCTTCACGAAGCAATTGAGATGCAAGTTCCGGTTTTCCTCTGAAACCATGAATAATCCATAACTGAGAAGGTCTGATTTTCTTTTTTATTTCAATAAGTTCATTAAAATAACCGACACAGTGAATAATAACCGGCTTTTTGTATTTTTCTGATAAAGTTACTTGCTTCAAAAAAACATCTTTCTGATTTTCAAACAGGACATTAATATTTTTATCAAAACCACATTCTCCGACAGCAACAAATCTTTTATCCGAAATACAATTCTCAATTTCTTTAAGACCAGAATCTAAAAATTTATTTATATCCCACGGGTGAATTCCCGTCGAAAATAATCCGGCTTCCCTCGAAAGCGCTTTAAAATTTGCATCTTCCGGTTTTAAATTTAAGATATAAATATGATTGTCAATTCCTTTTTTATGTGTGTGAATATCAGTTAACATGCTGAATAAGATTTATCTTAATACAAAAGTAAATTTTTCCCCCGATATTTTTTTGTATCTTTGCAAAATTTAATTAGAAACATAAAACTCAAAAATTACTAATGGATAAAACTCAGTTATTTAGCAATTTAACTTATAAAGTTGCTGATATTAAACTTGCTTCTTATGGAAGAAAAGAAATAGAACTTGCCGAAAAAGAAATGCCGGGATTAATGGCATTACGCGAAAAATACGGAACTTCAAAGCCACTTTCGGGCGCTCGTATCATGGGCTCGCTTCACATGACCATTCAAACGGCTGTTCTAATTGAAACACTGGCACATTTAGGCGCTCAGGTTCGTTGGTGTAGTTGTAATATTTATTCAACGCAGGATCATGCAGCTGCAGCTATTGCCGAAGCTGGAATTCCTGTTTTTGCATGGAAAGGTGAAACACTCGAAGAATATTGGTGGTGTACTTTACAGGCTGTAACTTTCGAAGGAAATAAAGGACCAAATGTTATTGTTGACAATGGAGGTGATGCTACTTTAATGATCCACTTGGGTGTGGATGCCGAAAAAGATTCAACAATACTTGGAAAACTTAACAGTGGTGAAGATGAAAAACAATTAGCATCATTGTTAGCCGGGGTATTAAAAGAAAAAAACAGTTTCTGGTCAAATATGATTCCTGAATTAAAAGGTGTTTCTGAAGAAACAACAACAGGAGTACATCGTCTGTATCAAATGTTAGGAGAAGGAAAACTTCTTTTCCCTGCTTTCAATGTAAACGACTCTGTGACAAAATCAAAATTTGACAACCTTTACGGCTGTCGCGAATCTCTGGCTGACGGCATAAAACGTGCTACAGACGTTATGCTTGCAGGCAAAGTAGTAGTAGTTTGCGGTTATGGCGACGTTGGAAAAGGTAGTGCAAGATCAATGCGTGCTTACGGCGCAAGAGTTTTGGTTACCGAGATTGATCCGATTTGTGCACTTCAGGCTTCAATGGAAGGTTTTGAAGTTTGTCCTGTTGAAGATACATTAGCCATTGGCAATGTATATGTAACTACCACAGGCAACAAGGATATTATTACACTTGAACACATGAAACAAATGAAAGATGGCGCTATTGTTTGCAACATCGGACATTTTGATAACGAAATTCAAGTGGAAAAACTTAAAAACATGCCCGGAATTGAAGCAGTAAATATAAAACCACAGGTTGATAAATACATCTTCCCTGATGGACATTCCATTTTACTTTTAGCCGATGGCAGATTGGTTAATTTAGGTTGTGCTACAGGACATCCTTCATTTGTTATGAGTAATTCATTTACAAATCAAACTTTAGCACAAATCGAATTATTTACAAAAAACTACGAAATTGATGTATATCGCTTACCAAAGCATCTTGATGAGGAAGTTGCCCGCTTACACCTTGAACAACTTGGAGTAAAACTGACAAAACTTTCTCCTGAACAGGCTGCTTACATTGGTGTAGATGTGAATGGTCCTTACAAACCAGAACATTACCGGTATTAAACAAAATTTTTAATTGGTTTTTCTTTGATTTATTTTAGATTTTGTAAATTTGCATTTAGTTCGCAGTTCATTACCAAAAATAAATTATAATATAAAAATGAAAATTACATTTAGAATAGTAATCATAGTATCATTAGTATTGTTAGTCCTTGTTGGATTTCAAATTGTTGATGGATATGTGTCACTTAATTTTGATCCTGAAAACTTCACTCCAAACAAATGGCAACGTGATTATTCCATTCGCGTTACTTATGATAAAATTTTGTGGATGTGGATTTTCTTTGCATATCTTCTTGGCAATATTATAATTTGTTTCAGAGCTATCCGAAAAAAGAAAACTTATACGTCAAGACGATAAAATAAATTCAAATAAACAAAAAAGCAAGTTGTTAGTAAAATTTTGAAGCACAACTTGCTTTTTTTGTTTTACACCTGTTTTATTTGAATCTGTTCAAAATCTCTTCATTCGTTATTACAGTAAAAATCTTCTTACCATCAGGTGTGTAATTACAATCAGTACAGGAAAACAGTCTGTCTATTAAATCATTCATCTCAATTTCAGTAAGCGCCTGACCGGTTTTAATTGCTGAAACATTTGCTAAAGACAAAGTCAATGTCTGCCTGAAAGTTTCCTGAATATTAATTTCGCTTTCTTTCAAATCATCAATCATACTGTTTATGAAAGCAATTGCACTTTCAGTACCTAAAACTGAAGGTATTGAAATGATATTGTAACTATTTGAACCTGTATTTTCAAATGTAAATCCGGCGTTACAAAGATCATGTTTAATCTGATTGAAAATAATCAGCCTGTCAGGACTTAAAGAAATTTCTTCAGGAAACAAAATTTGTTGACTATAACTTTTATTTTTGGCTAATTGTTTTTCAATGGTTTCGTAAACAATTCGAAAATGAGCATTGTGTTGATCAATCAGCATTAATCCTGATTTAATACTTGTAAGAATATATTTCCCTTTAAGTTGAAAAATCGAGGATGTTTTATTGGAATTTAAATCCGCATTAATTTCAATATTATTATTGTCACACTCAGGAGTAACTTTCTCATTCTCGAAATCAAGAGAATTCTGAAATGAATCTACTTTTTGAGTTTCAAATCCTGCATAAAGCTTATCCCAGTCAAATTTAGGTCTCGAATAAGTAGACTGAAAAGGATTATAATCCGGGTTAAAATTAGTTTTTGGAGGTTGAATATTCTCCAAATTTCTAACCGGAGTAAAATCAGGTGCACCATCCTGATCAAAATCTATTGAAGGTACAACATTAAATTTTCCAAGCGATTCCTTTACTGTAGCATTCAAAATTGACCAGATAGCCTGTTCATTTTCAAATTTTACTTCAGTTTTAGTAGGATGAATATTTATATCAATTGTTTCAGTATCAACTTCCAGATAAATAAAATAAGAAGGACTTTCACCTTGTTTAATCAATTGATTATATGCAAGCATAACCGCTTTATTAAAATAAGGGTGCTTAATAAAACGTCCGTTTACAAAAAAATACTGATCGGAATACTTTTGAGCAAATTCAGGCTTACCAATAAATCCTTTGATACTTACAATATTCGTATCGGTTTGTATGGAAAGAAGCTGTTGTTGTAGTCGTTTCCTTGGGTTTTTACCAAAAATATTTTCTATTCGTTGTTTAATATTTGCAACAGGCAATGAAAAAACTTCTACATCATTATCAAAAAAATGAAATTCCACCTCAGGATTTACAAGAGCTATTCGATAAAATTCATTAAATATATGCGTCTTTTCAACATTATCACTTTTGAGAAATCTCCGACGTGCAGGAACATTAAAAAACAAATTTCTTACTAAAATCGAAGTTCCGATATCGCAATGTGTGACATCCTGCTTAAAAACTCTTGAACCTGCAATTTCCAAAAATATTCCCAATTCATCATCACTGCGCCGTGTTTTCATTTCTACCTGCGAAACTGATGCTATCGAAGCCAATGCTTCACCTCTGAATCCCATAGTACGTATTGAAAATAAATCGGAAGCATCACTGATTTTAGAAGTGGCATGACGTTCAAATGCCATTCTTGCATCCGTTTCACTCATGCCTTTGCCATTGTCAATTACCTGAATAGAAGTTTTACCGGCATCTTTGATTAAGATATGAATAACACCACCACCTGCATCTATAGAATTTTCAACCAATTCTTTAATAACTGATGCCGGACGCTGAATTACTTCACCTGCTGCTATTTGGTTTGCAACATTATCAGGTAATAAATGTATGATATCCGCCATGTTTTATTTAAGCAGAAAATAAGTAATGGCAAGCAACAAAGCTATAATCATTATAAGACGAAGATTTGACTGACGAACCTGCTCTGTTCTCAATTTATTATTTTTTTGAGCCATTTCGCGAAAAATGCCTCTATGAAGAGTTGGTTTGTAATCTTCAGGAACAATTTCATTTTCTCCGTTAGCTTTTTTCTCTCTTTCTTTAGCCGCGTCTTTTTTAGGATCATAATATATGTACCTGTAATTGTATTCTCTCGGCTTATATAAATTAAATAATCCCATTTTATTTGTATATAAAATATTTTAAGTTATAAATTATCAATTGAATTTCCCGTCGAATTTTAGCGACACATCATTAACAAACTGACGAATATGTTGCTCTTCTTCTTTTTTACAAATTAAAAGGACATTATCAGATTCTGCAATAATATAATTTTCAAGTCCCTGAACAACTGCAAGTTTATCCTGAGGTAATGCAACAATGTTGTTGGTACTATCGTAAAATATCGATTTACATTTCAGGGTTACATTAGAGTTTTCATCCTTTGGTGAAATATCGTACAATGAGCCCCATGTTCCAAGATCTGTCCAACCAAAATCCGAACACAAAACATAAACATTATCAGCTTTTTCTAAAATACCATAATCAATTGATATATTCTGACATGTTGGATACATTGTATCAATAAATTTCTGTTCTTCTGATGTGTTATAAACTGATTTCCCTTCTTCAAATTTCTGATAAACATCAAACAGTAAGTTCTTAAATGCCGAGTCAATTGTCTGAAGATTCCATAAAAATATGCCTGAATTCCAGTAAAACTCACCTGTTTCGTAGAATATTTGAGCTAGTTCAGCATTCGGTTTCTCAGTAAATGTTTTTACTTTAACCAACGAAGAATTAACTTCATCTACCTGAATATAACCATATCCGGTTTCTGGGCGACTTGGTTTAATTCCAAGGGTAAGTAAGTTATTTGTTTTCTCAACAAAATCAATTCCTGTCTTAATCTTTTCTATGAATTCAATTTCATTTACTATTAAATGGTCTGAAGGAGCAACTATAATGTTTGCTTTATCGGTCACAGATTTAATTCGGCTAACAGCATAAGCAATACATGGTGCAGTGTTTCGTCTGTGTGGTTCAAGCAATATCTGACTTTGTTTTAGCTCTGGTAACTGTTCAAGTATAAGATCGTTATAAATGATATTGGTAACAATATATATATTTTGAGCAGGTACAACATGCCTGAACCTGTCATAAGTCATTTGAAGCAAAGATCTGCCTGTTCCAAAAAAATCGAGAAATTGTTTTGGTCTGTCGTTACGACTAAATGGCCAAAATCGACTTCCAACGCCACCTGCCATAATTACACAATAATTATTTTCCATGATACAGAATATTTTCTTTTACTTTTTAAAGTAGTTATAATTTGAGTACTAAGATAATTAGAATTTCGTGGTTTTCAAAATTAAATAATGAAATAGAATTTGCCTTAACTTACAATAATATTTAAACATTTATTTATCAATTTTCCTGTTTGTTTCAACCATGTATTTAATTCAAATTTTTATAGATCAAACTAAAATATCAACAAAACTCGATATTGAAATTGCTTATATTTTTTCCGGAAAACTTCTTGTCATTTCAATTTTTCATCAATTTATAATTGTATGTTTTCAGTATGATTACAATATCTGTCTTGATTTTGATAAAAAAACGTATATAATTTACTACTTTAAAAGCTAACTTATGTTAATTTACAACACAAAAAACCAATATTTTACGAATAAATCTTTTGTTTTTAGGCGATAGACGTATGTATATTTACATATTGAACTAAATACAATATGTTATATAAGTTATTATATTATTGCAATTTACATTATAAACTAATTTGTTGATAAAAATTAAGAAACGATTTGTAATAATTTTTTAACACAAATAATTTGGAAAACATGTTATATAACATATATTTTTGCATCGTAAATAATGAATGATTATTTATGAATAGTTAACAGGGACAAAGAGAGTCCTTTAATAAAATATCTCGGAAGCTCTTTGTTTATTTTTAAAGTATAAAAAAGATTGTGTAATTAAAAAAAAGAGTAGTATGAAAAAGGTATTAGTAATGTTAGCAGTTGCCATAGCAACATCAGGAAGCGTTTTTGCTTTAGACTTACACGAATACAAAGTATTCTACAAACTTAACAATGAAACGACTTTTAAGTCGTTAAGCCGTTATCTTCAGTTGAATGGTCGTCAACAAAGAAATCTCGAAACAGAATTCAAATCAAATGAATCGGATATTCGCGCTGCCGTTCAGAATTCCGATAAAACTGCAGCAGATGCAGTAATGATCAATCATTTGAATAAACTGAAGAATTATCTTAATGAAGAGCAGTATCTGAAATATGTGACTGCCCTTAACGCAACAATTGAAAACAATCGCGAAATGCAATTTCTTGTTGCCGAATAAAATTTAGTGTTTAGTTAACTGGTCAAACGACCAAAAATTTCAAAAATCATTAGAAAACTACTTGTAACCTACAATAAAATAATTGTAATTACAGGTAAGTTTCCAAAACAAAATTAAAACAGGTATGAAAAAGATTTATATTATGGCCTTTGTAGCCATGTTGTTTGCATGTAATGTTATCGCAGACAATCATAATGAGTTCAGGATTTTCACAAATATGAATAACGCAAAAACTTTAACTGCATTATCAAAGTATTTGAATACAAATAACGAACAAAATGAACAATTGGAATATCTTCTTTCACTTACTGACAAAAAAATGAAATTGGCTTTAAGTAACAATAACAGCAATGCAGCAGAGAAGGTAAAATGGTTCAATCTTGGAAATGCAAAAATTATTCTTAATGAAGAGCAGTACAAAAAGTATTTACTCGTGCTGAACGTAACACTCAACTCAATGAATGACAAATCAGTTGAAGATATTGCAGAAAACTAAAATTAATAAAATCATAAAAAAAACTAAAGGTGTTCAGAATATTTCCGAACACCTTTTCTTTAAACAAATAGATATATTGATAATAGTTGTTATGGGTTCACACGTAAAAAAAAGAGAAATAATATAATTCAATTTAAAAGATTTTAAAAGCAGTACAGCCGTTTAACAAACAAACAGGTTATTTTTCGGGTTTTATATTTTGTGCAATAATTGCAATAATATCTTAATGGTGGCTGTACTGCTTTTTATAAGTTTTATTCAATTACAATATACTCTACATAAGTATCTGCCTTCTTTGAAGTAACTTGTAAGATATATACCCCTGGTGCATAATCACCTAAATACATATTGTAATAGCTGACATATTTAGTATTCACTATACTTGTAGCACATACATTAAAGTTTACATCATATAATGTAATTGTAGCATCTCCAATTGATGATTCAAAATAAACTGTTAGAACCTCATTGTAATATACAGATGAAATTAAACTTGCAGTTGTAGATTCAACAGTAACTTTTGGTTTTGGACCAGGCAATGAAGGTGTAGGTGGCAATTGATCTTCAGCAGCAAAAACTGCTGAAATCACAAGAGAAACCAAAAAAAGAAATTTAACCCGTTTCATAATAATTAATTTTATTTGTTTTTAAATTATTATCGCTATAATTATTCGATGTAAAGATAAATCTTTAAAATGCAAAATGCAAATTTGCTTGTGGTAAGGAAGATTAAATTTATAAAATTTAATTAACTGATATTCAACAATATAAATTTATATAATTATTTTTTATTGGTAAGGGCATTTATTTAGAACAAAAATATTAAAAAAATCAAAGATTTTATTAATAAAAATACCTGATTTTATTTTCAGTAATAGTATAAAAACTTATTTTTGTTCTATGAAAACAAAGATACGAATTTTTACAAGTTTTTTTGTCATTTTCGCATTATTTTCCTGCACAAAACATCAGGTTGATAAAAACAATTTTATTAAACAAGCTGAAAATATTTTTGAAGAATCCCCGGATAGTGCACTTAATTTACTCACAAAAATAAATGAGCCTGAAAAACTCTCAAAATCTGATTATGCTGAATGGTGCTTATTATATACTCATGTACTATATAAATTGGACCAAAAAATTGAAAACCTTAAATTAATTAATACAGCAATTAATTATTTCAAAAACACAAAACAAATTGACAAACTTGGAACAGCATATTATTTAGAAGGCTGTATTTTAAATGACTTAAAAAAAAATGATCTTGCAATGTTAAATCTTAAAAATGCAAGAGAAGTTTTATTTAATAGCAAGAATTTCAAGCTAAAAGGTTTAGTTGCATTCAATCTTGGATATGTATGCTTGAATGACGAAATATTCAGCTATTCTTTATCATATTTCCACGAATCATTAGAATACTTTCTTAAAGCTAATGATAAATTACATGCATCATATTCGTATAGAGAGATTGCAGATATGTATAAACAGCTTGAATACCATCATGACAGCATTCTTGTAAATTTGGATAAAGCAATTGATTTAGCTTACCAGGCAGGTGATTCAACAAATTACTATTTTATATTGGGAAGAAAAGGTGAATTCTTATTAGATTCTGATCCAAAACAATCAAAGAATTATCTGTTAAAAGCCTCCGAAAAATTCCCTAATTACAGATCATATTATGCAGCACAACTTGCATTTGCATTTTCAAAATTAAACAATCAGGATTCTGCGAAATACTTTCTAAAAATTTCTCTTGCAGATAATATCAATGAATTAAATAAAATAAAAATTTACAATGCAGCAGCTCAAATAGCAATAAATGATAATAATTATAAAGATGCATATGATTATATGCGGAAATCATTTATTTTTCGTGATTCTATTTTTCGTCAGAATTTAAAAACTACTTTATATAAAGTTGATAAAAGATATGACCTAACTCAAAAAGAGAAAGAAAATGCAGACTTATCTATATCAAACAGAAATAAAATAATTTTAATATCGATTTTAATAATAATTGTATTATTTATATTTACCATATATTTATCATTTATAATAAGAAATAAAAAGAGATTATCACAACTTGAATTAGAAAGGCAAAAACTGCAGTACGATGCAGAACGATCGGAAATAATGAATGAACAAAAACAGGAATTATTGAAAATTGCTTTACAAAATAAAATATCTAACACATTACAATTTAATCGTTTGAAAAATAATTATCTTCAAAAAAATAAAATTGATTCATTCATTCATGAAGTTGCGAATCAATCAATTATACATGAAAACGAATGGACATACTATATTGAGGAAGTTGACAACCTTTTTGAACAAAAAATTACAAAACTAAAAAATGATTTCAATGAATTAACCTCTGCTGATTTAATTGTAATTTCCATAATATGTTTAAATGTTTCAATTATTGATGCTTGTAATATACTTGAAATGACTAAAAACACAATGTATATGCGAAGAAAAACAATTAAAAAAAGATTAAAATTGAATGCAGAAACGAATCTCGATGAATGGATTCAACAAAACTTAATGATATAATTTTAGAAGATAAATACTTTTTGGATTGATCATAATTTTTCACATGAAAAATAAAACAATAACTTTGTGAATTGATTTACAATGAGAATTATATAAAACCTTCACAAAAACAATGACAATACCTGAAAATCCTGATGCTAAAAAACGTTATCGGAGAACTAAAATCGCAATTGACAGGGATGTTTTAAATGCTGTAAATTCTTTAGTAGAAGAAGTTGGATTCGAGAATATCACACTTACTGCAATCGCCCAGAAAGCGAAAATTGAATCTACTGTTTTTTACAGGCGCTATAATAGTCTTGAAGATTTATTTGACAAATATACCGAGAAGTATGATTTTTGGTTTCATAATATTGCAGAAAACATACCAA
>Ga0116152_10003669_pt1 | contig 12262 bp, 9 predicted proteins | sample AD_UKC119_MetaG_FD_89894 | JGI IMG/M metagenome (GOLD analysis project Ga0116152, IMG submission 89894) | Active sludge microbial communities of municipal wastewater-treating anaerobic digesters from Hong Kong - AD_UKC119_MetaG | ecosystem: Engineered > Bioreactor > Anaerobic > Digestate...
CCGCTCGAGCTGCAGTATGCCGACGGCCATCGCAACTACTTCGGCAAATACTGGCTGGAACTCGCGGTGTACATGTTGCCGTGGTCATTGTTGTTGTTGGCGGCCGCCCGACGCGCCTGGCGCGCGGTGCGCGACGAATCGCCCGTGCGCACGGCCTGGCGCTTCGCCGTGTGTGCATCCGTGCCGTGGCTGTTGCTGTTGTCGGCATCCGCCACTGCACGCGATATCTACGCGGGACCCGCCGTCGTGGGGCTCGCGCTGCTGCTCGCGCTCTGGGGAAGCGAACTGGCCGACGAACTGCCGTCCCGAGACCGCTGGGCGCTGCGCGGCACGGTTGCGCTGGTCGTCACCATCTGCGCACTAGTCGTACTCGGCCTGATCACGTTCGCCGCCGCGGCCGCCATGCACAAACAGCCTGCAACTTCACTCGCACTGGGCGCCGTGACATTGATTCTGGTCGCTGGAATTGCACTCAACATCGCCTACAGTAACAGCAGCCGCAATCGTTGGTTACCCGCGATCGCAGGCATCTTCGTTGCGTATGTCGCGACGATCCTGGTCGGTGCCAATGAGCTGATGCGGGCGCTCACGCCCTGGTACGACTTGCCAAAGGTTGCTGCTGAGATCCATGCGGATGTGGCCGACACGCCCTGCGGGCTGCTGCAACCGGATGAAACGACCATCGCGATGCTCGACTATCGACTGCGCACGCGCTGCCAAATCCTGCGCGGTCCGACGACCGCCAGTGCGGAACTCGCCAGCAGATGGTTCGAGGTACAAGGCGCTCGGGCACGTCTCGTCGTGCGCTTGCCGGGTCGCGCACCCGGTGAGGTGTCTGCGTTGTTAGCGGAGCTGGGCCTACGCCAGCGAGCGCCGCGCGACGGCCTGGCAGCGGATCTGGTGGCGCAACAAATCGCACGCATCGAGCGGCGCTACGCAATGCCGCACGGTCGTCGCTACGCATTGCTGGCGCCAGCCGCAACGCATGAGGGGCTGACACTGGCCGCTGAGGCTAGAAACTTCGCTTGGTCTCGACGATGAACTGGACGTTGTTGATCGATGAATCGCCATCGAGCGGCAAGGCCACGTCGAAATGCAACACGTTGCCGAGTGCCGACCGACTGTTGCCGAACCGTAGCCCGAAGCCGATGTCCTTGAGCAGGCCCTGCGACTTCGAGCCGAGCGGGTCGCGTCCCCAGGTCTGTCCCATGTCGTAGAACACCGCGCCACCCACGTTGAACAGCTGGAACGGATACCAGTTGGTGAAGATCCGTTGCTCCGCGGTGAACAGCCAGCGGCCCTTGCCCGCCTGATAGCGCAAGGGATAGCCGCGCAAGCCCGTGTCACCTCCTAACAAGACTTGCTGATCGAGATCGAGACGGCTGCCAGCCGTGGCAGCGAGACCCAGGTACAACAGGCGACGTGGTGTCTGCTTGAAGTAGTAGCGGGCGTCAGTCGTCAGCAGCCCGTTGGCCAACGCGCCGTTCTCCACTCGCGTGCTGGTGGCGGCCTCGAACAGCATGGTCTGGCGCGGTGAGAGCTCGAGCCCCTTGGCGAGGCCGGCCGTGATGATCGCAGCGTCGCGATCGGAACCCAGTGCGTTACTCGCGAATCCAAGCGATGCGCGCGCGCGCCAGCCGAGGGCGAAGTCCTCGGTGCGCTCGATCAGATCGCGATTGCGGGTAGTCTGATAATCGTCCTGGATCCACTCCGCGCCGACCCAGGGATAGACGAGCTTGCGGTCTGCCGGCTGCAAGCGCGGCGCTGCCGCGCCGGGGGCGGCGCCAAACGTATTGTCATCGTACGTGACACCGAACTTGAAGCGCGTCACCCAGCCGTCCACGAGCCCAGCAGAGCGGCCCCAGAAGACACTGGCCAGTTGCCGCTGCAGTTCGTACTCGTCGATGACCTCGCCCAGATCGTAGCGCGAGTCCACCCGCAGATCGTCGCTGAGCGAAACCCCCGCCGCCCAGCGCGTATCGAGCGCGTAGAACGGCCGCTGCAAGGCGAATCCGGTCTCGCGTCCATCGCTGTTGTCGGAGTAATTCACCGCCAGGTCCCACCAGGACCGCCCGAGTTGTCGATCGCGATAGAAGATGTAGGTGGAATCGCGGTCGACCTCGGATTTGAACCCCAGTCCGAGCTGCGTGCCCAGTCCCAGAAAATTGAGTTCCTCCAACTCGAAGCCGGAGGTGTTCTTGCCGCCCTTGCGACCAAACGACAGACCCGGATTGAACGTCCAGACGTCCTGCGTGATCACTTCGATATCGACGACACCGTCGTGGTACCCGATAGGTCGCAGATGCGCGTCGCGCAAGTAGCGCGTGTCGCGCAGGATGCGCGCTGACTCCTCCAGCAGGCGACCGTCGTATCGCTCGCCAGTCCTGAACAAGAGCTGGTCTTTGACCGTCGCTTCGCGTGTCAGGATATGTAACCGATTGGCAAGCCGGAACAACGAGGAATTGTCGTCGACGCCGCCCGGATCGAACAGCTGTCCCCGGGAAACGCGAATTTCGCCGATTCGAGCCTCGGCCGCCTCGAGCTCCGCATCGGTCGGTATGTTGGCTGGGCGCGGATAGGTGACGCGTTTCGCGCGTGCGTCGATCTTCGGGAGTATCCGCGCGCTCACTGGCAGGCTCTGGCAGGCCAGTGCCAGGGTGAGCAACACATAGATGGACGCTGCGGCATGTGAAACTGACAGGCGAATCATCTACCGTTGGACGTCGCATTCCCGCCGGATCAGTCGCCTCCCCAACGAAATGTGAAGCCCAGGTTTATGATCAATGGCAAGGAATGGCTGTTCTCGATCAGCGGCAGTTGGTCCTCTTCGTCCGGCTCATCGATATCGGTGCAGCATTCGTTCTGCCGATCCGCCGCGTTGGTGACCTCGATGAACGTCGAGAACTCACCGCTGGCTACCGGTTTGCGCCAGCTGGCGCGCATGTCGAGCGTGTAGAAGTCACGCCAGCGTGTGGAATTGCGCGGACCCAGGACGAAACTGTCCGCCGCTCCGTTGAGGGATTCCGGCACGGCAATGGGCGTGCGCGGCCAACCGCGATGCCAGCCGCCCAGCAGCGACACGCTCGTGCGGCTGCCGCTCCAGGCGAGCCCCGCCGTCGCCGCCCATGGTTGATCCCAACTGCGCGGCGCTTCGCTGGCAAGCAGTTCGTCCTCGACATTGGCCGCCGCGACGCTGGCCCAGGCAGTTAGCGAATCGGTCAGCGGCGCATGGACGTTCAATTCGACACCACTCGCTTCCGATGCGCCGGGCGCCAATCGCACGCGATCGGGCCCCGCATCCGGCAACAGCCCCAACGAATGCAGCAGATTGTCGTAATAACTACTGGCCGTGGTCCAGCGTTTACGATAGCCCTCGAGCGACCAGCGCACACCGCTCCGGCTCTCGTGCGCCAGCCCGACGATCGTGTGCACGGCCACCTGAGTGGCATCGGGTAGCTGCTGCGCCTCCTCAGCCCGAAACTCATCGACGCGCTGCGCCTGCGTGAACTCGCCGAACGACGCATACGCACGCCAGCGCTTCGACAGATCGAAACGCAGATTGAGTCGCGGACTGAGATTCTGGAACTTGCCGCCCGGCTGGTAGTCTGCGGCATCGTAGCGCAGACCCGCCTCCGCTTCGAATCGTGACCAGCGACGCCGGGTGGACGCGTAGGCGGAATAGCTCAGCGCGTCGGGCCGTGCGCTCGCCATGAAGAGCTCGGACTCGGCCCGTCCGAACGTGCGCGCTGCCAGTGGCGTGAATTCGTTCGAGCGCTGATACGAATAAGGTGCGCGCGACGTTGCGATTCCGACGCCGAAGTCGACTGACGAGTGCTCACCCCACTGCCAGCTCCAGTCCGAGTCGAGTTGGCGGCGTTCGATGCTGCGATCCTCCGCTACTTCACCTGTTGCAAACCACGGGCGATCCAAAGTTCCGTTGCGCGATCGCTCGGCAGTCGTTGATGCGAGCACCGTGCGGACGCTGAGACGCTCGTTCCACCGGTGTTCGTGACTGAGCCACAGATACTCATCACGATAGCCGGCGCGGGCGAGTTCGTCTTCAGCGTCGAGCGTGATGCTGTCGTCGAGCAACAACCAGCCGAGCGTCCAGGCGTTGCGTTCATCCGAGGACCAGCGCACTCGCCCCAGGGTATCGATGAACTCGGGCCGCCCCACATTGGAGCCGAGCGGCTCGAGCACGAGATCGATGGTGCTGCGGCGCGCGGCCACCAGCCACTCGAGCGGCCAGCGCTCACTCGAGCCGACGGACGATGCTCCCACCGTCAACAGACTCAGGGACACGGCATTCTCATGACCCGAGTCACGCGAGCGCGGCGCAATGTCGATCACGCCGCCCGATCGGGTGCCATAACGTACCGGGAAGCCGCCACTGTAGACCTCCATGTGATCGACAGCGGCCGGATCGATCGCACTGATCAGACTGTGGAAGCTCTTCAAATGGAACGGGTCGAGCAACGTGACCCCGTCGAAGCGGATCAGCGTATCTTCCGACAGGGAGCCGCGGATATAGGGCCGCGCCGACACGCCGGTAGCAAGACCCGGCAAGGCGCGGAGCGCGCGCAACGGATCGTCCTGACTGCCGGGCACCATTTCCATATCGGTCGGTGACACGAGTCGCGGTTCGCCTACAGCTTGGCCCGCAATGGCGTAGCGGCTCGCGTAAACCGATATGGCTTCGAGCGGCTCGCTGGCGGCCAGGGCTGGCGGCGACGCAGGTGCCTGGCGCTGGGCTGGCGCAATCGTCACGATATAGCGTTGCGCACCCACGGCGCGCAGAATGAGCCCGTGCGCGGCGAGCGCGGTCACGGCACGCTGCAATGGCGTATCGGCACGATTGACCGGCGGTGCCGGCAGGTCTGGCGGAACGAGATCGGAGCTGTAGAGCACTTCGAGGCCAGCGGCGCGCAGTGACTGCAACACGCTCTCCACCGTACTGTCGGCGGGATCCGGGGACGCGCCGTTGGCAGCCACCGCCACAGCGGCTGCGAGAGAGAGAACGATCAGACCAGCACTAGTTCGAAACGGGCGGCAACGCACCCCTAGAGCTTACCCGGATCACGCCCTCGAGTAGATCGAAATGCAGCGCGGTAGTCTGCATCACGGTCGACAAAGCCTCGAGCGACGTCAAGCCCTGGATGGAGCCGTGCAGTATCGTCGCGGCAATCCGCTTTTCTGTCGCCGCGTCCGCGATGACGAGACGGCGGCCCGTTTCACGCGCGACCCACTGCAGGAACTCGGCGAGCGGGCGGTTCTCGATGTCGAAATCCGGTGCCAGCGCCTCCGCCCAGGCCCAGTCGCGGCCAGTCGTCGCGATCGACTGCCGCGTCGATCGGCCGTCGCCCGCGATCAGGAGCGAAGTGCCAGCCACCGCACGGGTTTCCAGCTCGCCCCGGCGCCAGGCGACTTCGCCCTCGCGCACCCGTAGCTGCGTCCGCTCGCCCTGCACCGCCACTTCGAACTGCGTACCCAGGTGCGCGAATTCGCCCGCGTCGGTCACGATCGCGAAGTCCGCATTCGCCGTCGATTGCGGCGGGATGTCGACGTATACGACACCGCGCTCGAGCTGCGCCGTTGCAGCACTGAGGATCTGCAGTGACGTCGCGGATGCGAGCCGCAGCGTGCCGCCATCCGGCAAATCGACGAGCGCGTTGCCGACCACTTGCAGTCGTTGCCCGGCGCGCAACGGCGAACCGGCGGCAATCGGCCTGACACGACCGAACGACAGGGACTCGTTGACCACTCCGGTCGTGCGCACGAGCTGCCCGAGTACTGCGCCATCGGCGCGCGCTCCATTACTAACAACCCACCAGCCGGCCCCGATCGCGACCATTGCGAGCGCCGCCGCGGCCGCCCACGGCAACCACGGACCATGCTTGCGCTGCAACCGTGTCGTTGCCCGCCATTCCGCCTCGGTAGCAGCCCGGATACGCTGCATGGCTGCCGGTGACAGCGGTTCGGCGTGCAACCCCCGACGCAAGGCTTGCTCGTCGGCCGGTTCGTGACCTGCATTGCTGGACCCGTGCCTGCTCATGAGGGGTTCTCCGCGGCGGCCGCCCCGCTGCCGTGCAAATCGCCACTCCCGGAATCATCGTCGGCGCACCAGCCGTCGCGAAATGCACTGCGCGCCCGCGCTAACAGGGACTGTGCCGCGCTTTCGGTAAGACTCAGGACCGAGGCGATCTCTGCGACACTGAGATCATCACCGTAGCGCAGTTCAAGTATACGCGCGTAGCGCGGTGGCAATGCATTGACGCTGCGCCGCACGGCGCTGCGCGTCGAATCGGCGGCGCACTCGTCGAGTGGATCCCGGTATTCGAGGAGCTGCACGGGAACATTCGCCTGGGTCGCCTGTACGACGTCGGTGAGGCTCTGCATCTCGGGTTGCCGCGCGAGCTTGCGACGTACGTCGGCGAGCTGATTGCGGCAGATCTGGCACAGCCAGGTGAACAGCGTCGACTCACCACGAAACTGTGCGAGGTTCCGCATGGCGTTGATCAGGGTCTGCTGCACGATGTCCTCGATAGCGCTTGAATCCAACGGACTGCGACGCGCGGCGAAGGCCGCCAGACGGCCGGCATAGGCGTTGAAGAACTCGCCGAACGCTTGGGCGTCGCCCGCCTGCATTTTCGCCACCAGCTGCTGCTCGTCGGTCACGCCCAATCCTCTTGCCGCTTGCTTTAGACGTCGTGCGTATCACAGATCATTCGCGGCCACTATCTGCATCTCGAGCAAAAAGTACAAGAAAACCTCGACCTAGCGACTGATCAGCAGCCTGGACGACGTCCAAGACGCTATGCGCGCACACGAAATTGCTCCGCAGGTGTTGTTGTGCTCACTGCTACCCATGGCGGCGCCGGCACTTGCCACCGCCGAGAGCATTGAATTCGTTGCGGAACACATGCCTGAAATCGCAATGGACAATCGATATGCCACCCTGCCCCTGTGGACCAATCGAGCCGGTGGCGACGCTGATCGCTGGCGGCTCGCGGCTGCCGCTGGCTACTCTCGCATCGCGGCCGGCGGGCTGGACTTGGGCGGAGCGATGCTGTCGTGTGCATTCGATCGGTCCATGTCAGCTGACTCGAGTCTATCGTTGTTCGGATTCTTCGACGATCTGTCATTCAGTTCCGCTCATCTCGATCGGCGACCGCTCGACGTATCATTCACAGCTGAATTGCCGCTCGTATTGCCGAGCGAGGCGCAGTTCTCCGAGCTGTCGGGCTCAACCCGGCACACCGGCCTGGGCATGGCGTTCCGCCGTGCGACCGAACGAAAGTGGCTCGGTCGCTACGAATGGACGGCCGGGCTGATGTGGGAACGCGTGGCGCTACACAACTATACCGTGCGCTATCAAATCCTCGATGGCCGCGACGCGGATGTGCGCGGTTTGCTCGACTACAGTGCGACCTACACGTTTACGACTCCATTTGCGGGCATTGCCTGGCCGCGCGAGTCTGGCAACTGGCGCACGCGGCCGCACGTGCAGGTTGCGCTGCCGTTGCCGCGACGCGGATTCGCTGGGCGTATCGTGGCAGCCGGTATCGACGCACGAGGCGACAGCGCCGATCTCGGTGCAAAACCGTTTGGCGATCCGTCGCTGACCTTGGGCTGGGATCTCACCTACATGCCCTGGAGCCTGACGGTCGACGTTGGCAGCTTCGCGTCCCAAGCCACGCTCGAGCGCCTCATCCATGAAGGTGCGCAGCGCAACTGGCTGGTATCCTTCACTTGGGTTCACTAGTGACGACTGCATGACAGACGCGACTACGAGCGCTGCGCGCGGCTTTTGGCTACGCCACGCCATCATTCCGCTCGCTATTGCACTTGGGCTGATCGCGTTGTTCGGTCTGACCGACCTCGATCGGTGGCTGGCAACGCGCTGGGCGTGGGATGCCGCTGCAGGGCAATTCATCGCGCACGACTCGCTTCTGGCTAACAGCATTGTTCACCGTGGGGGTCGCGTTGCAATCTGGGCAGTAGCACTGATCTGTCTCATCGGCTGGCTCGTGAATAGGCGGCGCGACGGCGCACTGAGCCGGGCCTTCGGCTTCTCACTAATTGCGCTAGCGCTGTCGATTGGCGTGGCCGCCGGCCTCAAGCAAATCACGAATGTCGACTGTCCGTGGGACCTGCAGGGCTTCGGTGGCGACCGACCGTATGTGCATTTGTTCGCTGACCGACCGGACGACCTGCCCACCGCAAAGTGCTACCCAGCCGCGCATTCGTCGTCGGGGTTCGCGCTGTTCGCTCTTTACTTCGGCTTTCGCAACACACACCGACGCGTTGCGCTCGCGTCGTTGGCGGCTGCCTTGATCACGGGCGGCATATTTGGTCTGGCACAGCAGGCCAGAGGAGCGCATTTTCTCTCGCACGACCTAACCAGTGCAATGCTCACGTGGTTCGTGTGTCTCGGACTCTATGTGAGGGTTTTATGGCACTCAAAGTACTGATTCTCGGCGCCAACGGCTTCATCGGCAGCGCGCTCACCGCCGCAATTCTCAAACAACGGGACTGGGAAGTGTTCGGTATGGATCTCTCAGATCACAAACTGGGCGACCTGACGAGTTCACCGCGTTTTCGCTTTGCCGAAGGCGACATCACCATCAATCGCGAGTGGGTGGAGTATCACGTCAAGAAGGCCGACGTGGTCGTACCACTCGTCGCCATTGCGAATCCGGCCCAATACGTCACGGACCCTTTGCGGGTCTTCGAGCTCGATTTCGAGGCCAATCTCAAAGTCGTGCGCGACTGCGTGAAATACCGCAAGCGCCTCGTGTTTCCTTCCACCTCTGAAATCTACGGCATGTCGCCGGACAGCGTGCTGGATGAGGAATCGAGCAATCTCGTCTATGGTCCCATCAACAAGCAACGTTGGATCTACGCTGCATCCAAGCAAATGCTCGACCGCGTAATCTACGCTTATGGTGTGCGCGATACGTTCGACTACACCTTGTTTCGGCCGTTCAATTTCATTGGCCCGAATCTCGACAATGTGGACGAGCCAAAGGAAGGCAGCTCGCGTGTCTTCACCCAGTTCCTGTCCAATATCATGTATCGACGGCCGATACGACTGGTGGATGGTGGTGAGCAGAAGCGTTCCTTCACCTATATCGACGACGCAATCGATTGCCTGCTGCGGATCATCGAGAACCCCGACAACGTTGCAACGCGACAGATTTTCAATATCGGCAATCCCGCGAATTGCGTGTCGATCGGCGAACTCGCGCGCCTGATGATCGAGTCAGCGAAGCAGTTCCCAAGTCTGCGAGAGCGGGCGAACGCCACAGAAATCACGTCGGTCACATCGGCCGACTACTACGGCAAGTACTACCAGGACATCCAGACTCGTGTGCCGGCAATCGATGCGGCACGCCAGAGTCTCGGCTGGGCGCCAAGCACTGATCTGGCCACCGCAGTTCGCAAGACCATCGACTACTATGTTCGGCTCGAGAACGAGCAGCGACGCTCGGTCAGCAAGATCGCCTGAAATGACTGCAACGGCCACTCTTGGCGCCGGCATGTGGCGGTTGTGGGCGCTACTCGGCGTCCTGTGGTTAGCGACACTGCCGGTGCGGCCGTTGTTCGACCCGGACGAGGGGCGCTACGGCGAAATTCCGCGGGAGATGTGGGCCACGGGCGACTGGGTGACGCCGCGCCTCAATGGCGTCAAGTACTTCGAGAAACCACCGCTGCAATATTGGGCCACAGCCGCGCTGTATTCTGTGTTTGGCAAGAGCGAGTGGACCGCCAGACTGTGGGCGGCGGCGATTGGATTTCTCTGTATCCCGCTCGTCTACGGGTTCACCAGAAAAATAGGTGAATCGCATGAAATCGCCGCTATTGGCGCCGCGTCCCTGGCAACGAATCCGCTGTTCGTGATCGTCGGTCATCTCAATCTGCTCGACCAGGCCTTCAGCTTCTTCCTGGTCGCCGCGGTATTCGCATTCGTACTGGCTCAGCGTGGCGCCTCACCGATCGGTGCGGAACGACGTTGGATGCTGCTGGCTTGGGCCAGTCTGGCGCTGGCGGTGTTGAGCAAGGGCATCGTCGCGTTGGTACTGACTGGCGCGACACTGGTCGTTTACATGCTGATGACACGCGATCTGACGCCGCTGAAGCGCATGCATTTCCTGCCGGGCTTGGCGCTGTTCGCCACGATCACGGTGCCATGGTTCTGGCTGGTGCAATCGCGCAATCCTGAGTTCGCTGCTTTCTTTTTCGTGCACGAGCACTTCGCACGTTTCCTGACGACTGTGCACAAGCGCGCTGCACCGTGGTGGTTCTTCGTCCCGCTGCTGTTCTTCGCGCTGAGCCCGGTGTTGGCAAGCGTCAAAGACGCGGTCGTCAATGCCTGGCGGGGACCGGCAACACCTGGCGGGATCCCTGCGCAGCGATTCCTGCTCGTCTGGTGCGCCGTCACCTTCGTGTTCTTCTCCGTGTCGCAATCCAAGCTCGTGCCGTATGCATTGCCACTGCTACCGCCGCTCGCCGTGTTGCTCGCCCAAACGCTGCGCAACGATGCGCGTGCGCTCGGCCGAGCTGCATGGGTGGTCGGCGGCACGCTCACGGTGCTGGCGCTCGGGTTGATGGCATACGACCAGCGCCGCAACGGCACATTGCACACGGACGTGGCCATCTGGGCCGGTGTCGGTCTGATCGCTGGCCTGACACCGCTGCTGTTGCGTTGGCTGAGCATCCGCGTATCACCGGTAGGTGGCTGGGCGCTGCTGGCCGCCGTTTGCATCGTAGGCTATCAGGCGCACATCATGGCCTATAGCGTCCTGCCGCCAACTCGCTCGGGCCAAGGCCTCGCGCTGCAAGTGGCGCCCGTGATTCGGCGGGACACCGAGTTGTTTTCAGTGGCCCAATTTCGGCATACGCTCGCCTTCTATCTCGAGCAGCCGCTGCAGGTTTTCGACTATGGCGGCGAGCTTGAGTTTGGTATGCGGCAGGAGGGCATCGCGTTGACCACGGGTACCACAGAATTTCTCGAGCGCTGGCAGCGCGCCGACGACGCCATTGCATTCATCGAACCGCGCATCTATGACGATTTGGTTGCAGCTGGCATGCCTGGCCGTGTGCTGGCTAACGACTTACAGAGTGTCGCGGTGAGCCGCCGATGAAGTGGGCGGACTTTGGCTGGCTGTTTTTCGGCGTTGCACTGAACGCAGGCGCCCAGTTGGGTCTCAAGGCGGCGACGCACGCCACCGGCCCGATCGCCGGCACTGCGCGCGGCATCTGGCAATCGGGCCAGGCGATCGCAGCGGCGCCAGTATTCTGGCTGGCGCTGGGCGCATACGGTCTGTCGGTCATTGTCTGGCTCGTCGGTCTGTCACGCGTGCCAGTCAGCCAGGCCTATCCCATTCTGTCGCTCGGCTACGTGCTCACCGCCCTGCTTGCCTGGCCTTTGCTCGGCGAAACCGTGTCTGCGCAACGATTCGCCGGTATTTTCGTCATCATTGCCGGCGTGTGGCTCGTCACACGGTCCTGATCCGCCCACTCGAAAGTCAGCCATGAGCTTAGATCGACTGCCCTTTACGCGTCCAACGATCGACGAGTCGACCATCGCCGGCGTTGTGGATGTACTACGTTCCGGCTGGCTCGCCAGCGGCCCGCGGGTGCAAGCCTTCGAAACAGCACTATCGAACTATCTGGGTGGTCGCCCGGTGCGCACCATGACCTCGGCCACGGCGGCGCTCGAAATCGCGCTGTTCGTCGCCAGGATCGGCCCCGGCGATGAAGTAATCACGACTCCGATGAGCTGGTGCGCCACCGCCAATGTCATCGTACGGCTCGGCGCCAAACCGGTGTTCGTCGACATCGATCTGGACTCACGCAATCTGCTGCTCGATCAAGTAGAAGCCGCGATCACGGCGCGCACACGCGCCATATTGCCCGTGCATTTCTCAGGCCTGCCCGTGCATATGGATCGTTTGTACGCCATCGCGCAACGCCATGGCTTGCGCGTCATTGAAGACGCGGCACACGCCATCGGCTCGGCTTGGGGTGGGCGCCAAATTGGCAGTTTCGGCGATCTAGTCTGCTTCAGTTTTCACCCCAACAAGAACATGACGACTGGCGAGGGCGGCGCAATCGTGGCCAGTTCTCCCGAGGAACTGCGTCTGATCGAAGCGTACCGCTTCAACGGCGTCGTCAAACCGGCGCCTGGTGAACTCGACGTACTGTTCCCGGGCATGAAGGCCAATATGTCGGATATCCAGGCGAGCATCGGGCTCAGTCA
>Ga0116152_10003670_pt1 | contig 12261 bp, 7 predicted proteins | sample AD_UKC119_MetaG_FD_89894 | JGI IMG/M metagenome (GOLD analysis project Ga0116152, IMG submission 89894) | Active sludge microbial communities of municipal wastewater-treating anaerobic digesters from Hong Kong - AD_UKC119_MetaG | ecosystem: Engineered > Bioreactor > Anaerobic > Digestate...
AGCCAAATTCCTGCGAGTCAGATAGAGAACATCGAAATTATTACCAACCCTTCGGCAAAGTTCGACCCCGATGGTGTTGCTGGTATTATTAATATCATTATGAAGAAAAATAAACTTCAGGGAGTTTCGGGAATTGTAAACGTAAACGGCGGTACGCAAAACAGGTATGGAGGCGATTTTTTGGTTACTTATCGAAAGGAAAAACTTAACTACTATGTGGGAGCCGACTGGAATAATCGGGAATTTATAGGCAAAGCCACAAATAACAGAACTGTTTATGGAGATACAACTTCCTACCTTTTTTCGAATGGTAATTTTACCCGTGGACGAAATTCATATAGTGTTCGAGGCGGAATAGATTATACCATTAACCCTTTTAATACGGTAAGTTTAGGTGTTAATGTTGGGAATCGAAATGGTAAAGGTCATACCGATTTAACTTACAACTCATGGACTAATCCGGGAACTGTTACGGAAAAGTATTATAACAAAGAAAACTCGGACAGAAGCGGCGATTTTTACAATGCTACGCTCGACTACAACCATAAGTTTAGCAAAAAGGGACATGAACTTGCCGGACAGGCTATTTTTGAAAAGAGCAATTCGAACGATAACGATATTACTAAAACTATTGATATTAACGATATAATTACAAATGGACAAAAATCAACAGAGTCGGGACCTGAAACTGAATACCGACTAAAGTTGGATTATACGCTTCCTACAGGCGAAAAAAGTAAGTTTGAAGCGGGAGCACAAAGTCGGTTCGAAGACCAAAATGAGGCAAACAACATGTATTACTACAATATGCTGACAGGAATCTTCGAATTTCAGCCGCTTTACTCCCACGACGTTGATTACAAAACAAATATCCACTCGGTTTATTCAACCTACTCAGGCGAATCGGGAAATTTAGGATATCAATTTGGATTACGGGAAGAATACACATATCGAAAAATAGCCCTAAAAGGCGAAAATCAGAATTTTACTCTAAATAGGTTCGATTACTACCCAACCGTTCATGTTTCGTATGGTTTACCTAGCGACCAACAGGTAATGGCAAGTTATACCCGTCGTATCTCCCGAATAAGAGGCTACTATCTTGAACCGTTTATAACTTGGGAAGACGCCCACAACGTGCGAAAGGGAAATCCTTCGCTTAAACCGGAATACATTGATTCTTACGAATTGAGTTATAAAAAGAATTTTGGAAAAAATATTTTTTCTGCAGATTTATACTATAGAATAACTAATAATAAAATTGAAAGAGTTCAGAGCATTTACAATACGAACGATTCCCTGTATCAAAACACAATAATATTCTTAAATACTATTGATAATGTTGGAAAGGATTACTCGTTGGGAGGTGAACTAATGCTTGGATTAGATTTTGCAAAATGGTGGCACACCGACATTATGGGCGATGTTTACGATTATAGGGAGAAGGGTTCGTTATTGGGCGAGAATTTTTCGAAAAGCAGCTTTAACTGGAACGTTAGGTTGAATAATACCTTTAAGATTGCCAAGTTTACCAGAATCCAACTTAACGGCATGTACAACAGTCCATCGGTTACGGCGCAGGGAAAAACCGAAGGCTTCTTAATGACAAACTTAGCCGTAAAACAGGATTTTATGAAGAACAAGGTTTCGCTTACTTTGCAGGTAAGGGACTTATTCCATACAATGAAACATGAAATGACTTCGGAAGGAGATAATTTCTATACATACAGAAAGTTCCAACCCAATAGCCCGATGATTTCTATGACGTTAACAGTTCGGTTAAACAACTATAAACTCGACAGGAAACGCCAACAGCAAGACAATAACGGTACCGAAGATATGGATGTAGAAGGAATGTAATAATTTTATTACTCTCTAAAACTTAAGGCTGTCTAAAAAAATTAGGCAGCCTTTTTGTTTGCAATAAACTACATTATTATGGCTTTGTTGTAAATTTGATAAGATAAATTATGCACTATGAAATGCCCATGTAATAAACCTACATCAGGTAAAATGATTAAAATATAGGCATTCCATCGGCAAGAGCTGTAAAAACGTAAAGTTCGAAATAGAATACTTCTGAAAATAAATTACAAACAGATGAAAAAAACAGCATTCATTATAGCGATGCTCCTGCAAGGACTTGTTGGATATTCGCAAAACCCGGCCTCAACTTATGTAAAGTTTATGGGCTATAAGTCAAAAGTTATTTCCGATAGCGCAGGCAACCAAAATAGAACTTGCATCTTCCCCGATGGAACAGAATGCGACGAATGGCAATTCTATCGAGGCATTTGCGGAAAACAATTCTCGTACTGTGCTACAAAAGGATTATTAACCGAATCCGTTATCGATTCGATAAATCACACTATTTACGCTGTTTGTGTTTTTATTGATTCCACAGGGAAAAAAGTAAAATTTCCCCTCTTGAAATTTATGGAACAAAATGGCGATACCCTGTTTAAGCAAGGGTACTTAAAAAAGAAAAGAGGCTAAAAATTAGCCTCTTTTCTTACATAAAGGAAATAAAGTTTATTTCTTAACGAATTGTGCTTTAAATGAACCCTTAGGATCTGAAACTGTTACTATGTATAAGCCAGCAGGAAGATCAGAAACATTCATTTCGTGTGTTTCCGAATTCATAACATCTGTTTTAACAAGAGCACCAATACTATTGTAAATGTTTACATAGCTGTTTTCAGGTGTGCAATTAATTTTAACAGTAATCATGTTATCGGCTGGGTTAGGATACAACGAAATGCTGGTTGGCAACTCGTTACCAATTTCTTCAGCATCAACGTTATTGCCTTTATATGTAGATGCTGTTCCAAGAATGTTAACAGTGTAATCTTCAACTTCGCCATAACTGAAAGTTTCGCAAGCGGTTGGTGTAGCGTTATACTTCATGGTTACACGCATTCTGGTAGCACCTAAAACTGCATCCGAAGGAACGGTGAAGGATCCACTTAATGTGGACGAAGAACTTGACGATCCAGAAGCTACAGCTTCATCGCTATCGAATGTACCACTATGATCATAATCAATCCAAACCTTCCAGTATTCAGTATATTTTGTGCTACGGAACCCTGCGCTAAAGTAAATGGTATAAGTTGTTCCTCTGCCTAAGTCAGTAGAAAGACTTGTAAAATCAGCATAACCACCATTCGAACTTGTGACATTGTTAATGGTATTAAGTTGAACTAGGTCAATCCATTCGTAGTAAACACTATTTCCTTTCGAAGAACAGTAAGTAACAGTGCTCGATGTAGTTGTTGCGCTTACAGTACTACTTGCCGAAGAAACATTTCCTGCAGCATCCGTTGCTTTTACATAGAATGAATAAGTTGTTCCGGCAGTTAAACCTGATACACTGTAAGAGGTGCTGGTTGTTGTTGTTAGCAAGGAACCATCTTTGTAAACTTGATAACCGGTTACACCTACATTGTCGGTAGATGCTGTCCAACTAAGAGTTAAAGAAGTTTGGCCAATGCTCGAAGCAGCAAGGTTCGTTGGAGCGGTAGGTGCTTGGGTATCGGTTGCCGATTGTGTTGTTACCGATACGGTATTACTTGCTGAAGAAGTGTTTCCAGCAGCATCTTTTGCTTTTACATAGAAAGTGTAGGTTGTTCCGGCAGTTAAACCTGATACGCTATAACTTGTGCTAGTAGTAGAAGCAAGGAACGATCCGTTTTTGTAAACATCATAACCGGTAACACCAACATTATCGGTAGAAGCAGTCCAAGAAAGAGTTGCTGTTGTTTGTGTAACACTCGACGATGTTAAACTTGTTGGAGCGGTAGGTGCTTGGGTATCTGCTGTAGATGCTGTAATAGCAATAGTATAGTCTTCAACTTCGCCGTAAGAGAACGATTCGCAAGCGGTTTGAGACCCATTGTATTTCATGGAAACTCTCATTCTTGTAGTGATAGGAGCAGTTCCCGAAGGAATGGTTAATGTACCAGTAACCGTAGTTTTGCTTAGTGCGCCTGCATCAAATACATTTTCGCCATCGTCGGTAAAGTCGCCATCACCGTTAAGGTCAACCCAAATCTTCCAGTATTCGTTGTAAGTTGTGCTCTTGAAACTTGGAGTTAAAGAAACGTTGTATGAAGAACCTGCTGTTGCGTTAAAGGTCATGCTGGTATAGTCTGTATAACTAGAAGCACCCGAACTATTAGAGAAAGATCCGATAGTAACACTAGAAATCCACTCGTACGTGCAACTGTTGCCTTGCGATGTACAGTAAGAAACAGGAGCAGTTCCGGTTGTTGTGAACGTTACCTGTGAACCATAACTTGTTCCCTTTGCATTTGTTGCAAATGCTTTTGCATAGTAGGTAGTTCCTGCACTTAATCCGCTTAATGTTACGCTATACGAACCCGATGTTACAACTGGTGATGTAGAAACAACAGTACCAGTTGTTGTTGTAGGATCAGATGTAGTTGAATAAACAACGCCACTTGCACTAACAGTAGCACCGCCATCGGAGGTAATGTTACCACCACAAGTTGCCGTGTTATCGCCAACGGAAGAAGCACTCGTTGTAGTTACTGTAGGAGCGGTTGAACCGTCAGATTCATATACCATGTAGCAAACTTCGCAAGCAACGCGAGCCGAAGTAGCAGCGATTCTCATATAACCACTTTCGCCCCATGAGGAACCCCAAGAGTTACGAAGGATCCAGTAATCACCATAAGTTGCATCATATCCCCAGCCAACAAGAGAAATAGCGTGGTTAGTTGGTGTGTTGTAGCAAGGGCTGCTGGAGCATGAAGTATAACTATCACTAAAAATACCACCAGAATAGTTTTGGAAAGAGGTAGTAACATAAACAGCAGCATCAACAACGCCATAAGTCATAATTGCAGTCTTAATAGCATCTATATCGGAGCAAGTAATACGATACCATCCATTAAACTTAATTTTAGGAGCTGATGTGGTTGCCGATGCACATGATTGATTATCGGAATCGGTATAAGGGAAATAGGATTCGTTAACTGTTCCAACATCAACTAATGCCTGAAGTTCTGAATAGGTATAGTCAGCGCCATCGCAACCGCCAAAATTACTGCTGTAAGCCGACATAGAACCTAAGCACCAAATAATATACGATTCTGCAAAATCAGCTGTGTTAGAATCATAACTTCCCGTTGCTACGTTGTAAGTTCCTTCTGCACAAGCCGAAGCTCCGAATGAATAGCAAGAACCACAATCACCTTGGTTACGAACAGCACCAATGTAGGAATGTCCATTGTAACTTCTCCAGTCGAATGATGTAGGAAGGCTCTTGGATACTTTAAATTTAGGATTTTCCTGAGCAGCATCGTAAACATCAAACGATTCTTTCTCGTTTGTCAGGTTAAGATGGTCGCCATTCTTTTCCATTAAATCTTCCAACGAAATTTTTTCTTCCTTACCATTAACGGACTTTGAACACATTGCTTTTTCAACAGTGTAACCGTTAACTTTTTCTGTTACAGTTTCAATTTTGTAACCATTTAATGCAGCATAGGAATATTCCTTTCCTACTTTTCCCTTGTAAAAATCCCAAGCATTTACCTTTTGCCCGTTGGGAAGAATACAAGTTCCTACTTGATTTCCGTGGCTGTCGTTTGTTACTGCGTAACGGTAACCCAAATATTCGCAATAAACTGCAGCTGGATTTTTAAAGCCCTTTTGTGCGAAAGACATTACGCTTATCGCCAGAGCCAACAAAAAAAGTGTAGCTTTTTTCATTTTGGTTAGTTTAATTAAAGGTTGGTTTAAAAATTTTTATTAAAAGTGCAACAAAGTATGGTCTTTGGTTTTTTATAAAAAGAAATTTGAATTATTATTTCAAGTGTATCGACATACAACCAATATTTGAATACAAACAACAACTTTTTTCACCAAAACATTTCACCTCTTTTTTAAAGTTCATGTTGTTCCGAAATTTTGTTCCACGGCTTGGTGTTTTTTCATTATTTACTTAGATGTAAGAAACATAACGCAATGCCCGAATTAACATACACTTGATATAAGAATATGCAATTGATTTTCAACATTGGATAAAAATATTCTTGCTGTGCTAAGCGAAATTGAAATACCCGTAGCAACTTCGTTGAACTCGCATTAAATTAAATAAAAATCATAGGCACACTTGTAACATTCAGTTTCATAATTACATATATAATAAATTTTAATTTTATATAAAAAACAGTATTATGTATTGCATAGTATAATACAATATAATATATTTGCAAAATAAAACTATAATTTATAGCAAACTAGTACAGACTAAATAATACAGTAATGAAAAGAACAGTAACGGTAAGTTTAAACGGAAATGCCTTTGAACTAGAAGATGATGCCTTTAAGTTGCTTGACAGTTACTTAAATCAACTCGACAGTTACTTTAGCAAAGAGGAAGGCAAGTCCGAAATAATTGCAGATATTGAAGCAAGAATTGCAGAACACTTTGCAGAGTACACAGTAACCTCTAAACAGGTAATCAATGTTGAAATGGTAAAAAAAGTAATAGAAATAATGGGAACTCCAGGAAATATCGATGGCACAGAATCGGAAAACCCGCATACAGGGAAAACATACCGAAAACTATATCGTGACATCGACGATCGCGTTTTAGGAGGTGTATGCTCTGGAATGGGTTATTACTGGAATGTCGATCCTCTTATTTTTCGAATAATATTCATTTTACTTGCTATTTGGGTTGGTAGCGGAATCTTAGTTTACTTAATTCTTTGGATTGTAGTTCCCCCTGCAATAACCTCTGTGCAAAAGTTAGAAATGAAAGGGGAAGACATTACCGCAGAAAAAATTGGGAAAGAGTTTGAATCGAAAAATAAATAGCAATGGAAATAGAAAACGCAAAACAGCAAATGCGTAAGGGAGTACTCGAACTGTGTATTCTATCGGTTCTTTCGCGTGGCGATGCTTACGCAAACGATCTTATTTCGAAGCTCAAAGAAGCCAAAATGATAATTGTGGAAGGAACGCTTTATCCTTTATTAACCCGCCAAAAAAATGCAGGGTTGCTTAACTACCGATGGGAAGAATCACCTCAAGGGCCACCACGAAAATACTATTCGCTAACACCCCTAGGACAGAATTACTTAAAAGATCTCCAAAGTGGCTGGGAAGAATTGGTCGATACGGTAAATAGAATAATTAACCAGTAGGTTTTTTAATACTTAAAAAAATAGTCCACAAATGAAAAAAACAATAAAAGTAAGTATAGGCGGCTTTGCATACATATTGGATGATGATGCCTATTTGAAACTTTCATCATACCTCGATAAATTAAAGGCTCAATTAGGAAACAGTAGCGAAGCAAAGGAAATATTGGAAGATGTTGAGGAGAGAATTTCGGAACTCATTGCAGAATATAATGGTGAAAACGAAGTTGTTGACTTTTCTGTTATCGAGAAGGTCCTTAAACAGTTGGGAAATCCCGAAGATATTTCGGGAAATTATTCCGATAAAAACGAAGAACGACAGTATGCGCGACCATTACGTCGCATTTATCGTGATCCTGAAGGATCTATTTTTGCCGGAGTTTGTTCTGGTCTAGGCAGTTACTTTGATATCGATCCTATTGTTTTTAGAATCTTATTTATAATTCTTTCACTTGCCAAAGGCTTTGGCATATTGCTATACATAATTTTCTGGATTATAACTCCACGAGCGCTTACTCCAAAACAACGGCTAGAAATGAAAGGTACTCCTATTACCATTAAAAACATAAAAAATAATTTAAATAATGAGTTTAAAGATATTGGACAAAATATAAAGACAGAAGGTAATAAAAAGTTTGTTTCAAAAATCGTTAATGTTATTAAACAAATAGTAAATGTTCTGGCTAGGATATTTTTGGTTATTATAAAGGTTATTGCGGCAATTATAGGCGTTACGCTAATACTATCCATGTTAATACTATTTTTTACTGTATTAGGAGTGCTTTTCTTTGGTAGCGCATTTATTGGCTGGTTTGTTCCAAATTCTACGGGGTTTGCTCTTGGTAGCATAATAACATCCGTTTTCGAAATTTCCAGTAGTCTATGGGTAACCATCCCAATTTTTCTAATACTGGCAATTCCTATACTTGCACTTATTTATGCTGGGTTTAGAATACTGTTTCGCTTTAAAGCCAACGACGGAGCCATTGGAATAGTCAGCTCCGTACTATGGGTTCTGGCCGTTGTAACGTTAGCATTGGTAGTTTTTTTTCAGGCACGTAACCTGAACATTTCTTCGCAGGTAAATAAAAATGTTAGCCTTAACGAATTAAAGGTAAATAGTACCAAAACGCTATACCTCAAATCGAGTAGCGTTGTACATGTGGACTCCTTAAACCGGTACGACGCTGTATCCTTGTATAATATTAAAGTTTACAAGGATGATAACAAGTATATGCTAGTTGGAAAACCAAGACTTATTATTGAAAAGACATCAGGATCGGAACCTCAACTCATAATTACCAAGTTTTCCAGAGGATTTAGTACAAAGAATGCCCGTGAAAATGCTTCTAAAATCGATTATGAGTATGCCATTAACGACACAATTGTAAATTTCGACAACTTGTTCATCGTTCAAAATCCGGCAGTATGGAAAAACCAACATGTTTCGATTGAATTTTTGCTTCCTGTTGGATATAAACTTTATATCGATTCTAGTGCTGTTTCAATACTCGATCAGGATCAGCCCCAAACCGAATATTGGCCCGATGAGTTAACTGGGAAAAAGTGGATCATGACTAACAGTGGGTTACAACCATCTATACGATAAACACCATATTGAAAGTTTAAGGCAAAAAATTTGCAAAAAGAAAACTTTGTGCTAATTTTGCAACGCTTTGGGAAAAGCATACGATTGACCTATTGTGTAATGGTAGCACAGCAGATTTTGGTTCTGTCAGTCCAGGTTCGAATCCTGGTAGGTCAACAAGATTGCACAAAGTCCGCAAGACGAAATTTAGCCAACATTAAATACTAGTGTTGGCTTTTTAATTATCTCTATTTTATCCCAAAAAATTATATAAGAAATCTAAAATCAATAACTCCTTTGATAATATTGGGAACTGTACTTGTTTCACTAAAAACTTCTATTTAAAAATACTTTGTTTGAAGTAAATTTTTACATTTGCCTTCGATATGTAAAACAATACATATCAACTTTAACCAAAACCAAAAACTATAAGTTATGAAATCGAACTACACAAAATTTTTCTTGTTGGCCTTGTTGGCTGTTTTTACATTAGGTTCATGCAGCGATGATGACGATAATGGATCTTCAAAATTGATTGTAACTTTAGGTGCGCAGTCCAACACAAGTATTGGCTCATTTTACTCAATTTCTGAAAATAAAGTTTATACTCAGGAAACCGCTTACAACAATCAAGAGAACATAGATTTACTCTGCTTTTATGAATTCGATGACACCCATCAGAATTACACAACAATAGCTTCACCCGGATCAAAAATTACCGGAATTTTCACCGACGAAACTGCTCCAGATAATTGGACAACAAAAAATCTTACAACATTTTGCCAGGTGAGCGCAGAATCGCTAACAGTTGATCAATTCGATCAAATTAAGCAAGATGATGCAGTAATTGAGACATATTATGATAGCGTTTCTTTCTATAAAAAAGCCAAAGTGTTAAAGGTTGACGATATTTATGCTTTCAAAACTCAGGACGGAACTTACGGATTATTCAAGGTTTTAGCAGTCAGCGATCCGGAAGGAGAAACAGGTTGGATAAAAATTGAACTTAAACTTAAAAAGATTACCCAGTAATTTCTGATCATAATAATCTGCACCCTATTCCATGAAAAGTGGGTTGGGGTGCAATTTTTTTATTCAAAATGCTAAACATACGAAATGCACTTTTACTAGTTCTTTTTTTTCTTGCTTTTACACAGTGTAAAAAGGATGAAGAAAAAGATTTTTCGCCCATCATCGTCTTAAAAAACGGATCGGATTACACGGCAAACGACGCCGCTGTCCCGATTGGCGGAAAGTTAGTATTTGGAATAACCGCTACAACAGGAAGCGCTCCGCTTACTTACTTGCGAGTTACCCGAATTGCCGACGGTGTAAGAAATTGTGAAATAGATCGGGGAATTTATATTACCGAAGGAGGTTTGGACTTAGACATTTCTCAAACTAAACTGTCTGCACAGGTTGAGGTCTGGGAATTCTTTGTTATGAATGCCAATCGGGATTCTGCAAAAGTTACAAGAACTATTAACTTAGGTTCAGGTTCTGCTTATGGCCCAATATACCATTACGCTTCACTAAAAATAGGAATGCAAAAGAATACCAATTTCCCATACTTATTGGATCTGTATAATGGATTGACTTACGATGGTAGTTCTGTTGCTGGGCATGAAGCAGACATCTACTTATTAGGCTTTGTTTACCAAACCAGCGGAGTTATGTCTCCAACCTTGTGCTGTCCCGGATATACGGGAACAACTTCGCCTAATTCATTTTATCCTTTTATCTCGAATTGGAGCGTAAAAAACAACATATACTACGATTATTATTCGTCGGATAACGATTTGGTTAAATTGGAAGATTTTAACAATGCTCAAAACGATAGTCTAATCGTAAACTCTTTTAATCCCGGAAACATTAGCGGTTTGTGTAAGTATTGCTACACAGGGAAAATAATTCCTTTTAAAACCGGTAACGATAAGTACGGTTTAATTCATGTGATACATTCTGATACCGTCGATGATGGATATATGGAACTTGAGATTAAAATTCAGCAGTAAAATGAAGTTCAAAGTAATTCTGATATTCCTTCTTTTCCCTATTATGGTTTTTGCACAAACCGGAATTAACGGATACGTCCGCGATGCGAAAACAGGAGAAGGTCTTGCAGGTGCAAATGTGGTTGTTGGCAAAGTTGGCATTGCCAGTAACGAAAAAGGATATTTTAACATTTCAACGTTGCAACCGGGAACTTATAAAATGGAAGTTTCGGTAATTGGTTACCGAAAGTTTGTACAAAACATTGCAGTATCTAAAGGGGAAAATAAAACCGTTAATGTAAATCTTGTTGAAGATAAAATTTTTATCGACGAGATTGTGGTAACGGCAACTCGAACCGAAAACAAAATCAGTCAAATTCCCGGAAGAATCGATATAATTAGTCCCGAGAAGTTGCAACTAACGGTAGGACAAACGGTTGACGAGTATTTATCGCTGCTTCCCGGCGTTCAGGTAAGCCGTTCGTTTGGATCGTTTTCTCACAAATCGTCGGTAACCATGCGAGGGTTAAGTGGAAACGAGCAAGCCCGTACGCTGGTTTTAATCGATGGAATTCCGGTAAACAAAGCCGATGGAGGCTCCGTTAACTGGAACCTAATCTCTACTGCCGATGTAGAAAAAGTAGAGGTTGTAAAAGGGCCTAGTTCTGCCATTTATGGAGGAAATGCAATGGGTGGAGTAATAAATGTTATAACCCGGTCCCCGCAAAAGAAATTCGAAGGAAAAGTTTCTACCGAGTATGGCACGTATAACACTTATGGCTGTAGAGCAAATTTTGGAGGTAAGTTAGGAATCGATACCATAAAGCACTTTTACTGGGCTGCCAATGGTTTCTACCGTCAAAGTAGCGGTTATATAACACAGTCGGAAGCCGACAGAATTGCACTGGGACAGTATGTAACCAAATCCAACTTTAGCGAAGAGGCATTAAACCTGAAAACGGGATTTCAGAATGGCGATAAAATTCAAGCGGAAATAGATGTCACAGGTTACAACGACAGACGGGGAACAGGTGAAAAATATTACCAATCCGAAGGGAATACAGTCGATCACGATACCTATCAACTTCGATCGACTGTTAAGGGTAAATCCGGGAAATTGGCATGGAACGCTTCGGTATTCTACCTCTTCGAAAATTACAAAAAGGTTAACGAATGGATTAAGGACGATTACACATGGTATAACGTAACTTCGGACAGAACGGATTACGGGTTAATGTCATCGGCCAATTATTCGCTAAAAAGGCATAAAATTAGCGGAGGATTCGACATTCGTAATGGTGCTGTTAACGCTTCGGACATTTATTACACCTCTACCGACAAGGTTGACAATAAAGGAAAGATAAATTTTTATGGAGTTTATCTTGAAGATGAAATTTCAACGTTTTCGGAAAAACTTAAAATTGATGTTGGCTTGCGTTACGATTTAGCCCGATACTACGATGGTGCTTTTATAATAAACATGCCTTCGGCAGAAACAAATTAT
>Ga0116152_10003672_pt1 | contig 12259 bp, 9 predicted proteins | sample AD_UKC119_MetaG_FD_89894 | JGI IMG/M metagenome (GOLD analysis project Ga0116152, IMG submission 89894) | Active sludge microbial communities of municipal wastewater-treating anaerobic digesters from Hong Kong - AD_UKC119_MetaG | ecosystem: Engineered > Bioreactor > Anaerobic > Digestate...
ACGATGTCCGGGTTGGCGGGGCGGATGTCCGTCGCGGCCTTGCGGCCTTCGCACATCAGCGTAAGGTGGTTGTCCTCGCCCGCAAGGCCGCGATGGACATCCGCCTCGTCAACCCGGACATCGTCGAGCGCGAGAAAGGCGCCCGCATCGACCGGTCAGCGGACGAAATCACTGCGCGCTACAAGCAGTGGGCAAAGCACAAGGGTACGCAGTTGGTGTTTTCCGACCTTGGTACGCCGATCAAGACGGTGAAGCGTGAGCTCAAGGAGTACCAGGATCTTGTCGCCGCCGCCGCGCCGCTGGAAGACCCGGACGTTATCTCCCGCGCGGCACTGGGCGACGAAGCGGCCATTGAGGCGCTGGAAGACGCGCAGGCGGCACAGGAGAAGCTCGACAACGCTGGCGACGACTGGGTGACTGCCATGAAGGCGGCCGAGCGTGGATTCAGTATCTACGACGACCTGAAAGCCGCCCTGATCGAGCGCGGCATCCCCGAGAACGAAATCGCGTTCATCCACGACTACAACACCGACGACCAGAAATCGGTGCTGTTCCGCAAGGTGAACGACGGCACGATCCGCGTCGTCATGGGATCAACGCCGAAGATGGGCGCCGGCACGAATGTCCAGAAGCGGCTGGTGGCGCTGCATCACCTGGACATCCCGTGGAAGCCGTCCGACGTTGAGCAGCGCGAGGGCCGCATCATCCGTCAGGGCAATGAGCTCTACGACACGGTCGACGGTTTCGAGGTCGAAATCCTTGCGTATGTCACCAAGGACACGCTCGACAAGAATATGTGGGACATCCAGGAGCGGAAGATCAAGGGTATCAACCAGCTTCGTTCCCGCCAGATCAGCCGCGAGATTGAAAACAGCTTCGACGAAATGGAAATGTCGGCGACGGAAATGCAGGCCGCCGCGACCGGTAACGTCGACCTGTTGAAGGAAATCCAGCTACGCAACGACATTTCCAAGCTCGAACGGAAGGGCCGCGCCTACGCTGCGCGCCAGAACGACGCCGCCCAGGCTCGCCGCCGTTCCGAGAGCGACCTACGGACGCTTCCGGCCCGGCTGGAAATCGCGAAGGCATGGGACGACCAGACGGCCAAGTACGAAAAGCAGCTTGCTGCCGATGGCAAGTCGTTCAGCATCGAGATTGGTGGAAAGACCATCAAGGATCGTCACCGCGCCAAGGAGGTTGCCCGCGACCTGTACGACGAGAAGGTGACGGTCGACGGCAAGGAGAAGCCGAAGCCGCTGGACGCCACCGTTGACGGCGAGAAGTTCACCAACCGCACGGCCTTCGCCGACGCGGTCGCCGATGCCGTCGGCGATGCCGAGCCGGTGCTTTGGGAGATTGGCGGGCAGAACTACCGGCGCCGCACTGCGATTGCGCGCGCGCTGGCGCAGCCGGTTGCCGATGCCATCGCGGAGCAGACCGAGCAGGCGGCCGGCACCATCGGGCCGTTCCGGGTGGTCATCGACGGTTCGTCCGTTGGTCGCGGCGAGTTGTCGTACTCGGTCATCGCGCCGAACGGTGACGAGCGCTCGAACACGATCATGGTCGACCCGAAGAAGGCCGACGACCCGAAAATGCTGGCCGGGAGCCTGGCGCAGACCATCGCCAAGGCTGTCCCGAACGTGCTCGGCTACTCCGAAGCCACCGACATCAAGGGCAAATTGAAGCGCGCCGAGCGCACCATTGCCGACCTGGATGCGCTGGGTCAGCAGGGGCCGTGGCCGGACGCTCAGAAGCTGGAAGACCTGCGCGCCGAGCACAAGGGCGTCATCGAGCGGATCCGGCAGGCCGACAAGGAGCGTCGCGAGAAGAACGCACAGGAGAAGCCGGACGACTCGGAGGAATCCGACAACAAGTTCAGCCTGCCGCCGGACGGCAAGCCTCCGAAGCGTGGCGTCGATCACCGCCGGTTCCAGGGCATCGTCAACGGCATCACTGCCGGATGGGGCACCAACGCGCCCACCGTCCGCGTGGTCGAGTCGGCCGACTTCCTGCCGGAGAGCGTGCGCAAGGATCCGCGCCACAAGGTTGCCGAGGGGTACTACGACGAAAAGACCGGCACCGTGTATCTGGTGTCGGCCAATCTGGGATCGGTGAACCGCGGCCTGCGCGTGCTGGCGCATGAGGCCATCGGCCACTTCGGCGTCGAGGCCATCGTCGGGCCGGATCAGTGGTCGGCCATCGAGAAGGCCATCGGCAACATGGAGAAGTCGGGCAAGTATTCCGACCTGTTCGCCGACCTGCACCGCCGGTATCGCGGCGCGAATCAGGGCATTTTCACGCGCGAGGCCATCGCAGTGATGGCGGAAAAGGGGTTCCGAAACACGGTGATCGACCGTGTCATGGCGGCTGTTCGCCGGTTCCTGCGCACGCTTGGCTTCAACGTGAAGTGGAACGACCAGGACATCCGCGCCCTGATCGCGCAGTCGGCACGGTACATCCGCGGCGGTCGCAGGCCGCAACAGTCGCCGCAGACAGCGGCCGAAGGCCTGCGCTACAGCGCTCCGGCTGCCACGTTCTATTCGGCGATGGCAGAGGCAGTCATGGCCGGACGCGGAGCACCGAAGCGCGGTACGGCCGAACAGTGGCGCGGCTGGATGGATGGCGCCGTCCGCCGTGGCGAGTTCAAGCAGTCAGAGCGCGACTGGCTTGCCGTGGATGACTGGCTGTCCAATCAGGACGGCCCGGTGACGCGCGAGCAGCTTGCGGAGTTCGTGCGCGCGAATGAGGTACAGGTTCAGGATGTGGTGTTGGGTGGCGCCCCTAAGATCAGCAACGAACTGAATATCTGGGTTGGAAATGAGTGGGATGACTTTGCCCTAGAAACGCGCGTTGACTGGATGCGCCTAGCAGACGCCTTGCAAGAAGAAGCGGACATTGCCAAGAAGGATGGCGACACAGAAGATTCTGATCGCTATCAGCGCATGGCAAACGAGGCGTTTGAGGTTGCCGAGAACGTCCACATGGGGACGTCTGCAGGAAACGGTGGCGCCAAGTTCGGCCAGTACCAACTCCCCGGCGGCGAGAACTACCGGGAGCTGCTGCTGACGTTGCCGCAGACATTGACGCTCCCTGACGGATTTGAAGCGCGCAAGATGGATAACGGACGCTGGGGCGTGTTCGGGCCCGGGCCGTTGGCCGAGAACCGCTACGGCGCCGGTGACACTCGTGATGCCGCAATTCGCAGCTTCGCAGATCACGGCCACACAGGCGATTACAAATCCAGCCACTTCGACCAACCCAACATCCTCGCCCACGTCCGTTTCAACGAGCGGACGGACGCTGACGGAAACCGGGTTTTGTTCTTGGAAGAAATCCAGAGCGATTTCGGGCAAGACATGAGAAAATCGAAGCTCGAAATTGTCCGGCAGGTAAAGTCTGATTTCGATGGCATCGTCAATCGCATGAAGGCGGCCGGCGTACTTCGCGTGGAGTGCGACTAATGTTCCGTCACTACGTCTATCTCCATTGCCGAAATGACACCGGAGAGGTGTTCTATGTCGGCAAAGGAACCCTTCGGCAGAGGCAGCGAACACAGGTTTGCGAACGCGCAATGTCGCAGGAAAGACGCAGCCGTCGTTGGCAGAATGTCGTCGCCAAGCATGGCTACAGCGTCCAGATTTTCGCGTCATGCGAAACCGACGCCGAGGCGCAGCGCCTTGAAGTGGCATTGATTGCTGAGTATGGCCGTGCGGACATCGGCACTGGATCACTGGTGAACATGACAGATGGTGGCGATGGGCATGCCGGACTGGTTCCGGCTGAGCGCTTGAAGCGCATCCGATCCAAGAACGCCAAGCGCCCTCGTTCTGACGCATGGGTGCAGTCCATTCGCCGCGCCCGCAAGAACGGCGGCAACGGCGGAGTGGTAAAGAAGGGCGACAAGTTGCCTCAATGGTGGTGCGACAGGATTGCGGCAACAAAGCAGGGGGCCGGCAACCCCATGTATGGCCGGACTGGCGCGGCGCACCCGAACCGCAAGCCAGTGGTGGATTCAGTCACTGGAATTGAGTATCCGACGACAACCGCTGCCGCGAAGGCAATCGGCATGCGGATGCAAACCCTACACAATATGCTGACCGGCTTCCGGCCGAACAGCACCAGCATGAGGTTCGCGTAATGGCCTGCCGGTACACATATGAGGGAAAGACCTATTCGGCTGCTGAGTTCATGCGCGTGCTTTCCGACTTGCCGCCGTCGAAAGCGAGTGCCTTCATACCTAGTGTGGTGTCAGTTCCAGAAGCGCCATTCGTCAACAAAACCGACGAGTGGGCAATGCTCGCCTTCAAGCGCATGGCGCGCTGGGCCGTGGACAACGGTTTCGACAGCATCGCGTGGACGACGGGCGCGCAGCAGACGGATCGCTACAACGATGCGACACGCCAGAACGTTGACGAGATTCGATACGAGAAGGACGAGGACGGCACCTGGGAAATTGCGGCGTACAAGAACGGAAGCGAGACATTCAGCCGCGAAGGATTGACAGAATCCAAGCTGACAGAACTGGTTGGCAAGGATGTCGCCGCCAAGATCGTCAACGATGAAGGCGAAGCCCTGCCCGATCAGCCATACCGTGATTGGAAGTCATTGCAAGGCGATGACCTGCATATCGGCGGCGAAGGAATGCGCGGCTTCTACGACAACATCCTGCCGTTCGCCGTGAACAAGTGGGCGAAGAAGCTGGGCGGGAAGGTGGGGCGTGCCGAGATTCTCACAGATCCGGTAGCTTGGGACGATCCCAACACAACCCCAATCACTGAAGATGGGGAGGTGATTCGCAACGTCCACGCCCTCGACCTCACCCCCGCCATGCGCGACGCCGTTGCCGCCGGGCAGCCGCTTTTCTCGATGCCAGATCAGACGCAGACGCCCGAGTTCAAGCGCTGGTTCGGTGACAGCAAGGTGGTCGACGAGAACGGCGAGCCGCTGGTGGTGTATCACGCCACCGATGCAGAGTTCGATGTGTTCGATTTTTCCATGCTAGGTAGATTTACGCGCGCCAACGCCATCTCAAGCGAAGCGCTTGTGATGGCCGAGGTTGGTGCGTGGACGAATACAAGCCCGCTTTCAAAGAGGACATACCAAAGTCGTGACATGGAGCTATACCTTGCGCTCGATAATCCGATGGAAATCTCCTTCGATGATCTATGGGGCATGTCCGCCGGGTTTGAGTCTGGCGCGGATATGCGGGAGTCTCTGGAGCGTCAAGGCTATGACGGCCTAATCGTTGATGATTCGGAGTTTGGCGGGACAAGTTATGTTGCCTTCCGCCCCAACCAAATCAAATCCGCCACCGGCAACAACGGCCAGTTCGACCCGGCCAATTCGGATATTCGGTTCAGCCTGCCTGATCCGGGAAAAACAAAGGCTTCGTTCTTCCGAGACTCCAAGGTGCGCGATGACAACGGCGAGTTGCTGAACGTCTACCACGGCACCGCCGAAGACTTCTTCACCTTCGACGATCAGCGTGCTGGCGAGGCGACTGGCCATTCGAGCGCGCCGTTGGGCAACTTCTTTACCGGGAACAGGAAGCTGGCGGAAGGCTACGCGGCGAATGCGGCCGACGGCGTGCCGGCGTTCGAGCGCGTGATCGAAGTCAACCTCAACATCACGAATCCCTACAGCATGTCGCTGGACGAAATGCAGGCTATCGAGTCGAAGGACGAGGCCCGCGCAATCCGGCAGTGGTTGGAGCGCCAAGGCTACGACGGCATTCGCGTCGGAGAGGCAGACAATTGGATTACGTTCCGGTCGAATCAGTCGAAGGACATTCGCAACGAGAAACCAACGGACAATCCTGACATCCGCTATAGCCTGCCGGATCCGGACGAAGTCGTGCGGGACATCGAGGCCGTCATGGCATCCGATGCCGATGCCACGATCATGCAGAAGGCAAGGCGCTGGCTGTCGGAAATGGTGCCGAAGAAGCTCAAGGATCAGTGGCGCCCGGCGTGGCTGGGTGCGCTGACCACCGACCACCTGACCGAACTGGGCGCCGACTACCACCCGAACATGGGTCTGTACTCGACGTTCCTGAAAGAAATGGCGGCGCAGCGCAACGACCTGCAGCAGCAGGGCGAGGACATCGCCGAATCCGTCCGCACCTGGGCGGCGAAGAATCCGGAGGACGCTCGCAAGCTGTTCCGCCTGATGCACGACGCCACCGTTGACGGCGTCGACCCGGATCAGTCGGAGTATCAGCCGCTGCAGTTCCGCTTCGGCGGCAAGCTGCACGACGTCAACAAGAAGAACGTCGGAGACGCCATTAAGGCGATCAATCAGCTCATGCGTGAGCGCAGCGGCGAGAACAAGACCGACCTACTGGCCGAAAAGAAGGCGCTGCGGGCGATGCTGGCAGCCGAGCCTGGCCGGCGCGCCAAGCACCCTGGAATGGTTGAGCGGTTCGAGGCCTTGCCGGAAGTGGCCCGCGATCACTACCGCACCATGCGCGACACCTACGCCGCGCGCTCCAAGATGGTCGAGGATGGGCTGGTGCAGCGGATCAAGGACACGGACACGCCGGAGAACCACAAGCGGGCTATCATCGCCAGCATCCGCAGCCAGTTCGAGACGCAGCGATTGCAGGGCGTCTACTTCCCGCTGCATCGCCAGGGCCAGTATTTCGTCGCTGCCGAGAAGGGCGAAACCAACACGTACCTGATGTTCGAGTCGCTCTCGAAGCTGGAAGCGGCCGTGGCCGACCTGAAAAAGCGCGGGTTCACGATCAACGCGCAGGGAATGAAGGGCGAGGGCCGGGCCGTGGACGCGCCGAGCGGCACGTTTGCCGCCGACATCATCCAGCAGTTGCAGAAGGCCGGCGTGTCCGAGAAGACGCAGGACGATGTCTGGCAAATCTACCTGCACACGCTGCCTGAACTGTCGATGCGCAAGAAGCAGATTCACCGCAAGTCGGTGCCTGGTTTCGATCCGGACGCGCTGCGGGCCTTCGCGTGGTCGATGCACCACGGCGCCCACCAGATCGCTCGCCTGAACTACGCGCACAAGCTGACCGACACGATCAGCCTGCTGCGGAACACGCAGGACGCGGCACGCCGCGAGCCGGATGCGGATTCCCGCCGGATCGCGGCCGGTGATGCCGTGCTCAATGAGCTCGAAAAGCGGCACCAGTGGATTATGAATCCGCAGGACAGCAAAACGACCGGCCTCGTGTCGTCGTTCGGCTTCCTGTACTACCTTGGTCTGACGCCGGCCGCCGCGCTGGTGAACATGACGCAGACGGCATTGCTGACCTTCCCGTACCTAGCCAGCCGGCACGGCACGTCACGCGCAATGAACATGTTGCTGTCGACCATGAAGGATTCGATGCTGACCACCGGCCATATCCAGAACCGGCTGACGGATCCCGACGAAATCAAGGCGCACGCAGAATTGCAGCGCATGGGCGCGCTGGACAAGACGCAGACGCACAACCTCGCCGGCATCGCGGAAGGTGGCATGTCTGGCCACAACCCGAAGTGGGCGAAGGCCATGCAGATCATCGGCTGGGGCTTCCACAAGGCCGAAGTAGTGAACCGCGAGTCGTCCGGCATCGCCGCCTACCGGCTAGCCAGGCAGGACGGCAAGAGCCACGACGAGGCGGTGAAGTTCGCCGCGCGCGTCATCAACGACACGCATTTCGACTACCAGAACCAGAACCGCGCCCGTTACATGCAGTCCGGCGCGGCCAAGGTGCTGCTGATGTTCCGGCAGTATTCGCTGAACATGACGTGGCACCTGGGCCGGATGGTCTGGAACGCGACCAAGAACACCGACCCGGAAACCCGGAAGCTGGCACGCCGCAACCTGGCCGGCGTGCTCGGCATGTCGGCGGTCTTCTCCGGCACGATGGGTCTGCCGCTGATGTCGGTCGCCTTCGGTGTCCTGAACGCCATTGCGGCCAGCTTCGGAGACGATGACGAGCCGTGGGATGCAGAAACCGAGTTCAAGGCCTTCCTCAAGGATATGTTCGGCGCCGACGTAGCGTCCGTGATCGCAGACGGCGCGGTGAACAAGCTGACCGGTGCGGACATCGCGAGCCGCGTCAGCCTGTCGCAGCTTTGGTTCCGCGACGCGGATCGCGAACTCGATGGTCGCGGCCAGTATTTCTACCTGCTCGAACAGGCCGCCGGCCCGATGGGCGGGGTGCTCAAGAACCTGCTGGTCGGAAAGCAGATGATGGACGAGGGCCACTTCGTCCGGGGCGTCGAGACGGTCATGCCGAAGGCGGTGAAGGATGCCATTCGGGCGACCCGCTACGCGGCACAGGGCGCCAGCACGCTTCGCGGCGATCCGCTGATGGAAGACGTGAGCCTGCGCCAGTTGATCCTGCAGGCCAGCGGCTTCACGCCGGCCGAGCTCGCCGACCGCTACGACGACAACCGCGCGCTCAAGAACTACGAGCAGCACATCCTGAACCGGCGGTCATACCTGCTGAACGCGCTCGCGCTGTCGGTCAGGGCCGGCGATCAGGACGCCCGCGCCGCGGTGATGAAGAAGATCCAGGCGTTCAACCGGACGAACCGGGAAATTGCGATCACCACGAAGTCGATCCAGACCTCGCTACGCGCCCGCGCACGCTACAGCCGGCAGGCCGAGAACGGAATCATGCTGAATCGGAAGCTGGCAGACAGGCTGCGCGAGCGGACTGGGACGGACGGCTAGTCGTCGCCCCGGCGGCTGATCCGTGCGTTACACCAGCATGAAACGACGACGCCCCCGGACGCAAGTCACGGGGGCGTTTTGTCGTTTCTGGCGGTTACGAATCCGGAACCCCGATCCTGCAACTTTCGGTGAATCTCGGCTAAATCATGGGCAAAAACGAGTCCCACTTTCTGACTCGGAAAAGCGGGACTGCTTTTCTCAGGGAGTAGTGGTGAACTCGGGCAGGGGTTTTCGTCGTCGAACTTGCACCTTTTCCGGCGGCACCACGAACAACCGCCCCTGCGGTTCGTCGTCGCCGGCTGGCCTGCAGCTACGTGGCGACACGCACTCGCCGCCCTGGCAGAGCCAGCAGTCGTCGCAAGAGTTTTCCCAATCTGTTCCCATTTTGTTCCCACCGTTGCAGTGGTGACTGGCAAGTGATTGATTTAATGGTGCCGTTGAGAGGAGTCGAACCTCCGACCTACTGATTACGAATCGGGCACGCGGGGAAGCGCGCCCGGTTCAGGGCATCACGGTCGACCAGTTCGACGGCATGGTTGCTGGTTTTGGGTTGCATATGCTTGACCCGGAATGCGCGATTAAATCGGATCCGAGAACAGGGCGCGTAGCCCTTCGACGCGCTTGCGGAGCTCCGAATTGGCGTCCCGCTGGCGGATGACCTCAAGCGCGACCTCGTCGAACTCGTCGGCCAGGTCACGTAGGCGCTTGGCCAGGTTCCCAATGGTGACATCCGGTTCAACTGACTTCGGTGCCGGCGTGCGCTGGACTGGCTTCGGTGCGGACATGATCGGTGCTTCCTTCTCGGGCGGTGCTTCGTCGTGTTCGTCGGTGATTTCGATGCGGCGATAGTCGTTGTTGCCCTGCCGCTTGATAAGGCCGGCCTCCTGCATGGAGTTAAGGCACCCATTCACGATTCGCATGTCGACGCTGGCTTGAGTCGCGCGGTGGATTTCCGTGCAGATTTGCCGAACCGACCAGAACTCTTGAATCGGGACGAACTCGTATATCTTCTTCGCGATGGCAGTCTGCGATTCGAGAATGCGCTTGAGCCGTTTCTGGTTCATGCCGACACCAGTTTCACACCGGCCGTCTCGATGAAGCGCTGGTGCTGCTCCGGCGTCAGGTCTTCGAGCATCACTGCGTTCTGGATTTCGATTGGGAGCTCATACCGACACCCAAAGATGCCGGACAGGTGGAAACCTGGGCATGTTCCGTCTTCGAGCGCGAAACGGTAGGAAGCAATGAAGTCGATAGTCTTCTCGACCGTTATTTCTTCCTCAATTACAACTTGGCTGCCCATGCCGTCTGTGATTTTCAGACAGAACCTGTCGCCGACTTGGACGTGGCGTCTGGTGTTGTTTACGCTGGTAATGACGATCATGCCGCTATCTCCTTCGCCTCGCGATCCAGCACGCCGGTCAGCACGCGGCATTCGCTCGTGTCCCGATATACCGACTGCGAGAGCAACAGCCGCGCGTCTTCGGCAGCGTCAAACAGGCTCAGTTCTGCAATCTTCCGGCGAATATCGGCCTCGTCCTGCGCCTTGGCGCGAGCCTCCGCTTCGGCCTTTTCCTTGGCCGCCTGCTCGTCCTTCTCGCGCTGGATCCGGTTGGCTTCGGCCTGTTCGGCAGCGGCCTTTTCAGCGGCCTCGCGCTGGCGCTGTTCTTCGGCTTCGCGCTTCTCCCGCTCAAGCTGCTCGCGTTCCTTGGCCAGCGCAGCACGCTCAGCGTCGGCGCGTTCCTGCTCGGCCTTGCGCTCGGCTTCCAGCTTCTCGCGTTCGGCCTGCAGCCGGGCCGCTTCGGCGGCGCGTTCGGCTTCTTCCTTGGCCTTGGCGTCCTCGCGCGCCTTGGCGTCTTCGCGGGCTTCCTGCAGCTTTATGATGGCCTCGTTACGGGTCTTGATGGCCTGTTCGGCGTACTCCTCGAAGTCTGCGCAGTCGCCCATGTCAACCAGCGCTACGATGCTGGCCTCGATCACGTCTGACGATTGCACGGCCGCATAGATCGGCGCCTGCCGGATTTCCTCGATACGCTTCTCGATAGCCGCCTTCCGCGCCGCTTCGGCCTCACGCTCCTGGCGCCGGGCTTCGTCCCATTCCGTCTGGATCGCATTGAGCCGCTTTTCCTCCGGCTCGATGATCGCGATCAGTTCCTTCTCCTTCTCGATGACCGCCTTGGCGAAGGCGTTGGCATCGTCGCGCGCCAGCTTGCCGGTCTTGCCGATGTCGACGCGGGTGTTCTTCAAATCCATGCGGGCGCGGTGACATTCCTCGTAGCCGGCGCCGTTGGTGATTTCGGTGATGCCGGCCGATGCCTTGGCCAGTTCTTCGAGCTTCGCCTTGGTGTCGGCGAATGACAGCGCGCGCTCGGCACGCTCGATGATGGTCAGGTCAGTCATGCACATTCCCCTTCGTAGTCAGCAGTTCGCTTGCGGTTGAGCGTGCTATGTATTCGTCGCGGCTTTGCCAGCCGGTATCAGTATTGATGTAACAGTCGTCCATGAAGACCCACCGCGTCTCGCGGCCTGTCTGCTTCGCGTAGCTGTTGCATTTGTAGTTACCTGCGGCGTTGAAAAGAACTATCGTGGCTGGCAACAAAACCGCGAGCATTATCACGATGGGCGCCATATACCCCAGAAAGTCGAGTATTTCGTAGTAGTAGTAACGCAGCTTATTCATGGTCGGTTCCTTGTTGCGTGCTGTCGACGAACATTTCCTGCACGGCGCGGTTGTATTCACTGGTAATCAGTCCAAGTATTTCTTGCAAAACGTCAGCGCGGGTAATTGCGGGTTGCGCCAGAAACTGCTCACTCAGGAGCACGTCACCAGAGGCGTCGATGTCGCACCGCAAAACGCCGATGTCGACTCGCCCTTCTTTGTTTAGCGGCCCAAAGCCCCATCGAGCATTCAGCGATTTGCGGTCAGTCATTGGTGGATTCCTTCGATAGTCGTTTCAGTTCGTCTCGGAGCCCGTCAGACGCGATGCCCCAAAGCCGTCGTTTCTCGTCGCCATCCGCCTTGCGGAGCATTTCTGCCCAGCGTGGCGCGACGTGTTTGCACCAGGCCGCGTGGTCGGTCTGGTACAGGTGGTGTTCTTCACCGGGCGTCACCCGCATACTCCCAAAGCGGCTTGTTGCTCAGGTTCGACGACTTCGCGAGGCCCATGCCGCAGCGGCGCAGGCGCCCGCTACTCTCGGCGCGTCGCGTAGGCCCGCCCCATGAGCGCTCGTCTGGCGGCTTCGGCAGCCCGTTGGCGTAGGCCCACTGCCGCGCGTCCTCGATCAGGAACGGCACTCCCACGTTTCGCGCGTAGGCGATCAGCAGCCCGAGCGCCTGGCCTGTCCATTCCGGCTCGACGCGGTTGGCGTGGTCGCCTGACCGCTTGATACCGGTGTCAGCGCGCTCTTTCGCGGCGTCGAATGTCAATGCAATCTGTTCCATGTCTGCTCCGGTTGTGCCTGCAGTGTTCTGGATGTTGAACTCGGCAGGCGTGCGAAGGCCTCAGTCGCCGCCAGCGAACTCCCGCTGCATGGTTGCGGGAGTTCGCTGGCGGCGACTGAGGCCTTCGCACGCCTGCCGAGT
>Ga0116152_10003674_pt1 | contig 12253 bp, 13 predicted proteins | sample AD_UKC119_MetaG_FD_89894 | JGI IMG/M metagenome (GOLD analysis project Ga0116152, IMG submission 89894) | Active sludge microbial communities of municipal wastewater-treating anaerobic digesters from Hong Kong - AD_UKC119_MetaG | ecosystem: Engineered > Bioreactor > Anaerobic > Digestate...
GCATAGGAACACACCGCCAAGTAGCCAGAACCCTTCTGGATACTCGGTAAGCAGATTGATGGCGTAGTGCGGACTGAGCGCGCGCAACACATCGGGATGCTCGATCACCGAGACGAGGCCAAGGACAAGCAGCATGCTGAACCAGACCCCCATCACCGGCCCGAAGGCGGTGCCCACCACCTTGGTACCGAAGCGCTGGAAGATGAAGATGCCGGAGAGGATGACCACCACCACGGACACCGTGACGGTGCTTCCCGGTTCGAACAGGGTCTCCAATCCCCGCACGTTCACCAGCCCTTCCACGGCGCTGCTCACCGAGATCGGCGGGGTGATGATGCCGTCCGCCATCATGGTGGAAGCACCGATCGTGGCCGGAATGAAGGCCCACCACGCATACCGTCGTACCAGGGCGTATAGGGAGAAGATGCCGCCCTCACCCCGGTTGTCCGCCCGTAGGGTGAGGAAGATGTACTTGATCGTGGTCTGGATGGTGAGCGTCCACACCACGCAGCTGATGCCACCCAGCACAAGGAGCTCGCTGATGGGTCGTTCTCCGAGGATCGACTTCATCACGTACAGCGGCGAGGTGCCGATGTCCCCGTAGATGATGCCCAGGGCAACGAGCAGACCGGCGGCCGTGACGCGCTGTTGACGGGGATCGATGCTCATCGTGCGGAGCGGTCGATCGCGAAGGGGTCGGAGTTCATCAGCTACTGGTGACCGGACTGCATGGGTCAAGCCGGGGACCGGACCGCAAAAGTAAGAGGCAGGGGAGAGGTGGAGGCAAGCTTGGCGCTCACACGTCTTTGCGGCCGAGGTCCTCGAAGTTCACGTCCGTATAGCCGGTACGATCCCCCCTGTCCTCGGGTGGCGGTGGTTCCTCGCGCATGTACTCACCGCTGTTCCGCAGGCGGTCGATCTCATCAAAGGCCTCGCGCAAGCCGTCCATGAACTTGTCGAAGTCCTCCTTGTACAGGAAGATCTTGTGCTTGTCGTAGTGGGCCGTACCGTCCTCGTGGGTGTGCTTCTTGCTCTCCGTGATGGTGAGGTAGAGGTCGCGTCCCCGTGTGCTCTTCACATCGAAGAAATAGGTGCGTTTTCCGGCGCGAACCGCTTTGGAGAATACGTCCTCTCGATCGTCCTGCATGGTGGTCAGCAGCCTTGTATCACCCATAGGCTCAACCAAATATAGGGGAGCCGCCGTAGAATCCAAATCGGCCGCCGGGTCAGGGTCAGGCGCGGGCCTCTTCCAGCAACTGCTCCTCGTGCATACGGGCGTAGATGCCCTTCTTCGACAGAAGTTCCTCATGGCGACCCACCTCGGCCACCCGCCCATCTTCCATGACCAGGATCCGGTCCGCTTCCCGCACCGCGCTGATGCGGTGGCTGATGATGATCGTCGTACGTCCCTGCATCACGGCCCGCAATTCCCGGAGGATGGCCTCCTCGGTGGCGGTATCCACCGCGCTCAAGGCGTCGTCGAAGATCAGGATGGTCGGCTCGGTGATGATGGCCCTTGCGATGCTCACCCGCTGTTTCTGGCCACCGCTCAACGTGATGCCACGCTCGCCCACCAGGGTATCGTATCCTTTGGGGAACCCCATGATGTCCGCATGCACCTGAGCCTTCCGGGCCGCCGCCTGCACCCGTTCCTGCATGTCGGCTGTACCGTTGTCAAGCCCAAAAGCGATGTTGTTCCGGATGGTGTCGCTGAAGAGCAGTACCTCCTGCGGCACGACGCCCATCCGGCTCCGCAGCTTCGACAGGGCGACCCGGCGGATGGGGACACCATCGATACGGATCTCACCCTCCGTGGCATCATAGACCCGGCCGATCAGTTCGGCCAGGGTGCTCTTGCCACAACCCGTATGGCCAACCACCGCGAGCCATTCTCCGGCCTCCACGTGGAATGAGACACCGTCCAGGGCCTTCACCCCGGTATCCGGATAGGTGAAGCCCACCTTCTCGAAGGTGATGCTGCCCTGCACCCGGGCAAGGTCGTCCGCATCGCTCTGGATGGCCGGCCGGGTATCGAGGAACTCGTTCACCCGCACCATGCTCGCCGAGGCCTGTTGCACCAGGGAAGTGACCCAGCCCACCGAGGCGAAGGGCCAGGTGAGCATGTTCACGTAGATCACGAACTCGGCGATGTTGCCCACGGTCACCGTCGGGTCACCGTTCAACAGTTTCCGCCCCCCGATGAAGATCGTGATCACCGTGCTCAGGCCGATCAAGAGCATGATCGAAGGCATGAAGAGCGCATCGACCCGGGCCTGCTCCATGGTCCGGGTCCGGTAGGCGTCCGCTGCTTCGGCGAATCGCTCAACGGCCGCGCCCTCCTTTGCAAAGGACCGCAGCACGCGCACCCCGCTGAAGCTCTCCTGGGCCAGGGAGCTCAACCGGCTCTGCTCCTGTTGCACCTTCATGCTACGCAGGTTGATCACATCGCTCACGCGGTAAATGATGACGCTCATGATCGGCAAGGGAGCCAGGGTCCAGAGGGTCAGTTCCACGTTCACGTTGAGCATGAAGGCGATGCAAAGCACGAAGAGCACCACCAGGTTGATGGTGTACATGATGGCCGGCCCGAGGTACATGCGCACCTTGCCCACGTCCTCACTGATCCGGTTCATCAGGTCACCGGTGCTGTTCCGTTTGTAGCGCGCCCGGTCCAGTTGCTGGTAATGCTCATAGATCCGGTTCTTCAGGTCATACTCGATCAGGCGGCTCACCACGATGATCGTCTGGCGCATGAGGAACATGAAGAAGCCCTTCAACAGCGAGAATACGAGGAATAGCACGGCGAGCAGGCCGGCGCACCAGGCCACCGTGGCCTTCAAGCCGTCAGCCTCTGTGCGTTCATCGAGGTAGGCCTGCAGGTCAAGGCCGGTCCACCCCAGCCAGTTGTCCAGGGTGGAGGGCACCGCAAGACCTTCCGCAGCGCGGCCATCGATGCGCGCCAATCCTTGCGAGATCAGGTCGATGGCTTCGCGCACCACCTGCGGCGAGTATACCGCGAAGAGATTGCTGAGCGTGATGAAGATGGTTCCCAGCAGCAGGTGCCAACGATACTTCGCCAGGTACGGGTTCAGCTTCAGGAGCGGTCGCATCGTGAGGCCGGAAGGTGCTACTTTTGCGCCGCTCTCCGGGAAGGTGCCTTCAGAACAGCCGGGCAAAGGTAGCCCGGGAGTGAAGGAGCGGCTTGGGTCCGCAGTGCTGAAGGAGATCGAACCCTGAAATGAGCGAAGCCATGGTCAACACCACCACCAAGAGCGCCACCACCGATCTGGTGCTGGGCCCGATGGAGAAGCACGATCACGAGGAGGTCCTCTTCTGCCATGATCGGTCAACAGGGCTGAAGGCGATCATCGCCATCCATGACACCACCCTTGGCCCTGCGTTGGGAGGCACGCGCATGTGGCCTTACGCATCCGAGGTGGAGGCCTTGAACGATGTACTGCGCTTGAGCCGGGGCATGACCTACAAGAGCTCGCTCGCGGGACTCGACCTTGGCGGAGGCAAGGCGGTGATCATCGGTGACGCGCGTACCCAGAAGACCGAAGCCATGTTCCGCCGGTTCGGTCGCTTCGTGGATAGCCTGAACGGCCGGTACATCACCGCGGAGGATGTGGGCATGAGCACCACGGAAATGGTCAACATCCTGAAGGAGACCCGCAACGTGGCCGGCCTTCCCGAAGAGATGGGCGGGAGCGGCGACCCGAGCCCGGTGACCGCCTATGGCGTCTATTGCGGGTTGAAGGCCGCCGCCAGAGTGGCCTATGGCACCGATGACCTCAGCGGCCGGAAAGTGGCGGTGCAGGGTGCCGGCAACGTAGGCAAAGGCCTGGTGGCGCTCCTGGTGAAGGACGGCGCCACCGTGTTCCTCACGGATATCCACGATGACAAACTGGCCGCGATCAAAGCCGAGTTCCCCGCGATCACCCTGGTGCAGCCGGACGCGATCTACGACGTGGACATGGACATCTATTCGCCCTGTGCGCTGGGCGCAACGGTGAACGATGATACGCTGAAGCGCTTGAAGTGCAGTGTGATCGCAGGGGCTGCCAACAATCAGTTGGCGGATGAGGCCGTGCATGGCCGCACCGTTATGGAGAAGGGGATCCTCTATGCTCCCGACTTCCTGATCAACGCCGGAGGCATCATCAACTGCGCCTGGGAGCGGAAAGGATATAACAGGAAGGCCGCGCTGCGCCAGACGGAAGGCATCTATGACACGGCCCTGCGCATCTTCAAGGCGAGTTCTGAACAAGGCATTCCCACCTATCTCGCGGCCAACCAAGCTGCCGAGGAACGCATCAACAGCATCCGGGCGGCCGGCATGCGCTTCTGACCGGTACTTCGCGAAGGCCCCTTCCCATGCTCAATCGCCGTTACCTCCGCATCAAAGCCTTCCAATCGCTCTATGCCTACTGGCAGAGCGATGACGCCAGTGCGGCGCGTATCGAGAAGGAACTTTTCGCGAGCATCGAACGGACCACGGACCTGTACCTTTCCCTGTTGCTGGTGTTCGGCGAACTGCGGCACATGGCCGAGCTCGTGTTCGAGGAGCGGAAGAAGAAGCGGCTGCCCACACCCGAGGACCTGAACCCCAACCGGCGGTTCGTGGACAACCCGATCGTGAAGGCGATCGCCACGAGTGAGCGCTTGCGTGTGGAGTGCGAGAAGCGACGCATCAGCTGGGTGGGGCATCACGAGCTGTTCGCAGGCATGTACCGGGAACTGCAGAACAACGATACCGTGAAGACCTACATGGCGCAGCCGGTGGGTGATGCCAGACTGGACCAGCGTTTCGTGATCGGGCTCTTCACCGACCTGATCGCGAACAACGAGGCCCTTCAGGAGGTGTTCGAGTCGCGGAGCATCGCGTGGATGGAGGACATGGACCTTGCCGCCGGCCTGGTGAAACGCACGCTTGAACAGATGCGGGCCGATGGGCCGGAGGATGTGCTGGTCGGTGACCTGGGCACCGGCACCAAGGAGGACCAGGAATTCGCCTCCCTGCTCTACCGGAAGACGATCGCGTTCGCTGAGGAGCATGAGAAGGCCATCTCCGAGCGATCGAGCAATTGGGAGAGCGACCGGATCGCCCTGAGCGACATGATCCTGATGCAGATGGCGTTGACAGAGGTGCGGGTCTTCGACCAGATACCGGTGAAGGTGACGATGAACGAATACATCGAGATCGCCAAGGCCTACAGCACACCGAAGAGCAAGAACTTCATCAACGGTGTCCTGGACAAGCTCTTCCTCGAGATGCGGACGGACGGACGGATCCGCAAGGTGGGCCGTGGACTACTGGAGAGCTGATCGATGATGAGATCCCTGAGGACCGTTCACCTGCCGCTTGTGGCCGCGCTTCTCCTGGCCGGCTGCCGCATCACGGACCACCAGGAAGGCGAGCCGAATGAGGTCTCCGTCGAGGATCTTCGTTTCCCGAGCAGCGGTTATGGCGATGTGGACCCGGACGAACTGCCCAGGATGTTGTTCACCTACACGCATGTCGACTTCGGTCGCATCGTACAAGGGACCAAGGTGGATAGTGTGTACATCTTCGAGAACACGGGGGGCTCCCCACTGGTGATCTCGGACGTGCGCGGGTCCTGTGGCTGCACGGTCGGGAAGGACTGGCCCAAGGAACCGGTCGCTCCTGGCAAAAGGGCCCGGATCACCGTGAGCTTCGACAGCGAGGGCCGGAGCGGTCGGCAGGACAAGACCGTGACCGTCGTGGCCAACACCACGCCACCAAGCCATGTGCTCACCCTCTCCGCCGAGGTCGTTGGGCCCACGAACAAGTAGAAACATAGACAGATGCGCACAGCAACCTTCCTTCTACAAGCACAGCCACAGAAAGGCGCCGATTGGTCCTTCTTCGTGATGATGGGCCTCCTGATGGTCGTCTTCTATTTCTTCATGATCCGCCCGCAACAGAAGAAGGCGAAGGATGCGAAACGCTTCCGGGAGTCCCTGCAGAAGGGCACCAAGGTGGTCACCATCGGCGGGCTGCATGGCAAGGTGGTGGAGGTCGCCGACAGCACCATCCTGCTGGAGGTGGACTCGAACGTGCGCCTGCGTTTCGAGAAGAGCGCCATCGCCATGGACAGCTCCCAGCACCTGAACGAGGCCACGGCGAAGGCCCAGTAGGACACCGCGTCCCATGATCAAGGTCGGATCGACCGGCGGCATCGGCAGTGGCAAGACCATTGTTGGCCGGATCTTCCGTGTCCTGGGTGTACCGGTGTTCGAGGCGGATGTCGAAGGGCGGCGTCTGCTTGCCGAGGATGAGGAGACCAAGGCATCCGTGCTTTCCCGGTTCGGTCCGGAGGTGTTCCGTTCCGGCGCCATCGATCGCGCAGCGCTGGGGCGGCTCGTGTTCAACGATCCACTCGCGTTACGTGACCTGAACGCCATCATCCATCCCTTGGTGCGCAAGGCCTTCCAGGCGTGGGCCGAAGCCCATACCGCGCCCTACGTCTTGATGGAATCCGCGATCCTGGCCGAAAGCGGCGGACACAAAGGATTGGACCAGGTGATCGTGGTCACCGCGCCTGAGCCGCTGCGGATCCGCCGGGTGATGGAACGCGATGGGGTGGAGGAGGAGGCGGTAAGGGCCAGGCTCGCCAACCAGACCGATGAGGCCGGTCGCCTTGCCATCGCAGACCATGTCATCCACAACGACGATACGCAGCTCGTCATCCCGCAGGTCCTCCGGGTACACCAGGCGCTCCTCCAACCGCTCGCGTGATGCAGCAGCAGCGGAACCTGCCCTTCGCGTTGGTCACCTTGATCTTCGGGGTGTTGAGCGTGCCGCTGGCCTTCGCCGTACACCTCGTTTCGTTGGCTGTTGTTCTGGCGGTGCTGGCCCTGGCCTTGGGAGGGTGGGGACGCTGGCGCCTGTCCCGCGACCCACAAGGCTACACGTCATCCAGCCTGCGCAGGTCGCGGCTCGGCTTCCGCCTGGGTGCCATCGGCCTCCTGTCCTCCGTGGCGATGTGGATCCTGTGGGCGACGAACGTGCTGCTCTAGGTCAGGCGCGGCGCAACTTCGGCGGCCCCACCACATGGGCCAGCACCCGCTCCTCCCCGAACTCGGAAAGCAGCCGGGCGAAGAGGGCCGCTGTGGCTTCCGCATCGTTCAATGCACGGTGGGCCGCCGGGAACTCGATCCCGAAGTGGCGGCACAGGCTGCCCAGGTTGTAATGAGGCAGTTGGGGCACCAGCCGCCTCGCCAGTCGTTCGGTACACAGGGTGGGTCGGTCGAACACCAGGCCCGTGCGCGCGAATTCGTGCATCAGGGCGGTCATGTCGAACCGGGCGTTATGCGCCACTACGATCCGGTCCTGGGTCAGCGTTTCCAAGGTGCGTACCACCTCCGGAAAGCGCGGGGCATCCTTCAGCATCTCCGGTCCGATACCGGTGAGGCGCCGGATGAAGCCTGGAATGGCCGTGCGGGGTTGGATGAGGGAATCCCATCGAAGCCTCTCCTGCACGCCATCAAGCGCCAGCACGGCCACCTCCATCACCCGGCCCTCCGTGGGATCGCCGCTGGTGGTCTCAACATCCAGCACTGCGAACCGGAGCCGTTCCATGGCGCCCTCATACGCAGTTGGTGGCTGCGGAGTTCCACCGCGACCCAACATGCCGTGCACGCCGATTATCTTTCCGCCGACCCGGGGAAGCAGCATCAGTCCAAAGATGCATCACGGGACCGATCCCTCGGATGATGCGCCTGATCTACCACTTCTTTTTCCGCACGTTGGCGGGCTGGCGCATCCAGGATGACCGGCCGGCGGACCTGGACCGTTACATCGTGGTGGTGGCGCCGCACACCAGCAACTGGGACTTCTTTGTGGGCCTTTGCGTGCGCAACCTGGCTCGCATGGGCGATGTGAAGTACCTGGCCAAGCGGTCGCTCTTCAAACCACCCCTGGGCTGGATCTTCAGGGCCCTGGGCGGCTATCCGGTGGACCGGAGCAAGCACAACAATTTGGTGGATGCCGTGGTGGCCATGTTCGACCGGGGCGAGATCAAGCGGATCGGGATCACCCCGGAAGGGACCCGCAAGTACCAGCCGAACTGGAAGACCGGATTCCACCACATGGCTACCAAGGCGGGGGTGCCCATCATCCTGGCCACCTTCGATTACCCGAAGAAACTTGCGGTCCTCAGTGCTCCGTTCCCTTTGACCGATGATCCCGAAGCGGACATCGCCCGCATGAAGGACTGGTTCCGGCCGCACAAAGGGAAGAACCCGGAGGACGGTGTTCGATAGGTGGTACGAACCTTGCATCCTGAATAAACCCATGCGTTACCTGCTTCTGTTCGCCACCCTGGCCCAGGCCTTCCTCGTCCATTCCCAAGACCCGTTCCCCAGCCTCAGTGGCGAAACCGCGACGGGTGCCTCGATAACACTACCAGTCAAGGGCAAGGAGTGGACGGTGATCGGCATGGCGTATGGGCAAAAGGCAGGCCCCTTGTTGGAGGACTGGTACGAACCGGCCTACCTCCGCTTCATCGCGAAGCATGGCCTGATGGCCGGTTCCTATGACGCCGACGTCTACTTCGTGCCGCTCTTCGTGGGCATGAACAAGGCGGCCTACGAGCCCAGCATGAAGAAATTCAAGAAGAGCGCTGACCCGGAGATCGTGGACCACGTGCTCTTCGTGAAGACCGACATCGAACCATTGAGGGAGAGCCTTGGACTTCATGAGAAGGACGTGCCCTACTTCTTCGTCCTCGATAAGGAAGGCCGGATCGTACACCGGGAGCAGGGTGGCTACACCGACAGCAAGCTCGAAAGCATCGAAGAGGTGCTCCTGGACTGACCCGCGCACTCAGGAAGCCATCTCAATATAGTTCTTGAAAGCGGGCCGAAAGAGACGCCGGGAAAGCCCGAAGGGTTATTTCAAGACGGCTTCTAACGCGGCTCCTATCTTCGTCCCCTCAAGAAAAAAACGTCAATGACCATGCTGTTCTCGCTCTCGCTATCCGCCATGCTGGGCCTGTCCCTCGCGGCGTGCAACACCGCACCGGAAGCCGTCACCACCATGGCCCCGACCAACACCGAACCCTCAACCGCCCAGAAACCCGTGGAGAATACGACAGACGGCATCTACGCCAACATCCAGACGAACAAAGGGACCATACGTATCAAGCTCGAATATGAGAAGGTGCCCATGACCGTAGCCAACTTCGTGGCCCTGGCCGAAGGAAAGATGAAGAACACGGCGAAGCCTGAGGGCACGCCCTACTTCGATGGCATCAAGTTCCACCGGGTGATCGCCGACTTCATGATCCAGGGTGGTGACCCCACCGGCACCGGCATGGGTGGACCGGGATACGCCTTCGCCGATGAGATCGACACGACCCTGAAACACGACCGCGCCGGTACCTTGAGCATGGCCAATGCAGGGCCAGCCACGAACGGCAGCCAGTTCTTCATCACGCACAAGGAGACCCCGTGGCTGGACGGCAAGCACGCCGTGTTCGGCTATGTGGTGAGCGGCCAGGACGTGGTGAACGCCATCGCGCAGAACGACGTGATGGAGAAGGTGACCATTGAGCGCGTGGGCAAGGAAGCCAAGAAATGGGATGCGCTCAAGGTGCTTGAGGAGCATAAGGCACAGTTCGGCCCGAGCCGCCGGTGAAGCGCTGAACGAATGCTGTTGGAACGGGTCCTTCGGGACCCGTTCTTCATTCTGCGCGGTACCGTCACTTGCGAGGACCGCCGCCTCCCTGGCGCGGACGTCCACCGCTCCGCCCCCTGCCGCCGCTGCGTCCCTTGTCCCGGCTCCGTGCCTGCGGATCATAGGCGGGACCGGAAGTCCCGGCGGGCAGGGGCATCTTCTTCACCTCGTACCCGATGAGCGCCTCGATCCGTCCGAATTCGCGCATCTGTTTCTCGTTCACGAAGGTGATCGCGGTGCCTTTGCGCGCGGCACGTGCGGTACGCCCCACCCGGTGCACATAATCCTCCGGGTCGTGCGGCACGTCATAATTCACCACGAGGTCGATGTCGTCGATGTCAATACCCCGGCTCACCACATCGGTGGCCACAAGGATCCGAAGCTTGCGGTTGCGGAAGGCCAGCATCACGCTTTCGCGCTCACTCTGCTCCAGGTCGCTGTGCATGGCCGACGCGTTGAAACCGCGCTTGTGCAGGTGCCTGGCCAGGTTGCGCACCTCCACCTTGCGTCCGGCGAAGATGACGATGCTGGTGGCCTCACTGGTGTTGAGGATGTGCTCCAGGGCATTGGCCTTCTGCATGTCGAAGACCACATAGGCCTGCTGGTCCACGCCCTCGGCCGGTTTGCTCAAGGCGATGGTGATCTCCACCGGTTCCTTCAGGATCTGCTTGGTGAGTTCGCGGATGGTCGGGGGCATGGTCGCACTGAACATCAGGGACTGCCGCTCCTTCGGGAGGAAGTTGATGATGCGACGGATGTCATCCACGAAGCCCATGTCCATCATGCGGTCGGCCTCATCGAGGACCAGCATCTCCAGCCCTTTCAAGGGCACATAGCCCAGGTTGAGGTGGCTCAACAACTTGCCCGGCGTGGCAATGACGACCTCCACACCGCTGGTCAGGGCCTGCTTCTGCGAATCGAAGGTACTGCCATCGCTTCCGCCGTAGAGCGGTATGGAGGTCACCGGGGTGAAGTAGGCGATGGCTTGCAGCTGCTGATCGATCTGCAGGGCGAGTTCACGGGTGGGCACCACGATCAGGCCCCTGATGCTCCCCTCCACCTTGGGCTTGTAGCTGATGATCACATCGATCAGAGGAAGCAGGAAGGCTGCGGTCTTGCCCGTGCCGGTCTGTGCGCAGGCGATAAGGTCCCGACCATCGAGTACCGCTGGGATGGCCTGCGCCTGAATGGGCGTAGGCTTCCTGATGTTCATATGGTCCAGGCCATCGAGCAGGTCATCGCTCAGGCCCAGGGAGTGGAAATCGGATACCGTGGTCTCGGTCACGTTGTGCGTAAGAAGCGGCGAAGATAGGGGAGCGGGACCAGCGTCTCAGGATGCCACCCGCATCGGGACGGCATCGGGCATGAAGGTCATGTGCACCGTACTGCCCGCACCGCTGAGGTAGCGCACCTTCCCGTTGAGCTGTTCGGCCAGCATGTTCACGAGTTCAAGGCCGAAAGTGGTGCGTTCTCCCTCCGAGACGGCGAAACCCGGTCCATCATCGTGGAAGAGCAGTTCGTAGCCGCTGCCTGCCGCCCGCACGACGATGGTGACGCGGCCGGGCGCGTTGTTGGTGAAGGCATATTTCACCGCGTTGGTGAACAGTTCGTTCACCACCAGGGTCAACGGTAGCAGTAGATCCATATGGAACGCGGGCAGGCTCGAGTCCACCTGCACCGAGATCCGGTCGTGGGCGCCATAGGCCGCCAGGATGTTGCGCACCAGCTTCTCCAGGTGGAAGCGCAGGTCCCCCTGGGCGCCGCTGTTCGTGCGGTAGATCTGTTCGTGCACCAGGGCCATGGACCGGATCCTGCCCTGTGCTTCGCGCACCACCTTGGCCACCCCGGGGTCGGTAGAATTGATGGTCTGCAGTTGAAGCAGGCTGTCCACGACCTGCAGGTTGTTCTTCACCCGGTGATGGATCTCCTTGATCACGAGGTCCTTCTCCTCCTCGCTCATCAGCGTCTCCGCAAGGCGCAGGTTCTGGCGCTGTAGCTCCAGGTTCTTGGCGTGGATCTCATCGTGCTGGCGTTTCACCACGGCGTTCTTCAGCTTCAACCGCCGGGTCATCCTGCGGCTGTGCCTGCCGGTAAGGACCAGGGCGAACACGAGCACGCACAGGAGGAGGGAAAGGAAGATGAGGACCCTGTTGTGCAACAGGGCACCTGCGATGATCTCCGCACTGCGCGCGTTCTCCACGCGCAAGGCGGCGTTCACCTTCTCCTTCCGTTCCACGCGGTAGCTCATCTGGAGTCGGGCGGTCTGCATATCGGCCCGGGCGATCAGCAGGCTGTCATGCGCGGCCTTGATGCGTTCAAGGAACCCGACCGCATCGCGCCATTGATCCTCCGCCCGTGCCAATGCGTACCTGAGTTCCAGCACCTGTTGGCGGTCCGACCAACTGCCGGTCTCGCGGGCGATGGCGTCCGCTATGCTCAAGGATGCCGTGGCCTCCTTCGGCCTGTTCAGTCCGATCTGAGCCTTCGTCAGGGCCACTTGGATCCTGAAGCGTTCACTGGGTGTGGTGACCGCTGTATCACCCTCCGACC
>Ga0116152_10003675_pt1 | contig 12253 bp, 11 predicted proteins | sample AD_UKC119_MetaG_FD_89894 | JGI IMG/M metagenome (GOLD analysis project Ga0116152, IMG submission 89894) | Active sludge microbial communities of municipal wastewater-treating anaerobic digesters from Hong Kong - AD_UKC119_MetaG | ecosystem: Engineered > Bioreactor > Anaerobic > Digestate...
AGCGTGATATGGCGAAAGCAGGTTTTGAACTTGTTGGAGAGCTTGATATTCTTCAAAATGATACCGATGATCTTTCAAAATCTGTTTTTGATGAAAGTGTACGCGGAAAAACCAGCCGTTTTATTTTGAAATTCAGAAATCCATAAAGGCAGATTTATCAGTATTTTTAAAATCCCCCTGTATAATATACGGGGGATTTTTTTATCATTGCACATTCTCCGTGCTTTGAGTTATACAGGCTCGAAATTATTTAACCGAATGTGAGACGTAAATGGCATCTTATCAATATAGCTTTGTAATGAAGGGGCTCGGAAAAACTTACCCGGGTGCAAAACCGACCTTTAGTGATATTACACTGTCATTTCTACCGGACGCAAAAATTGCTGTCATTGGTGTAAACGGTGCCGGTAAATCCACATTAATGAAAATCATTGCCGGTATAGATAAGGATTATACAGGTGAAGCCTGGGCCGCTGAAGGTGTTCGCGTTGGGTATCTTGAGCAGGAGCCTCACCTTGACCCGAAAAAAACCGTGTTTGAAAATGTCATGGATGGTATGGGGGACATTAAAGGCATCGTTGATGAATTTAATGAAATCAGCGCTAAATTTGCGGAGCCTATGTCAGATGATGAAATGAACGACCTGATTGCAAGGCAGGGAGAGCTTCAGGACAAGATTGATGCGGCCGATGCATGGGATCTGGAAAGTCGTGTTGAACTTGCTATGGAAGCCTTGCGCTGTCCGCCAAAAGATGCGGATGTAACAGTTCTTTCAGGCGGAGAACGCCGGCGTGTAGCTTTATGCAGGCTGCTTCTTGAAAAACCAGAAATACTGCTTCTTGACGAACCGACCAACCACCTGGATGCGGAATCCGTTGCCTGGCTTGAGAACCATCTCCAGGAATATAATGGAACGGTCATTTTGGTTACCCACGACCGTTATTTTCTGGATAACGTGGTTAACTGGGTTCTTGAACTGGATCGCGGCCGGGCCATTCCTTATGAGGGCCATTATTCTTCATGGCTTGAGCAAAAGGAAAAACGCCTTTTACAGGAAGAGCGTATGGAGGAAGGTCGCAAACGAACCATGAAGCGAGAGCTGAAATGGATTCAGCAGTCACCTAAAGCCCGTCAGGCCAAAAGCAAGGCACGTATTAAAGCTTATGATGATTTACTGGCAGCAGCACAGGACGGACGCAATGGTGAAGCGCAAATTCAAATTCCCGTAGGGCCTCGTCTTGGCGGGGTGGTTATTGAGGCCGAAAATCTCAATAAAGGGTTTGATGATCGACTTCTTATTGAAAATCTAAGTTTCAAATTGCCCCCGGGAGGTATTGTTGGCGTAATAGGGCCGAACGGTGCTGGTAAATCTACCCTTTTCAAAATGATCATAGGCATTGAAAAACCGGATTCAGGGTCCATTCGTGTTGGTGATACCGTATTGCTTGGCTATGTGGATCAGAGCCGAGATGGCCTGGATAACAACAAAACGGTCTGGGAAGAAATATCAGACAAACTTGATGTGTTTGATTTTAACGGCCGGAAAGTACCGACCCGTGCTTATGTTGGCAACTTTAACTTTAAAGGAACAGATCAGCAAAAAAGACTGGGACAACTTTCCGGTGGTGAACGAAACAGGGTGCATCTAGCCAAAATGTTAAGAACGCCTGCTAACGTCCTGCTTCTTGACGAGCCAACCAATGATCTTGATGTGGAAACATTGAGTGCCCTTGAAGCGGCACTTGAGGATTTTGCTGGCTGTGCGGTTATTATTTCGCATGACAGATGGTTTTTGAACAGAATTGCGACACATATTCTTGCATTTGAAGGCAATTCCCATGTGGAATGGTTTGAAGGAAATTATGAGGATTATGAAGCTGACCGCCGCAGAAGACTTGGCGATGCTGCTGACCGTCCACATAAAATGCAGTATAAAAAACTTACGCGTTAATAAATTAGCTTATTGGATTTTTGACTGAACAACAGCAATATTTTGCTTTAATGCCGCCTTGATACCCTCATCGTCTGGAGCATTTTCAAGCGACATGGTAAAATCCTCAAGAGATTTTGAGAAGTCCTGCGAAATATAATATAGTGTAGCTCTGGTTTTAAGGCTTTCCCAATGAGTAGGCGTTAACTCAATTGATCTATTACAGGCTTCCATAGCGTCATTTGCTTCGCCCATCCCTGCCAAACTAACACAAAGACAATTATAAGCTTCTTTATAGAAAATTGATTTGGATATGCCAATTCTGCTATTTCTATCTTCAGCTCTGATAACTCTATTGGAACGGTTAATAGCACCTTTAAAATCACCCTCATTTATTCTTTTTCGAATATTTCTTATTGATTTTATTTCACTGTCATTAAGACTTTGTACAAGAGCATTTGATCTACCTGTTGATGTTGACATCTGAGCTGATGCAAAATCACTATTAAATACCAAGAAAAGCAAAACTATTGCTCCGGCTACTTGACGGTGAAAAGCTAAAATTTTCATTATAATTTCCCCATTTGACACAGCAATTCTTTGATTGATGCAATTTAAAATTTTGTGCTTCCTGTAATTACACAACATTATAGAAAAAATTAACAATCACAATTTTGTGAAGTGAGTGTTAGAAATTTAATTTCTTTTGGATTATTTTTTTTCTCTATAAATAAAAACGCGTGCTGTGTAGCCAAGTGCAAGAAGATATAGGCTAAGAGATGTGACTGGCGTCCACCAGGTTAGATCAGGCCACCCGGTAAATAGCATTAATCCCATAACACCACCAAAATAACCGCAATAAACGACAGATTCTATATGTCGGCTAGAAAATGAATAACGACCCTCGATCACCGTATACCCTCCGGTTCCTGCAAGATAGCCGCCAACGATTTGTTCAATAGAAAAATAATTTTCAAGGGCACCAGTCAACACGAGAATGCATGCTATTACGGTAACAACAGTCAGGCTAAACCTCCAGGCGAAGCCAGGATTAATTCCATATTTAAGAAGTATAACGATTTGTGTCATTGCAGAAATAAGGAGAATTGTTCCTATGAGGGCCACCTCATCAACTGATCCCAAATAAGGCAAAAGAATTCCGATTAGTCCTAGTACAGTATAAACAGGCCATTGCATAAGTAACATTGTACGGCTTGCTTTAATTGCGTTACGTCTTTTTAAATCATCTATGGAACGCATTTCATCAGGATGACTTGCAACATCGATATTTTGTGTCATGGTGCGGGCTCTTGTTATTATTTTTTATATAATAAGTATAAAAGCGATAAAAAAACAAGATCAAAGACTGAAGGACTTAAAAATCTTCATCAAAATCTTCGTCAAATAAATCATCTTCTTCGCTGGTATCAAGCTCACCGTTGTTAATATCATAAAGCCGTAATTGACGATAACTGCTGCGATACGTGGCATATAAATCTGTTGATGACTTGCTTAAATCATCAAGAGTTTCAAGATTTTCTTCCCTGTAAATGAGACCTCTGAGGGCCAGCCTACCATAGCGGACATATGTCCAATGTTTATGAGCAAGCCAGAAACTGACGGGATCATAGAAGAAATCAACGACGAAACCTGAAAAATCTCTCACATTGGAAGGTCCCAGAAACGGCAGCATCAGGAAAGGCCCATCAGGAATTCCCCAAACGGCAAATGTTTCTCCAAAATCTTCATTATGGCCTTTAATTCCCCATCTTGATGCGGTATCAAAAACACCCAATAGTCCAAATGTTGAATTGATCAGAAAGCGGGACATTGATGTGCCTGCTCTCTTTGGCTCTGCCTGTAATACGTCGTTTACAAAGGTTACTGGTTCTCGCCAGTTAACTACAAAATTGGCAATACCATTTCGAATATCCGGTGGACCCCACAAGCGATATAGCCGAGCAGTAGGTTCCAGAATTGTTTCATCAAATAAAATATTGAAAGCAAAAATCTGCCTGTTCATCGGTTCAAGTGGATCATTGGCTTTTTCATAGGCAAATATAGCCTCTGGATTTGATTCCGGCGGTCTTTTAGCGCAGGCTGAAACAAACAGAAGAGCTAGACCAATAAAAACAAATTTTATGCCAGGAAACTTTTTTGATTTGTCTCCAGTAACGTAATTGGGAATATATCTTCTACAATGAATAGATTTCATAATCGTTTTATAGCAATTTTTGATGAATATTTTATGAATAACAAACCAAAGTCTGTTATAGAATATTCAATCTAATTAGCAACTATAAATCGAAAGCAAAAGAACACATATCCAATAGGATATATGTTCTTTCCACATATTCTGCTTCAAATCTAATTTAAAGTTTAATTAAGTTTATTTTCCACGGTACTGATATTTCTATTCAGAGCTGTGTTTATTCCATTATTATCTGGTGAATATTCAAGGGATTTCTTAAAATCAGCAAGTGAATTGGAATAATCCTCTGTCATAAAATAAAGTGTTGCCCGACTTTTCAGGCTTTCCCAATTTTCAGGGAAAATGGTCAATGCTTTATTACAGGCATCCATTGCATATTCAACTTTTCGTAAATTGGTTGTGCTTACACAGAGCTCATTATAGGCAAAACCATAATATTTAGATTTCTGAAGTCCGGTATTCCGGCCGCTTTCCATTTGTTCAATCATTCGTATCGCTCTGATTGCGGCTTTTTCGTTTTTGCCCTTATTTATATAACCACGAATCTTTTGAAGTTGGTTATAAGAAGTAAAATCGATAATATTACCGGCACTTCGTCCTTCTGATATTTCTGTGCCTGTCATACCCATCCCACGCAAACCGCCTAATGACAATTCTCCTACAGTTTGAGAAAAGCTGGGTTGAGTAGATACTAAGTGAGACACTAATATTAGCAAGGCTGCTTTGAGAACAAGTAACATATTGAAACGGTTGTTTAAAATATTCATACGATCTTCCCTTTTCGTTAAATGAACAACAACAACCGTTAGTGTATAATATTTTTTTGAAATTTTCAACTTATAAAATAATTATGCAACCTATAGCTTAATTACTATTAATCCTTGCCTCTGCTAATTTAATATTATGATTCAAAATTCGGATAATCTGAGGAGCCTCAGGTGCAAAATCCAGGGCATTTTTATAATCTGAAAGAGCTTGATTGAAATTCTCTGTTTTATAATTTAATGACCCGCGGCTATTAAAAGCTTGCCAGCGCGCGGGAGATTGCATGATTGCCTCATTACAGGCTTTCATAGCTTCTTCATATTCTTTATTAGCAGTAAGGCTTAAACAAAGGACGTTATATGCATCGTATTTGAGGTTGGTTTCCTCGCCACCTCTTTCAATTTGGGAAAGACGTGTAACAAGTTTTTTAGCTTCACGGACGGCACCTATAGTGTCGCCTTCATTAATTAATTTCCTGATGGTATTTAAAGTTTCGTTGCCATAAAAATCAATTCTCGCACCGACGACAGCACCAGTCCACGGTTCATAATTTTGCGCACTGACAGATGACACAATAGATAAGAAAAAAACAAAGGCCGCTGTCATAAAGACTTTATTTTTTAAATATTTGAACATAGTTAGTTGATTGCCTTTCAGGTTACAGTTTTAGTATCCTGTAATATACACGTATACAGTCACAACAGTCTGTTGTGACTGTAAATTATTAATATTATTATTTCCGAGATTGGGCAAGACTGATATTATGCTCCAGTATTTCTGAGATATCTCCACTTTTAGGAGCAAATTCTAGTGCAAGTCGGTAATCTTTCTCAGCTTCACTAAAATTTCCAGACCGGAAGTTAAGTGATCCCCTGCTGTTATATGCAAACCAGCGGTTTGGTGCATCTTTTATTGCAGTGTTACATGCTTCCATGGCCTCTTCATATTTTTGCTGTGCAGTTAGACCAAGACATAAGGCATTATAAGCATCATATTTATATTGTGAGGTTTTACCTGAACGTTCAAAATTTTCCAGTGTGGAAATATATCTTTTTGCATAATTTACAGCTCCTACATAATCTTGAGCATTAAGCATATTACGAATAGCAGTCAATTCATCAGTAGAAGCAAAATTAATATTGTCTCCTGGAATTGTTCCTAGCCAAGGTTCTGACGATAGCTGTGCACTTGAAATCGAAGGTAAAATAGCCAAGCTGGATGCCATGAGTATGCCAGCTAAGATTTTTCTTGATTTATGCATTTTATTCACATTATTTCGCATTTTCGTTCCTTTTAAATTCTCTGAATTTTGCCAGTAGAATAAAATCAGTATCCTTGGCAAATAATAAGCGAACTTTCCGTTCTACATGCATATTATTTGGTAATTCCCCTATAATAGTCAAATCACAATGGAATATGAACTGATCACATTAATGTTATTTACATTATATAAATATATCTTTATATATTTCTTTATAAGATTTAATCGTGGAGAGCCAGAAGATGGAACTTAGCTTGGAAGATTTACTTGGTGCTTTAAAGGCAGCCGGTGAAGAAACACGATTGCGCATTCTTGCTCTTTTTAAAACGGGAGAGCTGACAGTTACGGAATTGGTTTCGGTTCTGAGACAAAGTCAGCCGCGAATTTCCCGACATTTAAGGCTATTATGCGAAGCTGGGCTGCTTGAAAGGCACCGTGAAGGAACCTGGATATTTTATCGATTGGCCGATGGTGGAGCTAAATCTAAGCTGGCAAAAGCTCTCCTTGGCTATATTCCTTATTCTGATCAGATATTACAGCATGATCAGGAAAGGCTGGCAGAAGTAAAAAAGGAAAGAGATAAAAAAGCAGCAAAATATTTCCGGGAAAATGCTGAAAACTGGGATAAAATTAGATCCCTATATGTGCCGGAAAAACAGGTTGAAGAGTATCTGCTGAAAATTTCTGCGGATATGGAAATTAAAGACTTACTTGATGTGGGGACTGGTACAGGGCGCATGTTGGAACTTTTTGCCGGACGAGTGGCACATGGGACGGGTATTGATCTAAGCCGTGATATGCTTGCAATTGCCAGGTCGCATCTTGAGAATAAGGCTATAAGCCATATGCAGGTACGTCAGGGGGATATGTATGATCTTGCCCTGAAAGATGAAAGTATGGATCTGGTGCTTTTTCATCAGGTTCTTCATTTTGCCGATGACCCGCTGGCGGCGATTAAGGAAACCAGCCGAATTCTTCGCCCTGGAGGAAATGTAATCATTGTTGATTTTCTTCCCCATAAGCTGGAAAAATTACGGGAAGAATATGCACACAGGCGTCTGGGTTTTTCAAACAAAGAAGTAACTGATTGGTGCAAAATGACCGGTCTTCAGATTACGTCCATGGAAACCATGCGGGGAAGTGAGCTTGATATTGCGATATGGGTTGCCACAAAAAAATAAATAATTATGAAGTTAGAAAGTATGACTAAAAAAAATACCAAGGACTATTTACAGACAAGCCTGTTTGCCGAGCGTGCACAGGGTATTGAGGTTTCTTTTGAGTTTTTTCCGCCAAAAACTGAACAGATGGAAGAAACTTTATGGCAAAGTATTCGAAAACTCGAAAATTTAAATCCGTCCATGGTTTCGGTAACATATGGAGCTGGTGGAAGCACGCGTGAGAGAACCCATAAGACGGTTTCACGAATATTAAAGGAAACAGCGTTGACCCCTGCTGCGCATCTGACATGTGTAAGTGCCACCAAAGATGAAGTTGATGAGGTCGCGCGTGCTTATTGGGACGAAGGTGTACGCCATATCGTCGCTCTTCGCGGAGATATGCCAACGATCGGTCAGCCTTATAAACCTCATGCACAGGGATATGAGAATGCTGCTGACCTGGTAAAAGGGTTAAGGAAAATAGCAGATTTTGATATTTCGGTTGCGGCATATCCTGAAAAACACCCGGATAGTGCAGACGTCAATGCGGATATTGATAATCTGAAAAGGAAAATTGACGCGGGGGCAAATCGCGCCATTACCCAGTATTTCTTTGATGTTGATATTTATTTCCGCTTTATGGATAAGGTCCTTGCCGCTGGTATTGATGTTCCAATTGTCCCGGGAATTATGCCGGTCACAAATTTTAATATGGCAAAAAACTTTTCAGAACGTTGCGGAACGACTGTGCCGGCATGGCTTGAAAATCTTTTTTCCGGTCTTGAAGATAAACCAGACATCAGGCGGCATGTGGCATCTATGATCACGGCAGAGCAATGTCTTAAACTTTATAGAGGCGGTGTTAAGAATTATCATTTTTATACACTCAACCGCGCTGAGCTAACATATACCATCTGCCACATTCTCGGCATCAGACCAGAGGGAGAACCATCATGACTGATAGAACAGCCCTTTTGAAGCGGGCATTGGCTTCACGCATTCTTGTGCTTGATGGTGCAATGGGGACAATGATCCAGTCCTTTAAACTTGACGAAGAAGATTTTCGTGGGGATCTTTTTAAATCAAAAACAAAAGATATAAAGGGCAATAATGATATTCTGGCCATGACCAATCCAGATTTGATTTATGGAATCCATAAAAAATTTCTGGAAGCCGGGGCAGACATTATTGAAACCAACAGCTTTAACGCCACCAGCATTTCGCAGGCAGATTATGAAATGGAAGATGTCATTTACGATCTTAATGTCGCCTGTGCAAAAGTGGCTCGCAAAGCGGCGGATGAATTTACGGAGAAAACACCCGACAAACCGCGCTTTGTTGCCGGGGTGCTTGGTCCAACCAGTCGTACGGCTTCGTTATCTCCGGACGTTAATGACCCGGCTTTCAGAAATATCAGCTTTGATGAGCTTGTTGAAAGCTATAAGGAAGCCACAAGAGGACTGATTGATGGTGGGGTTGATATTATCCTGATTGAAACCATTTTTGATACGCTTAATGCCAAAGCGGCAATTTTCGCCGTTCAGTCGGTTTATGAGGAAAAAAATGTGGACCTGCCGATTATGATTTCGGGTACGATTACCGATGCATCCGGCAGGACACTGTCCGGTCAAACGGCAGAAGCCTTCTGGTACAGCATTCGCCATGCCAACCCGATCAGTGTCGGGTTTAACTGTGCTCTCGGTGCCAAAGAGCTGAGACGCCATGTCGTAGCACTTTCAAAAGTTGCCGATACCGCGGTATCAGCACATCCAAATGCTGGCCTTCCCAATGAAATGGGGGAATATGATGAAAGCCCGGAAGAAATGACGTCACAGTTAAAGGAATGGGCCGAAAGCGGATATCTTAATATTGTTGGCGGGCGCTGCGGAACGCGTCCCGACCATATTAAGGCGATTGCTAAGGGGGTTGCCGGAATTGCGCCGCGAAAAATTCCCCATTTTGAACCACAAATGCGCCTCAGTGGTCTTGAACCCTTTAAGGTAATATAAAATGACAAAAAGACAGGGTATTTTTATCAATATTGGTGAACGGACCAATGTCACCGGATCGGCAAGATTTAAAAAGCTTATTTTAAATGGCGAATTTGATGCCGCTCTTGAAGTAGCACTTCAACAGGTGGAGGCAGGGGCACAGATCATTGATGTCAATATGGATGAAGCTATGCTTGATTCAGAAGCGGCTATGGTCAAATTCCTTAATCTGATTGCTTCAGAGCCCGATATTTCACGGGTACCGATCATGATTGACAGCTCCAAATGGTCGGTCATTGAAGCGGGTCTAAAATGCGTGCAGGGCAAAGCTATCGTTAACAGTATCTCGCTTAAGGAAGGTGAAGAAAATTTTATCAGTCAGGCAAAGCTTATAAAACGTTACGGTGCAGCAACTGTCGTTATGGCCTTCGATGAAAAAGGGCAGGCGGATACGCTGGACCGGAAATATGATATATGTGAAAGATCCTATAAAATTCTGACCGAGAAAGTCGGGTTTCCACCGGAAGATATAATTTTTGACCCCAATATTTTTGCAGTGGCAACAGGTATTGAAGAACATAATAATTACGGGGTCGACTTTATTGAAGCGACCCGCAAAATTACGGATAACCTGCCTTACTGCCATGTTTCCGGCGGTGTTAGTAATGTGTCCTTTTCTTTCCGGGGCAATAACCCGGTGCGCGAGGCGATGCATAGCGTTTTTCTTTATCATGCCATACAGGCAGGAATGGATATGGGTATTGTTAATGCCGGGATGATGACAGTTTATTCTGAAATTCCGGCTGAGCTTCGGGAGCGGGTTGAAGACGTTATCCTTAACCGCCGTAATGATGCGACAGACCGACTGCTTGAAATCGCCGAAAAATATAAAGGTGAGGCAGGTGAAGAAAAGAAAGAAGACCTTGAGTGGCGAAAAAGGTCAGCAGAAGAAAGGCTGTCCCATGCGCTGGTCAAAGGCATTACCACTTTTATTGAAGCAGACACCGAAGAAGCTAGGCAAAAATTTGATCGTCCGCTTGAAGTGATCGAAGGACCGCTGATGGCGGGAATGAATATTGTCGGTGACCTGTTTGGTTCTGGCCAGATGTTTTTGCCGCAGGTGGTAAAATCGGCCCGGGTTATGAAGCAGGCAGTTGCCTATCTGCTGCCCTTTATTGAAGCAGGAAAAGTGGAAGGTGACACATCATCATCCAACGGAAAAATTTTGATGGCAACTGTTAAAGGCGATGTCCACGATATTGGTAAAAATATTGTGGGTGTTGTACTTCAATGCAACAATTACGAAGTGATCGACATGGGAGTGATGGTGCCATGCGAGGATATTCTGCAAAAAGCCAAAGAGGAAAATGTCGATATGATCGGGCTTTCCGGCCTAATTACCCCATCACTCGAAGAAATGTGTACAGTTGCAGCTGAAATGGAGCGGCTGGATATGAAGCTGCCGCTTCTGATCGGAGGGGCGACAACATCAAAAGTTCATACGGCTGTCAAGATTGCCCCGAATTACAGCGGACCACTTGTCTATGTGCTTGATGCATCACGTGCGGTTGGTGTTGCCGGTAATCTGCTTAATGAAGCAACGAAGGATAAATTCAGCGCCGACGTGGCAAAAGAATATCTTGATATGCGCACCAAATATGAAAATCGTGATAAGTCAGATAATCAGGTCACGATTGCAGAGGCGAGACGAAACCACTTCAAAATTGATTGGGAAGGTTATGTTCCTGAAAAGCCAAGTTTTACCGGCCTTAAAACCTTTGAAGATTATGACCTTTCAGATCTGGTGAATACCATAGACTGGACACCGTTCTTCCGCACTTGGGAACTGGCGGGAACATATCCTCAAATTTTAACGGACGAAGTTGTAGGGAAAAGTGCTTCTGATCTATTTAAAGATGCGCAAAATATGCTGCAGAAGATTGTTGATGAAAAATGGCTTAAAGCCAAGGCCGTCATCGGTTTCTGGCCGGCAAATGCAGTTGGTGATGATGTGGAGCTTTATGCTGATGATAAGAGAGCCGAAAAAATTGAAACCATCCACTTTCTACGTCAGCAAATGAAAAAAAGAAGCGGCAAAGCCAACATGTGTCTTGCTGATTTTATAACCCCGAAAGAAACAGGCATTCATGATTATATGGGCGGGTTTGCCGTGACAGCCGGAATTGGCATTGAAGAAAAGCTGGAGCTCTTTAAAGGTACGCATGACGATTATAATGATATATTACTGAAGGCGCTTGCTGACCGTCTTGCGGAATCCTTTGCGGAGCATATGCATATGCGTGTCCGGAAAGAATTCTGGGGTTATGCAAAGGACGAGAATTTTGATAATAAAGATCTGATCAAAGAACGATTTCGTGGCATCAGACCAGCCCCCGGTTATCCGGCATGTCCGGACCATACAGAAAAACCGGCGCTTTTTTCATTACTGAATGCGAGGCAGAATGCCGGTATTGAACTAACGGACAGTATGGCCATGTGGCCGGCTTCTTCGGTTAGTGGTTATTATATGGCGCATCCTGAAAGTCAGTTTTTCGGTATCGGAAAAATTTCCAAAGACCAGGTCGAGGATTATGCAAAACGAAAAGGCATGGATCTGCAAACGGCGGAAAGATGGCTGGCACCAAATCTTGCCTATGCGCGAAAATAGTCAATTGGCTTGCGAAGTTCCTTTTTATTCTGTAAAATGCTACTCATCAGTAACATTAAGCGGATTAGAGGGGCAAATTGGTGACAAAAAAACCTGAAGCACTTTCAGACTGGCGAAAGCTTGTAACGGGTGAATTGCGCGGCAAGTCACCGGATGAGCTTAATTGGCTGACCCCGGAAGGGATTGACGTTAAGCCGCTTTATACGGCCGATGATCTCTCGTCCATTGCCCATAAGGATAATTTACCGGGATTTTTCCCCTATACC
>Ga0116152_10003676_pt1 | contig 12248 bp, 7 predicted proteins | sample AD_UKC119_MetaG_FD_89894 | JGI IMG/M metagenome (GOLD analysis project Ga0116152, IMG submission 89894) | Active sludge microbial communities of municipal wastewater-treating anaerobic digesters from Hong Kong - AD_UKC119_MetaG | ecosystem: Engineered > Bioreactor > Anaerobic > Digestate...
CGTATTACCGGAACGCACTTCTGCAACTTGGTTTGGTAAGTTACAATAACGGCGATTTTAATGAAGCACTGCAACAATACAAGGAAGTTGCTGAAAATTATCGGGGAACTCCCGAAGCAGAAGCTGCTCTTTCGGGGATCAAGAACTGTTATGTGGAACTCAATAACGTGAATGCTTACTTCGCATACGCCCGCCAGTTTGGTAGTGGAGCCGATGTAAGTTCTACCGAACAGGATGATTTGACTTACCGTGCTGCCGAACGTTTATATATGGATGGCGATGCCAAAGCGAAACACCAGTTGGAACAGTATATCAATCAGTTTCCAAATGGCAGCAACGCCGTGGATGCCCATTTTTACCTGGCCGAATTGCAATACAAAGACGGAGAATTCCAGAAAGCAAATGAAAACTACACCTTTGTAGCAAATCAGCCTGACAATCTTTTCAGTGAACAAGCACTTTCAAGAGCTTCTGAAATGCAATTTAATGCAGGCAACTACAGCGAAGCGCTTTCGATGTTTAACCGGCTTGAAAAGCTTGCCAATAATAAATGGAACGTGCTACGTGCCAATACCGGCCAGATGCGTTGCTACATGTTGGGTAAAAATTACCAGCAGGCAATTGAAGCTGCCAGAAAATTAAAAAAACTTGACATCACGAATGATGCGTTGAAATACGAAGCTGATTTCGCAATAGGCAAATCAAATTACGAACTGGGCAACCTAAACTCAGCTATTGACCCACTGAAAGACGTGGCAAAAGACACCAAACTGGAACAGGGTGCAGAATCGAAATACCTGTTGGCTGAGATTTACTACAAAGAAAATCAGAAGCAAAAATCAGAACAGGAAATTATTGATTTTGTGGACAAAGGAACACCTTACACCTACTGGCTTGGAAAATCCTTCCTTTTGCTTGCAAGTATTTATGAAGATAATAACGATCAGTTTCAGGCAAAACACACTTTGAAAAGCCTTGCCGATAATTATAATGTTGAAGACGATGGAATCATTGCAGAGGCTACAAGACGTTTAAACCTGATTACTGCGCAGGAAGCACAGCAACAGCAAAATGCCATCGACAGTTCGTTCCAAATGCAGATCAAACAAAATTAAAACCGAGGACCATGCAGAAAACATCAAAATATATTTTACTGATTTTATTTGTTTCAGCTTTCCTGGGAGTGAAAGCCCAAAATCAACGAGACACTCTTCGACGCGAAGTGGAAGTGACTAAAGCCTACACTCCTACTGTTTCGGATGCCAACAAACTAAACAGCATGCCTGAAATAGATGAAACAGAACATCAAAAACCAACCTTTAATTACAACATTAAAAGTCAACCGGTTTTTAGTTCGTTCACGGTTGCTCCACTCAAGGCAGCTACCATCGAAACAGAACCTCATATTCAAAAAGGTTATGGACTGGTTCGTGCCGGGCTTGGAAATTACTACAAACCTTATGGCGAGATATTCTTTAACAACCTGAACAGTAAAAACTCGGTGTTTGGGATTCATGCCAGCCACCTGTCATCGTTTAGTAAAATTAATCTGAAAGGTGGAAACAAAGTGGATGCTCCGTTTATGAATAATGAACTGGAATTATTTGTAAAGAATAGTATCCGAAACTCAATACTTTCTGTAGATGCAGACCTTAAACACGATGCATTTAATTACTATGGTTATCCGCTCGATCCTGTTCCGGCTCCCCTGTTGCAGGATAATCAACAGATTAATTATTTTGGCACCAAACAATCATTTGTTAAAGGTGGATTTCATATCAACCTCGATAATCCCGGTGCAGAAATGGATGACCAGGAAGTAGGCTTTGACTTCGATTATCACTACTTCGGAACCAAAACAAATCAGCGCGAGAATTATGTGAATTTTAAGGTGAATTACCGCCAGCCGTTAGTTACAGGTGTTGGAATGATTGAAGGCGGTGTAGAATATACCAATGCCAGCGAAATTTACATGCCGGCTGATTCAACGCTTGGGAAAAAATCGAGTACCATTTTATTAGCCAAACCAGCCTGGTACATCGGCGATAAAAAAGCCAATGCTATGCTTGGTGTAAGTACGTGGTTTATTATGCAAAGTGACATGGACACTGAAGCAAAAATTGCCCCCAACATTAAAGCCAACTGGTCGCCTGTGGAAGAAATTATTACTTTATTCGCTGGAATCGATGGTGAGTTCAGGAATAATTATTACTCTAAAATTGCTTACGAGAATCCATTTGTAAATCCAACTCACAACATCAGGAACAGTATGCAGCGCATTCGTTTTTACGGCGGATTTGATGGTAAATTTTCGAAAAAAACAGCTTTCAAAGTATCGGGAGAATATGCGGTCATTGCTAATCAACCTCTGTATTTTTTAAATGAAAGTTATTACTTTGATCCTTTGTATAATCCCGCTCCGTTAATTGTTGACAATACTTTTGATGTATTGTATGATGATATGAATCGCACGAAGTTGAATGCAGAGATTTATCATGCATCTTCAGATAAACTGGATCTTTTGCTTTCAGTTAATTACTACACCTACAAGATGAAGGAGCAGGAAGAAGCATGGAATATGCCTAAGTGGGATGCTAAAGTTACCATTGGGTACAAAATTACGGAACAGTTCAGCGTGAATGCAGATATGTTTATGATTGGTGAACGGAAAGCACAGATCATTGAAAATCCAGTATCAGATATTCCGGAAGACTTACCGATTAGGCATACGTACACCCTTAACTCCATTTTCGATATCAACTTAAAAGGCAACTATCAACTGACCAACAAATTCAGCTTATTTGGGCAACTAAATAACCTGGGATACCAGGGATATGAACGCTGGTTGGGATACCCGGTTCAGAGCTTTAATTTTCTGGCCGGAATCAGTTATGCGTTCTGATCAATCAATTCGGTATGAAGAGGGAGCCACAGTGCTCCCTCTTTTATTTTTTAACCAATGCTATACCCCTCATTTTCAAGTTTATAATTTGTTAAAAAATACTCTCTGAAAAGCCTTATAAAATGAAGACTCTTTCGCATATTTTTTTATCTTTGTCGGGTGATTTTGAAAGTATTAAATATACATATAAAGAGCCTGAAAATCAATTAGTTTCCTTTTGAGGACCTTATCATCTTCAATACAAGGGAAACTATTTTATTTTAAAGCTACAGATTGAGATAAATTTAGAAGAGAAATGAGCGAAACTGAAAAAAACGGAGTACACGGAAACGGCAATGGAAATGGCAATTATGGTGCTGATAGTATCCAGGTACTCGAAGGTCTGGAAGCGGTTAGAAAACGTCCGGCCATGTACATTGGAGATGTCAATGAAAAAGGTCTTCACCACCTTGTTTACGAGGTAGTTGACAACTCCATCGACGAAGCCCTGGCAGGTTACTGTCAGAACATCGATGTCTTCATTCATGAGAATAACTCGATTACCGTAAAAGACGATGGTCGTGGAATTCCAACAGAAAAACATACAAAAGAAAATAAATCGGCGCTTGAGGTGGTTATGACCGTTTTGCACGCCGGTGGTAAATTCGACAAAGATTCTTACAAAGTTTCAGGCGGTTTGCACGGTGTGGGGGTTTCGTGTGTAAATGCACTTTCCACACACCTGAAAGCCGAAATTCACCGCGAAGGAAAAATTTGGGTGCAGGAGTACCAGATCGGTAAACCGCTTTATGAAGCCAAAACTATTGGCGATACCGATCACACAGGAACCATCGTGACTTTTACACCCGACAGCAGCATTTTTCTTGTTACCACATATAAATATGAAATTCTGGCTGCCCGGTTGCGCGAATTAGCTTTTCTAAACGCAGGTATAAGGCTCAATCTTACCGATGAGCGTACAAGAGATGAAAATGGTGAATTCAAAACCGAGTCATTTTATTCGGAAGAAGGATTAAAAGAATTTGTTGAATACCTCGATGGAACACGCGAAAAACTGATCGATGACGTAATCCATATCACTACTGAAAAAGCGGGGATTCCCGTAGAACTCGCGCTTCAGTACAACACTTCTTTTTCTGAGAATATTCATTCGTATGTGAATAACATCAATACGATTGAAGGCGGTACCCACCTGACAGGTTTCAGACGTGGCTTAACACGTACATTAAAAAACTACGCTGATCAGTCAGGAATGCTTGCCAAACTTAAAATCGACATCAGCGGTGATGATTTCCGCGAAGGATTAACAGGTATTATTTCGGTAAAGGTAGCCGAGCCGCAATTTGAAGGACAGACCAAAACAAAACTGGGTAACTCCGAGGTGAGTTTATCAGTGGACCAGGCAACCAGCGAAGCACTGCAGATTTATTTGGAAGAAAATCCAAAAGCAGCCCGCCAGATCGTAAATAAAGTGATACTTGCTGCTACTGCACGTCATGCAGCCCGTAAAGCCCGCGAAATGGTACAGCGCAAAAATGCCCTTTCAGGAGGAGGTTTACCAGGTAAACTTAGCGACTGTTCAGAAAAAGATCCATCGAAATGCGAAGTATTCCTGGTTGAGGGTGACTCGGCAGGTGGAACAGCCAAGCAAGGCCGCGATCGCCGTACACAGGCCATTTTACCACTTCGGGGTAAAATTCTGAACGTAGAAAAAGCTATGCAGCATAAAATCTTCGAAAACGAAGAGATCAAAAATATTTTCACGGCATTGGGAGTAACCATAGGAACCGAAGAAGATTCGAAAGCATTGAATCTGGATAAGCTGCGTTACCACAAAATTGTGATCATGACTGATGCCGACGTGGACGGAAGCCACATTGCTACGCTGATCATGACTTTCTTCTTCCGATATATGAACGACCTGATCAAACGAGGCCACCTTTACATTGCTGCTCCACCACTCTATCTGGTAAAAAAAGGAAAAAGAGAAGCCTATGCCTGGACTGAGCAGCAGCGTCTGCAATACATTCAGGAATGGGCCGACGGAAACGAAAGTAACATTCATACGCAACGCTATAAAGGTTTGGGAGAGATGAATGCTGAACAATTGTGGGAAACTACAATGAATCCTGAACAACGTACCTTACAACAGGTAACAATTGAAAATGCTGCAGAAGCAGATCACATTTTCTCGATGCTGATGGGTGACGATGTACCGCCTCGCCGTAAATTTATTGAGGACCACGCTACCTATGCAAATATTGACGCATAAAAACGAAGGCAAAATAATAGTTATAAAAATTAGAAACCGGGAACTTCCCGGTTTCTTCGTCTAAAATCCAGTACCTAATTATCAAATATCGAGTAAATGAATATCTGTGTATTCTGTTCTTCCAGTAATGCCATTTCGGACGTTTACTTTCAGGAAGCCAATAAACTGGGAACTTTAATCGGCGAAGGAAACCATATACTTATTAACGGTGGTGCCAACGTTGGATTGATGGAAGCAGTAACCATTGCAGCCAGTAAAGCCGGCGCCAAAACCGTTGGAATTATTCCTGAAAAGATGATCCATCGTTCACTGGCATCAAATAACTCGCACGAGGTAATCGTTACTCCCGACATGATGGAGCGCAAAGCGAGAATGCGCGAACTGTCGGATGCATTTGTTGCGTTACCCGGTGGTTTTGGAACACTGGAAGAAATTCTGGAAGTAATGACACTTCGGCAGCTTTCATATCATACAAAGCCTATTGTATTTGTAAATACCAATGGTTTTTTCGATGATCTTTTTAGGCAGTTTGAACGCTCATACAATGAAATGTTTGCCAAAGACGTTTATAAGAAACTCTATTTTGTAGCAAATACCGCAGAAGAGGCATTCGACTATATTCTGAATTACGAAGAAGTAGAACTGGACTCAAAATGGTTTGTAGTTCCTAAAAAATAAGATTGATATTGTAATCCTTTTAAACTTTATTTACTAATTAAACAAAGTCGCTTAAACTGACAATTTTTCAGGAACTAAAAAAAACTTTTCAATTTTTAACAAAAGGCAGATATGCTTGTTAAATTATGCAAAATACAACACAAACAAGCGAAATCTGGCCTTACATGGCAGTAAATTTGCGGAAAGGAACGCGAATTATTAATTTAAAGGAAAGACCATGAAAAAATTTGGAAGAATTTCATTAACATTTTTACTGGTGATTGCCGGAGCTTTTATTGCCGTATGGACATATAGCACCTTTTTTAATGCCCCCCAGGTAATACATGTTAAAGATGAACAGGCCGCATTAAAATATACAAGTTTACCCGCCGAGGGCGAGCAAACTCAACCCGACCTGACTTATGCTGCTGAAAATTCAGTGCATGCTGTTGTTCACATTGCCACTAAATCGGTTTATACTGGTGAGTGGTCGAGCGGAAACCCTATATTTGATCAGTTCTTTGGACTGCAAAGGAGCCAGCCGCAAGTTCGACAGGGATTTGGTTCAGGCGTTATTCTGAGTAAAGACGGTTATATCGTAACCAATAATCATGTTGTCGAGGATGCCCAGGAAGTAAAAGTAATTCTGAATGACAAACGTGAATTTCAAGCTAAAATAATCGGAACAGATCCATCTACTGATTTGGCTCTGTTAAAGATCGATGCCGATAATCTTCCATTCCTGACCTACGGAGACTCTGAAGCATTAAAACTGGGAGAATGGGTGTTAGCGGTTGGAAATCCTTTCAACCTGACATCAACTGTTACTGCAGGTATTGTAAGTGCCAGAGCTCGTAATTTGGGCATCAACCAGGATGCATATTCCATCGAGTCATTTATTCAAACCGATGCTGCCGTTAATCCTGGAAATAGTGGAGGTGCACTGGTAAACCAGCAGGGTAAATTAGTAGGGATCAATGCTGCTATTGCCTCCAGAACAGGCTCTTACACGGGCTATTCATTTGCCATTCCGGTATCCATCGTTAAAAAGATAGTGGAAGACTTGAAACAATTTGGCGAGGTTCAGCGTGCATTATTAGGTGTTAATATTGGCGATGTTAATGCAGAAATTGCGAACAAATTAAACCTTAACCGTGTTGAAGGAGTATATGTAGGTGGCGTTGTAGATAATGGAGCAGCTAAAGAAGCCGGCATAAAAGCTGAAGATGTGATTGTGGCTATTAATGGTGAAAATGTAAAAACATCAGCCGAATTACAGGAAAAAGTAAGCCAGTATCGTCCGGGTGACGATATAAAAGTTACAGTGCTTCGTGACAATAAAGAGAAACAATTTACAGTGACATTGCGTAATAAGCACGGTGACACGCAAATTGTGAGAGATAATACAGTTGTACTGGGTGCAGAATTCGATCAGGTTGCAGAAAATGTTAAAAACGAACTCGACATTAATTCCGGCATCGTAGTTACAAGTGTTAAGGACGGAAAGTTAAAAGACATTGGTATTAAAAAGGGTTTTATTATCACTGCCGTGAACAAAAAACCCGTAAATGATGTCAATGACTTTAAACGTGAGATAGGAAATGCAAGAGGAGGAATTTTTCTGGAAGGGGTTTATCCCAATGGTGAATATGCTTATTATGTGTTACCCGCAGGGGACAGATAAATTCAATAAACACTTTTAAGTTTGTATTAAATACAGGCACATTGATTTTTTCTCCTTGAAGAGTAAGTATTTAGTGCTATATTTGCACGATTTTTTAAGAAAACCATATGAGACAGCTAAAGATCACAAAGTCAATCACTAATCGTGAAAGTGCCTCTTTAGACAAGTATTTGCAGGAAATCGGTAAGGAAGAACTGATTACTGTTGAAGAAGAAGTTGAATTGGCCCAGCGGATTAAGAAGGGCGATCAGGCTGCTTTGGAGAAACTCACAAGAGCGAACCTTCGTTTTGTGGTGTCGGTTGCAAAACAATACCAAAATCAGGGATTGAGTCTGCCCGACCTTATTAATGAAGGAAACCTTGGATTAATCAAAGCAGCAGAGAAATTCGACGAAACCCGCGGTTTTAAATTCATTTCTTACGCAGTATGGTGGATCCGTCAATCGATTCTTCAGGCTTTAGCCGAGCAATCGCGTATCGTTCGCTTGCCATTGAACCAGGTAGGTTCGTTGAACAAAATCAACAAGGCATATTCAAAATTTGAGCAAGAACACGAGCGCAAGCCCTCATCTGAAGAACTGGCTGATTCACTGGAGTTACCTGCTGATAAGGTTGCCGACACATTGCGCGTTTCGGGCCGTCATGTTTCTGTTGATGCACCGTTTGTTGACGGTGAAGATAACAGTTTGCTTGATGTGCTGGTAAACAACGATTCGCCAAATGCCGACCGCAGCCTCATCATGGAATCATTGTCAAGAGAGATTCATCGCGCATTAGCTACATTGACCGAGCGTGAGAGCGACATCATTCGACTGTTTTTTGGCATAGGGTGCCAGGAAATGACTTTGGAAGAAATCGGTGAACGATTTGGATTGACCCGCGAAAGGGTTCGACAGATAAAAGAAAAGGCTATACGGCGATTACGACATACATCGCGAAGCAAATTACTAAAATCATATCTGGGATAAAAAATAAAGGTTGCCGACAGTGGCAACCTTTTTTATTGGATTTAATCGATATTATTCTGAGAATTCTTCAAGCCCTTCTTTTTCAAGAAAACCTGTTCTGTATCCGTCAATTTCTTTTTGTTTTCCATAAGCAATCAAAGCCCAGGCCATAATAATACTCGTTGCAATAATTACCAGAAAGAGAATACCGTTTTCAAATCCTTCGTACCTGAGTGAATCCGGTATGGCAAAGAATAGTAAAATAGAAATTAATCCTCTTGGTGCGATAAAAGCCTGTGGCATTGTTTCACGACGGTCGATCACAAAAAACAACCCAAAACGCAACAAGTAAGTTACCACAATAAACAGGAAACTAATCAGCCAGACATGCCAGCTTAACAAGGAAGCTAGCGGCAAAGTCATTCCAAAAACCACAAAAAAGAACGTTCTGACCAAAAACGACGTTTCCACTGTAATCATTTTAAACTGATCAAACAGGGTTTCCATGCGTTCATCCTTTAACCATTCTTCCAACTTCCAGAATAAAAGCACTTTGTGGTTTCTCAATAACAAACCAAACATCAGGATAATAATCAGCGATGACAAATGGAAAAGTTTTCCTACTGAATACAATAAAACAAGTACTGCCAAAAACAGGAAAAACTTGGCATCTCCCCTGATGTTCTGAATAATATATAGCAACACGTAACTTAGAATAACCGAAGCAAAAAGGGTTAAAAACAAATTACCGGTAATTACAAGACTCAGCTGTCGCATTCCTTCCACATCCACGTTTTCAACAATCATATAAAAGACCATGATACCCAGGATATCTGAAAAGGTACCTTCGTATATCATAAATTCCTTTTTGTATTTTCCCAGATGTGCCACGCTTGGGATAACAATGGCGCTGCTCATTATTGACAAAGGAAGTGCATACACCAACGCTTCCAAAAAAACCATATCGGGTTTGAAAATCATGAGTAACATGGAAAGGGAAACCGAAGTAAAAGCCAGCGATAAGGAGGCAATTGTAAATGATTTCCAGATGATCGGCCATTTTTCCTTCGTCAGTTCCAGATCGAGTGCTGCTTCCAGAACAATCATAATTAAACCGACGATACCCAGTATTTCCAGGAGGCGGTTAAAATCCGGCTGAACATTTACACGAACAAGCAACTGGTTTAAACCGATACCCAAAGCAATAAGCACAAGTACACTGGGAATATTTGTTCTGCGTGCCAGGATATTAGTAAAAAACGACAGAATAACTATTAAACTTAAACCGATTACAAAAACGTATGCATTCATAAATCCAAGGTTTATCTTATTGTTTTACCACAAAGTTTGTAAGTGAAAGATAAACAGAAAAATTCCATTTAACAGCATTCTTTCATGAAAGTAATACATAAGATTCTTCTATTCTTGATAGAGATTACCCGCTATGCACAGAATGACAAACTATCTGGCATCAGTTAGTAGTAGAGATGTTTTGGAAATTTTGTCTCTTAAGTATCTTCAGCACTAGCCTTTATTCTTTTAACTCTCTGTCGTTCTAAGCGAATCCGTCAACTGACAGTGAAGCGAAAGATAAATCAGTTTAACAGGAAAAGATATAAAAAAACCGGGCGGTATTTATTCCCATCCCGGTCCATCACGATTTTCAAAAAACAGAATACTTTCCTAAGCATTCAGAAATATTATTCCGAGGTCAGCATCATAAACGGAGCTGTGCCTGTTTGATATTCTTTGATTTTTGTTCCTGATTCTGAATAACTTACCATTTTACCACCGCTGGTTACGGTTTCTGCAATGAAACAAATTAATTGATTGTTGTAGAACGTAATTCCGTTAAGGCCGGAAATTCCATCAATTAGTGAAGAACTTTCAAAAGTTTTTGAAGCCACATCAAATACAGAAATTCCTCCGCTTAAATTGTAATTGGCATCATAACCCGAGGTCATCACAAATAACTTTGACGCATCTGAATTGAAAGTCAGCATATTGTCATAAGTAGTTCCAACTCCGTCGAGTGCATAAGTGGCTTCTATTTCACCGGTGCCGGTATTTAAATAAGCAATCCCGGTTTGCGTAGAATAATCGTCCCAGGCGCGGGTTAAGGTTACATACAAATTATTATGCTCATCTTTTTCGAAATAAGTCGGGAATGCCGGAGTTTCGATATACGAAATAGCACCACTGCCTAAATCCATTACCCCAACACTATCCATAAAACTTAAAGCGGCGTATAACTTATTATCCACTATTGCCAAACCTTCAGGACCACCGGGCAGGCTGATTTCCTTTTCTACCGATTTGGTTTCCAGGTTTACTTTAGCAATGTACGAGATGCTCAGATCGCCATAGAATATATTATCACTCCCCCAGCAGGAAACATACAAATAATTCCCATCAGCCACACAATAACGGGGCTTGTTTACATTTTGAATGCCATTTTCAGTTTGTTTCAGCGTTTTGGCATCGACCCAGAAAAGCTGGTCGGCCACATTACCGAGCATAAAGATTTTATCGTCGTAATTATATGCATATTGCACATTCGAATTCAACGTAGTGTTATTCACATACTCATAGTAGTTGTTTGTTACCTCATCCGTGTATTTATTAAAAGCCGAAATCGTTGAACTTGTAGAGTTATAACTTCCATAATTGATTATAAATGCCAAATCGGCGTCCACATTAATTTGTTTGGTAACAATATTTGAAACATTTTCATTAATGGCAGTGAGTGTCACGTCGTAAATTCCCGGAGCTTCAAAAACATGAAACGGTTCCGTCTCGGTTGAAGTGGTTCCATCACCGAAATCCCAGGCAAAAGTAAGCGCATTTTCAGAGCAATTACTGAAATATACCGTGTCGCCGGCCTGCAGGTCAGACTCAGGTGAATAAGTATAACAGGCGCTTACATTCAAAGTTTCTGTATTATCGCATGATGTAAACGCGATCGTACTAATTAACAGCAGGAGTAAAAGGTTGGATTTGTTTTTCATTTTTCGTTTTGTTTTATTTCTAATTGAATTGATATGTCAAACTAATTCGGTAACTGATGCCGGGCATCGCGTAGCCCCAACTCGACTGATACGAGGTGTTCAGCATATTTTGGATCATTCCACTGAGCAGAACTTTATTTTTAGCATCTATTTTTACTTCATACGAAGCATTCATATTTAACAGGAAATATGGATTCAGAACATTTTTATCTTCCTCGTCGGTGTATTGTTCTCCGGTGTAGGTTCCATCCACGCCCAATACCAGTTTTTTCCAGCTTGTGTTTACAAAGAAATTGCCGCTGTGCTTAGGCACATATTCCATCTGGCGGTCGATTGCATTGGTTTCGTTGAGCGATTTTACCCGCTGAGTGGAAGTAAGTGTGTAATTTACCCCGGTTGAAAAAGGAAGATGAAACAAATCAAATTTCCAACCGGTCATAAATTCAATTCCCTGGCTTACCATATTTTCCACGTTTTCAGCATACCAGAAAGAACCGCCGTTTTTCCATAAAATCCAGTCGTTAATATTCATGAAGAAAGCATTCAGTTTTATATTACCCGAAACATTCCCGTCAGTATAACTCCAGCGGGCTCCCCATTCATAATTCATACCGCGTTCCGGCTTTAAATCAGGGTTACCACCCGGCATCCAAAAACGATCGTTAAAAGTCGGAACCCGGTAACTCTGCGAAATATTCTCAGACATATTCAACACCCAATTTTCTCCGGACAAAGCCTGCCAGCTTAATCCCAGCGAAGGAGTGAACGGTACTTTATA
>Ga0116152_10003677_pt1 | contig 12248 bp, 12 predicted proteins | sample AD_UKC119_MetaG_FD_89894 | JGI IMG/M metagenome (GOLD analysis project Ga0116152, IMG submission 89894) | Active sludge microbial communities of municipal wastewater-treating anaerobic digesters from Hong Kong - AD_UKC119_MetaG | ecosystem: Engineered > Bioreactor > Anaerobic > Digestate...
TCGCTTTGATCTTTGACATCGTAACTTGTGATGCAAAAAGTTTCGATCATCAAAACCTCTAGTTCACGTGCGACAATACAGGCAGGAACCATACCGCCGCGCGTAACAGCAATAATTCCCTTCTTCCAAAGGCCCTTTGTTTAGGAGTTTCCACGCAAGCGCTTTGCCATTACGGTGAAGTTCTTCCCACGAAACAGGAAAATCTTTGGTGTAGTTTTCAGAGGTTGCCATATTTTTTATCCTTAAAATAAGTCTTGTAATACCAATATTTTTTACCAATTGTTTCGGTAAATTTAAACCATGCCCGTGTGAAGGGATATATAATTTTTATTACTCCCTCGATATCTTTTTTTTCATCGAAACGCACATCATCACCAATCATGGATTGAATAGCGCGGTCTTGTGGTACAAGGCCAGGGCGCACCGTGTACCAGTCTAACTTAGTTTCCCATGAACGTCCCATAAGCGCATCAATCGGGTAGGGCGTTTTATCCAGATGCTTTAGTATTTTTTCTGCACCGCCCAAGGTCATGAGCGTGGCATGGGCACCTCCAGGCATTCCTGTATGGCGGGTCAGAGCATGGTCAGATTTGAATTTATAAACGGGGCGCAGTTTTAGACGTTCAAGCTTTGGACTTCCCAAGAAACGGACCATGTCATAAGGCACAGGCATGATAAGAATTTCTTGTAAGGTTTCTAAAAATCCATCACGGATGATAATATCATCTTCAAAAATTAAGGCGCGTGGAATTTTTTGATTTATCATACGCTGATAAATTTTTTTATGGGACAGGGTGCAGCCAATTTCACCCCCTGTTAAATGTTTGCCAAAATAGCGCAGGCGTTTTTTAGGGCTATAATTAGGGTGATGAAGGACATCAAAGGCGCGGCCATCAACGGCTTCCACAAATTCAAATTCCAAACCCAAGTCATTCATAATGTTAGTAATACGATTTTGACGCTCTACGGCCTCGGGTAAACTAATGATAAAAACAGGAATCATGCCGCTTCCCCGTTAAAGTGAGGGTAGCGGTAGGAGAGGGTTTTGGTTGTTCCATCTAATGTTTGAAAATCGGTTACCTCTGTGCGGTCAAGACGCATTTTATCCCATCCTGAGATATGAAGAATGCCAATTTCTTCGTGAGGTAGAGAGGGTTCAACAAACATTTGTTTTTTATCATCCCAAAACGGTTTATATTCACACAGCCAATGGGTATAAGCGGGTAAGACCTCCGCTTCATAATTTTCAAGATAGCACAGTACGCCGAGACTTAATTGTTCAGCGGTAAAAACTTTTCCTTTTTTAAGCGCTTTTAACATGAGTTCTTGCCACCGTTTCCAGTGTGGTGCCTTTTTGTTTAAGGCAAAAGCACCAGCCAGAAGAACGGTATAAGGAAGTAATTTTTTTGCCGTGGCAAAGCCAAAAGATTCTGTTGCGTTGCTGATATAAAAACCACGAATTTTACGGGGAATACGACCTAAAAATTTCATCCGAATCTGACGAGGGTAAGCGCGATCGGCCTGAGAGGTGAGAGCAATTTTATTTTTCGCCGCTCCCGCCAAAAACATTTCAACCGCGTCCCATTTTTGCACCCAGGTATCTGCATCCATCCAGAAATAAGTGTCATAATCAGGAAAGTAATCAGGAATAAAAGGGCGGCAAACGCAAGATTTTAAATATTCTTTTCCTTTGATTTTAGAGGCAGGAAGATCACAAGGCCACTGCGCATCTTTTACAATACATCCTTCTTTTTTAAGGCGGTCTATTTGGTCGGGTTTCAACCCTGCATTTAAAATGCAAATATCCATATTCGCGCTTTGAGGAAAGCGGCGCAGGGAGTGCACCCATTCCAAAAGCATAGGGTAATAGTTAAAATCTGATGATGAGACAAAAGCAGTTCTGGTCATGGGCTTCACCATACTATAAAGTCTGAGCCATGAAAATTTTTATATTTAGCTTATTGTTGATGTTTCCCTTTGTGACTTTGGCCAATGATGCGCCAGACTTTGCAGAGCCTTTGCAAACCAAGGCTTCTCCTGTTGTGGTAGAGCTTTTTTCATCGCAAAACTGTCCCGCTTGCCCGCCTGCGGATGAGTATATGGCAAGCTTGTCTCAATCGCAGGGTGTTATCGCGCTGTCTTGTCATGTGGATTACTTTGGAAGAACAACGGCTAATTTAGGACGTGAGTTTTGTACAGATCGTCAAACAGCCTATATTGAACGGATGGGGCGTAATTCCCACTTTACACCACAGATGATGATTAATGGTCATATGAGTGAGATTGGATACGAAACCAATAAAGTCTCGGCGACAATTGTTAAAGGCAGGTCAGAACATGTTAAAGAAATTTCTATTCGATCCAGAGATAAAGGTGTTTATGATTTTTCTATTCCTGCTGCTGCTTTATTAAACCCTGTCGATTTGTGGCTTGCCGTTTATGACAGACCGCATATGGTGAGTGAGCGGGGAACAGTTGCAACTTATTATAATGTTGTAAAACGCTATATTCCTTTGGGAGAGTGGAACGGCGGGGCTTTATCCCGTGCGGTTTTCCCGATTATTGATGAAAGTAGTGCAGGTTTTGCGATTGTGGCACAGGACCATAAAAACGGAAAAATCTTGGCCGCAGGGGAGTTTAAGCTTTAAAGGTGATTTGAAGGATTGTAAGTTTTTATTCTATCTTCGCCGTGCTGTTTGGTTTTACGATTTTTAATAACTGAGGGTATTGTTTTCGCACAGATTATAAAGTCACCCCATAAAGTTTGTTCATCAATATACTTATGATCATATTCTAATATTTCTATATCTGTTAATTCGTTCAGATTTTTTATCTGTGCCAGACCTGTCATACCAGGGCGTACAGAAACTCTTTTTTTATCTAAAGAAATTGCATCGCCATAATGTCGATTGGGGTTGATAAGAGGGCGGGGGCCAACCAAACTCATGTCTCCTTTAAGTACATTGATAAAGTTTGGAAGTTCATCAACTTTGACGGTTCTAAGCCAATTACCAACTTTTGTAATACGTTCTTCAAGGGGAAGAATATCACCGTGTTCGTTGTATTTATGAGGCGCAGTTTTTAATTTAATTAGGGTAAATTCTTTCCCGTTTAATCCAACACGTTTTTGTAAATAAATAGGAGATTCTCTATTCAGCATCGTTAAAGCGGTAGCCGCAAGAATGCAAGGAATGCCAAAAATAGTTATTCCTATAGTCGATCCAACAATGTCAAAAGCTCTTTTTGCGACACCCTTCATGAGGATCGTTATAGAAAATATATTTAATTATGTCAATTATTTTAATGCGCCTCTGCCCAACTATGCCCATGCCCTGTTTCGGCAATAAGTGGTACATCGAGTTTTACAACATTTTCCATGACATTTTTGACGAGCGCAGATGTTTCTTTTAGTTCTTTTTCTGGAACTTCAAAGATGAGTTCATCATGTACTTGAAGGAGCATTTTGGCTTTTAAATTGGCATTTTCTAACGCCCGCGGCATCTTAATCATCGCCATTTTCATGATATCAGCGGCAGTTCCCTGAAGTGGGGCATTGATGGCGGCGCGCTCAGCTCCCATTTTAACATTTTGCATTTTGGCATTGATGTTGGGTGTATAGCATTTACGTCCAAAGAGTGTTTGTACATATTCATGTTTGCGGGCGAAATTTTTTTGCTTTTCCATGAAACTTTCAATCTCATGAAATGTATCTAGATATTTACGAATGAATTGATTGGCATCAGCGGGATCACAATCCAGTTGTTTGGCCAGACCCCAACCTGAAATGCCATAGATAATTCCAAAGTTTACCGCCTTAGCTTGACGGCGAATATCACCTGTCACTTTATCAAGGGGTACACCAAAAACTTGACTAGCCGTCAGCGCGTGAATATCAACATCATCTTTGAAAGCTTGTTTAAGAGCCTTAACATTGGCCATTTCAGCGCATAAGCGAAGTTCAACCTGTGAATAATCAACGGACAAGAGAACGTGCCCATCTTCAGCAATAAAGGCTTCACGAATTTTACGGCCATCTTCAGTGCGGATAGGAATATTTTGCAAGTTGGGATCAGAAGAGGCAAGCCGCCCCGTTGAAGTTCCCGCCATAGAAAAGGATGTATGAACGCGCCCTGTCGCAGGATTTATTTGTTCCTGCAGAGCATCTGTGTAAGTTGATTTTAATTTTGAAAGGCCGCGCCATTCCAAAATATCAGTCACAATTTGGTGTCCTTGTGCCGATAGTTTTTCAAGCATACCAACATCCGTTGACCATTGACCTGTTTTAGTTTTCTTTCCGCCCTGCAACCCCATTTGATCAAAAAGAATTTCACCAATCTGTTTGGGAGAGCCGACATTGAACTCTGTTCCTGCTTCTTTTTGAATTTTCTTTTCAAGAGCTATAATTTTTTTACCAAAATCCGCACTCATTTTTTTCAAAGTGAGGGGGTCAACTTTAATACCATGAAGTTCCATCTGACCGATCACAGGGACAAGAGGACGTTCAATATCTTCATAAACGAGCGCCATTTTCTCAGTTGCAATACGCGGTTTTAACAGATGGTGAAGGCGGTGTGTGATATCCGCATCTTCTGCGGCATAATCAAGTGCCTTATAAACATCGACCTTATCAAAGGTCACCATATTTTTTCCTTTACCTGCGACAGCTTCGTATTTTATGGGCTGGTGACCGAAGAAGAGATCTGACATCCCGTCCATGGAGTTAGAATGACTTGTCCCATCAAGCGTATAAGACAGCAGCATTGTATCGTCGCAAGGACTCATGTGAATGCCGTGTTTCTTCAACATCTGCCAGTCATATTTAATGTTCTGGCCAATTTTAAGGACACTGGGATCTTCAAGAATAGGTTTTAACGCTTTGATGGCTTCACCAAAAGGAATTTGTTTAAGATCACCTTTGCTTTCGCCGAGAAGATCAACTTCTTCCGCTACGTGATTAAGTGGAATATATGCAGCTCTCCCAATCGTTGAACAAATTGAAATACCAACCAGTTTTGCAATAGCGGGGGTTAGATGCGTGGTTTCCGTATCAATTGCCAGACGGCCTGTTTGATAGGCTTCATTAATCCATATCTGCAATGTTTTTAAATCTGTAATCAGGGTATATTGATTATCTTTGATGTCGGGAGTTTTTTCTTCTGTTTGAGGAGCAATATTTTCAACTGGGGTTGGTGTACTCACCGAAGATGTTTCACCGAGCCGCGCCAGAAGAGATTTAAATCCGTGTTTTTCAAGAAAAGATTTAAGATGCGGCAGGTCAGGATCATGTTTGATGAAGGTATCAAGCGGTACAGGGACGGGAGCATCAGTGGCAAGCGTTACAAGTTTTTTAGAAATACGCGCCATTTCAGCATTTTCAATCAAAACTTCACGGCGCTTGGGCTGTTTGATTTTTTCAAGATTATCAAGCAGATTTTCAAGAGAGCCATATTCATTAATGAGCTGCGCCGCCGTTTTAATACCAATGGAAGGAACGCCAGGGACATTGTCTGACGTATCTCCCGCTAAAGACTGCACATCAATAACTTTATCAGGTGTGACACCAAATTTTTCAAAAACACCGCCAGCATCGACGTCAATATTTTTCATGGGATCATAAATGTGAATATTGTCATCGACCAACTGCATTAGATCTTTGTCGGAGGAAATAATTTTGACTTTGAGACCCTGACTTGCGGCCTGCTTGGCGTAAGTGGCAATCAGATCATCCGCTTCATAACCTTCTAACTCTACAGCGGGAAGACCTAGCGCTTCGGTTGCTTCACGCACAATCGGGAATTGTGGAATAAGATCTTCGGGTGTTTCGTCACGGTTGGCTTTGTAGTCCGCATAAATATCATTTCGAAAATTGGCACGGGCAGCATCAAAAATAATGGCAATCGCAGCGTGGGAATGCTCCTTAATTAATTTCAGGATCATATTGGTAAAGCCATAAACTGCGCCAATGGGGATGCCATCAGGATTGGTCATTTTGGAACCGCCGCTATAGGCCATGGCGTAATAGGCGCGGAAAATATAGCCAGAGCCATCAATGAGATAGAGTTCATCTTTTTGGTTAGGGTCTTTTTGTATTGCGGAAGCCTGTGTCATAAAGATGTTTTAGCGGGGAAAGTGTATAGATACAACAAGATGGGGGATTTTAATAAGATGTTGTTGACACAGATGGCCTGTAATTATACATAATGATAACATTAAGAGTTTATTCAGGTGTGTATTGATGAGCATTATTTTATGTGATCGAGCTTTTGGTTCTGAAATTCAGGATTGTGTTGATCGTTTTAATCAAATTGCCTCCAACCATCAGAAGCGAATTTCTGAAAGAATAGAATGCCTGAAACAAATTTTTGATCATCTTTATGATCTAGCCATTTCGGAAGTGAACAACACACGCCAAAATCCAAATTTTTTGGATCAGGCGATTCTTCGTACTCAACATATAATGGATGTTATGGGTGATGATGACTACAGTGGTGCTCCTTCTTTGGTGCAAGAAAGATTATTGGATCATTTTACGGGTGCTGTGATCAATATGTGGCAACCCTTGGCTGTTCATCGCCATCAAAGATTGGAATGGTTACGCTTATCGTTAGATTCAATGTTTCAGCATGAAACAGAGATTATTATGAACAGACAGCGTAAAACGCGACAGCCGCAGCATTAGAAACATTTAGGCTAGAAATAGGTCCTGCGGTAGGAAGTCGGGTCAGAGCATCACATTGTTCACGCACCAAACGCCGAAGACCATCTCCTTCTGCTCCTAAAACCAGAACTAATTTTTCATGGTTGGAAAAATTTTTTAAATTATCATCCCCTTCTTCAGCAAGGCCAACCGCAAAATAGCCAGCATCCTGCAAAGTTTCTAGTGAGCGCGTAAGATTGGTTTCATAAGCTACGGGTACATGTTCCACTCCGCCGCAGGCAGTTTTAGCCAAAACCCCCGTAAGGTCTGGCGCGTGTTTTTTCTGCATAATCATTCCCGCCGCACCAAACACGCAGGCAGAACGAATAATAGCGCCGACATTATGTGGATCGGTAACTTGATCAAGCATAACGAGCAGGGTTTTTTCGCGCATTTCATTGGCACGTATTAAGTCATGAATGTCGACATCTTCTAGAGCCTGGCAATTTAAGCCAATTCCCTGATGGACACTGCCCATAGGGGTGGAATGATCCAGAAAACCCTTATCGACAATTTGCGGGTTGGGGCGTTTTAGTCCCATGTCGTGAGCTGTTTTCAAAGCTTGATCAAAACCGTCAAGAGCGGCATCTGTGATATATAAATTATGGATATGGCGTTTAGGGTTAACCCATGCCGCACTGACGGCATGCATACCGAATAGATCAATTTTTGCTTTTTGGGTTTGGGTGTTCCGTGAAGGTTGATTCTTTTTACTGCGATTATAATTTTGTTTTTGTTTCATGTTTGTGTCATAAAGCTCTTCAAGAGCGAAGTAAAATTATTTTATCAAAACCATTTTAGTTTTTTAAAGATTGAGATTTGCAAGGCAACAATAACGCCTAAAATCCCAGTAAAAATCCAGAAAGCATTTGAATTATCAACACCAGGCATGCCGCCAATATTGATACCCATAAGGCCTGTAAAAAACCCTAAGGGTAAAAAGATGGCTGAAATAACAGACAGAATATAAAGATTTTTATTGAGGCGGTCTGAGAGGGCGTTAGTTAATTCGTCTTTAATAATTTGAGAGCGTTCACGAATAGCGTCGAGGTCTTCGACATAGCGTGTAACACGATCAAGAGATTCTTGAAGATGCCGTTTATGAGAAGCATCAACCCAAGGCTGTTCAGAAATTCTTAAATGAGTCATTACATCTTTTTGTGGCGCAATATAACGGCGAAAAATAATCGCCCGTTTTCTGATATTAATAATATCATCCCGTTCAGAAGGATCGGGATTTTCAAGAATAGTTTGTTCAATGACATCAATTTGATCATCAAGTTCTGTCATAACGGGCTCCATACGTTCAAAAAGGCGAGCTGTGAGCTGGGAAACAAAATCTCCCGTGTTTTTAGGGCCTTTGCTTTGTTCAAGATTTTCTTTGATGTCTATGATGGCTTTGATGGGTCTGCGGCGTAAGGTCACGATGCGGTGCGGATCAGCCCAAACCCTGACAGATACCATATCTTCAGGGGTGGAATTTTCATTAAAATTCATTCCGCGAAGAATCATTAATATTCCATCATTGATCTCCATAATACGTGGTCTTGTTTCGCCAGCCAATAAAGCATCAAGAACAAAGCTATCAAGATAGGATAAATTTTGAATAAGCCACTCACGCGTTTGGGGATGAGTAGCATCAAGGTGAACCCATGCTAAATGATCGGCTTTTAAATGTTTTGCGATGGTTTCCCCCGTTAACTCTAAACCATGCCCGTTTCCATCAATAGTATAAGCATGTAAAATAGGAGATGCCTCACTCATTATTATTTTCCGTTATCTTGTTGAGGATTTTGAATAGGGAAAGGGATGGAGGTTCTTAAGTTCAAATCGCGCTGCGGGAATGGAATCTCAATATTATTTTCTTTAAATTTATTCCATATCTCAAACATGATCTCGCTTTTGACATTTTTTAAACCGTCATTGATATCCTTAATCCAAAAATACAAAATGAAATCAACGGAGCTATCCCCAAAATTATCAAGCCAACAGACTGCGGCAGGGTCTTCCATACAGCGCGGATGAGCTTTTGCTGCTTCTAAGGCGAGATCTCGTGCCTTGGCGATATCAGAGTTATAAGAAACACCAAAATTGATTGTCACGCGGGCGTTGGGTTTGCTCAATGTCCAGTTTACAACTTGATTAACAATAAACTCCTCATTCGGGACGATCACTTCTTTTCCATCGACCGTTTCAATTAATGTCGAGCGGGAAGAGGATTTTCGAACATATCCAAAAGTACCATCTTGTAGTTCTAGTAAATCTCCTGGTTTAATTGCTCTTTCAAGAAGCAAAATCATACCGCTTACAAAATTAGAGGCAATTTTTTGTAAGCCAAATCCTAGTCCAATCCCTAATGCTCCACTGAGTATGGTAAGACTCGTTAAATTAATACCTAAAATGTTTAAGGTAAAAAGAAAGGCAACAAGGTAAATAATAATTTGTGAAATTTTTTGGAAAAGCGCCTTATTGGCTACACGCATTTTTTTCATTTTTAAAATGCGGTTGTCGGAGAATTCTACCAAAATGGCGGTAACCCAAATAATAACAATGACCGAAAAGAGAGCTTTTAAGGCTACATAGGCACTGATTTTATGACTTCCGATTGTTGCAGTGAAGTCCGAGGTATCCAGATGTTCCTTAAGGAAGGCAAAGTGTCCTTGCGTCCAGAACCACATGATTCCGATCATTGTGACAAGAAGAAGCCATTTGGCGTATATACCCTTGGGTTTGATTAACCCTATCCATAAATTTTTCATGAATTAAGGTATAAACCAAATTGGGGCAAAATCAAAAGGCTTGTTTTTGCTTTATTTTCTGTAACTTTTTTCCTAATGTTTGTTGATGTCTGACGCGTCTCCGCAAAACCTGAAAATACTCAGCGATATTATTGCTGAAACGGCGATTACATATGCAAGCGAGACACAGAAAATTATGTCGCCAACAGGGCAAAAACAGGATTGGTTGATTGATCTAAGACCTGTCCTACTTAATGCCAAGGCACTGGATATTATCACTGACTTGTTTTGGGATCAGTTTCAAGACCAACTTCCTTTCCAAATTGGCGGTATGGAAGTGGCAGCTGTGCCGCTGGTTACGGCTTTATTAATGAAGGCCGCGCAGCGCGGATTAAATGTTAGCGGTTTTGTTATTCGCAAAGAAAGAAAATCAAGCGGTTTGGGAAAAATCATCGAGGGAAATTTGACGGATGATCCGATTCTTTTAGTAGACGATATTTTTAATAGTGGAGGAAGTTTAGAAAAAGCCCGCGTTGTTTTAGAGCAAGAAGGAAAAAAACTAAACCAAGTTTTTGTTGTTATCAATTTTCAGGCGAAGTCAGGAAACCATTGGATTCAAAAAAATGAGGTTAAACTTGATCATCTGCTGACATTAGAGCCTTTCAAATTGGAGATGGCGTCGACCGACTGGGAACCTCCCCAGATGAATTACGAAGTTTCATGGCGCTTTTTAGAAAAAGGCGCGTTCCCGTTTCATGTGGTGCCAAAATCAACCCCGTTAGTAGTTGATGATAGGATATACATGGGAACTGAGGCAGGTTTAATGGTCTGTGTTGATCGCCACACGGGTAAAGCCCTTTGGAAATACGATGTGAAGACACACCATCCGAAAGGAATTTGGTCTTCTCCCGCCCATTATAAGGATCGAATTTATTTTGGTGCGTATAACGGTATTGCGTATTGTCTGGATGCCAAGACAGGAAAAGAAATTTGGAAGAACCCTTGCTGTGAATTTATTGGTTCGTCCCCATTAATCGTTCCCGAAACAAATATGATGTATGTGGGGTTAGAGCATCAACGCCCGCGCCAAATGGGAAGTAATGCCGCCTTTGATTTGGATACGGGAGAACGAAAGTGGGAACAGGCCCAAAAAAACTATCAACATGGATCAGCGGCCTATTACAAACCAAAAAATCTTGTTGTTTTTGGAAATGCTGATCATGACATTAGTGCGTATGACGCGATAACAGGGAAGTTGATCTGGAAACATGAAACACAGCGATCCATAAAATATCCCCCTGCCATTGATGAAAGCTTAAAGCTTGTTGTAGCGACATCGTTCGATGGCAATATTTATATATTGGATGTCGAAACGGGATCATTGAAGGCGGCCATTCCAACTCAGGATATTTGTTACACCACACCGCTTATCACCCAGGGTAAAATTTTTGCGGGATCGGGTGATCGTCATCTTTACGTCATTGATGCGCAAAATTTTGAATTAATTAAAAAGATGGACTGTTATGCGCGTGTTTATTCTTCGCCTAAATTAATTGATGGCCATATTGTTTTTGGAACAGGGGGCGGCAATATTATTGAACTTCATCCTGAAACTCTGAAGGTAGAGGGGATGGCGCTTTTACCTGATGCTATTACTAATGCCATTTCAGTATCGCCAGAAAATGATATCTTATATGTTTCAACAATTATGAATGAATTATACGCCATCAAACGCAGTAAGGCAGGGTAAATTAATGCATAATCATTTCCATTCCGTTGATCCTTCGAAAATGAATCCACGCTATGCACTGCTTGCATCTATATGGGCGGTTGCAACGGTTACTATTCTTATAGGGATCAAAACATATGCCTATTACCAATCCAATTCCGCTTCTATTTTAGGATCACTGACAGATTCCATTACAGATGCAGGAATTTCAATCATGATGTTATTTGCAGTCCGCTTATCCCTAAAACCTGCCGATAAAGACCATCGTCATGGCCATGGAAAGGTTGAGGGAATTGCTTCTTTAATGCAAGGCGCTTTCATGGCGGGAGCGGGGGTGTTTTTGGCCTTTTCAGCAGGTGATCGTTTTATTCATCCTGTAATTGTTAGTCATCATCAACTTGCTCTCGCTGTTTCTTTCATTGCAATTGCGCTATCGCTCATCGTGGTTAGTGTTCAAAAATTTTCGTTGCGCCGTGCTCCTTCTTTGGCGATTGAAGCCGATCATGCTCATTACAAAACAGATATAGCCTTGAACGGAATGGTTATTGTGGCGCTGTTTGTTGATTTGTACAACGGGCCGAAATGGCTTGACCCTGTTTTTGCTCTTTTTATCGCAGGTTATTTTTTATGGACGGCCTTTCAAATTACAGGACGTAGTGTTGATATGTTGATGGATAAAGAAATGCCGCTGAAGATTCGCAGGCATATCGAAGAAATTGTCAGACAAAATCTTCACGTTCATGGCATGCATGATCTACGCACGCGCCAGTCAGGGATGCAGATGCATATTAGTTTTGATGTTGAACTTTATCCTGATCTGTCTCTGAAACAGGCGCATGACATTGTGCGTGAGCTCGATCATGCTATTTTAGAGCATTACCCCCATGCCGAGATTATTATCCATATGGATCCTATCGGTGATACGGCAGATCCCAGACATAGTGTCCGCGGTGTGCACCATTAGTTATATCTTTATAGAGATGAAGTGATTTTAAGCGATACGGGCGTGAATAGGGCTCATCGCCATGTCTGCGGCGCGCTGTAACCTTGAGCGTGGCGCCGTATTAGTGTTTGCTGCAATAGA
>Ga0116152_10003678_pt1 | contig 12248 bp, 7 predicted proteins | sample AD_UKC119_MetaG_FD_89894 | JGI IMG/M metagenome (GOLD analysis project Ga0116152, IMG submission 89894) | Active sludge microbial communities of municipal wastewater-treating anaerobic digesters from Hong Kong - AD_UKC119_MetaG | ecosystem: Engineered > Bioreactor > Anaerobic > Digestate...
TCGCGCTCCTGGTCGGGCGGGAAGGCCATCACCCGGGCCAGGCGGCTGATGTGGGCCACCATGGCGGCGGTGTTGGCATCGCTGCCGCTGGTGTGCTTCTCGTGCAGCGAGACGAGGATGCGCACCAGCTCGAGGTTCACGTCGGCGTTGTCGTTGCTGCCGTCGTAGCGGTGCAGCAGGCGCGACGTCTCGGTGAACAGCTCCTCCAGGAGGCCCGTGGTGTCGTCGCAGGTGAAGTCGCGGTTCAGCTCCAGCAGCACGGTGCCCAGGTGGGCGCCGTCCCACTTCAGCGAGACGACCCAGTCCACGCCGGCCTGGCGCATCTCGTGCCGCACGTCCTTGAAGAACGAGGGCATGTTGGCCACGGCGACCGGACGCTCGATGGTCGCGAAGTAGAGCTGCAGGCGCTCGTTGCCCAGGTCCAGCCCCATCCACGAGTCGTTGCCGCCGACCATGATCTGCGGACGCGCGCGGTCGGCCGCCAGGAAGCCCAGCTGGTTGATGGGCAGCACGGGCCAGCCGTGCCGCGCGAAGATGCGCCAGAAGTGCGGACGGTCGACGGCCTCGGGCAGGTCCAGCGCCAGCTGCAGCAGCACCTCGGCGGTGGTCGTGCCGTCGGGCGCCCAGGCCGGCTGGCCGCTGGGCGCGTCCTCGTCCTCGTCCACGGCCGCGGCCGCGGGCACGGCCTCGTCGCGGGCCGTCAGCACGCGCATCAGCAGTTCGAGGGCGAAGTTCTCGGCCACCGAGTACTCGCGCTCGTCGCCCTCGCGCCGCAGCATCACCATGGCGGCCAGGGCGTCGTCGATGTGCACCGGCAGGATGACGTCGGGATCGACGGCCGCCAGCAGCGTCGTGTCGACCTCGTCCAGCTCGTCGGCCGCCAGGTCGAGCAGGGTCAGCGGACGGCGCACCGCCGCCACGCCCTTGACCAGGCCCCCGTCGCACGAGGCCACGCGCTCGCCGCCGGGCTCGATCATCAGCTCGCCCCGGCGCACCAGCAGCACCGTCTGGTCGGCCAGGCCGTGGCTGAACAGCATGTTGCCCAGGGCCGTGGCGAAGGCCGCCTTGTCGTCGTGCGCCGTCCAGCGGCCCAGCGAGGCCACCGCGTCGGACAGCGACGTGTACTGGTGCTCCTTGCGCCGCCCGCCGGTCACCTCGGGCTCGTCCGCGGCCGCTGCGGCGGCGCCGACGACCTCGGCCACCGAGGCGGTCGACGCCTCCGGGTCCTCGTCGTCCAGGTCCGCCAGCGCCACGGCCCCCACCTCGCAAGCCTCGTCCGACTCGGCGGCGCAGGCCGCCTCGGCCTCGGCCACGTCGCGGTAGAAGCGCAGCGGCAGGCCGTCGAACTTCTGCTCCAGGAAGTGGCGCACCAGGTCGGTGGCGCCGCAGAAGACCGCCTCGCCGTCGGCGGCGATGAGGCTCTCCTGGAACTCGGCGAGGGTGCGCGCACCGCCGCCCCCCACCGCGTTCATGCCGGCGAGGTCCATGACCAGGCGCAGCTTCCCGCGGTCGAGGCACTTGTCGGCGAGCTCGCGCAGCCGGTCCCGGTCGCCGGGGCCGACCGTGCCGACCACGCGAACGCCGAACAGGTTCGGATGCGCGAGCTTCAAGGGTTCGAGGCGGGTGGCCATGGTCTGCTCCTGACGCAGGTGGCGACCGGCGCATCATGCGCCGGCAAGGGTCACACGAGCGCTTCGGCCAGCCAGTTGTCGAGGACGGACCGGAGGAACCGCCACTCGCTGCCGACCTTCTTCGCCGGGATCTTCCCTTCCTTCGCCAAACGACAGACGGTCTTGACATGCATCTTCAGGTACTCCGCCGCTTCGACGGAGGTCATCACCTGAGCGACCTGGTCGTCCCCCCCGATGTAGATCCTGGATTGGTCCCTGTAGTCGGGCATGGGTGGACTCCTTCCCAAGGTTGTAATCAGCGTGCCACACACGCGTTGCATCACGAAAAAGCAACTAGCGTGCCCGGCCCCGACCTTGACCACAGATGAGCAATATCGGGTATTTCAAAGGAGTTAATAGCAATCAACGGGATTCCTGAAGTCCCCGGGACCACACCCCGACGGTGCAGGATACCTCAATCCCCGACGCGCCGTTGCAATCCGCACGGCGGGACGGTCAGGAGATGCCGCCCGCTCCGGCCGGCGACCCCAGGCGCGCCAGGTGCTCGGGGCGCCACGGCTCGGCCCACACCGCGTCCGCGCCCACGGCCTGCGCCCGGCGGGACTGTCCGCCGTTCGCGTCCGAGCCCGCCGCCACCAGCACGAAGGTCACCCGCCCGGCGGGCGCGCCGCCGAGGGCGCTGCGCAGCCGGCGCAGGTGGTTGGTGGGTTCCTCGTTGTCGCACAGCACGAGGCCGCCGTCCGGCGCGCGCCGCAACAGGGCGCGCGCCTCGTCCACGCCGGCGGCCGTCACCAGGGAGCGGCCCGCGCCCGCCAGGCGCGCGGCCAGCGTGTCGCGCAGGAAGGGGCTGGCCACCAGCAGGATCACCGGGCCGGGCTGCCGGGCCGGGGCCGCAGCGGCGGCCGGCGCGCCGGAATCCGGAGCCGGACGCGCGCCGAAGTCCTGCCACGCGTCGGCGTCGGCGGTCACCGACGCGACGCCGGCGGCATCGCAGCGGGCGATCAGGCGGCCGAGGGCGAGGTCGTGGCGGGTCAGCTCGAGGCGGCCGTCGCCGTCGACGACCGGCGATCCGTCCAGGGCGGCCGCGAGGTCGGCCAGGGCATCGGCCAGGGCCGCGCAGCCGGGGTCGGCGTTCTCCTCGGCGAAGCAGCCCCAGGCCGCCGCCAGGGCAGCGAACCGGCTGCTCCACGCACCCGCGGCCGGGGCGTCGCCGCCCCCAACGGAACGGCGGAGCCGGTCAGCCAGCTCCGCCAGGTCCCGTCCCGCACGCGCGGGCCCGTCGTGTTCGCGGTCGCGATCGCCCACCGGCGGCGCTCCTCGGGCTGCCCGGCCTCGCGGCGGGCCCCGGGGGCGTCGCCGCGCCTAGTCCAGGCGCACGGCGCCGAACTCGGCCAGGTCGTGGATGTCCTCGTCGACGCCCGCCGGCTGCAGGGCCAGCGCGGGCTCGTTGTGATCCAGCCGCACGGCGCCGAAGCTGGCGAGATCCAGCACGTCGTCCTGAGGCTCGTCAGGGGCCCCGGCCCGAGCCGGGGCCGCCGCGGGCGCATCCGCCGCGAAGCCCTGGTCGAACGCCGGCGTGACGTCGAAGGCCGGGATGGCCGGGGCCGCCTCGGCGGCAGCGTCCAGGCTCACGGCACCGAAGCCGCCGAGATCATACACCGGCTCCTCGGCCTCGGCCAAGAAGGGATCGGGATCGGCGAAGCCGCCGCCGGCATCGGCCGCAGGCGCCTCCCCGGTGGCGAACGGATCGAACTCGGGAGCCGCACCCAGGATCGACGACGGCGCCGGATCGGCGGCCTGCGATCCGAAGGGATCGAAGCGCGAGAGGCCCAGGTCGAGCTGCGGCGCCTCGACGGGGTCGACGGCCTTCACCGTCGCCGGGTCGAAGGTCAGGCCCGTCATGCGCGCACAGGCCTCGCCGGCGTTGTTCAGCCGCTCGATCTGCCCGTTGAACCCCGTCGTCAGGGCCGCCAGCTGGGCGGCCACCGTCGCGGCGACGGGGGCGGTCTCGTTGGCGGCGCGGCGCCACTCGGCCGTCGCGGCCGCCGCCTGCTCGAGGGCGTGCTGCACGTTGCCGAGGGTGTGGTCGGCCGCCGCAAAGGCCTCGTCCGAGGCCTCGGGACGGCCCACGCCGGCCCCGACGCTGCGGAACTCGGTGGCCAGCTCCTCGAGGGCCTGGGTCATGGGCAGCAGCCGCTCGCCGCGCGGGCCGAGTCGGCTGACTTCCATGGCGATCTGGAACGCGAGCTTGTTGGCCCGGTCCACCAGCTTGTCCAGGTCGGCCGCGCCGCTCGCCGGCGCGGGCTTGAGGCTGGTCAGGTGGCTGCGCAGCGAGGCCAGCGCCGCCGCCGAGCGCGCGACCGGATCGTCGGCCCCGCGGGAACCCTGGTCGGCCAGGCGCCGCACCGCCGCGGCGACCTGCTCGAACTGCCTCCCCTGCACGCCCATCTTGTCCATGGCGGCGTTCGACCAGCCGCAGGCCTCGACGATCAGGTTCAGCAGCCGCTCGGCCTCCTCGCGGTCCTTGGCGCGGATGGCCGCGGCCTCCTGCTGCGCGGCTTCGCGCTCGTCGTGGTAGCGCACCAGCTCGTCGGCCACGCTGCCCACGTTGGGATTGTCGAAGCGGTCGGCCAGCCCGGCGCGGTTGCCGGCGCCCGCCGCGCGCACCAGGCGCTGCAGCTCACCCTCCAGGCCGGTGGCACGCCGCTGCCGCGCCTCGTTCAGGCGCCAGGCGCCCACGTTTTCGTTCACGAAGGCCGCGGCGGTCGCGTGCTGCTTGAACAGCGGATCCTGCCAGCCCTTCTCGTCGTCGATGCGCAGGGCCGTCAGCTTGTCCACCAGCACGGCGTCGGCCGCGGCGGCGCGCGAAGCCGCCCCGACGGCGCGGGCGATGGAGGCCGCGCCGAGCAGCGCCAGCAGCACCGTGCCGAACGCGACGACGTAGACGAGGTTCAGCGGGTGGGCCTGGAAGTCCACCAGCCTCGTGGTGTCCAGCAGGCCCTGGGGCTGCCAGAGGCCGACGGGATCGAGCCCCGCAGCCGTCACGACGGCGCCCGCCAGCCCGATGGCCGCGACGATGGTCGACGCCGCGAACAGGACGCCGAGCCCGCCCCCCGACACGCGGGGCCGCTGCCGCTTGCGGGGGGTCCGGCGCGAAGGCGCGGGCGCCTCGGCGGGCGCGGCGGCGGCGGGAGCCTCGGCCGGGGCGTCGGCCGCGGCTTCGGGGGCGATGCTCTCCTGCTCGTCGGCCAGGGACTCGAAGTCCAGGCTGTCGGTCCACTCGTTCTGGTCGTTCCTGCTCATGCGCGAATCCTTTCCAGGCGGGCAGGCCGGCGGGTCCCGGGGACCCGGGCTGAATGATCCATCGCGACCCGGGCCGGGGCTGCCGGCACGCAAGCGGGCGCGGATTCAGGTTCTTGTTTCGGCGGCCTGCCGGGAAACCAAAGCGTAATTCTGCGGAGGCGCCTCCGTCCGGGGGTCGGTGGCACGATATCTGGCAGCCTTGGGGACGAAGTCGGCAGCAGACGGCACGAATATCGACATAAGTTGTTTTATTATAAATACTTATAATCATACCACGCGGCACGATCCATGCACTGGCGCCTGGGAACCCGAGCCCCGGAAGGATCCGCCATGCCGCTCGTGCCCACCGCCCCCCGACCGAACGTCCTGCGCTACCGCGGCCTGTTCCCCGACTGGGGCGGGGCCCGGCCGGTCTCCTGGTACTTCGGGCAGGAGCTGCTCGAGGCCCGGCACGCGTCGCAGTTCCCCACCAACCTGGCGGGGCCGGACGAGGACGTGAACGTGTACCTGGTGCACCTGCTGGCGCACCTGGTGGCCGGGCCGGCGGACCCGCGGGTGCTCCCGGGCGCCGATCCGCTGCTGATGCCCCCGGATGCGCGGTTGCCGCGGAGCGCCCAGGCCGACCACTACGCCGCCAACGGCGACCACCGCCTGGTGATGCTGGGACTGTTCGACGTGGGCGACGGGCTGCGACGGCGGCGCGTGCCCTGGGGCGTGGATGCCTCGCAGGTGCGCGCGCGCGACCTGGCCCACGGGCAGGCCTGCTACGCCCTGGCGGCCAACCTGCTGGAAGGCCGGCCGGCCCACGCGGCGCGCGCGGCGGTGCTGCGCAAGCTGGCCGACCGCTTCGACGACTACGTGCACGTGCTGGGGGTGCTGGCCACGCGGCGCTGGAACCTGGGGGCGCAGCTGGACGACGGGGCGCTGGCGCAGCTGTTGCAGCCGGCGGACGGCCACGCGCCGGCGTGTCCGGTGCCGGTCGCGACGATGGATGACCTGCTGGACGATCTCGCCGCCTGGCAGGCCGACCCCACGCCGCTGCGCGAGGCCGCGTTGCGCGCGCGGGCCGCGGCCCTGGGCGTGGACCCCGCGCGGCTGGGCCTGGCGGCGGCGTAGGCAGCGCCGCGGATCCGGGCGCGGCCTAGCGGCCCGAGCAGAAGTCGACGATGTCCTCGTAAAGCGTCTCTTCGCCGTGGCTGGTCAGGATGGCGTGACCGCCCACGGGGAAGATGCGGAAGCGCGAATCCGGGTGGCGCGTCTTGCGCTGCAGGATGCGCACCGAATGCGGGCTGGCACGCTCGTCATCCTCGCACTGGGCGCCGTAGAGCGGGATCTTCAGGTTGCCCAGCTTCCCCCGCGCCGTGTCCATGCCCTCGACGGTGTCGGTGTCCCAGCCGATCCACTTCTGCAGCATCGCCACGCGGTGCAGCTTCATGCGCACCAGCATCCGCTGGAAGAGCGACTCGCGCGGCATGATCGCCGGCGACAGCAGCACCAGCGAGGCCACGTTCTCGAGGCTGGCCAGGTGCAGCGCGAGCGTGGCGCCGAAGCCCAGGCCCACCACGTGCACGTGCCCCGAACCGCGGGCCATCAGCCGGTAGCGCTGGCGCACCTGCTCGAGCCCGGCGGCCCACGAGATGCGGCCGTCGGCGCGCGGCGTCTCGCCCTGGTCGCTCAGCCGGATGACGTAGACGTTGAACTTCGCCTCGTGCAGCGCCGCGGCCAGCATGTGCAGGTCGCCCGGGCGCGTCGAGACGCCGGGCACCAGCAGCACCGAGCCCGTGGCGTCCTCGCGCACGCGCAGGTAGCTGCGGTCGGCCTCGGGCAGCGCCAGCTCGGCCTCGTAGGTCTCGAGCAGGCGCTTGTGGCTGCGCAGGGTCATCACCAGGCCGCGCGGGGTGTCCGGCAGCTCGCGCCGGGTGCGGGCCAGGTCCCAGGACGACAGCGCCAGGGTCACCGCGGCGGGATTGACCTTCTCGGTCTTCTCGGGCTTGTCGGCACTGGCCGGTCGGGGGCCACCCCCGTTGCTGCCGCCGTAGCCGCCGCCGTAGCGCCCGTGGCCGCCGCGGTCGCGGTCGCCGCGCCCGGGGCCTCCGCCCTGGCCGCCGCCGGAACGACCCGGGCCGCCGGGGCCGCGCCCGGATCCGCCGGATCCGCCGGGCCTGCCTCCGCTGCGCCCGCCGCCGCCGCCGCGCCGCCCTCCCGGGCGCCCGCCCCGCGGGGCCTGGGGCTGCCGGTTGTCCGAGCCGTTGGGCTCCGCCATGGTGCTCTATCCCTTCATCGGCGCGTCGGCGCCGGTCCCGTCCGGATCGATGTCGGCCAGGCTGCCGCCGATGATGTGCGGCCACTGCTCCTGGTCCAGGGTGCCGAGCACGCTGCAGTCGGCGAACTTGCCCGAGAGCACGAACGCCGTGCGCATGCCCAGCCGGGCGGCCGTCACCAGGTCGGCCACCGGGTCGTCCGAGATAAATAGGGTGTCGGCCGGAGCGGCGGCAACCCTTTTCAAGGCCTCATGGTAGATGGGTTCGGCCGGCTTGCCCACCGTGACGACCCGCGTGGCCGGCGCCGCGGCCGCCAATGCGGCCGCCCAGGCGCCCGGGCCCAGGCGCCGCCCCGAGCGATCGTCGAGCCAGAACCCGTTGCGATGCAGGCAGAGCAGCTCGACCTGCCGGTCGTGCAGGGCCGGCAGCACCGCGTCGAGGGCCTCGACCGTCAGGTGGGCGTTGACCCCCAGCACCACGGTCTCGCAGTCGTCGGGGCCGACCAGGGCGAACCCCTGCCCACGCCACCAATCGGCCAGGGCCGGCCGGCCCAGCCAGTGGATGCGCCGGCGCCCCCGCTGCCGCAGCCACTGCGCCCCCAGGCCCAGGACCCCCACGAGGCGCTCGAGGGTGACGGGGAAACCGGCATGCCGCAGGTCGGACACCAGGTCCTCGGGCGCGTGGCTCGTGTTGTTGGAGACCAGGCACCAGGGCAGGCCGCGGGCCTCGAGGTTCTCGAGCCAGGCCACCGCTCCGGCGATGGGCAGGTAGCGCTTGTCGCGCACGAGCACGCCCTCGATGTCCACCAGGAACGCGCGGCAGGGTCGAGGGTCGGTCAACGGCGGCCTCCTTCGCCGGGGGCGGCGCCGCCCGCGGCGGCGTCCAGCAGATCATCCCACACCGGGCCGAGCCGCGGCCAGCAGAACGCGTCGACGTCCCGGTCCAGCGAGCAGACGTGGCCGCAGCCCCGGCCCCGCACCAGGTCGGCCAGCAGGGCGGCCAGCTGCGCCTGGTCGCCGTCGTCGTAGAAGTGGCGTCCCTTGCAGCGCGTGCCGTACAGCGAGGGATAGACCTGCGCGCGCGGCAGCACCGGGTAGGCGCCCGCGTGCACCGCCTCGGCCACGCTGATGCCGAAGTACTCCTGCGCCGCGCACGACACCACCACGTCGGCCCGGGCCAGCAGCGCATCGTAGTCGGCCCGCGAGGGCACCAGGCCGAAGGCCTCGCAGCGGTCGCCCAGCCGGTCGCGCAGGGCCAGGAACGCCGGGTGCTCGGCGCGCGGATCGCCCACCAGGGCCACGGCGAAGTCGAGGCCGTCGTCGAGCAGCCGGTGCACCGCGCCGGCGAAGACCTCGGGACGCTTGTCGAATTCCCAGCGGTGGTTCCACAGCAGCAGCGGGCGCGCCCCGCCCCGGGGCCACGTCGGCCCCACGCCCGGATCGCAGGGACCTCCGCGGTACTGCGGGAAGTGGTCCGCCGGCAGCGCCGCACGGTCCAGGCCCACGGCGCAGACGGTGCTCTTGTGTTCGAGACGCTCGCGCACGCCCGACGGCACGGCCTCGGGCATGCGGGCCAGGTAGTCGGGAAGCGAGTCGAGGAAGATCGCGCGGTGCCACGCCGAGTTGAAGACCACGCGGTCGGCGGCCAGGCAGCTCAGGATGTTGGTGAAGCCGAAGTGGAAGTCGAACTCCTCCTCGGGCGACAGCGGGTAGGTGAGCTGGTTCTCGTGCATGTACAGCAAAATGGGCACGCCCTGCAGCGTGGGCGGCAGCAGGCCGCGCAGGTCGGCCACGTTCACGAAGCCCGTGGCCATCAGCAGGTCGCAGCGCGCGGGCGGATCGGCGGCCAGCCGGTCGGCGAACCACACGGCCGAGCCGCGCATGCGCCACTTCCAGAAGCGGGCCGGCAGGGTCAGGGCCGTGAAACGATGGCCGGAGCAGGCCGCCAGCTGCTCCCGGAAAGCGCGATGCGAGCCCCCGTCGTAGGGCTCGATGAACAGGATGTCGCGCAACGTCAAGGGGGGCAACGCCTCCGGGCCGGGCCGGACGGCCGCCGCGGCGCAGTCGATCCGGCTGTTGATGGTCGTGTCCCGTTTCTTTATAATCTATTTTGCGACATCGTATAGCAGAATTCCGCCTGTCTGCGCCCCCGCGGCGACGGACCTGTGGACCCGCCGGCCGCCTCGCCACGCCGGCCCAGCCCGAGCCCCGACAACCCAAAGAGGTCTTCCCGATCATGAAGCGACTTCTCCTGGCCCTGGTTTGCGCGCTGGCCGCGGCAGCCGCGACGGCGTCCGCCCGCCCCTACGAGAACGGCACGGTGGTGGGCCAGGTGCCCGACCGCGTCGTCGTCACCTTCAAGGCCGGCGTCACGCTCGACGCGGCCAAGGCCGCCGCCGGCGCCACCGGCCTGGCCGGCGTCGACGCGCTGGTGCAGCGCTTCCAGGTGCGCGGCGTCGAGGCGCCCTACGCGGGCCTGACGCAGAAGCTGGCCAGGCGCATCGAGACGGCGATCCGCGAGGACAAGGCCGTCGGCACCTTCGACGTGTCGGTGCTCGACCGCACCTTCGCCTTCGACTTCCCGGCGTCCATGGGCCTGGACAACGTGCTCGCGGCGTTCGCGGCCCTGCCCGAGGTCGCGCTCGTGCGCGCGGTGGACATCTGCCGCACCGAGGCGTACCTGCCCAACGACCCGGGCATCAGCGGCAACCAGTGGTACCTGCGCAACATGAACGTCGGCGGCGGCGACGTGCGCGCGGTCGGCGCCTGGAACCAGACGCTGGCCGACAGCAACGTGGTGGTGGCCATCATCGACTCGGGCGTCGACTGGCGCCATCCCGACCTGGGCGGCCCGCACCCCGACAAGGTCAACGGCTCGATCTGGACCAACTGGACCGAGTACTACGGCAACCCGGGCGTGGACGACGACGGCAACGGCAAGGTCGACGACATCCGCGGCTGGGACTTCGTGAACATCCCGGCCAGCCAGGGCTGGCCCGACGAGGACGTCACGACCGCCGACAACGACCCGTCGGACTACGAGAGCCACGGCACCAACTGCTCGGGCATCGTGGGCGCGATCACCGACAACGGCGTCGGCATCGCGGGTGTGGCGCCGGGCTGCAAGATCATGGCGCTGCGCGCGGGCTACCTGCCGGCCGGCACCAGCCAGGGCGTGGTGCGCATGGACTTCGTGTCGTCGGCCATGATCTACGCGGCCGGCAACGGCGCGGACATCATCAACGGCAGCTGGGGCTCGACCAGCTACCTGCAGTTCGCGGTGCAGTCGTGCCAGGCCGCGGGCATCCTCATCGTCACCGCCGCGGGCAACGACGACACCGACAGCGATCCGGTCAACGGCGTGCCCAGCTACCTGAGCACCTACCCCGGCGTGCTGGCGGCGGCGGCCACCGACCAGAACGACGGCAAGGCCAGCTTCTCGAACTACGGCACCTGGGTCGAGATCTCGGCGCCGGGCGTGGCCATGTACACCACGGCCTACAACGCCTCGACCCAGACCTCGACCTACGCGACGGTGCAGGGCACCAGCTTCTCGTCGCCCCTGACGGCCGGCGCCGCGGCGCTGGTGTGGTCGGCGCACCCGGGCTGGACCTACACGCAGGTGTCGAACCTGCTGATGAGCTCGGCCGACGACATCGACGCGGTGAACCCGGCCTACGCCGGGCTGCTTGGCGCGGGCCGCGTGAACCTGCTGAAGGCGCTGGGCGACAACGTGCACCGCTATCCGTCCGAGTTCCCCACGCTGTACGATGCGCTGAACTCGTCGGCGTCGGGCGACACCGTGGCCATGGTGGGCGGCGACACGGTCACCGAGTCGGTGATCATCCCCAACCGCGGCGTGAAGTTCTGCGGCGGCTACAGCGCCGACTACGGCAGCCGCGACCCGCTGGGCAACCCGACGGTGCTGCAGGGCAACCTGTCGTCGTCGGTGGTGCGCTTCCTCGGCGGCGTGGACCTGGACACCGAGGTGGACGGCTTCGTCATCCAGGGCGGCGGCGGCCTGCAGTTCGCGGGCATCCCCTACTCGGCCCGCTACGGCGGCGGCGTCATGGCCAACGGCACCTCGCCGACCCTGCGCAACCTGCTGGTCACCGGCAACACCGTCGGCGGCGCCAGCAGCCTGGGCTGCGGCGGCGGCGTCATGCTGTACAACTCGCACGCGGTGCTCGAGAACGTGACCCTCGAGGCCAACGCGGCCGTGCTCGGCGCCGGCCTGTTCGCGTACCAGGGCGCACCGGTGCTGCGCGGCTGCACCATCCGGAACAACACGGCCATCGCCGACTTCCTGGGACAGGCGCCCAGCGGCGGCGGCATCCACGCGCTGGACGCGGCGCTCACCCTCGAGAACTGCTCGGTCAGCGGCCACACCGGGCTGGTGGACGGCGGCGGCGTCTATGTCGCGAACTACGCCGGCACCTCGTCGCTGGCCATGACCGGCGGCGCGATCTCGGGCAACTCGGCCTCGGGCAAGGGCTGCGGCCTGTACAAGTCCGGCGGGCAGGCCGACCTGCACGGCGTGACCCTCGACGGGAACCTGAGGGCCGTCTCGGCGACCTTCAGCAACGGCGGCGGCGCCTACTTCGGCGGCGTGGCGGCGACCCTCGACAGCGTGACGGTGACGGGCAACACGGCCCACGCCGGCGGCGGCCTGATGTTCGACGCCGGATCGACGGTGGACCTGGCCCATGCGGTGGTCACCGGCAACGCCGGCGTGTTCTTCGGTGGCGGCGTGCAGATCCAGGGCGCGCCCTCGGCGCTGGTCACCGGCTGCACCATCGCCGGCAACGACGGCACGTCCACCGGCGGCGGCGGCATCTACGCCACCGGCAGCACGGTGACCGTCGAGAACACGATCCTGGCGGGCAACACCGGCGGCGCGAGCTTCGCCAACGGCTTCGCCATGAGCAGCGGCTCTGCCGCGTTCGCCTGCAACGACGTCTGGGGCAACAGCAACGCCCAGTTCTCGGGCGTGGCCGACCCCACCGGGACGGCGGGCAACATCTCGGCCGATCCCCTGTTCTGCTCGGTGGACA
>Ga0116152_10003679_pt1 | contig 12244 bp, 21 predicted proteins | sample AD_UKC119_MetaG_FD_89894 | JGI IMG/M metagenome (GOLD analysis project Ga0116152, IMG submission 89894) | Active sludge microbial communities of municipal wastewater-treating anaerobic digesters from Hong Kong - AD_UKC119_MetaG | ecosystem: Engineered > Bioreactor > Anaerobic > Digestate...
CAATCTGATAATTCTATTGATGAGAAACTTGGTAAGGGTAGATATTATAGATAAAAGTCCGTTGCGTAGCAATGGCAGGGCTATTTTTTACGTACACGAGGGTCGTTAACGGCAATATATTATGGACAAACTAAGAAAATTCATGAAAGAAGGTTGGAACAGAAGTAAGGCAAAGTACAGGCTTATGCCCTGCCATACATGTGAAGACCCTTTCAACACCGTAAGTAATGCAAGGAAACCAAACAATAGAAGAACTTAGGTTCAACGATAGGTTCTTGGACGATGGTTACAAGAACAGCAATTATTACAGGGAATACCTAAGGAAGGTGTTCGAAGAACTGGAAGAACAAACATTAAAACAATAGATTTTGAAAAAACTTATTTTTATTGCTCTTGTCCTATCTGGAATGGTAGGAAGGGCACAGATTGAAGATGTAAGGTTTACATCCTTTATATACACCGAACCTCAGCACTATATCCTCTCGGATAACAAAGATGCCCTTATACATGTAAAAAGTGCCGATGGGTTCAACATAGGGGCAGGGTTTGAGTACCAGTCCAATATCGTATATGCCAAGGCCACGACCTATTACTTTCCAGACTTGAAGGGCATTACATATTTCGACCTTGGAGGGGGCTTCGGTTTCAACTACCAAAGCAGGATGAGGTACTGGAGGCTATATACTGGGTTCGTCGCAGGAAGGATTTGGAGAGGTGGAGAAGGGGACTATGCCTATATGGGAGGTGAGGCTGGAATCGATTACTACTTCAACGGTTATATGGGAGGAGGTTTCTTTGTGGGGATTCAGGGAAACATAACAAGCTCTACGGACAGTAAACATTATTCCGACGAAGAAAGCATTACTAGGAAGAACCTTGGGCTTAAGGTAGGATTTACTTTTTAAAACTTATATTATGGAAACAGTGGATTTACAACAGTTAATAATAGCAGATATAGATTGCTACAGGGGTAACACTGAATATGTTACCGTCTATTACAATAATGGAAGCCAAGTAATGGTAAACGAGCCATTCGAGAAAGTCGATGAATATATTGAAAGCAACAAACGATTTGTTTGAACAGTTAAACAAGAATCTCAATGATTGACGAAACAATAACCAGAAGTGATATCAATTCCAATGTATTTGTCTTCTCCACTGATAGGTACGACTACCTTTTCTACGGAGCGGTCTTTCTTGCGAAAAAGGATAGGAAATCGAAGCAGTACTGGTGTACCCTATATGCGGAAAAGAACTATAGGGAACTGGTGGACAGGCATTTCAAAGGTTAAAAAATGTTAAAAATAGAAAATTGTAACAATTAATGACTATATTTGCAAGATGACAAGAGATTTATTCAATTTAGAAGAAAGCAAGATACTGTTCATAGATTCAGAAACGGTACGTGCAAGACAGTTTCTGGACGAGGACAGCCCAGAATGGAAGGATTTCAGATGGAAGATGAGGGACAGGGAGAACGACAAGCTTCCCTATGTAGAAGAAACGAAAGAACTCTACAGGAGGAAGGCTGCCCTGTATCCGACCTATTCCAAGATAGTGGCCATTACCTGTGGGGTAATACACAACGAAAGGATAGTGCTTAAGACATTTCAGGGAGAGGAAGCGGAACTACTTGACAGTTTTGTCAACATGGTAAAGGGAAACGTAGGTTTCACACAGGCCTATTGGAACATGGAGTTTGATGTTCCTATGATAAGGAAGAGGTTCTATATAAACAAATTGAAGGATTTCCTTCCAGACAGTATGGGGAACGATTCCATGAAAAAACCTTGGAACCTTAAAGGACTTGTAGACCTTATGAGCGTGTGGAAAGGAATAGGTTTCTTCAACGATTCCATGTCGGAAGTGGCAGTCGCTATGGGTCTGGAATCCCCTAAGGACGAAATGAACGGTTTTGAGGTAAGTGATAAGTACTATGAAGGTAAGATAGACGAGATAGTGAAGTACAACCAGAAGGATGTGGTGACCCTTATAAACCTCTATAGGATTTTTACAGAAAAGGAACCTATATACGAGGTAGTGGTAAGGGATAACGAGGTGCAGTATAAAAAAGAAGACCTTCCACTGCTCAAACGGATATATGCCGCAAATGAGCTCTCTGACAGTATAAAAGGACAGTTGCAGGAACTTACAAAGAAAAAGAAACCTACCAAGAAGGACAAGGAAAACCTGAAGAGACTGGTACTTGCACACTACCTTACTATAGGTGACAAGGTAGATGTGAAGAAAAGAAAGACAGAGGAAGTAAATGATTTAATAGACACATTGTAAAAATGGACGAACCAAAGTACTACACGGAAAAGCACTACATAGGGGATTTGCTCTTTACCTTCAAAGGAGAGAAGTATCCAAATAATCCAATACTCGATACAAAGGTGTACTTGAACGAACAGCAATTGTGCTGGATAAGTTGGCCGCAAAGGGACGAATTCCTTAAGGAACTAAACGATACAATAGAAAAATTCAGAATCTAAAACAAAAACCAAAGACAAATGAAAAAAACGATTTTAATAGTAACGGTAGCAACACTCCTATTCTCTGTACTTATAGGTCTTGCAATGGGGATATCCTACAACAACCAAGAAGTGGAACTTTCAAAAGCAATAGATGCCAAGCTTGATGACAGGGATGCCAACTTCACGAAAATGTGGGAGGTGATAACGCAGAAAGCAGGTGTTTCTTCAGAGTATGCCCAACAGTTCAAGGAAATTTATCCAGAACTCATAGCTGGCAGGTACAACAACGGCAATGGACAGCTCATGCAGTGGATTGTGGAACATAACCCACAGTTTGATAGCAGTCTCTACAAGGATGTAATGGCATCAATAGAAAGTCAACGGGAGAGTTTCTATGTCAACCAGCAACAGCTTATAGACCTGAAAAGACAACATGATGTACTTCTGAAAAAGATTCCTTCAAAATGGTTTTTGGGAAGTGCAAGTCCAAAAGAGTTCAATATTATAAAGAACAATGAAGCCACTCAGGCAAGAGAGACTGGACTGGAACCGAAAATGGAACTCTATAGATAATGGGAACCGAGTGGTTTGCCCTTATGGTACCTATAATACTGTCCGTAACGGCATTGTTGCTGTTTAGGCACAAATTGGTGTGGTGGGAAGTACTTCTTCCTGTGGTTATATGTATAGGGACAATAGCTGGCATGAAAGCCTTGATGGTAAAGTACCTTACCAATGATACCGAGTACATAAGCGAGTACATAACAGAGACCAGATACTATGAAGATTGGAATGAATATGTGCACAGGACATGTACCAGAACGGTAAGCTGTGGAAAAAACTGCACCAGAACGGTAACATATGATTGTAGTTACGTAAGGTACCACAGTGAATATTGGGAAATACGTACCAACATGGGCAACAAGTACAGAATATCGAAGAAGTATTTCGACTATCTTACAAAACTATTCGGCAACAAAGCTTTTAAAGACCTGTACAGGCACTATTATACCAATGACGGGGATATGTACAAAAGTCTTTGGAACAGGGAGTTCGGTACGTTGAGACCCATGACCTTTGAACATACATACCAGAACAAACCACAGTCGGTCAATTCGGTGTTCAAGTTCAGGGAACTGGACAGTGTACAGAAAAAAGGTCTTTATAGTTATCCAGATGTAGTGGACAGGACACAGAAAGCATGTCTTGGGTGCAACGAAGAAGAGGATTTACTGCTCAGAAGGTACAATTCACTATGGGGCAAACGGTTTCAGGTAAAGGTATATCTTCTAGTATTCGATGGAAAGTCTATTGAGGTGGCCGAAAGGCAGAGGAGCTTTTGGAAAGGAGGCAACAAGAACGAACTTGTGATATGTATGGATAGGGAAGGAAAGTGGGCTAAGAGCTTCAGTTGGTGCGATAATAAGGAAATAGAGGTTCAGGCAAGCCTTCTGCTCATGGATTCCGCAAATGACCTCCCCACAGGTATAATAGCCTTACAGGACAAGATAGAGAAACACTGGAAAAGAAAAGAGTTCAGCGATTTTGACTACATAAAGGTACCGCTTACCAACAACCAGCACATATGGCTATATGTCACGGTAACGTTGTTGAGTATAGGTATGTTGGTATATGGGGTACTTAACGAAATAGAACAGTATTGATTTGAGAACCAAGAAAATCAGAATACCCCTATATAATACAGACCTAGTCATGATATGCACCGACAACATGCAGAAAGTGGCCGAAAAGTACGATACAGGGGATTTGAGCTCTTTTGATGGGGTGGTCTTCCCTTTGAAGCATTCCAATGGAGCTACCAGCATAGTCATAGCTGTAGAGAATGGCGTAAAGGATTCAGTTATAGTGCACGAGATAGTACATGTAAAGAACTGTCTATACTTTCTATGTGGCATGGAACTGGACTGCAAGAACGATGAACCAGAGGCCTATCTCTGTGGATGGCTGGCAGAGAACATATTCAAATTCTTTAAAAACGGATAATATGAAAGCAGGGGTTTTGATAGACAATATCGTTAACAACAAGTCCATTTCGGACAATATGGTATTGATAGGCAACAGCTATTATATAGCAAGGCCTAAGAAAGAAGGGACTAAATGGAAGCTGTTCACTTTCTATAGAAGACTGGGAGCCTGTTGGCGGGTTCTTATGGACAAGGGATTGGTTGTATATTACAAAGAAGACGAATAATGGAAAGAAACACATTAGAAAACAAAGCTAAATTTTTTGCTCAATATTTTGAGCAAAAGGTTTTAGCTAATACACAAGGAACCCATCATCCGATAATAGAACTTACTAAAAGTTGGAATTGGAAACATAGTGATTTTTATTTAGAACTAAAACCACTCTCACAGATAAATGATGAGGATGCTATTGAAGTTGCTAAAATATTTCAATGGAATCATCTACATGACACAAGCAAAATTCATTCGGTTAAGGAAGTCCTTACAACTGTTGCATTTTATAGACAAACAAATATAAACGGTTCAAATTGGTTGGAGGTTTTTGATTACCTGCGTTCCAAAGGCTATGCTCTTTCTTGGAACGGTATAACAGTAGAGGAAATGATTGAATGGAAATGGATTCAGTTAAAGAGTTAGAGATTTTGGATTAAACTTAAAACAGAAAACAATGTTGTATAAAAACAAACTGAATAACAAAGAATTCTACTGCAGACAGTGTAGTACTTTTCTGGATACAAAAGACCTAAAGGAAGGCAATTGCCCAGAATGTGGTTCAATTGAAGATTTATTCTATAATGAAGGGAATGGAATAAACATATATGCTGAACTTATAGAGTATGAAAATAAAATGGAGAAAGAGAAACAGGAAATACTAGACACAGTAAAAAAGAAGTATCGGAGGAACTGTTCAATGATATTGTATCCTACATAGATGAACTCGATAGGACACATACCTACAATATAACGGAAGAAGAACCTGATGGGCGTTATAGGCAAAAAGAGGATTTTGATTATATGGAAGAAGTATGGTGCCACCAATACTGTAATGGAGGTTATGTAGGAGATGATTTCGCTGGACAGATATGGGTAAAAATAAACAAAGAGCAATATCTTACGTTCCATTATAGTTGCTAACAATAGAAAAATACTTTAAATAAAACATTATGAAGATAACAGTAGACGAGAACAGGAACATGGAACTAAGGGAGGTATTCCTTCCATTGGTGCTGGTAACGGCAGATGGAGAAAGATTTTCCATATACATGCGTGATAGTGGTTTTGAATTCAAGTATCAGGATGAGTGGTACTTTGCCAAGGAAGGCCAACTGGAACCGTTCAAGAAATCGGTAAGGGGTAATTACCTTATCGAGCAGAAACATCTGGAAGACTACGAAGTTACCGACATGGAAAGTGTAATGAAATATCCTGTTTCTCCTGAGGAATGTTTTCCTATTGAAGATAAGAATGTTCTGAAAAACAGTAAAGAATGGAGAAAGGAGTTTAAAGAGCTTACAATATTAGACCCAGACGGTTGGGACAGGAAAAATTTTGAAGAAAGCTGGAACGAACCTATAACCCTTGAAGAGTTCAAAAGAAGGGTAATGTTATCAACCTGTTCTTGGAATGATTTTAAGAGAAAACAATAAACAATATGTGGAAAGCACTTATAAAACTGGTAGAGAAATGGGCTTACAGATGTGAGCACGATTGGTCAAAAGAGGAAGAGGTAAAAATCTATTCTACAGAAGACAGTAAAATGCCACATAGTTCTAAGCATCTTTTTGTATGCAAGAAATGTATGGAAACAAAAATAATAACATTATAGAAATGGCAACAGTAAAGATAACGCTTCCCAGTACCTATACACAGGAAATCTGGGAAAGATGTAAGGTCGAAGAGCACAAAAAGTTCATAGGGAAGCAGTACGTAAGTTGGTCTCAGGTGGAGAGCTACAACGACGACAAAGGGTTCAATACGGGATTCGAAGGTGATTTGGAATATATCCTGAAGTATTTCTCTCGCATTGAGTTTCCAGATGTCGGATGGGGGGATTTTGGGGACGATGTGGAAGCATATGTGACGGAGAAGAAATCGGCAGAGAATTTCTCGGTAGAGGAAAAGAAGACGCTTGACAGGATAAAACCACTTGGAGTGTTCCAGAAGGAAATATGCCTCTACATAGAGGAACTGGACGTGGTGATACTCGGTTACATAGATGATATGACACCGCCATCGGAAGAGAAACTGGTAAAACTGGTACGTGATTACAAGACCAAATCCAAATCCTCCAAGAAAGACCTACATCTGGACAAGAAGCACCAGCTTGAGATATATACCATGTACCTTTTGCAACAGGGATACAATGTGGAACAGGCAGAGTACTGTATCATAGAAAGGCTTGGAGGTGCCGAATGCATGAGAGGTGGTGGAAGGCAGTCCCTTAAGGTTGGCAAGGAGATTTGGTACGAGACCTATGAGAGGGCTACAGACCCAAAGAGGTTGGTGCAGACCAAGAAACTTCTAATCTCCACTGTAAAGAGTATATCGGAACTGTACAAGACCTACAATAAATATTTCGCAGCATGACAAACGAAGAACTTAAAATAAAATACCCTCTTCAGGACGATATATGGCCTAGTAGAAGATGGAACAAGGAGATGACAGATTATGTAGATTTATCTGGTCATGAATCTACCCTTTTAGAAGATATAAAACAGTTAACAGAATCAGAGAAAGAGTTACTTATATACTATTTTATCAAAGGTTACTCAAAAAACACAAGAAAAAACTATAGTATAGACTCCAGTAAATCTCTTCCTTCTGTAAACCAACTGACATATAGATTAAAAGTAAAAGGATTTCTCAAACAATAATGGATAGATTAGTACAACTTGATACGGCAAAACTGGCTCATGAAAAAGGGTTTGACAAGCCTTCTTGGGACTTTATAACTAGACAGGATGAAGAAGAATCAGTATTATCGTTTATAGGGGATACATTTGAGGATAAACTAGAGCTTGCCAAGAAATATCTATTTTGTTATATCCCGACACAATCATCCCTACGGAATTGGTTGTGGGACGTACATAAGATTTGGGTAGAGATTACGTTATGGGGTGATGGAATAGGATTTTCCTGCATGGTGAAAAAACAAGGCAAGGAAGAAGGAGAAAACTGTCCAGTGGTCAGAATGGTTGAAGGTGTTGATATACACTCTACGGATAATCCTTACACTATTATTGAAAAGGGATTGCAAAAAGCACTTAATTCTATTCCGTAAAGGACAGCCTCCAAATCCATAGAAACAAAAATCCAACAGTGAAAACAGCTTCAATGTTTTTGGATTTTAAAAAGCCCTTTTGTACATTTGCAATTCAACACTGAAAACATCTCCCGAGGAGATTGGATATAGGTCAGCCGTAAAATAAATGGGACTGTATATCCGACAACATATGAAGCACCTTTGAAAACAACGGAGGTGCTTTTTTCATCTAAAATAGTTAAATACCATAAATGAGCAAAGGAAAAGAATTTATTTCAAATTTAAAATTGTACACAGATTACCTTAAGTGGGACGAAGAAAAACAAAGTTATGAAACTTGGGAGGAAGCTGTAGATTCCGTACTGGATACCCATAGAATGAAATATGGGGATAGAATAAACCACTTACTCGAAGAAGTAAGACCTTTTTATATAAACAAAGAGATATTGGCCTCCCAAAGAAACTTGCAGTTCAGAGGGGACAGGATATTGAAGGCCAATGCCAAACTGTATAACTGCTGTGTAGCTTATGCCTATTCTCCAGATGTTTTCAATAAAGGATTCTACGTACTGTTGGCAGGGACTGGTCTTGGGGTATCCTTAAAGAACAAGTTTGTTTCCCAGTTGCCGAATTTGAGGAAAAGGGACAAAGGGGTAAAGATGTACTCTATACCCGATAGTATAGAAGGATGGGCTGAAGCATCCAAAGTGATGATAAGTTCATACTGTACCCATCCTTCTCTATATGAAAAATTTTTAGGCTACAAGATAAAATTTGATTACAGTCAGATAAGACCTAAAGGGGCTTACATAACAGGAGGGTTCAAGGCACCAGGCCACCAAGGATTGAAACAGTCATTGGAAAGAATAGAAGAACTTCTAGATAACTACCTTGAGACCAGTGAAGAAAAACCTTTCAAATCCATATTGGTATACGATATATTCATGCACCTATCGGATGCAGTCCTTTCTGGAGGTGTCCGTAGAAGTGCGATGAACATAATAATGGATGAGGATGATGAAGAGCTTATAAACGCCAAGACGGGTAATTGGAGGCAGACCCATCCTTGGAGGGCTAGGAGCAACAACTCTGTAGGTCTTATAAAAAATTCCTTTTCAAAGGAAACTTTTAAAAGACTGGTGGAACTGAATGAGGGAGATAATGATTTAGGGTTTGTGTTCATGAACCATGAGGATGATATGTTCAACCCATGCTTCGAGATACAGTTCAATTTTTATGAACAGATTAAGAACAGATTGGAAGCCGTGTTCCAGTTCTGTAACCTAACGGAACAGAATGCATCTGCATCCAAAAACAGTTCGAACGAAAATTTCAGTGAAGAAAAATTCTATAAACTGTGCAGAATTTCATCGATACTAGGGACTTTACAGGCAGGGTATACCGATTTCCCTTATCTAGGTAAGCAGACAGAGGAAATAGTAGCTGGGGAAGCCTTGCTTGGAGTGTCCATAACGGGATGGATGACAAGACCAGAACTCTTCAATGAGGATATACTGAAAAAAGGGGCAGAGATAGTACTTCAGACCAATGAAGAAGTGGCTAGAATAATAGGTATAAATGTTTCGGCCAGAACGACCACTGTAAAGCCATCAGGCAATGCCTCCGTAATATTAAAAACCGCTTCTGGTATACATCCAGAACATTCCAAAAGGTACTTTAGGATAATGCAACTGAACAAGGAATCCGAGACGGCCAAATGGCTTGAAGAGAACAAACCTGAAATGTTGGAAGATTCTGTATGGTCTAGTACGGGTACCGATTATGTAGTATACTCTCCATGCGAGAACATAGAAGGAACTATATACAAAGAAAACATGCAAGGGATAAAGCATCTGGAGCTTATAAAATTGGTTCAGGATTCTTGGATTAAATATGGCAAAAGGGAAGAAAGCTGTTATAGAAGTACTACCACTCACAATGTAAGCAATACCGTTATCATAGACAATAAAGAGGAGATAGTAGACTATATCTATGAAAATCAGGAAAGCTTTGCAGCAGTTTCTTTTATTTCCATGTTCGGGGACAAGGATTATAACCAAGCTCCTTTTACCTCTGTACTCAATACAGATGAGATTATAGAAAAGTACGGGGACGGGTCTATGTTCGTATCTGGTATAATAGTGGATGGACTGCACTACTTTGATGGTAATCTTTGGGAAGCAACGGAACATATATTGAATCAGGACAAAAAACTTGAAGGGACAAGAGCCCAGATTTTATTGAAAAAGGACTGGATTAGAAGGGTCAAGAAATTTGCTGCGAACTATTTCAAGAAAGATTTAGTAAAAACCGTTTACTGTATAAAGGATGTACATCTGTGGCATAAATGGAACAATATAAACAGGGGATTCAAATTGGTAGACTTTACGGAGATACTTACAAAACCTGAATATATAGAAGCAGACAAGTTAGGAGCAGTAGCATGCAGTGGAGGGGCTTGTGAAATAACGTTCTAATTATTAATTTTGTGTTAAATTTTACCTCCAAGAAGAAATTTTTGGAGGTTTTTCTTTTTTAATAGGTTTTATTTTATTAATTTTGCCAAAAACAAATATTATGATAACAACTGAAATACCAGTAGAGGAACTGGAACTTCTTCAACAGAAGGCTGATAAGCTCGATAGGATAGAGGCCATAGTGGCCAGTGCCTATGAATTCGATGAGAAAGGAAACTTAGTGGACAACGGACAGGATTTGTGCACGATAGGTGAGAAGGTATGTCTGTTCCTTGGATGGCTTTAAAAACAACAAAATGAAAAAAGAAACAAAATCTTGGCTTAGGCAGTACATACCACAGCTTCTGTTGGTGTTTGCCGTTATAACATTGGTAAACTACCTTTCCTTTAGCAGTGTGAACCGTACCTTGGATATTTCTTCTTGGAACGGTGTTTCTCTCTGGGTATTCTGGGTCGTTACTGGGTGGGTTGCACTGATGTCACCACTTATTACAAGTAGTACAAGGTTGGTAATCAATAATTATAAAGAAAATGAATAAATCAATGTTTTATATTATGTCTAATAAAACCTTTAGAAAGGTATTATTAGTGTTGGATATAGTCCTTTGGACATCACTGATATTTTTTGGATACAAATACTTTACAGGATGTTGAAAAAATTAGTGGACAAGAAAATAAAGTCTTTTAAAAAAGCCTTTCCTGATTATAAGGTTTCGGCAAAGACGGGTTCTTTATACAGCAAGTTAGGAGTTAAGGAAAGCACCAAAGAGGTACTGACGACAGGTGCAAGCATAACCAAGAATACCTTAGACAGACTAGGAGAAATTAAAAGATTTAAAACACACAGGGCGGATATTATTTTTCTTATATCTCCAAAGGGTAAACTTATGTATAGTACTGGAGGTAATTATCAACTTGTAACATTAAAAACTTTGTACAATATACCGTCTGATTATAGAGATAGGATATTAGATACATTTTTTATAGGTAAGAAATATGAATGGATAAAAGGATATGACAACATATGGAGATATCGTTTCTTCCAATCATTTGGTTCGTTAAAAGAGGCCAAGATATTCTTAGGGTACGAGTTTTTGAGTAATAATGACTTTTACAGTATGTTCTCAGAAGAGTGGAGAAAACATAACTTTGATGCTATAATATTGGCAAAAGATAAAACAAAAGCTTTTAAACTTCTTAGAAATCCCGAAAGAAAAACTTTAGAGTTATTAGATGACTATATTTCTTTATGTTACACTAACAATATAGAACCTATAATAACGGCAGGAAAGAACTCTTTGGAAGAGGAGCACGATAGGTTGGTATGGGAAATATCTAAAAAAGAAGCTGAGAACTATTCCAAAGAGCAAAGATATTTTGCAGAAGGTACGGATTTACTTACAAGCATTTGGAGAGAAAGAGGGCTCAATTTCAGAAGGATAAATACTCCTTTTGAGATGTATCTTCAAGGAAGCAAACAAAGACACTGTTTAGGTACCAATTATTATAGTACTTTAAATAGTTATAGTTTTTATACTTTTACTTATGAAGAAGATGAATACGACTTACAGTTACATAAAAATGGAAAAATAGGACAATTTTATGGATTTAGAAATAAAGGTGTTCCTAGAGAACTAAGAACCAAAGTTATATATGATATAGCAGAAAATGTATTCAGACATAATATAATAGACATGAAGCCTAATTTAAAAAACTACCCAAAGAAAGAAGGCTCTAACAATGATTTCTTTTTTTAAAATTATTTGATATGTACAAAACGGTATCACATATGGCATGGAAGGATATCTTCGAACATGTGAGCGAGGATGCAAAAGAACATCTTCCATTGGAAAGCGTGTTCTCCAAGGAATCCAGATTGCTCAACAGGAAACTTGGGGTCAGTAAGATGAATTATTTTAAGAACAAATGATATGGAACCACAAATTTTAGTAAACAGGATAATAACCCCCGACGGAACTGAACTTATTTCTAGGCACAGGCACGATTACGTTACTTACACAGATAAAAACGGACAGCACTAC
>Ga0116152_10003680_pt1 | contig 12241 bp, 13 predicted proteins | sample AD_UKC119_MetaG_FD_89894 | JGI IMG/M metagenome (GOLD analysis project Ga0116152, IMG submission 89894) | Active sludge microbial communities of municipal wastewater-treating anaerobic digesters from Hong Kong - AD_UKC119_MetaG | ecosystem: Engineered > Bioreactor > Anaerobic > Digestate...
ATCTCGGTGTCGTATTGCGCGGAAAGCAGATCCGGATTTTTTGCCAGCGCAGTCTCTGCCCAGACTTCAAGGCTGGATGGCTCCGGATTGTTCAGCGGAATCTCCCGTTTGAGCACCGCCAGCGTGTCGACATACTCGCCAGTGATCTGCACCAGGGCCTCGATTGCATTGTCGAGCAGGTTCTCTGCGGCGAGTTCATCGGCACGCGCCTGGTCGAATCGGGCCTGCGCCTCGTGCACGCCGGTAATCGCGATCAGTCCGACCTCGAAGCGCTGCTTCGCCTGATCCAGCTGGCGCGCGATGGCCTTCTTTTCCGACACCGAAAACTCCAGGTTGTCCTGTGCCCCGAGCACGGTGAAATAGGCGGTGGCGACGCGAATGATCAGGTCCTGTTCAGCCGCGCTGAGGTTTAGATCTGCCTGCGCGACCTGATCCTTGGCCTGATCGAGGCGGATCAACCGGTCGCGTCGATAGAGTGGCTGGAGAAGCTGAAGCGCCGCCGCCTGGCTGCCGAAGTCATTGTTTCCAAGAGGGCCCTTGAAATCCTGGTTCGTCTGATTCGCTTCACCAGAGATCGAGAGATTTGGCAACAACAGCGAGCGCGCAATCGGCTGCTGTTCCAGCGTCGCATCGCGCGTCGCCTGTGCGGCCGCGAGATTCGGGTCATTCTGGACTGCCAATTGGTAAACAGACGCCAGGTCGCCGGCATTCACGGCGTTGGCGGCCAGGCCGACGGCAATCGCCAATGCGATTCGTTTCATGTTGATGTTGTCCTATCTGTCCCAAATATTGGAAATGTAACACAATCTGCCGGTCGCCAGACATCAGTCGCGGGATGCAGACTGCGCACTCTGCGGCATCGGCGGAACCAGCAACTGTGGATCTATATAGCGGTCGCGCAGATTCATTCTCCAGTCCAGATGCGCGCCCGTGACTCGACCGGTGGCCCCGACTTCGGCAATCAGGTCACCCTTCTCCACCCGGTCGCCGGTCTGCACGTGCAGTTTGGCCAGATGCAGGAAGCTGGAACTGAGATGGTGTCCATGGTCGATGATCAGTGTGCCGCCGGAAAAGAACATGTCGGGATCGGCAAGCGTGACCAGCCCTGCCGCCGGCGCGCGCACCGGCGTGCCGACCGGGGCGGCCACATCAACCCCAAAGTGCGGCCGCCGCGGTTCGCCGTTGAGGATCCTTTGACTGCCGTACACGCCGCTGATCGGGCCGGTCACCGGCCAATCGAAGCCTGGCAGAAAATCCTGCCTGTCGTCGTCACGAGCCCGCGCTTTCTTCACTGCCGCCGTGTCCCGGCGAATGCGTGCCAGGTCCTCGGCGCTGCGTGGTGTGACCTTGCCCGGAGGCAGACCATCGATGCGCTGTATCCGGTACTCGCGGGTCGCCACCTGCAGCGTCTGTTCGATGAGCTCACCACCCGGCAGCTGAAGTTTCAGTTGCGATGTCGCAGGCGCATCGCGGGTGAAGCCAAGCAGGAATTCGCCATTGCCGCTGACACGCAGCGCCTGGCCATCTTGAAACACCTGCGTACCCGGCACGGTCCGTCCCACCACCAGGCCGCCCTGGACGAAATTGCCTGAAAGCGTGAAAGGACGAGTCGAAGACTCGCGTTCAATGGCCGCGGCGTTGCAGGCCAGGAAAAAAAACATGATCCACCAGCGGTACAACTGACACCTCGATCAACAAGCGGTCCAAGTAGAGGACGGGCAACACCGGGAGCTTTGGTAAACTCACCGGATGTCCGCAAAAAGCAAGCAAACGTCCACCCTGCGTTCTGAAGTCTACACGTGGCCGGAAGTAATCCAAATGATTGCGCGGCATCGGCGGGAGCTGGTCGCTGCAAACCTGATCGCGGTCCTCGGTGCACTGGCATCCGTACCCGTGCCGCTGTTGATACCGCTGCTGGTTGACGAGGTCCTTCTGGACCAACCGGCGACCGCCGTCGCCTGGATGAACGCCGCCTTTCCCACCTCCTGGCACGGCCCGATCCTCTATATCTCGGCAGTCCTGGTGCTGACACTGGTGCTGCGGATACTCACGCTGGTGTTCAACGTGTGGCAGACGCGCGAATTCACCATCATCGCCAAGGACGTGATCTACAGCATCCGCCGCACCCTGCTGCAACGTCTCGAGCGCTTCTCGATGGCGGAGTACGAAACCCTCGGCAGCAGTACCGTGGCCTCGCATCTGGTGACCGATCTGGATGCTATCGACCAGTTCGTCAGCCAGACCACGAGCAAGTTCATCGTCGCCGTGCTCAGTGTCGTCGGCACCGCAATCGTGTTGTTGTGGATGCACTGGCAACTGGCGCTCTTCATCCTGCTACTCAATCCGGTGGTGATCTACCTGACCACGATTTTCGGTCGCCGGGTCAAGCGTCTGAAAGCGCACGAGAACAGCGCATACCAGGCGTTTCAGGAGTCACTGGCCGAGACGCTGGATGCGATTCAGCAGATCCGTGCCAGCAACCGCGAGCGGCACTATGTACAGCGCGTGATCGATGCGGCAGGCAAGATCCGCGATCATTCGGCCACGTTCACCTGGAAGAGCGACGCGGCCAACCGGCTGTCTTTCATGGTGTTCCTGTTCGGCTTTGATATCTTTCGTGCGCTGTCGATGCTGATGGTCCTCTACTCCGATCTGAGCATCGGGGAGATGCTCGCAGTCTATGCCTACCTGTGGTTCATGATGACCCCGGTACAGGAAATCCTGAATATCCAATACGCCTATCTGGCCGCGCGCGCCGCGCTCGCACGCATCAACCGCTTGATGGACGTCGGCCTCGAACCGCGATACCCGAATGACAGGAACCCGTTCGAAGGGAAGCTCACCACCAGCATCCGGGTCGAAGATGTCAGTTTCCGCTACGGCAATGGCCCTCTGGTGCTGGATCACGTCAACATGCAGATCGCCGCTGGTGAGAAGGTCGCCCTGGTCGGTGCCAGTGGCGGCGGTAAGACCACGCTGGTGCAGATACTGCTGGGCCTCTATCTGCCAGAGCGGGGCCAAGTCTGTTTCGATGATGTCCCTGTGAGCCAGATCGGCCTGGACGTGGTGCGCGATCATGTCGCCACGGTGCTGCAACACCCGGCCCTGTTCAACGACACCGTACGCAGCAATCTGACACTGGGCCGTCCAATGCCGGACGAGCAGTTGTGGCATGCCCTCGACATCGCCCAGTTGTCGGCTGTGGTTCACGACCTGCCGGCAGGCCTGGACACCCTGATCGGACGCAACGGCGTGCGCCTGTCGGGAGGCCAGAGGCAGCGTCTCGCCGTCGCCCGCATGGTGTTGACTGACCCGAAGGTGGTGATCCTCGACGAGGCAACGTCTGCGCTGGACACCACCACAGAGAAAAATCTGCATCAGGCGCTGCAGACGTTCCTGCATGGACGCACCACGCTGATCGTCGCGCACCGACTGAGTGCGGTTCGCCAGGCCGACCGCGCGCTGGTGTTCGAGAGTGGTCGCATCGTCGAGGACGGCAGTCACGACGACCTGATGCGCAACAGCGGTCTGTACGCCAGCCTTTACCGCCACGCCGAAACCCACTGATGCCGCTGATAAACAGCGCCTTTCGGCCGGCATGGTGGCTGCGCGGTGATCATGTCCAGACGCTGTGGCCCGCATTCTTCAGGCGCCGCAGGCCGCTCGATATCATCTGGGAGCGCGTCGAACTCGACGATGGCGATTTTCTCGACCTGGCATGGAGCGGCCCGGCGGACGGCCCGATCGTGCTGTTCCTGCACGGACTCCAGGGCAGCATCGAGTCACATTACGCAACCGGCATCATGCACCGACTCAATGCCGCCGGCTTTCGCGTGTGCCTGATGCACTTTCGCGGCTGCGGGCGCGAGCCGAACCGCCTGCCCATCAGTTATCACAGCGGCAAGACGGACGACCCACAGGCAATACTGCTGCATATCCAGCAGACACAGGGCCGTGCGCCCTACGGCGCCGTTGGCGTATCGCTGGGCGGCAATGTACTGCTCAAATGGCTTGGCGAGCAGGGCGATCAATCGCCGTTGCGCCGGGCGATGGCGATCTCGGTACCGTTCCGCCTGGAGGACTGCGCGCAGCGCCTGGAGCATGGCCTGTCGCGGGTCTATCAGCATCACCTGGTGCGCAGCCTGCAGGTCAGCTATCGGCGTAAGTTTGCCCGCATCGCATCACCTCTCGATATCGATGTCGGGCGGCTCGACACCTTTCGCCTGTTCGATGACCAGGTCACTGCAGCCCTGCACGGTTTCGATGGCGTCGACGACTATTACACGCGCAGCAGCTGCCGGCCCTTCATCCCGGCGATCAGGGTGCCGACGCTGATCCTGCACGCAAGGCACGATCCGTTCATGTATCCGGACACGACACCACAGGCTGATGAGCTGCCGGCAAATGTGTGGCTGGAAATACCGGAGCATGGCGGCCATGTCGGGTTCATTGCCGGCAGGATCCCGGGATGGGCCGACTACTATGCCGAGCGGCGTGTCGGCGAATGGATGCTGGGGTAACGTGTCATTCTACTTTGTATCCAGGTGCGCGCGGAGCGGTCCGTCGGAGGCCGGCCTCTTGCCGATCGGGGTTTTCTCTTAACCAGCCGAACAATTATCCCCCCCCGCCGTGCGCCCGAGGCATGGGCGTTCCGAAGGAGGTGAAGGCTACAAAGTCAGTGACTCGAGGAAACAGTTTCACCTGAAAACAGGAACGGCGACACCTTGCTTGGTGAGCATCTGCGCAATCACGTCAACGGAAAAGGTGTGTCCTGCTCCAGACCGAGCAGTTGGGAACCCATCTGCAGCGCCTGGTCGGTGAACTCGCCGAGTCGCGCCCAACGGGCGTCGATGTCCATGACCTCGTCCATGGCGCTATTGATGACCCGCAGCGCATGGCTGCCCTTCTCACGCTCACCGGGTGGCAGTCGTTGTGACACCACGAACAGCTGCGGCTGCGCGTCGCCGTCCCTGATGAATGCGGCCACATACTGGTAGTCACGTGTATCCCCGCTCTCGACCTCACCCAGCACGGTAACCGTGAAATCACCATACTTGTAGCGACGCTGCGGGATTGCGGTACGGATTTTCGGAAAACTGCTCATCGATTTCTCGCCGGGCGCAGGATCACCTTTCGATCGAGTCCTTCTCGTTGAAACGGGTGCTGCCGATGCGAAGCACCAGCACCGCAAGGGCCAGGATCAGGATCGCACCGGTAAGAGTCAGCATATGGATGTCGGACATGCTCTTGATATCGATCGCCAGCACGCGGGTCAGCGCCGTGACGGCAATGTAAAGGAGATATCTGACCGGCAGGTGCTTGGTCTGGAAATAGATACCGACCATCGCGCCGAGCTCGAGGTAGATGAAAAGCAGTAGGACGTCTTTGATCTTCGGTCCGCCGTGCGCAATGATCTCGAACACCTCCACCCAGGAAGCCCACAGGATCGCGGCGCCGATTACGAACAGTCCGAACAGATGGAACAGCTCGAACATCTTGTTGCCGATTTCGGTTAACTTAGCGCCGACGACAGGCTCCGACATGACAAATGACCAGGGTGATTGGATGTGGCCGTAAGACTAACCAAGCCGACGCTTCTGCGCAAAGTCATGTCAACCCTGAACGCCACCCTGCTCTCACTGGCCGCCGGCGCCGCCCCCCTGGACGACAACAGCCTGCGGACCTGCGTGGCCGCCGCCCATGACGCGGCTGCGGTCACGGCTTGCGAACTGAAGGCACAGGCCGCACTCAGGACCCGCATCGCGCAATCTTCGGCCGCCATACTCAACCGTCTGGATGCGCGGCAACGCGTGATCTTCGAGCGCAATGCCACTGCATGGGAGGCCTACCTGGACAGCGAGACCGCACTGCTCGACCTGACGCTGGCGAAGCGTCGCGACGGCCTCGGCCCATCATTGCGGCCCGGTGCGATCACTCAGCTCTACGAGGCACGCGACCGGCAACTGCTCGAGCACCTGCACAACCTGTCGTTTTCGGGCGACCCCGGCGCCAGCCAGACCCGCTGACCGGACATCCCCCGGACGATTCGCGGTTGAACGGTCTCGGCGACAGCGGCCGGCTGGGTTAACATCCCGCAGGAAACACCACGCAGGCGAACACCGCGATGTCCTATTTCGTCTACTACGTCACCCAGCACACCGACAGCAACCGCAAATCGCTGGAGTACGTCGATACCTTCGACAACTTCAAGGCCGCACGCAAACTGGCGCGCGACAGACGCGCGGCACTGAAGGCCGAAGGCGACGCACGCGACTGCCGAATCATCTTTGCCAAGAACCAGATTGAAGCGGAAAAGCTGTTGAGCGCGCCGCGCGACGAGCGCGTGGTCGGCGAAGACTGACCCGGCTACCTGAATTCAGTCCACCACAGACGCAGGCGCAGACCGAGCTCCGTCGAGTAGCCCGTGCCTGCGTGCCGGATGCGTCCGGCGGTATCGATCACGAAGGTCGACGGGACACCGCTCACCCCCCAGGCCCTCGCAATCGTGCCGTCCTCGTCCATCAGTACGGGCATCTTTAATCCGTGTTCGGCAAGGTAGTCGGCGAGTTCGCCTGAGTCCCCGGAGGTGGTTGCGACCGTAATGACCGGCCGGTCGGCGGCGATGCTCGCGATGCTGTCCTGTTCCAGGCGGCAGATCGGACACCAGGTCGCCCAGAAATGCACCAGAAAAGGCCCCCGGGCGGGATCGAGCTGGAACGGCGCACCGTCCACCAGGTGACCAACCAGCGGCGGTGCAGCGCCGGCGACCAGGTCGCGCGACTGCCACCACTGGATGGCGGCAAACACGACCAGGAAGAAGGCGATGTCTCGGGTCCAGCGCAGCCATCGTGGACGCGCGGGCCTTGCCTTTTCAGGGGCGCGCAGAGGTGCCTTATCGGTCATTGGGGTGAAGTCATTGGTGGTGGGTGCCATCAGCGTCAAGTCGGCCGGCTGGTGGCACCACGACAAGGGTCAGCGCAGTGCCAACTGGTCTCCGCCGATCATGGCGTTGTAGAAACCGATCACCTTGCGCACGTAGTTCTGGGTTTCGTCGTACGGCGGAATCTGGTTGCCGTAACGGATCACCGCGTTCTCACCGGCGTTGTAGGCCGCGAGCGCGAGTTGCAGGTCATTGTCGAACATCTCCAGCAGGTCCCGCAGATAGGTGGACCCACCGCGAAGGTTCTCTGCGGGATCATGGCGATCACCGACGCCATAGCGCTCGGCGGTCGCCGGCATCAACTGCATCAGTCCGACTGCGCCTTTGGGCGACACCGCATCGCTGCGATAGGCCGACTCGGCGCGCACCACCGCATGGATCAGCGCCGGGCGCAGACTGCTTGCATCGGCGGCACGTTCGATCAACGGGGCCAGCCGGTCGCGCCGCCGCTGCAGCTCGGCGAGCGTGGCCGCCGAATCACTACCACTGCGGCCGGTCGAGATCCCGTAGCGTTTGATCAGCTTCATACCGGCCGTCGGCTTGTCGGTCAGCAGGATGTGGCCACGCGCATCGCGGTACTGGTACACATCAGCCGTCGCCGCGGGGGGCAGAACCGCCCCGCATGCCAGCCCAGCCAACAATGTCTTGATCACGAATCGCATTCTTTACTCCTGCAGCGAAGTGTAGCATCGGGCCTGCGGGCCAAGACAGCCGGGGCGCCGGACTGCGACCCGTCTAACGCTTAGCGGCGAACCGGAGTCAGGACTTTAGGCACCGTGTTCCGTCGGGCCGCTGCGCTGCCATACCAGGGTGCGGTTGTTGACCGGCATCTCGATGTCCTCGGTCAGTGCCAGACCGGCGTTCGCGGCGAGGCCCGTCAGCCAGCCGAGGTCCCGAATCCCCATCGCAGGGTCACGCTGCTTCAGCCAGGCATCGAAGCGTGCGTTACTCTCGGAGGTATAAGCGCCATCGTAGTTGAATGGCCCGTACAGCAGGAACAGGCCACCGGGCCTCAACACCCTGCCGACTCCGCGAAACATTGCCTCGACGGCCGCGGTCGACATGATGTGTGCGGTATTGGCGCTGAACACGGCATCGAATCGCGATGCCGGCCAGTCATCCGTCAGCACGTCGAGGTCGACCGGTGGCTCGACATTCGGCAGCGCCGCCTCTGCGAGCCAGGCCATGATGCCGGGATGATTTTCCGCCCGGTCACTGGTCTGCCACACCAGGTGCGGAAGATCCGCCGCAAAATAGACCGCATGCTGGCCGGTCCCGCTGCCGATCTCCAGCAGGTGCCTGCAATCGCAGAGGCGCGGCTGCAGCACCGCAAAAATCGGTACGCGGTTCTCGACACAGGATTCGGCAAACGGCCTGTCAGGCACCGCAGCACTTCTTGAATTTCTTGCCGCTTCCGCAGGGGCAAGGGTCATTGCGCCCGACCTTCGGAGCCTCGTGGCGCTTTGTCTCCGGCTTGGGCAGCTCACCATCGACGTAGTACCAGCGTCCGTCCAGGCTCTGAAACCGACTGCGCTCATGGTGCCGCTGGACCCTGCCCTGGTCCTTGAAATCGGCGATGAATTCGACCCAGCCCTCGGCGTCGCCGGGCCGCCCTGCCTCGGTCGACACGATCTGAAGGCCCAGCCACTCGGCCCCCTCGGACCAGCGCCTGGTGGCATCACGATCCCAGTCGGCCCGGTGTTCCGGGTGCAGGGTCTCTCCCAGGTAATCTATCGCGTGTTCGACATAGGCACTGTAGCGTGACCGCATCAGGGCCTCTGCAGAAGGGGCGGCCGCCTCACCTTCGACGTAGGGGGCACAGCAGCTGCTGTAGGGTTGGCCGGAGCCACAATGACAAAGTTGCATGGGTTGAACATCCGTCGGGAACTTCCGGCCGGATTCTAACGCGTTCAGCGCACCGCCGCCCACGACGTGCGGACACACGCCGAGACGACGGGCCGGGGTTTCAGATCACCCAGACCAGGGTCATCGCGACCGCCACAATCGCGGCTGCCTCGAAGACCAGCGTGGCGAATGACACCCGATGCGGAGGAGACTGCAATTCGCTTTTCGCCGTCTGATACAACATGGTGGTTACTTCCCGGTAAACTGCTCTACACTGTGTATACAGTTTATATACAGCCACAGCGAAAAAGTCCAATGGCGAAAGAAAAAATCATCAACTTCCGGATTGATGCTCAGCTGAAAAAGGACGCGAAGAAGCTTGCGGAAGCGGATGGACGCAGCCTGTCCAACTGGATCACCCTGCTGATAGAGCGGGAACTTAAGAGGGCCCGAAAAAAGACCTGAACCAGGCAGCGTCCGCCGGTTCGCCGTGCGACAACCATGGATTCATAACCCGAGTTCTTCCCAGCGCCTGGTGAGGCGCTTGACCGAGACAGGCAGCGCTGTCCTGATTTCCTGCGCGAACAGCGACACCCTCAGTTCCTCGATAAGCCAGCGGATCTCCTCCAGGCGGGGATCGAAGCGGCCCTGCGCCAACGCCTGGCGGTCGCGCTCCAGCCAGAGGCGCTGGATCTCTTCCATCTCCTGCATCCGCTGTTGATCGCGCGGCGCCGCGGTCGACAGCTTTTCCAGGCGCAACGCCATTGCCTTGAGGTAGCGTGGCAGCTGTGCCAGCCGATCTGGATCGGTCTGCTGCAGGAACCCGCGATAGACCATCCGGTCGAGCTGGCCCTGCATGTCGGACACCGAGTCCTGCCAGTTGGGCTGCCGCATGGCTGCGAGCGCCGACCGGACCTGGTGGGCCGCGGCAAGGATCCCGCCGACCAGTGTGGCAATCGACAGCAGCGCCGGGCCAAGACGCGGCCGCTCCTGTTCGCGGCAACGCTCGAATGCGGCCTGATCGCGGATCGCCCAGGGGTCTTCGAGAAACGCCCGGTCGACTGCGAGGGCCAGCAGTTCGTCCAGCAGATCCGGCGCACCTGTTGCTCCTTCGGCTGTGATGTCCGCCACCTTGGCGTAATGCAGCCGCATCTGCTGAAGGCCAGGAATGTTCTTGCGCAGATTCCGCACCGTCCTGGCCTCGCGCAGCAACAGCAGTCGGCGAAGCCCCGCGCGATGTGCACGTTGCGCCGCCTGCAGACTGTCGAGCACACGCAGCTGCACATGGTCTCCACTGTCGACCAGTGCGGGGAAGCCCTTGACGCGCATCTTTCCCGCGCGCTGCGTGACCTCGACGGGCAAGGTCCCACAGGTCCAATCGACGAGCCTGTCGTCTTGTTCCACACCCCCGATCACCCGCTCCGCCGGCAGCGCCCTCGCCCTGCCGGAAAACTCCTTCTGCAGCATCGCAAGGTCGCGTGACACCGCCAGCTCGGACCGACCCTCCTCGTCGACCAGACGTAAGCGCAACCGGAGATAGTCGGGCAACTGCTCGGGATGCCAGGCATCTTCGGGGATATGGATACCGGCCAGCTGCTTGAGCGTCGCCCCCAACACCTGCACCAGCGGCGCGTCGGACAGCGGCATCGCCTCCAGGCAGCGATCGGCATAGTCGGGCACCGGCACAAGCTGGCGGCGCAGCACCTTCGGCAGGCTTTTGAGCAGCAACGTCACCTTCTCACGCAGCAGCCCCGGGACCAGGCGGTCGACCAGGCCCGGCGTGAGTTGTCCAAGCACGGTTACAGGAACCTTCAGCGTCACGCCGTCGTCCGCCTCGCCCGGCGCGAAGTGGTACGAAAGCGGCAACCTGGTCCCGTTCAGATCGAGCCAGTCGCGAAACTGCGCGACCCAGTCGGCATCGGGATCGAGGAGCTGCAGATCCTGCATGCGCATATGCAGAATTTTCCCCTGGCTGTCAGGCAGGCCGCGCAGCCAGGACTCGAGCTGGGCGACGCTGTAGACCTCGCCGGGGATACGCCTGGCATAAAAACCGTAGATGACCTCTTCGTCGACTAACATCTCGCGCCGCCGCGACTTCGCCTCGAGGTCGCGCAGCCCGGCGATCAGTTCCCGGTTGTGCCGCCAGAACGGGGCCCGGGTGTTCATATCGCCCTCGGTCAGGCCAAAGCGGATGAAGATCTCGCGTGACTGCACCGGGTCGATCGGCCCGTAGTTCACCTTGCGCCGCGGCACGATCGGCAGGCCGTACAGGGTCACCTTTTCATCGGCAGCGACCTGTCCGACACGCCCCTGCCAGCGCGGCGCCGAGTAGCTGTGCCTGATCAGATGTCTCGCCAGCGGCTCGACCCACTCCGGCTCGATCGCCGCGACCCCGCGCGCATACAACCTGGTGGTCTCCACCATCTCCGCAGCCATCAGCCATTTCGGTTGCTTCCCATACAGACCCGAACCCGGAAACACGAAAAACCGGCGGTTGCGTGCACCCAGATAGTCCCGTGCATCGCCCTGCGCACGCATTCCAACGTGGCTGAGCAGGCCGCTGAGCAGAGCCCTGTGCAGCGTTGCGTAGTCGGCCTCCTGCTCATTGTCGCGATAACCCAGCTCATGCAGCTGCACACGCAGCTGCACCTGCACATCGTGCCATTCGCGCACCCGCGTCGGTGACAGGAAGTACTGCCGGCACAGGCGCTCGAACTTGCGCCGTGTCAGGTGCTTGCGGTTCTCCTCGACGAATACCCACAGCTTCAGGAATGCCAGGAAATCCGAGCGCTCGTCAGCGAACAGCGCATGCGCCTCATCGGCCTCCTGGCGCCTGTCCGCCGGGCGTTCGCGCGGGTCCTGCACCGACAGCGCCGCGGCAATCACCACGACCTCACGCAGACAGCCAGTCTCGGCCGCCGCAATTAGCATTCGACCAATCCGCGGATCCACAGGCAACCGCGCCAGACGGTTGCCGAGCCTCGTTACGCGATGGCGGTTGTCGACGGCGGCCAGTTCCTCCAGCAGCTTGTAGCCATCGCGGACCAGGCGCGAATCCGGCGGATCGACGAACGGGAATGAGCCGATATCTCCGAACCCCAGGGTCGTCATCTGCAGGATCACCGCCGCCAGGTTGGTACGCTGGATCTCCGGCTCGGTGAAGGCCGCGCGGGCCGCGAAATCATCCTCGTCATACAGGCGAATACAGATGCCCTCGGCCACCCGTCCGCAACGCCCCTTGCGTTGCTCGGCACTGGCCTGCGAGATGCGCTCGACCGGCAGACGCTGGATCTTGCTGCGCGCGCTGTAACGGCTGATCCGTGCAAAGCCCGCATCGATCACGTAGCGGATGCCCGGGACGGTCAGTGACGTCTCGGCGACATTGGTCGACAGCACGATATGGCGCCGCCCGCTGGGCGCGAACACCCTCGCCTGCTCCGTCGGGCTGAGGCGGGC
>Ga0116152_10003683_pt1 | contig 12236 bp, 9 predicted proteins | sample AD_UKC119_MetaG_FD_89894 | JGI IMG/M metagenome (GOLD analysis project Ga0116152, IMG submission 89894) | Active sludge microbial communities of municipal wastewater-treating anaerobic digesters from Hong Kong - AD_UKC119_MetaG | ecosystem: Engineered > Bioreactor > Anaerobic > Digestate...
ACCTGGTTTAAAGAAGAGTTTGCCTGTAAAGAGGTAAGAAAAGCTAAAAAGCAAGGGATTCCAGCTGAAACCGTGATGAACAGGATGCTGAAAAAATCAGAACCCGGGGCACACGGATTGATTGTTCAACCTTACTGGAGTCCGGGACTGAATCATCCTTCAGCCAAAGGTTCAATGATCGGTTTTGGCGATGTGCATAAAAAGTCGCACGTTTACCGGGCAATGATAGAAGGTTTGACTTTCGCATTGAAGGAAGGAAAGGAAAAGATCGAACGGGTTTCAAAAAGAAAAATAAAGAAACTGGCTGTTTCGGGCGGTGCTGCACAAAGCGACGAGATTTGCCAGATCACGGCTGATGTATTTAACCTGCCTGTGGTTCGTGGAAAAACCACTGAAACATCCGGTTTGGGGGCTGCAGTGCTTACTGCGTTTGGTACCGGGAATTATACCTCGCTGGAAGAAGCTATTCAAAATATGGTTCGGTACGAAGACGAGTTCCATCCCGACAAGCAACACGTGAAAAAATACCACCAGCTGTACAATAAAGTGTACCGAAAGATGTACCGTAAGCTGGGGCCTCTTTATCACGATATCCGGAAAATAACCGGGTACCCTGAATAATACAATTCACAATCCTTACAAACTGAAATCAACAAAAAAATCATAGTATGAAACGAATTGTCATTTTACTACCGCTTTTACTACTCTTTTTTACGAATACTGCTCAACCGGATTATTTCCGGCAATGGCCATCTTTTCGCGGGCCCTTCGCCAGAGGTTACATTGACGGTGCCAAAACCGTTCAGAACTGGAATCTTGAAACAGGTGAGAATATTTTATGGCAGAAAGAGATTCCCGGTCTTGGGCATTCGAGCCCGGTAATCTGGGGAGATAAAATATTTGTTACAACTGCCATCAGTGGTTCAGGAGAAAACTACCTGAAAGTGGGATTATACGGCGATGGAGATGCCGTGGAAGACAATTCAGAACATGAGTTCAAACTGTATTGTCTGGATAAAAACAGCGGCAATATTTTGTGGGAGCGCCTGTGCCACAAAGGGATCCCGAAAGTGAAACGGCATACCAAGGCTTCACAGGCTGATCCAACGCCGGCAACTGACGGCAAACATGTGCTGGCTTTCTTTGGTTCAAATGGTTTGTTTTGTTACGACATGGATGGAAATCTGTTGTGGGATAAAAAGTTTGAGAAGATGAATGCCGGGCCATACAACGCGCCAGAATTGGAGTGGGGCTTCTCAAGCTCACCGATTATTCATGAGGGAAAAGTTGTGCTTCAGTGTGATTTTCTGGGAGACGGTTTTATTGCTACATACGATGTGGCAACCGGGAAAGAAATCTGGAAAGTGAGTCGTGATGAGGTGGCTACCTGGAGCACACCGACTGTTTTTGAACGAGATGGGAAAACACGGATTGTAGTAAACGGATGGAAACACATGGGAGGTTATGATTTTGAAACGGGCGCAGAAATCTGGCGTTTAAGTGGTGGCGGCGATATTCCAACACCAACACCTGTTATTGCTCATAATCTTATTTTTATTAACAATGCACATGGCCGGTATTCACCTATTTATGCAATAAAACCCGACGCCAAAGGCGATATCAGTTTGAAGGATGGCGAGCTTTCAAATAAATACATTGTGTGGAGTATCGAACGTGGAGGTTCGTATATGGAAACACCGCTTATTTGGGGCGATTACCTGTATAACCTGCAAACCAACGGTTCGTTGTCGGTATTTAAAGCCACAACCGGCGAAATGATGTACAAGGAAAGTTTGGGACCGGTGGGCGGTTTCTCGGCTTCAGGTGTAGCTGCTGGCGATTTTGTCTATTTTTGCTCGGAACAGGGCGATGTGTTTGTACTTCAGTCCGGACCCGAATACAAAGTACTGGCTCAAAACAAAATGAACGATATTCTGATGGCTTCACCTGCTATTTCGGATGATGTGTTGTTTTTCCGGGCTCAGAAATCGGTGATTGCAGTTGGCAAAAAGTAATCAGGCTTGCTTTTTATTTTTCCGGTACACCCACCACCAGACAAAGAAACCGGTAATCAGTACCATCAGCAAACAAATACCGGCAAGTGGAACGATGAGGATATAGAAAGGGCCGAGAATATTTTCAAATATTCTTCCGGTATGAATTTCCTGCGAAACGTTCCATAACGACATTGGTGATGCTTTTCGAACGTTTTTCGGCATATCGGGGAAAGTGATGCCAGTGAGCGGAACAACACCCTGGTTGTAATCGAACCACCACGCTTTATTTTTGTCAACGATCATTCCGGCAACCATTTGATTGCCGATCGGACGCGCCATTCCGGATGGTGCCTGGTATGGCTTACCTGTAAAATAATCGGCTACCATACCACTTTGTGTATCCCAAACAAACAGGCCGCTGAATGAACCCACCAGAAAGCGGTGATCGTCCATTTGTTCGAGTACATTGCAACCCATCACACTCACGGGAGGTTGCGATAAGGCAGGTTCTGGTGAGTGTTTAAATTGTTTATCGGCCCAGAAAAATCCTTCAGACGTTGAAAACAGGTAACGGTTCTGAATGTCATCCCAGGCAACCCGGCGCAGCTTGTCGAACCACGGATTGGGTTGATCGAGATGTGTTCCGGGAATGATGCCCACCTGTTTGGTGGCGATAGCAATCAGCAGTGGAGGCCGTAAATGTATTCCTGCGAAGGTGTTAATGATTAGGAATATGGCGAAAATATATCCCAGAACATTGTGCCAATGCAGGTTCTGCTTTTTTACAGAAATATAGCCAATAACAACTTTGTCTTTCTTTTTCCGGCGTTTAATTATGCCAGGAAAGAAAAAATGCAGAACGCCGGTTGCTGATAACAAGATAGTTACGATTCCCAAAAGATCAACAATTAATTTTCCTGCGAGGCCAAACAACTCACCGCTGTGTAACTGCCAGAAGGTATCGAACAAACCAGTTTTGTGTTCGTATCCAATTGGCGCGGGAAGTTGTACTTTTTGAAAGGTTACACCGTTGGTGGATTTGAAAAGATAATTTCGTGTAAGAACCAGTAAAGTATCATCTTTGAGAGTAAGGTCAGAAATTCGCTGATTCTCATCATCCAGTACAATTTGTTTCCACTGTCCATTTTCTATCTTACGCGAGTACAATCCAAGATGCGTTCCGGCAAACAATTTGTCGTTTAGATTTTTAACTGCGTAAATCTTCCGATTGTCAATTCCCTTTGGAAAACCCAGGTTAAAATCTTCAAAATAATCGAAACCTTCATCCGTTTTCCAGATTCCAATGTTCCCATAAACCAGATTTCCATCCTGAAACGGCAAAGAACTACGTACAGCAGCCAGGTTCCAATTGTTGTAAGCGTAATTCTTCGGTAGCAATTTGCGTGAAATATCAATAGAAGAAAAGGTATTCCGGTGGTTCATTACAATGCCCGATACAGCAAATAGTGTAGCAATAAATGCAATGATTACCGCCGGCCAGCGATGTAGCTTCTTAAAGATTCTGATCCACTTTGTTTTCTTCATTTTCTGTATTCCGCTTTAAAAATTCACCCGGTTCAGTTTTTACATAAACCGGGTGAAGATAAACAATAACCAACAAATTACTCTTTTATTTAATGAACGGTGGTGTTACCGACAGCATCAGGTAAGACCATTGCTGGCTTTCTGAATGGTTGCCTCCCTTTATTATTTCCATTGATTCTCCGGCAAACATCCTGGAATAACCAAAGGTTAATTTTGTTATCGGATTAATAGCCCAGCTGGCTGATAGGTCCAGCTCTGTTCCCAGGTAGCTATCCGCATTTTCTGCCACTTTAGCTGCTGCTGTAAAGTAGTGCAGGTCGGCATTAAATCCTATTTTTTTGATCTGGTGCTGATACTTTAAGTATATATCATTTAAGCCAACAGAACCGATATGGTTGCCAACATAAAAATAGTCCATAAAACCATTGAACTTGTGGTTGGTGCCATACAAGGGATTAAAGGATTTGTATTTTTTTGTTTCGTTATAATCATTTCCCGACAGGTATTCATAACCCAGTGTAAAGTTTTTAAAACCCAGTTCAGCGAGCAGATTCAAAGCACTTATATCTTTCCCTGAAGTATGTTTTCCGGCCTGGTAATAAAGGTTTCCGTTGAAAACTACTAATTCCGAAAATTTTGTTGAAACATGCCCTCCAATCGTCTGGCTGTATTTATTTACCTGTTCGTTATTTTCAATTACAGGTACACCATTGTTCAGCACAAGCAGAGAGAGCGAGGTTCTTTCCCATTTCTTGTTGAACCACACAAATTGCAGGTCTTTATAAGCATCGGGACCTTCGTATAAATTGTTGGTAGTATTGCTGTTCTCGTTATGTGCAATACCAAAATGAAGGCTGAATTCTTTTTCCAGTTTCAGAATGGCCATGTCATGCGATCGACCTTGCTGGGCCCATCCCACGTTACCAAAAATTCGTTGATCATCGTAAACAACTTCCTGACGTCCGGCTTTCAGTTTCAGTTCTTTGGTAAAAAGTATTTCTGCCCAGGCTTCATGCACCGATACGGCATAATCTTCGTTCTGAACAAGCTGCGCCTGTCCGCCCCACAACCGAACATCCTGCAAAACAAGTTTTGTGTTCACAAACTCATTTTTAAAAGCTGCATTTATGCGTGTGCGCTGCGTGGTAAAGGTTGATAAATCCTGCCCCTCGCTGGCAAGTGTTTTATATCCTTTATTAAATTCTGTCCTAGGCCGAAATTCGCCCGACAACGAGAACTGTGCTTTCGCATTGTCGGTTAACATGATTACAAGAATCAGGGCAATTAGTAATTTTATGAAATTCATATTTCTGGGTTTAAAATTATTCAGCTTTGGAAGCAACTGCGTCATAGGTTTTTTCTCTTTCGCCGGCTTCTTTCATCCATTGCGGAACAACGGTTTTTAGAAAATCCTGTTTTTCTTCGTTTAGTTTTTCCATATCGAGGCCTATAAATTTTTGTGCTTTGGCCTTGGTATCGATTTCTGGATAAGGAATTTCCTGGTTAAATCCTTTACTGGCCAGCAGGCGCGCCAGTTCAATACGAGTCTCCTGAGCAATGGTAATACCGGTGGTTACAACCCGACCAATTTCAACCGGCGAATGGAAAGATCCGCCATGACTTGCTGCAGCATAATCCCAGCGCCACTGGGCGTGTCTGATTCCCTGAAGAATATTTTTCATTTGTTCTTCGCTTGCACCGAGTTCCCATGCTTTTTGAGCTTCCACATGAGCGCGGACAAGTAACTGTTCCAGCTTGTCTCTGTTTTCAATAATTTTATCCTGGCGCTCGTACACGTTGGCCATTAAAGTACCGGCTTCTTCGCGGTGACAAACCTGGCACGAATTGGCAATGTTGTTAAGCGGCGACTGCATTTTATGATCTGTAAATTTCTGTCCGCCTTCGCTTTTGTATGGCATGTGGCAATCGGCGCACGAAACGCCACGCTGGGCATGAATTCCGGTCATGTAAATTTCATAACCCGGGTGCTGGGCTTTTAGCATCGGAGCCTTGCTAAGTGCATGTGTCCAGTCGCTGAATTCCAGTTCGTCGTAATATTCTTCCATCGCCTCAACACTGAAGCCGTTATCCCATGGAAAAGTCAGGTATTGGGCGCCTTCTACTTTGTTTTTGTCAAAATAATACTCCACATGGCACTGGGCACAAACCAGACTTCTCATTTCCTGGTGGCTGGCTTTGGTAATGTCACGGCCCATTCGCTCAAAGGCTTCCACAAGAGCCGGGCGAGTTATGGTTAGGTTCATGGTTTCATTGTCGTGGCAATCGGCACAGCCAATTGGATTTACCACTTCGGCACCTAATTCAGCCCACTTTCCGGTATAAAAGGCGGCTACTCCTTTTTGATTCATCAGACGAGGTACATCCGGGCTTTTACAAGTCATACAAGTGGAAGGCATCGGCCCTTCTTTTGCAGTTTTTGGTGCGCCAGTACGCAAGGTTTTCTGGATGTCGGTAATTGAATAATAATGTCCGCGGCCCTGATTGTAATCTTTCGAAAAACCATAACCCGCCCACAATACTACCAGTCGCGGGTCAACTTCCAACATGTCGATCATGCTGTTGCCATTGTATTTGCTTCGGAAAGTTGTATCTGAAGTTCCGTAATAGGATTGAAATTCACGCGGATAATTTTCTCCCCATACTTCATTTCTTGGTTCAAATTCACTGATTGGTGTTCTTGGAACATTTACATAGGCTGCTTCTGTTCTTCGTTCAACTATCGAGGAAGCTAAAAGTCCCAGAAAGAATACAACCACTGCGGTGGTTAGAAACAATACCCATGCAAACCAGGGGCGTTTTTCAATTAGTCGTTTTTTTTCGTTCATGATATTTGGTATTAATGTTTATTCATGTAAGATTTGATCCAACCCGGAACCGGGCTTTCAGGAAGTGGTACCTGTGCGTTCGGAACGCTTGATAAGCTATTCACTCTGCCATGAGGTACTTCACGGTGACATTCCCAGCATCTCCGGTCGGTGCGGTGGGCCCGATGTGCCTCCACATTATCAGCTAATTTTGGATCGGTAAGTAGTTTTGAGTGGCAACGGATGCAGTTATTCTGTACTACACTAGCTCCTTCTTCTCTGATTTGAATCACCTGAGGCTCTGCTCTTAAGGTAAAAATGGTAGCGTGGCGCATACCATCTTTCGCTTTAAAATAATACTTGTTAAAAACATTGTTATGCGGAACGTGGCAATCGTTGCAATGTGCTACTTCGCGATGTGAGCTATGATTCCACGTGGCGTATTGCGGAGCCATAATATGGCAGTTTGTGCAGGTTTTTGGATTATCAGAAAGATAAGAGTGTGCTTTTGAAACATAAAATAGGAAAAGAATGAGACCAATCATAATACTTGTAATAAATATGACCGGCCATTTCCATTTTTGAGTTGGTAGCAGTTGACGAATCATAGAAGATAAATTGTTTTGTTTAATACAAATATGTTCGGTTATACGATCAAATTTTGTAACAGTTGTTACAATTTTGTCTTTTTGTTTAGGAATTTTGATCCGCAATGAATTTGCTTAAATAACGATTTTTGACATTAAATGAAATGTATTGATCTGCTATAGAAAACATTTTTGCATGACAATTATATGCTGTGTTAGTCGGGGACTATTCTAATTTTGTCAGCAAAGTTTTAATTACCATGAATCAAAATTTATATCTGGGAGTAGAAGCGATCGGTCAGGCTGCTATTGATGGCGGCATTTCAGGCGTTTATGCTTACCCGGGCACTCCGTCAACAGAAATTACCGAGTACATACAGGACAGCCGGCAGGCAGCAGAAAAAGGGATTCGAAGCAAGTGGTCGGCAAACGAGAAAACAGCTTATGAAGCGGCATTGGGAATGTCGTATGCAGGAAAACGGGCGATGGTTTGTATGAAACATGTTGGTTTAAATGTGGCTGCTGATGCATTTATGAATTCAGCCATAACCGGAATTAATGGAGGGCTAATTATTACAGTAGCCGATGATCCGTCGATGCATTCATCACAGAATGAACAGGATTCACGTTTTTACGGAAAGTTTGCTATGATTCCGGTACTCGAACCTTCGAATCAACAGGAAGCGTACGACATGGTTCACGAAGGATTTGTCCTGTCAGAAGAACTGGGCGTTCCTGTTATGGTGCGCATTACCACGCGACTGGCACACTCCCGTGCCGGTGTGTTTCGGAAGGAAGAAGCGCCTGCGAATCCACTTAAAATGCCTGTTAACCCAACTCAATTTGTTCTATTGCCTGCCATTGCTCGTCAGCGTTACAAAAGTCTGCTTGAAAAACAAGATGCTTTTGAAAAGAAAGCATTGGAATCGGAACATAATTTTCTGAAAACCAGAAATGAAAAAAGTCTTGGGATTATTGCCTGCGGGATAGCCTACAATTATTTGAAGGAGAATTATCAGAATGATGATTGCCCTTACACGGTGATGAAACTTTCACAGTATCCGATTCCTGCGACTTTAATTCACGAAATGGAAAAGCATTGCGAAGAAGTATTGGTTCTGGAGGAAGGTTATCCGTTGGTAGAAGAATATGTAAAAGGTATTTTCAAAAAGCATATAAAAGTTCATGGCCGTTTAAACGGTGCTCTGCCTCGCGATGGCGAATTAAATGCCGATCTGGTTGCAAAAGCACTTGGTCATGAAATCGAAGAAGGAGCAGCAGTTCCATCGATTGTGGTGAACCGACCACCTGCCTTATGCCAGGGGTGTGGTCATCAGGATATGTACCGTGCCCTGAACCAGGTGATGGACGCTTATTCAAAAGGTCGCGTTTTTTCCGACATCGGTTGTTACACACTGGGAGCTTTGCCACCCTACGAAAGTATTTATTCATGTGTCGATATGGGAGCTTCTGTAACGATGGCAAAAGGGGCGGCCGATGCCGGGTTGGTACCTGCTTTGGCTGTGATCGGTGACTCAACTTTTACTCACTCAGGAATTACTGGATTGTTGGATGCGGTAAATGACAACTCCAATGTCGTTATTGTAATTTCTGACAATGAATCGGTCTCGATGACTGGCGGGCAGGAATCTTCAGCTAAGGGAAAAATTGAAAGCATTTGTGAAGGAGTTGGAGTGGATCCAAAACACATCCGAGTTATGGTTCCGATGAAAAAATACCACGATTTGATGGTTCAGACTTTCGAAGAAGAGATTGCATATGAAGGGGTCTCGGTGCTCATTTTTCGGCGGGAATGCATCCAGGCTGCTGCACGCAGACTTCGCACGGAAAAGAAAATGAACTTGAATCCAAAAGCCTAAGAGAATGAAAACTGATATTATATTAGCCGGAGTTGGCGGACAGGGAATTTTATCCATTGCTACTATATTAGGAGCAGCTGCATTGAAAGAAGAGTTGTTTTTGAAACAAGCAGAAACCCACGGGATGAGCCAGCGGGGCGGGGCAGTGGTTTCTCACTTACGAATTTCAGATAAGGAAATTGCTTCCGACCTGATTCCGAAAGGTTCTGCTGATATTATTCTTTCGGTGGAGCCGATGGAAGCCTTGCGTTATTTGCCATTCCTCTCACGAAAAGGATATATCGTAACCAATACTACTCCTTTTATAAATGTTCCGAATTACCCTAAAGTGGAAGAAATTTTGGAAGAAATAGAAAAGCAACCACATTTTGTCGCGATTGATGCCGATAAGATGGCTGGTGAAATTGGGAATAAACGTGCTTCGAATATGGTGATGCTCGGGGCCGCAGCACCTTTTGTGAATATCGCTCCTGAAAAAATTGAAGCAGGGATCAAAGCGGTTTTCAGTAAAAAAGGGGAAGAAGTTGTGAATCTGAATATAACTGCTTTTCGTGCCGGTCTTGAATTTGCATTGGCGAATAAATAAGATTCAAAATAGATAAAGAGAAAACCGTTCTTCTGTAATGAGGAGCGGTTTTTATTTAACTCAGAATATCATAGTTGGCGCGAGTCTTCACCTCTGTACGGAGTTCAGATACAAACAGAACTTTTGTTATATTCGCTTATCAACAATCCTGAAACGATCTAAAGCAGATGCTGATTGATTCCTTACATGATATTGAGTACCTGAGAAAGGGGGATTATTTTCTGGTTCAGGGCAGCCAGTGCAAGAAGATAGGGCGCCTGATGAAAGGTGTGCTAAGAGGTTTTGTACTGGATGTCGACGGAAATGAGATTACTACGCATTTTTATTGTGAAGGAGACATGGTCATCGGCAGTTATATCCCGAATGTGCAAACGCAAATGAGTATACAGGCATTGGAGGATTGCGAGCTATCCATAGCCAATTACGCTGAAATCATGTCGCATGTAAATAGAGATAGTGAGATAACCAGGGTTGTCACAGCGGCTTTTCAGCAATTAAATGCACAGTTGCAGTCGAGACTTGTAGCTCTTTTAAACCTGGATTCGTCAGGGAAATACAAACTATTTCTGAAAGAATACCCCGGGTTAATAAACCGCATACCGCATTACCACATCGCTAACTTTTTAGGGATAACGCCCACGCAGCTAAGCCGGGCCCGAAAGGATTTTATCAACAAATGTCGATGAAAAGCTTTTTGTTTGTCGGTTTCTTTGCCGCATAGTACAAACAATCAGAATATGCGAAATAAAAATCTATTGTTACTATGGACAGGCAAACTGGTATCCGGTCTTGGCGACAGAATGTATGCCATTGCCATCGCCTGGTGGATTTTGGAGCTTACCAATTCTCCGGCCATAATGGGCTTGTATTTGCTGGCAGCCACTTTGCCAATGGTGCTCTTGGGCCTTGTTGCTGGAGTAGTTATCGATAAATCAAATTTGAAACATGTACTGATCATTGCGGATGTGGTTAGAGGTATTGGAATTACGCTACTTGGAATTCTTTATCTGAACGACAGTTTGACGCTTGTATCAGTGTTTAGTGTTACGGTGGTAGTATCGCTGGCATCGGCATTTTTTAATCCTGCCGTTACAAGTATCATTCCCCGGATTGTACCTCAAAGTGAGTACGGGAAGGCCAATTCACTTGTTCAACTGGTTGATGGGGTTGCAAAGGTAGCCGGGCCTTTTATCGGGGTGGCTATTGTGGCGGCAATTGGTTATTCCGGAGCTTTTCTTATTAATGGCATTTCGTTTCTTATCTCCGCCTTTTTTGAAGGATTTATTCGTTATGTAAGCAAACGGGGGATGTGGAGTCAAGATTCTGAAGTTCAAATGAGTAGGATCTATTCTTTGATTAGTGATATGAAAGGCGGTTTACAATATGTATTAAGTAATTCCAGATTAAAAATCCTCCTTTTGTACATTCTTGCTGCGCATTTCTTTGTTGGGGCTTTATCGGTTATGATTCCTGTGATGGCAAAGTTTGTTTCAAACGATAACCTCAACATGTTAGGAATACTCGAAACTGTTTTGGGAGCAGGCTTTGTTGTTGGTGCCTTATTTCTGAGCCGGTTAAACGAAAAGAAGTTTAATATCGATTCGTTACCAAAGGTTTTTTCGGTGGTGGGAATCAGTATTATTGGTATCGGAATTATTGCTTTTTTCGATCAATTGCCTGTCATTCTTTTTGCAGTTCCTGTTTTTGTTATTGGTTATTGCATCGTTTATGCTTCCATTAACTGGAAAACTTTTATTCAAATCAACACACCATTTGAGAAACTTGGAAGGGTCGCAGCCATCTCCTCACTGGTTGGCGATATAACATTGCCCCTGGCTTTTGCTTTGTTTGGCTTTTTACTTGACAGGTTGGATTTTGTTATTCTTACCATTTTTAGCGGCATTCTGCTAATCGCTTTTGTTTATCTGATTGGATTGACTGTTCGAAAAAGAATGGCCGGAATGTCTCTGGCGCGTTAAAAAGGGTATGTTTTTGAAAGATTTAAACTTCGTCCGAAATGATTATCGGACTACTGCTCTGCACTGCAAATCTGAAAAAATATAAATCATCAAATGTGTATTTTGTTTAAAATAGTTTTAAATAAGGGAACTGTGTTGTTAAGCTTAGTCAGAGTTTAATCGTTTAACAATAAAACATATACCTTCGTCTTTGTTTAGCATTTAAACCTTTCAACCGATTTCTAATCGACAAAAAACCAAAAGGCCTTATGAAAAAGTTAGTTGTTCTTTTTCTCGTTTTACTTTCATTGGGTGCCTTTTCCCAGGACTTTCTGACAAAAAAAGGAATGAAGTTTGAACTTTCCGGTTTTGTACGCAACGATTTTATTCTCGATTCGCGTGAAAACGTGGATGCCTGTGATCACCTTTTAGAGCTTTTACCCAAGAGCCCCTTTTACGATTCAAATGGTGAAGATATTTATGCACACCCGAGTGCCCATTTTCTGAATACATTCAGTCGTTTGGGAACACGTTTTTCAGGGCTTGAAATGGGTAGTTCGAAAATAAGTGCTTATATCGAAGTGGATTTCACCGGAGGCACAGTTACCAACAGTCTTCGTTTACGACATGTATATACTTTATTTGAATGGGAAAAAACCAAATTGCTTTTCGGACGTACCTGGCACCCTACTTTTATCGAAAAAGTTTATCCAAGTACTTTGAATGAAAATACCGGTTTGCCGTTTCAGGTGTTTAACCGGAGTCCCCAGTTGCGTGTGACGCACCACTTAAGTGATAATCTCGACCTGATTGCAGCAGCCGTTTATCAGTTTAAATATGCCAATACAGGACCCAATG
>Ga0116152_10003684_pt1 | contig 12234 bp, 13 predicted proteins | sample AD_UKC119_MetaG_FD_89894 | JGI IMG/M metagenome (GOLD analysis project Ga0116152, IMG submission 89894) | Active sludge microbial communities of municipal wastewater-treating anaerobic digesters from Hong Kong - AD_UKC119_MetaG | ecosystem: Engineered > Bioreactor > Anaerobic > Digestate...
GCCGTGCCGCGCCAGTTGCGGCCCGTCACCAGCTGGAACGGCCGTGTGCTGATTTCCTTGCCCGCTTCCGCCACACCGATGATGACTGAGGTGCCCCAGCCGCGATGGCAGCATTCCAGCGCCTGCCGCATCACATCCGTATTGCCCGTGCAGTCGAAGGAATAATCCGCCCCGCCATCGGTCAGCTCCACGAGATGCGCCACCACATCCTTGGTCTCGCGCGGATTGACGAAGTGCGTCATGCCGAATTTCTCGCCCCACTCTTTCTTCGAGTTGTTGATGTCGACGCCGACGATCTTGTCCGCCCCCGCCATCTTCGCGCCCTGGATCACGTTGAGACCGATGCCGCCAAGGCCGAACACGACGACATTGTCGCCCACCTGCACCTTCGCCGTGTTCACCACCGCGCCGACGCCCGTCGTCACGCCGCAGCCGACATAGCAGGCCTTGTCGAAGGGCGCGTCGTCGCGGATCTTCGCCACGGCGATCTCTGGCAGAACGGTGAAGTTCGAGAAAGTCGAACAGCCCATATAATGGAAGATCGTCTGGCCCTTGTAGCTGAACCGGCTCGTCCCGTCCGGCATCAGGCCCTTGCCCTGCGTCGCGCGGATCGCGGTGCAGAGGTTCGTCTTGCCGGAGAGGCAGCTTTTGCACTGGCGGCATTCCGGCGTGTAGAGCGGGATCACATGGTCGCCCGGCTGAACGCTGGTCACGCCCTTGCCCACCTCGCGCACGATGCCCGCGCCTTCATGGCCGAGAATGCTCGGGAAGATGCCTTCCGAGTCGAACCCGTCCAGCGTGTAGGCGTCGGTATGGCAGATGCCGGTCGCCATGATCTCGACCAGCACTTCGCCCTCCTTCGGGCCTTCGAGATCCACTTCCACGATCTCGAGCGGCTTCTTGGCTTCGAAGGCGACGGCGGCACGGGTTTTCATATTCGGACTTCTCCTCGTTCGTTCGGACCCTGTCCGGACTGTTTTCGGGCTGTTTCCGGTCCATGTCCGGACCTTTTTCCGGACCGACTGTTTCAGCTTAATCCCCCTCAGGCAAGGCACTTGCGGGCCGCCGGTTTCCCCACTCCGAAACGCCGCTATAAGGAGCGCCATGTCCTCTGCGCGCTCCTCCGATTCGTTCTCTGTCGCCATTGCCGGCGTTGCCGGCCGCATGGGGCGCCAGCTCGCCGCCGTCGCCTACCGCCATCGCCTCGCCATTGCCGGCGGCAGTGAGGTCGCTGGCGCGCCCGAGCTCGGCTCAGATATCGGCACGCTCGCCGGCCTGCCGCCCCTCGGCCTGACGCCCCAATCCGACCCTGTTGCCGCGGCTGCGGGCGCGGATGTCTGGCTGGATTTCACCCGCCCCGAGGCGACCCTTGCTGCGCTCGACGCGCTCAAGCACACCAATGTCCGCGCCGCGATCATCGGCACGACGGGATTTACCGACGCAGAAGAAAACGAGATCGCCCGCGCCGCCGCCGGCCTCGTCATCGTCAAGTCGGGCAGCTTCGCCCTCGGCATCAAGCTGCTCGAATCCCTCATCCGCCGCGCCGCCGCCAGCCTCGGCCCGGACTGGGACATCGAGGTGCTGGAGACCCACCATAACCGGAAAGTCGATGCTCCATCCGGCACCGCGCTGATGCTTGGCGAGGCCGCTGCGGAAGGCCGAGGAAAATCGCTCGCCGAGCTGCGTGCCGGTCCGTATGACGGGCGCGATGCGGCCCGGGCGCCGGGAAAGATCGGCTTCTCCGTCCGCCGAATGGGAGGCGTGATCGGCGAGCATTCCGTATCCTTCGCCTCCGACACAGAAATCGTGACGCTCAGCCACACCTCCCTCGATCGCGCGATGTTCGCCGAAGGTGCAATAAAAGCAGCCGCCTGGGCCCTTAACCAAAGCCCCGGCCTCTACAGTATGGACGACGTTCTGGGGCTTTCCGGCAACTAGGCCCGCAACACACGCACCCCGATCAGCTGAATCCGGGTTGACGGGCAATTTGTGCATGGCAGCATGACAAATTCGTCACACGGTCTGGAAGTGCGTGAATGATCGGAATCGTTGTCGTCAGCCATGGCAAGCTCTCGAGGGAGCTGGTCTCAGCGACAGAACATGTCGTCGGTGAGCAGATGCGTTTTCGCTCGATCTCGATCGAGGCCGAAGACGATATCGAGGCCCGCCGCGACCAGATCCGCGAAACAGCCAAGGCCTGCGACACGGGACAGGGCGTTATCATCCTCACTGACATGTTCGGCGGCACGCCCTCCAATCTCGCCATGTCGGTGATGAGCGCCGGCAATATCGAAGTGATTTCCGGGGTGAACCTGCCGATGCTGATCAAGCTGGCCGAGGTGCGCCACGAGCTGCCGCTGGCGGAAGCCGCCCGGATTGCCGCGGACGCAGGCCGCCGGTACATCAACATCGCCTCCGAACTGCTCGCGAAATCCTCCTGATCCCCGCAATGCTGCAGAGAACCGTGCCCGAAGCCCGACAGAGCGCCACCATTGTCAACCGCAAGGGCCTGCACGCGCGCGCCTCGGCGAAACTGTCCAAACTGGCGAGCGAGTTCGAATCGAAAGTCGTCGTCAGCCATGATGGCCAGGAAGCGGACGCCCGCTCGATCATGGATCTCCTGATGCTGGTCGCCGCACAGGGCTGCGAAGTCGAGCTTGCGGCCAGTGGGCCGGACGCAGCCGAGGCCGTCACCGCCATCGCCAGCCTGATCGCCGACGGATTCGGCGAACGCGGCGAAAGCGACGTGCTTTACTAGACTGACCCCGAATGGCGCTTACCCCGGCGAACGTCGGGGGCCAGCTCTGGATACCGGCTTGCGCCGGTATGAGCGCGGATTGCGGAGATGTTTCGCGCTAACCGTTGGTTAACCCTCCCGCCGCCTTTGCCTCTTTCGCGCTGGCCCGCCTGCTCCTATATTGGAAGGGTCTTCGGACTATGGCGATAAACGCGCGTGCAATAAGCGGATCGGACCCGGGGGCGGTACCCGGCGGCTCCACCAAAAGCAGGTTCAGGCGGCTCACCTTCGCCTGTTTCTGACGGGGCCGAAACAGTGTCGACGGACGTGTAAAGACGAGGCTTTCGCTCGGCTGGGCTCCGTTAGAAGCCCATCGCAAATAGTCGCAAACGACAACTTTGCTGAAGGTGAACTGCTCGCAGCGTAAGCTGTGCGTGGATTACCGCTTTAACTCCTAGGGATTCAGACCCCTAGGCGGGGCCCGGAGGCGCCTGGCAACAGAAGCCTCCACCTTCCCTCCTTCGATGCCTATAAATTCACCGGCTCGCCCGAGGCCGCAGACCGGTAGATCGCATCGACCAGCCTTATGTCGCGCAGGCCCATTTCGCCCGGTGTGCGGATCGCCACGCCTTCGCGGATCGCATCCGCGAAATGCGCGCACATCTGCGCGAACTGCACGCCGGAGTCGCCCGGCGTCAGCACCTCGCTCGACCCGTCGCGCACCAGCGTCAGCGTGTTGCCGGCATAGCCGTTCGCCGGCTGCATCAGCAGCTTGCCGGCCTCGCCGTACACATTCGACATGTTCAGCGTGTCGGCATCGTAGGACGTCATCAGGTTTGCCACTGCGCCGGATGGGAAATGCAGTTCCGTCTTCACCGTGGAGAACACTTCGCTGAAACGGGGGTCGCCCTTCGGCTGCTCCGTCCAGCCCTGCACGCTGACCGGCAGCTCACCCGACAGGTAGAGCGCCACCTGCAGGCCATAGAGGCCGTAATCCTCCAGCGGCCCACCACCGGCGAGTGCCTTTGCCAGCCGCCAATTGTCCGCCGGCGTCTCCTTGCCGACCCTGTAATTGTTGGCTGTCTCGATGGTCTGGATTTTCCCGACCACGCCCTGCCGCATCAGCTCCGTCGCCTTGAGGTTCACCGGCTCGAAATGACAGCGATAGGCGATCATCAGCTTCCTGCCCGCGCCTCTGGAAGCCGCGATCATCCGCTCGCACTCGGCCGGTGTCAGTGCCATCGGCTTTTCACAGATCACATGCTTGCCGGCGGCGAAGGCATATTCGGTCCAGTCGGCATGCAGCCCCGTCGGCAGCACGATATAGACCGCCTCGATCCGGTCATCGTCGGCGATCTTCGAGAAGGTGTCATAGGAATAGATCGCATCGTCAGGCAGGCCATAGGCCGCCGCCACTTTCGCCGCCTTCTCCGGATTGCCGGACACGACCGCCGCCACATGCGTGCGCTCCGCCGTTGCCAGGGCCGGCATCGCCTTGCCGATGGCGTAGCCGCCGAGACCCACGACTGCGACACCGATGCTGCCTGCCTTCGGCGGAGGCGGCGGCGTCTCGGGCAGGGAGCCCCAGTTCGGCCAGGGCCGGCCGATTGCCTGCCGCGGAATCGAGGCCTGGGCCTGCGCGCAGGCGGCCAGCCAGGGTGTCGCCGCAAGACCCGCGCCTGTCAGCTGCAGGAAATTCCTGCGCGAATGCCCGCGATCCGTCATGCCGTCCTCCCTCCGGTCTTTGTTAGCGGTATCATCGACTTGCGACGGCACTGCGGTCAAGCCCGGATCCGCCCAGGGTCAACACATTCGCGTGAGAGCCGTGTCCTATTTCTTCAGCCGGTCCAGCTCGTCGCTGATGGTCTCCATCAGTTCCGGATGGTTGGTCTGGATGTCGGCGATGGACGTGGCGATCCGTGTCTGGACCTCGGCAAACTCCTGCATGTGCCCGCCGAATATCTGCATGGCCCGCATGCTGTCCATCTTGCCGCCCAGCTCGTCCTGCATGGCGTTGAGACCGTCGACGGCGACTTTCAGTTGCACTGCGGCCGTCTTGGCGCTGTCCTCGTCCTTGACGGTTTCGAGCGCATCGGCAACGCGGGTCAGTTCGTTGATGTAGGCTTCACCGATGTCGCTGGCAGACGATTTCGCCGTGATATCGGCGCCCGTCTTGCCCTCGATCTTATCGTGTTTCTTGCCACAGCCTGTGAGCAGCAGCGCGCCTGCCAGCAGGCCAGATGTGATCAATCCGGTTCTCATGATCCGTCCCTTCTTTGACGCGGGCAAAGCCGACCACAGAAGCCCCGACAATTCAACTGGCCCCGGCTAAAGGCATCGCGCGTCCGGGCGCTTCCCGTGAACCCCAGCGATGAAAGGAGACGAGCCATGTTCCTGACTTCCTCCTTCCACTTCATCGCAACAGGTTCACATGACACGACGCTTCTGGCGGCCGCTGATGGCCGCGCTTTCCCGGCTTTCACGCCGGTCCCCGAATTCTGACACAGACTCCCAGCGCGACCGCCGCCGCGCGGCGCGGGCCCTCGAAACGAAACTGCCCCCACACCTGCGCCGCGACATCGGTGCCGATGACGGCTGACGGCCGGGGTCGGAAACCCCGGCCCCAAAATGGTGGCGGCGCCCAGGGAGGCGCCGCCGGTCGTGGCTGATCAGGTGGAGGTAAATCGCCCCAGCCACTATTCCTTTGAGGCAAATTGCTGGACCGGCTCCGGCGCACCGGTCAGGCTGCGATGCAGTGCGGTGAGTTGCGGCATGGCCGTCTGGCGAATGGCCTGGTCGAGCAGCTTCTGCTCGCACATCCTCTGTTCCTTGTAGCGGATCGACAGGATGCGGCTGTCGCTGCGACAGGCGCGATGCGCGGTCGACTGGAACGAGTTGTAGATCTGCTCAATCGGCTGGTCGGTGTGATAGCTGAACACGGCCCGCGTGCCGGGGGCAGCGATGGCGGGTCCGGCGGCAGCGGTGATCAGGGCTGCAATCAGGGCAATACGGACGATCTTCATGGCCGGGGTCCTTTCAGGTTTCGGCTCGGGGTCTCTGCAGCGGTCGGGCTGTGCGGACCTCAATGCGCTAGTGCGCTCGCCCGGCCGGAAAGTCCTGAAGGCGATCTGATTTCTTCTGATGGATTTGTGAGGGCCTTGTTTCCAAAGGCGTTCGCCAGGTCCCGATCCGGATGCGCAGGGCCGGCCCCTGTGATAGAAGAAGGCATGACCCGTCGCGCCTGCGTGCAATGCGAATCGGGAGTGGAGCGCATGACAACTGACCCTGGCGAGGCACAGGAGCTGTGGATCGGCACCTGCCGCGTGGATCCGGCGGGTCTTCGTGTCTACGGCCCGAATGGCGACGCCGCAGTCGAGCCGAAGGTCATGGAAGTCCTGCAGGTTCTGGCCGCCCATCCCGGCAAGGTCGTTCCGCGCAGCGACCTGCTCGAACAGGTCTGGGCGACCGAATATGGTGGCGATGAAAGCCTGACGCGTGCCATTTCCCTTCTTCGCAAGGCCTTCGAAGATGTGCATGGCGACCGCAATTTCATCCGCACCATTCCAAGGCGCGGCTACAGCCTGGTCGCCATCCCGGAAGCCGCCGATCCGGTGGATGCCGGCCGGCAGGCAGGTTTCAGAGCATCTCACCGGCGGGGTCCCGTCATCGCCGCGATCGCGGCGGCCGGACTGGCCGTGCTGGCTTTCGCCTCGCACCCATGGTCGAAGCCGGCCGCAAACCCTCCCTTTACGATGCAATCCATTGCACCCGTCGCCGTCGGCACGTTCGCCGTCGCCAGCCCTGAACCCGACGTCGAGGAAGCGGCGGTGGCCTCACCCGGCACAATCCGGCAGGAATTGCTGCGCAACGGCATACCTGTCGCCACCCCGAACAGCAGCAATGGCAGACAGGCCGCATTCCGTCTGTCCGGCACGATCAGTTCACGCAATGGCGGGGCCCGCACCAATCTGCAGCTTGTCCATTCACCGTCCGGCCAGGTCGTCTGGGCCGCCAGCGTGGACGTCGGCGCCGGAGACCTCGTGAACCTCACGGATATCGTTGCCAACCGCGCCGCCCAGGTCCTTCGCTGCGCCGATGACGTGGCCGGCCTGATCCCGACCGGATCGCTGGATGCGGTCGCCGCTTATTTCCGGTTCTGTGCAAGCACGGCGATGGCGGACTGGAACGAATACATCTCGTTCACCCGGTCGATCTACGAAAGCGATCCCGACAATCCCAACGCGCGCGCATTCCACGCGCTCAGCCTTGCAGCGGAATCGATCGCCATCACCAGCCTGCCGCCCGCGGACCGCACGGCACGCGCCGCCGAAGCCTTGCAGGTTGCAACCGACATACTCCGGACCGATCCCGACAATCCGGTGGCCAACCAGGCGATGGCATGGCTCGCCGAGAAGCAGGGCGACTGGCTGACCATCGAATCCTATCTCGCCCGGCCCGTGGCGAACGATTTGCTGCCGGCCGACATGCGGGCCCAGTATGGTTTCTTCCTGCGCCGCGTCGGCCGCAACAGGGATGCGATAGAGACCTACCGCGCCGCGCTGGCGGCGCAGCCGGCCCAGACCATGCTTCGCGTCCGGCTCGGCTGGCTGCTCGCCTCGCTCGGAGACTTCAGGGACGCAAACGAGCAATTCGCCTATATCGACCGCACGGATCCCGACTGGCCCGAATACCGGATCCGAAAAGACCAGATCGCGTGGTTCTATGACGATCCGGCCACCGCGCTCCGGGCGATGGACACGGCGCAGGCGGCCGGGCCACCCGACACCTTCCAGACCTGCATGCGCCACTTTCTGGAAGCCAAGCTGTCCGGAACGTCCGATGTCGGTCCTGTGGTCGACTCATGCGCCACCATCCAGCCGGACTATCGATTGCGCATCTATACCCAGCTTGGACAGTTGGACCTCGCCTTCGCCCAGTCCACAGATGTGACGAGCGACCCGACGAATGGCTGGGAAATCGTTCTTTTCTATCCTGACATGGCGTCTTTCCGGCGCGATCCGCGGTTCTGGGATGTCGTCGCAAAACTGGGCCTTGCCAATTACTGGCTCACATCCGGGCACTGGCCCGATTTCTGTTCCGATCGGGACCTGCCGGAACCGTGCGAAACCGCTGCCCGCCGCGCGCAAACGAAACTGGCGAGCGCCGGCGCAAACCCGTAGGCGCAGCCGCTCAGCTGTAGCGCGCCTCGACTTTCGGGCCCGCCTTGCCGGCTTTGACCGCCTCTACACCGGCTTCGAGATCGGCGAGATAGGCATCGGCCACGTCAGCATGCTTGGGACTCAGCATCAGGTGCAGACTCGGCGGCTCCTTCGTGACCGAGGTGAACCAGCCCCGCCGGTAGATTTCGCCATACACCGCAAAGACATGCACATCCGGATGGGAAAACGCCATCAGCCCGAGCATCGGATTGCCAACGATCTCGAAGCCAAGACGCTCCACGCCTTCCGAGATCCGCTCGCGCGTCGCGCAGACCTGCCCCTGAAGGCGCCGGTAGCCCTCGACCCCCAGCGTGTTCATAACGCCCCAGGCCGCCGAGATCGCGCCGCCCGGCCGGGTGCCGGCCAGCGTCGGCGTTTTCATCGGCGCCCCGCTCCAGCCGGCCATGTCGAACGGCATGTAGCTGTACAATTCCTCCGACCGGAACAGCACGGTCGAGGCGCCCTTGGCGCAATAGCCGTACTTGTGCAAGTCCGCGCTCATCGAATGGACGGCGGGAATCTCGAAATCGAAGGCCGGCACCGGCACGCCGTTCATTCGCGCGAACGGCGCGAAATACCCGCCGACGCACGCATCGACATGCAGCCAGACGTCTTTCTTCGCCGCCACTTCGCCCAGCGCCGCAATCGGGTCGATCAGGCCGTGCGGAAAGTTCGGGGCCGACCCGACCATCATCACCGTTGCCGCGTCCACCGCCTCGCCCATGGCGGCCGGGTCGGCTTCATAGCTGCCATCCGTTTTCAGCGGCACACGGCGGACCTCGATGTCCATCAGGTGCGCCGCCTTGTCGAAAGCGAGATGGGCCGACTGCGGCAGGACGATATTCTGCCCGTCGCGCGGCTTACCCTTCGCACGCGCATAGTCCCGCGCCGTCTTGACCGCCATGGTGATCGAATCGGTGCCGCCGGACGTCATCGCGCCGGTCGCCCCGTCCGGCCCGTGCAACAGGCCGAGGCCCATGCCGATGACTTCCTTTTCCATCTGCGCAAGACTCGGAAAGGCAAGGGGGCCGAGGCCGTTTTCGGCCATGTAGAGCGTGTAGGCTTCCTGCTGGACCTGTTCCACATCATGACCGGCATTGAAGACATAGACCGCCGTCCGTCCGTTGCGCCATTGCGCGTCGCCGCCGCCGCGCGTGATCATTTCCTGGCGCACATCGGCCCAGTCGCGGCCCTTTTCCGGCATCTGCATGGCTCGTCTCTCCCTCTGTATCTGTTGCGGAAAACCTTAGCGGCGCGCCGCCGCACTGGCCAGCTGCAGCAGCTCACCCAAAAGCGATCCCCGGAAAGATTCCACCTGCAGTGTATGCTGCACATTCAGGCGAGCCCGCCTCGCTGTCGGGGCGACTGAGCGAAGTGCATCTTTTTCCTCGCGCATTGTGCGAAGGCCGTTGCCCGGACGGGGCCGCGGGAATATTGTGCGATGTCCAGAAAAACTGAACTCAAGACTGAACTCAAAACTGACTCGGGGGCGGCCGCCGGCCATGACAGACTATATCGGTTATGAAGCGCTCACCCAGGCGGCCATGCGCGGTGTCGTCCGCGAGGCGCTGAAGCGCGCACGGACCAATGGCGGCCTGCCGGGCGACCACCATTTCTACATCACCTTCCGCACCCGGGCCCCCGGCGTGCGCATGGCGGACTATCTGATCGAGCGGTTCCCGGAAGACATGACGATCGTCGTCCAGCACCAGTTCTGGGACCTCGAAGTGCATGAAGGCCATTTCGAAATCATCCTGAAATTCTCCGGCGTCCCACAACATCTGTTCGTGCCCTATGCCGCCATCACGCGCTTCGTCGACCCGTCGGTGAATTTCGGCCTCACCTTCGAAGCTCCCAACAAGGAAGACGCGGTCATCGCCCCGGCCGCCGACGTGAAGCCTGACAGCGACGCGCCCGACGCCCCGGCCGATGCGGCCGGCACGGTCGTCAATCTCGACGCCTTCCGGCGCAAATAGGCCGGCCTGTTGTCAGAGACCGAAAAGCCCCGCCTCAGCGACGCTGACATGCTGGCCCGTTTCCAGGGCTCGAAGAAACGTCCGCCCTGTTCCGACACGCTCGGCATGAAGCTGGTCGAGGTCGAGCAGGACAAAATGCGCATACGGATGGAATTCGATGTCAGCCCGTCCTTCGCCAATCCGACCGGCGCCGTGCAGGGCGGTTTTGTCTCCGCCATGCTGGACGAAGCGATGAGCACCTGCGTCATCATCGCCTCCAACGTCACCATGACCGCGCCGACGCTGGAAATGAAGACCAGCTTCCTGACCCGCCTGATGCCCGGCAAGGCCTTCGTCGAGGCCCGTATCCTGCGCCTCGGCAAGTCCGCCGCCTTCATGGAAGCCGAATGCTTCGACCCGGACGGCAAACTGGTCGCCAAGGCCACCGCCACGGCGATCCCGATGCCGTTCAAGCGGCTCGGCAAATGAGCTTCGACAAGCAGGCCTATTGGGAAGGCGTGCTCGGCGACGGCACCCGCCCGCCCGCCACCGATTTTGTCGGCTTCGACCTCATCGCCTTCAGCGCAGACGAAGGCTGGGCGGAGGCCGCCTTCTGCCTGCCGGACGAAGCGAAGAACCCCGCCGGCAATGCCCAGGGTGGTTTCATCACGGCAGCCCTCGACGAAATCATGAGCGTCGCCGGCTCCATCGTGCAGGATGGCCCCGCCATGGCGCCGACCCTGCAGATGACAGTCAGCTTCATCCGCCCCGTGCCCGTCGGCACCCGCCTCATCGGCCGTGGCGAAGTCGTCCGCAGGGGCAAGGCCGCCATCTTCACCCAGGGCTTCCTCCGCGCCGAAGACGGCACCCTGCTCGCCCAGGCCACGGCGAGCTGCATTCCCCGGTCTCTGGCATGAACGAGCCTTATCCTCCACCGCTTGCGGGGGAGGATGAAACGCCCTGACGCAGGGACACCCGCGCCAGTGCGCTCCGCCTGTGCTATCCTTACTGAAAATAATATCAGGAGGAACACATGGCCGACGATCAGGGCAGCACGCCCGCCGTCCCGAAGTCTGTCATCGAGGTAACGGCCTTCATGCCTGACACGCGGACCGATCCGCATCCGAAGCTGAAAGCCCTGCGCGACAATTGCCCCGTGATGCGCGACGAGATGGCCAAGACCTGGTTCCTCACCCGCTATGGCGACATCCGCGAGACGGTGAACGACCGGAGCTTCGTGCGCCATCCGCTGAACTCCGAAGAAGGCTCGATCTCGCGCCAGCTGATCGAGGACGAGGAAAACCCGCGCCGCACCTCCATCCTGTTCATGGACGAGCCGGACCATTCGCGCGTCCGTCCGCCGCTCGCCAAGGCCTTTTACGCCCGCATCAACAAGATGAAGCCGGAGATCGAGGCCATCATCGACGACACGATCGAGGCGGCGCCCGCCGCTGGCGTGTTCGACCTGATGGCAGAGATCGCGGTGCCGATCCCGGTCACGGTGATTGCCCGCATCCTCGGCGTTGACGAAGCCCGCCTGCCGGAATTCCGTCAATGGTCCGAAGATGTGATCCTCGGCCTCAATCCCGTCCGCACACCGGAAGAAACAGAGCGCATGATGGCCGGTGGCGCCGCGCTCGATGCCTATTTCACCGAACTGATGGACGCCCGCCGCAAGGTGCCTGCCGACGATCTCATCACCGACATGGTGCAGCTGCAGGCGAGCGGCGAAGCTCAGCTCTCGGACGATGATGTCCGCATCAACCTGCAGGCCCTGCTGGTTGGCGGCAACCTCACCACCACCGATCTCATCGGCAATGGTGTCTGGCTGTTCCTCACCCATCCGGACCAGCTGGCTGCCCTGAAGGCCAATCCGGGCCTTGGCGCGCAGGCAGTGGAAGAAGTGCTGCGCTATGAAGCGCCGGTCTCGGCCACGTCCCGCATCGTCGAAAAGGACAAGGACGTCGCCGGCTGTCCGATGAAGGAACACCAGGTCGTCTTCTGCTCGCTTGCCTCGGCCAATCGCGACGAGGAGGCGTTCGAGGTGCCCGAAGCCTTCGACATCACCAAGAAACGCGCCAGCCACATCGCCTTCGGCGGCGGCCCGCACATCTGCATCGGCGCACCCCTTGCCCGCATCGAGGCGCGGCGCGTCTACCAGAAACTGTTCGAACGCTTCCCGGACATGAAATTGCCCGAACAGGACATCGCCTGGCGCGCCCTGCCTTTCTTCCGCGGCATCGAGAAGCTGGAGGTCCGGGTCTGAGGCCTCACCCCAGCTGCGGCTTTACATGCTCCCAGATCGTCCACAGGCCGATCAGGA
>Ga0116152_10003685_pt1 | contig 12233 bp, 9 predicted proteins | sample AD_UKC119_MetaG_FD_89894 | JGI IMG/M metagenome (GOLD analysis project Ga0116152, IMG submission 89894) | Active sludge microbial communities of municipal wastewater-treating anaerobic digesters from Hong Kong - AD_UKC119_MetaG | ecosystem: Engineered > Bioreactor > Anaerobic > Digestate...
GCCGCGTTCATGATCTCAGCCGACAGAAGCTTTTCATCAAGCTTTCCCTTTATCTCCGATATCTTCGGAAGTGTGAGATGCTTTTTCAGCGCAGCGGCGCTTTCACGCGCTATGCCTATAAAGCCGAGGCAGTCCGGGCGGTTGAACGTAAGCTCAAAGTCGACGACCGTATCGTTGAGGCGGCAGACCTTTCTTATATCCTCGCCCGGTACGCATTTTTCCTGAAGGATGAATATTCCGTCCTCTATCGCGTATGGAAAATCATGCGTCGTCAGTCCGAGCTCGGAGAGTGAGCAGAGCATACCGTCGGATGCAACGCCTCTGAGCTTGCCGCTTTTTATCGTTTTACCGCCGGGAAGCACTGCACCGTCGAGCGCTGCCGGAACAAGGTCGCCCTGACTGACATTCTGCGCGCCGGTGACAATCTGGACGTTCGTACCTGTTCCCACGTCTATGCTGCAAACGAAGAGATGATCTGAATTTTCGTGACGGTCTATTTTATCGACGCATCCGACGACCACATTCGATATATCGGTGCCGAGCGCTTCATAGCTCTCGACCTTCGTACCGCTCATGGTCATAGCGTCGCAGTAATCCTTTACCGGAACGTCGATATCGACATAATCCCGGAGCCATTCAAGTGAAACTTTCATATATAGCTATCTCCTTATCAGAACTGTGACAGAAAGCGAATGTCGTTTTCGAACAGCAGACGCATATCGTCGATACGGTATTTGCACATTGCAACGCGCTCGATGCCCATGCCGAACGCGAAACCGCTGTATATATCGGGGTCGATGCCGCAGCCTCTGAGTACGTTCGGATGCACGAGTCCGGCGCCGAGCAGCTCTATCCAGCCTTCGCCCTTACACAGGCGGCAGCCTTCACCCTTGCACACGAAGCACGAAATGTCGACCTCGGCGGACGGTTCGGTGAACGGGAAATTATGCGGTCTGAAGCGCGTCTTTGTATCCGCACCGAACATTTTAACCGCAAACTCGGCAAGCACGCCCTTCAAATCGCCCATCGTGACGTTTTTGTCGACGACAAGCCCTTCCATCTGATGGAACATCGGCGAATGCGTCGCGTCCACTTCGTCGTTGCGGTAAACTCTGCCGGGTGATATTATACGCAGCGGCGGCTTCTTTTCGAGCATCGCGCGCACCTGTACCGGTGATGTCTGCGTGCGCAGAAGCACGTCCGGGTTGAAATAAAATGTATCGGTCATATCTCTCGACGGATGATCCTTCGGCGCGTTGAGCGCATCGAAGTTGTTGTATGTCAGCTCGACCTCCGGTCCCTCAACGACCTCAAAGCCCATGTCGATGAATATCTCACGCATATCATACTCTACCTGTGTGAGCGGATGGAGATGGCCGAGCGGCTGTCTGCGGGCGGGGAGCGTTATGTCTATTGATTCGCGTCCGAGTCTGTTTTCAAGCTCTTTCGACTTGAGCTGTTCTTTTTTTTCGGATATTATGTTTTCGATCTTCTCCCTGACTTCGTTTGCGAGCTGACCGAGCGCCGGACGTTCCTCGGCAGGTACCGCGCCCATAGAACGCAGTATAGCCGTAAGCTCACCCTTCTTGCCGAGATATTTCACGCGGAGCTGCTCGAGCGCGTCGCTTGCGCTTGCGCCGGAAAGCTCATTCTGCGCTGCTTTAATTATGTTTTGTAGCTTTTCTTTCATGTGTTGTCCCAATCCTTTTATTCGAGATAATCCTTCAGTTTTTTTGAGCGGCTCGGATGACGCAGCTTGCGCAGCGCCTTTGCCTCTATCTGACGTATACGTTCACGGGTAATATCGAACACCTTTCCGACCTCTTCGAGTGTCTTAGGACGTCCGTCTTCAAGCCCGAAACGCAGCTTGAGAACGCTTTCTTCACGCGGATTGAGTGTTTTGAGAACCTCGAGAAGCTGTTCGCGCAGCATCGTATATGCGGCGCTGTCGGAAGGAGACGGCGTATGGTCGTCGGCAATAAAATCGCCGAGATGGCTGTCCTCCTCTTCGCCTATCGGCATTTCGAGCGAAACCGGCTCCTGAGATATCTTTAATATATCACGCACCTTGTCGACAGACATGTTCATTTCAAGCGCAATCTCCTCCGCCGTCGCCTCTCTCCCGTATTCCTGGAGCAGCTGGCGCGATGTACGCAGAACCTTGTTTATGGTTTCGACCATGTGAACGGGTATACGTATTGTTCTCGCCTGATCGGCTATGGCTCTCGTTATGGCCTGCCGTATCCACCATGTTGCATAGGTTGAAAACTTATAGCCTTTGTTGTAGTCAAATTTTTCTACAGCCTTCATCAATCCGAGGTTGCCCTCCTGTATGAGGTCAAGAAAAAACATTCCCCTGTTGACATAGCGTTTGGCTATACTTACAACAAGACGAAGATTTGCTTCTACAAGCTGCTTCTTTGCCTTCATGTCGCCCTGCGACATTTTATATGCAAGCTCAAGCTCCTTATCTGCCGAAAGCAGCGGCACCTTGCCTATGTCCTTCAGGTACATACGCACGGGATCGTCCATCGTCAGACCTTCCTGCGCGAGAAGCTCGTCCACCTCATTCGGATCGGTTTCAAGAATTATTTTTTCTTCGTCGTCCTCGTCATCACCGAGCGCAAAAAGCTGCGCATCCATATCGCTTGCCACTTCGATCCCCTGTTTTTCAAGATCATCACAGAGGTTTTCCAGCTGTTCAAGCTCGCAGTCGGTGCTTTCAAGCGCCGTCAGAATATCGCTGCCCGACAGCGATCCACGCTGCTTTCCGTGTTCCACAAGATCGTTAAATACTGCAGTATCCATAACCTTTACTCCTTGGTCTTTCATCATTTTTTCTTTTCTCTGAGCTTTTTCAGATAATCGCCCAAAGCGTCTATGTCGTCGCCGGCGCTTTCGTCGGCTTTTCTTCTTTCGTTTTTCTCCTTAAGCGTGTTTATCAGCTCCGTAAGCACGCTGCTTCCGTTGTTGGTGAGTATCTGTCTTGCTGCCATATATCGCGCAAGCTCCGACTGCTCGGCGTTGGTAAGCGCTCCGTCCTCCGAGAGTATCACGCTTTCTCCCTTTGCGAGCTGAGGCTCAAACGCGCGGTACACTTTCCGGCAAAACTCAGTATTTAGCTCATCGGCTTTCAGCTTTTTCAGACATTCAGTCCCAAGATCCGGTCTGACGAGTAATATTCCGATTATTGCTTCTTCAATGGCCGAAACATCGGAAAACCGAACTCTGTCGGGGTTGACGTTGTCTCGGTAGCCGGCGGCTCGCCGTATATCTATCGCGTCATTTTCGCTTTTTTTCGTCTTTACAAGTGCTCGTCGCTTTACTTCGACGGTCCTCGCAAGCCCTTCATATGAAAGCCCCGTCAGCTGCGCGATCCTGTGGCAGTATATCTCACGTGTCGGCTGACTGTATAGTGTAGCAACGAAGGCTGTCAGCTCTGTCATCCTTTTTTCTTGTTGATCGGGCCCGGATACATCGTATTTACCTATTATTTCTTCTATCTGATAATCTATCCGCTCTTTCGTCGTTTTCAGCTTCGCCGAAAACGCGGCGGTTCCGTGATTTTTTATGAATTCATCCGGGTCCTTGCTGTCGCCGAGATCGATGACCCGGACATTTATCCCGGCTTCGCCGAGGACGTTTATCGCGCGTTCGGTCGCTTTTTTCCCCGCGCTGTCCGAATCGTATGCGAGCATAACGCTGTCGGTATGATGTGAGATGGTTTTAGCGTGTTCGGCGTTGACTGCCGTGCCGAGTGTAGCGACGGCGTTGGTGAACCCTGCCTGATGGAGCGATATGACATCCATATACCCTTCGCACATGATAAGTCCGCCCGAAGTATTGAGCTTCGCAAAATTGAGAGCAAAGAGGTACTTGCTCTTGCGGAACGCCGGCGTATCGGACGAGTTGATGTATTTCGGCTTGGCGTCTCCGAGTGCGCGTCCGCCGAAGGCGACGACATTGCCCGAAAGATCAATTATCGGGAACATCACTCTTGAGCGAAAATAATCGTACACTCTTTTGCCCTTTTCGCCTGCGAGAAAGCCTGTCGTCATCTCTCTGTCGCTGTATCCCTTTTCGTGCAGATAATCAGACAGTGCGTTCCACGAATCACCGGCGTAGCCGAGCCCGAAATGCTTTATCGTCGCGTCACTCAGGCGGCGGCTTTTGAAATATTCAAGCCCTTTTTCGCCTGCCGGGGAATAAAGTGTCGTGTGAAAGAACATTGCCGCGTCGCGGTTCATCGCGATTATCCGTTCGCGCCTGACGGCGTTGCTTTTCATCGGTGCATCATCCGGCACCTGGATGCCGCAGCGTTTCGCGAGCAGAGCGACTGCGTCCGGATATTCGAGCGATTCGTGTTTCATTATGAAGCTTACGACATCGCCGCCCTCACCGCAGCCGAAGCAATAAAAGCTCTCACTGCGCGGAAAGACCACGAACGACGGAGTCTTCTCGTTATGGAACGGGCAAAGCCCGGTCATGTTTGAGCCGGCACGCTTGAGCGGAACATACTGCGAGACGACATCTTCTATGCTGTTGCGCTGTTTTATTTCCTCAAGAAAATCTCTCGAAAACGCCATCTTGTGTCCTTTCTGTTTCGTTCATTACCGCATAAAACTCTTTATATGTATATATACGCAAAAACACGCGAAAAACCTTTTTTTATTTTCAAATTTCATCGATTTTTTGCATCCGGTGCACAAAAGCCGCGCTTGATCGGGTACGGCGCTCCGACAGGCACCCATAAACGCGGCTGTATTGATATGATCGTTCGTCAGTTCTCGGCATCCAGCAGCTCGCCTGCTGCGCGTTTTGCCGCTTCTCCCGGTGTTGTTCCGCCGATTATTCTGGCGATCTCGTCGATCCTGCGTTCGGTTGAAAGCAGTTCGACTGAAGTTTGAGTTCTCTCTCCGACGGTGTTTTTCGTAATGAGAAAATGCTCCTGCGCTGTTGCCGCGACCTGCGGTGAATGCGTTATACACAGCACCTGTGTGCCGCCGGTCTCGGCGAGCTTTCTGAGCTTCCGTCCGAGCTTCACGCTTGTCGCTCCGGAAATTCCCGTATCTATCTCATCAAATATCAGTACGGGAATGCCAGTGCTGCCTGCCGATACCGTCCTGAGTGCAAGCATTATCCTCGACAGCTCACCGCCCGATGCAACCTTCGCAAGCGGTCTGAGTGATTCTCCGGCGTTCGCCGAAACGAGAAATTCTACGCTGTCGCTCCCCGTCGGCGACAGCTGTGCATCTTCGACACGCACCTCGAAGACTGTCTTTTTCATATCAAGCTCTGCGAGCTCACCGCATACTGCTTTGCTCAGACGCTCCGCGCCTTCCCGCCGTTTTATGCTCAGCGTTCGGGCATTCTGCGCCAGGTGCTCGTCACAGTCTCTCAGCGCTTTTTCAAGTTTTTTTATATGTTCGTCGTTGTTTTCTATCGTATCAAGCTCATCGCTCATAAGCTTCTGTGCTTCAAGCGCGCCTTCGATGCTGCCGTATTTTCTGCAAAGCTCCGCAAGCTTCATGAGCCGTTCTTCCACTCTGTCGAGCACCGCCGTACCGAGCTCATCATCGCCCGGCAGATTGTCGCGTGCGCATATTGCCGCGTCCTCTATCTCACGTCTTGCCGATTCGAGCCGCTTCGCGAGCTGCGCCAGCTCCGGAACGTATCTGCCTGCCGCCTCAAGCTGTTTCGCGGCATCGTCTATGAGATCGTTCGCGCTCCTGCCGTCCTCGCTCTCGTAAAGCAGTGCGTAAGCCTGTGCGCACGACGCGCCGATAAGCTCCGCGTGCCTGAGCTTGTCACGCTTTTCCGCAAGCGTTTCCTGCTCTCCCGGCTTCGGAGAGATCTGCTTGATCTCGTTTATCCTGTATTTGAGGTAATCCGTTCTATACCGCTTTTCGTCCTCATTCAACCGCAATCCGTCGAGCTTTTTCATCAGTGCGGCGCGCTCGGAATACGTCCGGGTGTACGCACTAAGCTCGTCATCACAGCCGGAATACGAATCGAGAAACGACAGCATGACTGATCTGTCCCTGAACGCCTGCGTATCCTGCTGGCCATGGATATTCACCAGATACGACATTATCTCACGCAGCTTCTGCGTCGGTATCTGACGTCCGTTGAGCTTTGATACGCTTCGCCCGTCCGCGCTTATCCTGCGTGAAACAAAAAGCAGTCCGTCCTCGTCCGCCGGAGCATCAAGCTCCTCAAGCATACTGCGCATACGCTCGTCCGGAGCGAAGCACCCTTCCACGAGCGCGCTTTCCTCGCCCGTCCTTATAAGCTCCCTGTCGCTCCTTGCGCCGCACAACAGCGAAATCGAATCGATGAGTATGCTTTTTCCTGCACCTGTTTCGCCCGTAAGCACGGTAAAGCAGTCCCGAAGCTCGATCGAGAGACTGCGTATGACCGCTATATTCTCTATATGCAAAGAGATCAACATATTCCTACCGTCCGTATCGGGCGTTGCCGCTCATTTATTATGATATTCGTTAAGCTGTGAGCAAACCGACGATGCGCTCTCCTGAGTTCTCATGACAAGCAGAACTGTATCGTCACCTGCTATTGATCCGACGAGCATCTCGAATCCGAGTGCGTCTATCGCCGCTCCTGCCGCCGCGCCCATGCCCGACATTGTTTTTACGACGACAAGGTTGCCTGCGTTGTCGCACGAAACGATACATTCTGTGAGTATTTTGATGAATTTTGAATTAATATCGGGAATTATCCCGATGTGCTCGTACACCGAGTTGACCTTGTCTATGCCGAGCGCCTTCATGTCGCGTGATATAGTAGCCTGTGTTGTGACAAATCCGGCTGCGGTAAGACGCGCCGTCAGCTCCTCCTGTGTGGTTATGTTGTTTTTCGTAACGATCTCTATAAGTGCCTTCTGACGTTCCTTTTTCATCTGCTGTGTCCTTTCGCCGGCTGCGATGACGCTGCCATGCCGTTATTCATTCCGGTCTGTCGGTATCATTGATATACAGCAGGCCGCCGAACGACCTGTCTTTCTTTTTTATCAGCGTCGTTGTTCGCGCGCTCTTGGAGATCTCGACCGTGTCATCCGGCTCGAGCAATATTCCTCCGCGTCCGTCCGGAGCGATGCAAAGCTGCTTTGCGTGAAGGGCTATCGGAATTATCCGCACAAGTGTACTCGCGTTCGTGACGATCGAGCGTGATTTCGCCGGATTATGAGAGCACACCGGCGTTACAATTATAGCATCGAGCCGCGGATCGACGACCGGCCCGCCTGCCGACATCGAATACGCCGTACTACCCGTCGGCGTCGCTATTATCATACCGTCCGCTGCGTAGCGGGTAACGGTCATCCCATTGAACGACAGCTCCATATCGCACAGCTGCGGCATTCCGCTTCTCGTAATGACCGCCTCGTTGAGAGCCGTCGCCGAGTATACGCATTTTTTGCGTCTCATCACTCTTATATCGAGCATCATCCGATCGACCGCCTCGAAGGTAAAGCCGTCGCCGAGCCTTCCGGCAAGCTCGATCTCATTCTGTTCAAGCGCCGTCATGTATCCGAGCCGCCCGAGATTTATCCCGAGCAGCGGCTTGCCCGTTCCTGCGTACGACAGTATCGTTCCGTCGCCGCCGAGCGTAATTATAACATCACAGCTTTCCTTTGAAGCTGTTTCCTCTATTCCGGCGGTTTTCAGGCACTCGCGCAATAGCTTCGCCGCCTCAGCCGCGTCGGGCTTCGTTCTGTTTATCGCAAGAAATACTTTCATCGTCATTCTCCCTGACATAAAACGCAAGATATTCCGTGTTGCCGTCTGAGCCCTTTATAGGTGATCCGATAAACCCGAGCCTCTTGAATCCGCACCGCGCCGCCGCTTCTTCGAGTCTGTGCGCCGCATCGAGTGAAGCCTTCACATCCCTGACTATACCGTTTTTTCCTATATTCCCGCGCCCGACCTCAAACTGCGGCTTGACGAGCGTCACGAGCGCAGCGCCGTGCGGCAATATTCGTGCGAGCGCCGGATATATCAGCTCCTGTGATATGAACGAGACATCCATTACGGCAAGATCAAGTGCAAAAGGAAGCATTTCGGGCGTCAGAATACGGGCGTTTGTGTTTTCCATCAAAAGCACGCGTGCGTCGCCTCTGAGTTTCTGTGCCAGCTGTCCCTCTCCAACGTCTACCGCGCAGACGCGTTTTGCTCCGCGCCCGAGCAGACAGTCTGTAAATCCGCCTGTTGACGCGCCCACATCAAGCACGCTTTTTCCGCTCACATCTATATTGAATGCTTCAAGCGCAGCATCGAGCTTTTCGCCTGCGCGTGAAACAAACCGGTCGGCGCTCGCCTCTATATGTCCTTCAATGTAATCAAACGCGCATTTCGTCACCGTTATGCCGTCCACGCGTACTCTTCCTTCTTTTATAAGCCGCGCGGCGTTGCTTCGCGTGGCACATATACCGTTCTGTACGAGCGCGATGTCGAGCCTCATTCCGTTTCGTTTGCCGGCATTCCGCCGAGCATTTCTATAAGCTCGCCGGATATCTGATCCGGCATGAAATGCAGCGTCCTGAGAAGCAGCTCGTATTCACCCTGCGGCACGAAGCTTCCGTCTATCGCTCTTACTGCCGTGCCCTGGATCTCGCAGGCGATCTTTTCGCCTATCCCGCCCTGCTTTATACCTTCCTCAAGCACCAAGACCGCGTCTGCGTCCGCCGTGAACGCTTTTATTGCTTTCATATCAAGCGGATATACACGCAGCAGCTTTATCACTCTTGTGCCTATTCCTGACGCCCGCAGCAGCTTCGCCGCTTCGAGCGCATAGTGTGTGATTTTTCCGTATGTAATTATAACCGCCATGCTGCCGCCTTCATCATGTACGCTAAGCGTGCCGGCTCTGACGAAGCCTTCGTCGCTTCCGATACATTTTCCGCGCGGATAACGCACTGCCGATATGCCTTTATCTTCAAACGCCGCCTTGAAAGCGAGCCGCATATCCTCGAACGTCTCAGGTGAATATATGCTCACACCCGGCACAGACGACAGAAACGATACGTCGAATACGCCGTGATGGGTCGGGCCGTCGTCCGGAACGAGCCCGGCACGGTCTACCGCGAGCACGATGTGCAGCCCCTGAAGCGCCGTATCGTGGATGATTTGATCGTAGCAGCGCTGCAAAAAAGACGAATAAACGGCAAAAACAGGTTTTTTGCCCATGCTGGCAAGTCCTGCCGCGAAGGTCAAGGCGTGTTCCTCGGCTATGCCGACATCAAAGAACCTTTCGGGAAATTTTTCGGAAAACTCCGTAAGCCCTGTACCGCTGCACATCGCCGCGGTAATAGCTATAACGGTATTGTCTTCCTGCGCTTTTTTCGTGATTATCCTGCCGAACTCTGCTGAATATTTTTCACTTTCGCCGTTGGCGACTACTCCCGTTTCAACGTCAAAGTGCCCGACGGAATGATAAATATCGGGCTTGTCCTCGGCGAAGCTGTAACCGCAGCCTTTTTTCGTTCTGACATGAACGACGCACGGCAGCGTGCGCTGCTTTGCTTCTCTGAGCACTCTTTCAAGGCTCACGAGATCATCGCCGTTGACAGGGCCGAGGTATTCAATTCCGAGCTGTTCAAAGAAATTTTCGTTTGCCACGAGCCGTTTGAACGCATTTTTGCACTTTCTGCCTGCCGATACAAGATATTTGCCGATGAGCGGAACGGCGGCGAAGAAACGCTTCGTATTGTTTTTCAGCTTGAAATAACGTGAGCTGACACGCACTCGAGCAAAATAGCGCGAAAGTCCGCCGACATTCGGCGAAATAGCCATTTCGTTGTCATTGAGAACGATTATCAGCCTCAGCCCGTTCTTCGTGCAATTGTTGAGCGCTTCGTATACCATACCGCCCGTAAACGCGCCGTCGCCGGCTATTGCGACAGTATACGCGTCGCTTCCGTCGAGCTTTAGCGCCGTAGCTATACCGACGGCGGCGGAAAGCGATGTGCTCGAATGACCGGTGCCGAATGCGTCGTATTCGCTCTCGGACATTTTTTCAAATCCGCTCAGTCCGCCGTATGTACGAAGTGTTGAAAACCGGTCGCGCCTGCCGGTGAGAAGTTTATGCGTGTAGCATTGGTGTCCCACATCAAATATAAACTTGTCGCGCGGAGCGTCAAATGTACGATGCAATGCAATAGTCAGCTCAACGACTCCGAGATTTGATGACAGATGGCCGCCGTTGTTTGCCGCCGTTGTGATTATTTCCTCTCTGATTTCAACCGCAAGACGTTTAAGCTCTTCGTACGAGAGCTTTTTTATATCTTCCGGAGAATCGATCCCTTCAAGCATCGCCATAAATAACACGTGCCGCCCGTCCGCATGAACGGAGCGACTTTTCCTTTTTATTTTTTGCTGAACACGCAAAGAACCCTTGCGAAAACTGCCACAATCGATTCGCTTTTCGTTATCGCAAGGCGCTTGCACGCCGCTTTTCCGCCGACTATCAGTGCGGCGATGACAGACGTCAGCAAAAGCGTCCACCATTCACCGTGCGGCTTTTCTAAAAAAAGCTTTGCCGAGATTGCCGTCCCCGTAGCGCCGCTGACGACGCCGGATATATCGCCGACCACATCGTTGCAGAACGAGGACACTCTGTCCGCGTTTTTCAGCAGCCATACGGCTTTTTTACCGACGGCGTTTTTTCGCGCCGCCATACTGTGGAATTTCACGTCCTTTGCCGTTGCGACAGCAAGGCCGAGAATATCGAACAGGATACCTATCGCAATAAAAATAATAAGAACGATGAACGCCGCAATCATATTCACGTCTTCGAGCATCTCGCCCGAAATCAATGACAGCACAGCTGTTATCGAAAGTGAAATGAAAAACACGCGGATCGCCCATGTCATTTGTGATCTGCGTTTGCCTTTGTCGTTCTTATCTCTGCGTTTTCGCTCGTCCTCGCTTCGGGGGACGTCGCTGTTTTGTGTACTCATATAAACCAGATCAAGTTCCTTATAGTAAAAAATTTATGATGGCTCGCAGAGCGTAAACTTTGTGTCATGAGGTCAAGTTGGATTTCCCCGACCGGTACTTCTTGTCGCCAATGAAGCGGTTTCCCTTTGAACCGGAAGCCGGTGCGTCTCCGACACCGGGACTTGATTGCCTTAAAGTTCACACTGCAATCCGCTCTGCGATGCACGTTTTTGCTCAGTCTAGGAGTTTTCCCCGATAGTCCGTTTCCGTCTTCTTATTCTCTTTTGCAGCTATGGTTTCAAAAGGCAATGACCCGTTTCGCATGGCCCTGCCAAACAGGTGTGATCCGATATCCGCCACCGCCACTCAAGACCGGCTACTCTATCCACAGCATCGTTTTCGTACCGCGCAATAGGTTTAATCTCTGATCCGTGTCTGCGTTTCTCATCGAGAGTTACAAGCACAAAAGAGAGCCTCCAAGACAAGTGGGTCATCAACGGCATGCCATTGCCGCGCGCCCGCAGGTCAATCTCCCAGCACCCACCCTATACTGGGCGTACAAAGCAAGCACAAGGAGCTTCATCGATATGCCGTTTAGCGGATTTTTAGCCCCGCTTTCAAAGAGGACGAGCTAACTAGAATACTGCGCCATCAAGGATATATTATCACATTTATGTTTTTTTTACAATAGTATTTATGCATTTTTGCGAAAATAACCGTATATTTTCAACATATTTACGCTCTACGGCGTCTCAGACTTTTCTTCTGAGCAGTTTATTGCATAGCTCCTCCAGCTTTCCTCTGAACGGGTCGCTAAAAATCAGGAGCGCTTCCTTAGCTTTTTCGGTGTATGTGTCGGCTGCCCTATACGCATTTTCCATCCCGACAAGCGAAACGTAGGTCGATTTCCCATCGTCCTCACCCGTTCCCGATTCGAGCTCGATGAGATCGTCCGTGATCTGAAACGCCATACCGAGCGCTTTCCCGAAGCGTTTTGCTGCTTCAAGCTCTTCTTCGCTTCCGTGCGCTGCAATAACGCCCAGCCTACACGAGAGGATCATCAATGCGCACGTTTTCAGCTCGTACATCGTTTCTGTCTGCGCGAGCGTCAGCGGTCTTTCACTGCCTTCGATGTCTATTTGCTGACCACCCGTCATTCCGTCAAGTCCACTGTAATGGCATATCTCCCTTACGGCTTCTTCGCTTCCGGCGCACAGTGAGATCGCCCTGAATATCAGCGCATCGCCTGCCAACAGTGCGCAAGCTTCACCGTATACCTTA
>Ga0116152_10003686_pt1 | contig 12231 bp, 9 predicted proteins | sample AD_UKC119_MetaG_FD_89894 | JGI IMG/M metagenome (GOLD analysis project Ga0116152, IMG submission 89894) | Active sludge microbial communities of municipal wastewater-treating anaerobic digesters from Hong Kong - AD_UKC119_MetaG | ecosystem: Engineered > Bioreactor > Anaerobic > Digestate...
TCATAGACGACCACGTCGCCCTTCTTCAGCACCTGACCTAACGACTCACTCGCCTTGACGAGCGGCGTCAGGTCCGGCCGCTTGTACTCGTCGATCGGTGTCGGCACCGTGACGATGAACACCGAGCAGCGCCGCAGATCTGCGAGCTTGCTGGTGTAGGAAAGGCGCTTGGCGCTTTGCAGTTCCTCGCGTGAGCATTCCAGCGTACTGTCTCGTCCACGGGCGAGCTCGGCAACCCGCGTCGCCTTGATGTCGAAGCCCACCGTGTCGAAGTGCTTGCCGAACTCGACGGCCAGCGGCAGGCCCACGTAGCCCAGCCCCACGACGCCGATACGGCACTTTCTGCGGTTCAATGCGGTCATACGAATCCAGTTGTTATTGTGCTGATTATCCAACGACAGTGGCCGGTCTGTCGCCGCCAGGCGCGAAAGCGCGACGCAGTTCGCAGCCAGCGGTGCGAATCATGTGTCGCTGCGCCATACACAGGCGCCAGCGCTCGATTTCGTGAGCAGGTCGAGCATTTTCTCGTGCGCAGCCAATTCCGTGGCGGAAGCCCGCACGATCTTGAGGCCGGCCACCGGGCGTCGCAGTCTGACGTTAGCGGCGCCATTTTCGTCCAACACGGCTGGTGCTTCGGCAAGTGCGAGGCTGCTCTGACCGCCAGTCATCGCCAGGTAAACGTCAGCCAGGATACGTGCGTCGAGCAACGCGCCATGCAGTTCGCGGCGCGAATTGTCGACCTGATAGCGCTTGCACAGCGCGTCGAGACTATTGCGCTGCCCGGGATGCATTTCACGGGCGAGCACCAGCGTGTCGAGCACGGTGCAGACTGACGCGAGACGCCGTGCTTCATCCGCCAGCCGGGCCAGTTCGGCATCGAGAAAACCGAGATCGAAAGGGGCATTGTGGATGATCAACTCAGCACCGCTCACGAACTCGAGCAGCTCAGCCGCAATCTGGGCGAATTTCGGCTCACGTTCGAGTCGCTCGCGACTGATGCCATGGACAGCCTGCGCGCCGGCGTCGATGTCGCGCTCCGGATTGAGATAGCGGTGAAAATGTCGCCCGGTCGAGCGTCGGTTGACGAGTTCGACGCAACCGATTTCGATCACGCGGTGCCCCTGCGTTACTTCGAGGCCAGTGGTTTCGGTGTCGAGAACGATCTGCCGCATGACTCGCCAATTCTACCTGAGCACGGCACTGCTGCCGCTCCTCATGAGCAACTCGTCGATGCCGCGATTTGCAAGCTGGTCGGCGCGCTCGTTGCCCGGCACACCGGAATGCCCGCGTACCCAGTGCCATTCGATCCGGTGCGCGTGCGTTGCCGCCTCCAGCCGCTCCCACAGATCCTGATTCTTGACGGGCTTGCGATCTGCCGTGCGCCAGCCGCGCGCTTTCCATTGCGCCAACCACTCGGTGATCCCGAGCCGCACGTACTGCGAATCCGAGAACACGCGCGCTTCGGCCGAGCGCGTCAGTGCTTCGAGCGCCTGAATGACGGCCGTCAGCTCCATCCGGTTGTTGGTGGTGTTGAGCTCACCGCCGTAGAGCTCCTTCTCCCGCCCGCCTGCGATCAGGATGGCACCCCAGCCACCGGGACCAGGATTGCCGCGACAAGCGCCGTCGGCGTAGATATCGACGCGCACAGCCAAGTGACGGCTCAGCCCGCTTCCGGCCGATTACGCGTGGTCGGCTTGACGAGCCCACCTATCACCTGCGGCCGCTCACGGTAGCGTGGCCTGATGGGCGTGAGCGTGTAGACGCGCTTGCGCGCCTTCAGCAGATAGGCACCCGCAGGCCACAAGCGCAGCCAGCCGCGTTTCAGCAGTAACGAACCGCCAGTTGGCGACTTCTCTGGCTGACCCCAGGGCGGCGCAAACAGATATCGCTTCACGGTGACCACGTCATACCCTAACAACTCAAGCCAGTCCTTGACGCGACCGTCGGACAGGGAGCGCCGTGCGCCCGGCGGAAACCCCCGGCGTACCGCCCGACCCCGCAGGCCCCACAGTCCCCATGGCCGAAAACCCAGCACTAACAATTGGCCTTCCCCGGCCAACACCCGATCAGCTTCGCGCACCACGGCGTACGGATCGGTTTCGAACTCGAGTGTATGCGGCAGCAACACGGCATCGACGGATGCATTGGCGATCGGCAGCTGTGACAGGCGCGCGATCACATCCGGTGCACCATCATTGTTGCCCTGTGACGACAGCCGGTGTGGCACCTGCGCGACGACCGTCTTGCGCTGCGTGCGACAGCCGCCCAGCAACTCGCGCGCCGCGCCCCACAGGCCCATCTGCACCAGCTCCCAGCCGAACACGTCATCGAGCGCTTCGTGCAGCAGCTCGGCTTCCGCGCGCAATACGGCGCTGCCGAGCGGTCCGGCGAGCCAGGGTTTTAGCAAAGGTGCGGGAGTCGGCATACGATTGAGTTACCTGAGCACGTGAATTACATCACACCAAAAGCTAGATATTTTGTGAACTTACAGATTAAATAGCAGGCTAGACCTTGCGCCCCGGGGGTGCTCTTTGCAATTCAGTCAACTCTGGGCGCCCGCGCGTACGCTCGGTCCCGTGGTCATTGCGGCCCTGCTCTCTGCGTGTGCGAGCGTCGATACTCGCGATGAGCCTACTGGCGGCTATGCTGAGCCGGTAGGCGTCGTGCTGCCGGACGAGCCTGTGGCTGCCAGCGACGCAGCGGCAGCGGTCCAGCCGGCGGCCACCACGCCGATGGTACCGGACAGCACCGGCACTACCGTCGCCGGGCTCACCCCGGATCAATACCCCGATTTGTTCGATCGGATCCGCGCCGGCTTTCAGTTGCCCGACGTGGACAAGAGAGCGATCGATCAGCAGCTCGGCTTCTACGCCAACAATCCAGCCTATCTCGAGCGTGTCTTCGGTCGCGCGGAACTCTATTTGCACCATATCGTGCAGGAGGTCGAGGCGCGTGGCATGCCGATGGAGCTCGCCCTCCTGCCCGTTGTGGAGAGCGCCTTCGAGCCCTACGCCATGTCGGGTGCCCGAGCTTACGGGCTCTGGCAGTTCATACCCGGCACCGGCAAGCGCTTTGGGCTCGACCAGACCTGGTGGTACGAAGGCCGCCGCGACGTCGTCGCCTCGACACGTGCAGCGCTCGACTACCTGCAGTACATGCACGACGAGTTCTTCGACGACTGGCTGCTCGCCATCGCTGGCTACAACTGCGGTGAGTTCTGTGTACAGCGGGCTGTGAAAGCCAATCGGGCTGCGGGCTTGCCTGTGGATTTCTGGAGCCTGAAGTTGCCGGCCGAGACGCGCGCCTATGTGCCCAAACTCCTGGCCATGGCGCGTCTCGTGGGCAATCCGGAACAATTCGGCATCGCCTTCAGCTCCATTCCGAACGAACCGTATTTCGCCCGCGTCGATACGGGTGGCCAGGTGGACATGAAAGTGGCCGCCGAGCTGGCCGGCGTCACGCCTGAAGAGCTCTACGAACTGAATCCCGGCTTTCATCGCTGGGCGACACCACCGTCCGGCCCGCACTATCTGCTGGTACCGCGGGATTCGGCCGATGCGCTACGCGAGGGCTTGGCCCAACTGACGCCAGACGAACGACTCGGCGTCGTGCTGCACACGGTCAAGTCCGGGGATTCCGTCGCGAGTGTGGCGGCGCAATATAAAACCCAAGTGACCGTGGTGCGTGATTTGAACGGGCTGGGCAATGGCCCGCTGGTCGTGGGCAGTTCGTTGCGCGTGCCATCGGGCGTCGCCACGCTACCGGCCAAAGTGGTGCGCGCTGCGGCACGCATCGACGGACAGAGCGCCGGCCGCCGCAGCACCGGGCGGCCCGTCGTGCACGTGGTGCGCCGCGGCGACTCCCTGTGGCGCATTGCGCGGCGTAACGGCACCGACGTCCGGACGCTGGCGCGTCTGAATGGCATCGGGCCCGGTTCCACGCTGCGCGCTGGTCAGAAGCTGATCGTCAATTCGAGCGGCGCATCGGCGAGGCGCGCCAGCAGTTCCAAGCAGCAAAGCAGTGCCGACACGGGCAGCGGCCGCAGCGTTTCGTACAAGATCCGCAAAGGCGATACGCTGTCCGCGATCGCCAGGCAGTTTGGGGTCACCGTGAGCGATCTCGTCGCCTGGAATGGAATCTCCAGCCGCTCCAAACTCATGCCGGGACAGCGGCTCACCGTACAAGTCAAACGCCGCTGAGGGGAACGAGATGGGATTTCTGACGGGCAAGCGCGCCTTCATCGTGGGGGTCGCCACCGAGCGATCGATTGCGTGGGGCATAGCACAAGCGCTGCATCGAGAAGGCGCGGAACTCGCGTTCAGCTACGCCAATGACACGTTCAAGGAACGTGTCCTGCCCTTGGCCGAATCGTTAGGCGCCAAAATCACGCTGCCGCTCGATGTCACCGTGGACAGCGAGATCGACGCAGCCTTCGCAAGCTTGCAGCAAACCTGGGGCTCGCTAGATATCCTGGTGCACGCCGTGGCGTTCGCACCGCGCGAAGCGCTCACTGGCGGCTTCCTCGAGAGCACCTCACGCGAGGCATTTCGGATCGCGCATGACGTATCCAGCTACAGCCTCACGGCGCTCGCGCGCGGCGCAGCACCTCTGATGACAGGTCGGGACGGCTCCATCATCACTCTGTCCTATCTCGGCGCCGTCAAGTCCATCCCCAGCTACAACGTGATGGGCCTCGCCAAAGCCAGCCTGGAAGCGAACGTCCGCTTCCTGGCGGCGGATCTCGGACCGCGCGGCATTCGCGTCAACGGTATTTCGGCGGGCCCCATCAAGACGCTGGCTTCCGCCGGGATCCCGGGCTTGCGCAAGATGCTGGCGCGGGTCGCGGAAATAGCTCCGTTGCGACGCAACATCACACTGGAGAACGTCGGCAACGCCGGTGCATTCCTTGCCTCCAATCTCGCCGCGGGCATCACCGGCGAAATCCTCTACGTCGACGGCGGCTTCAGCACGGTGGGCATGTCGTTCGCGTCTGCTGAGTAGTTTGCGGCTTTGCGGTTGGCGTGTGGCAGGGTGGTCAATGCCCCGAAGGCGTCTGTTGAGATCGCCGCAGCCAGAGCACGGGGCGCTCCTGTCCCGCTCAGTTGTTAGCCTCGACGCCAGGGGAAAGATGCGCCCCGTGCTCTGGCTAGGGCACGCGCGGCAGCGCGCGATCGATCCAGACGCACTGGCAGTGCTCTTCCCGCGGCCGCTGGCGGCACCACCAAGCCAATGCCTCAGCTACTGCTGAAACACCCGCTCGTACTTGACCACATCCGCGTTGCGCCGCATTTCATCCAGGTACGCCGCCAGATCGCCCGCGCCGGATCGCATCGAGATGAAGTTGGCCAGCTGCGAGAGCATGTCCGGATTGGAGTTCTCTTCCGCACGGACGCCGCTCACCTGGTAGAGCGCCACAGCACCGTCATCCAGCGTGACGACGCCGCTCACAGGCGTGCCAGCCGGTTTCCTGGCCTCGAACGCCGCGGTGCGCACAGCCGCTGGAACCGATGGATCGCCGCGCCCAATGTACTGCGCCGGCGCCGCTTCGAGCCCCCATTGCTTGGCCAGGCTCTCCAGCGTGGTCGTGCCAGCGGTCAAAGTCGGCAACGCCGCGTCGGCAGCCGCACGCGCGGCTGTGGTGCCCTGCTGCTGCCGCAGGCTGGCCACGATTTCATCGCGCACGACCGCCAGCGGTTTCGGTTCCGCCTTGCGATGGTCCTTCACGTGCGCGATGACCAGTCGATCGTCGCTCAGCGCAATCGGACCGACGATACGACCGCCGCTCAAGGCGCGGTCACTGAACACGGCATCCTGCAAATCCTTGTTGAGCCCTAACGGTGCGCCGCCCGCACCCCGCTCGTAGTTCGCTACTTCGCCACGCACGAGCTCGAACTCCTTGACCACCTCATCGAAGCGCGCGCCCGGCTGTTCCAGTTTGCGCTGCAACTCCTCCTGGCGATCACCAAACAACTCGCCCGCGCGTTCGTTGCGATAGCGCGCCTCTAGTTCGGGTACGGCTTCTTCGAAGGTCTTCGTCTTGCCTGCCTGGATACCATCGAGCCGGATGATGTGATAGCCGAACTGCGTGCGTACCGGACCGCGGATCTCGTTTTCCTTCATGCTGAACAAGGCATCCGCAAACGGCCCGACAAAGGCAGCGCGATCCGACCAGCCGAGATCACCACCCTGGGCAGCCGAGCCAGCGTCCTCAGAGTATTCTTTGGCGAGCGCCGAGAAATCCTTGCCGGCGCGTGCCTCGGCGAGCACCTTCTGTGCTTTGACCAACGCCGCTTCGGCAGACTTGTCGTCCGGTGCATTGATGAGCACGTGGCGCGCGCGCCGGCGTTCCGGCAACACGAAGCGCGTCTTGTCGCTCTCGTACAGTGCCTGGAGATCCTCCCGCGTCGGCTGCACCTGCGCAGCGAGCTGCTCGAGCCGCAGCTCGGCGTAGTCGATCGTGGCCGACTCGGGAGTGAGGAAGCGATCAGCGTTTGCTTCGTAGTACTTGCGAACCGCCGCATCGTCTACGGGTGCGTCGCCGACGAACTTCTGCGGCGGCAGCAACACATAGCGCACTTCACGCTCCTGCGTCTGCAGTGCAATCACCCGCTTGAGTTCGGCCGGCGTCATGAAGTGCGACACACGAATGCCGTTCTGCAGTTGGTTGGTCTTTAGCTCCAGTTGCTTGTCGAGTGCGTACTGCGCTTCGGAATAACCGACCTGGGCGAGCGCCGCCTTAGCAACCTGCGGATTGAAAACGCCCTCGACCTGAAAGGCGCGTTCGGCATGCATCGCGCGGTTGAATTGTTCAGTGGAAATCGCGAAGCCCTGGTCGTCGAGGCGCTGTCGAACCAGCGTACGCAGTGCCAGCTGTTCGAGCACGGCATCCTGCTGCTGGGCCACTTCGTCCGGCGGTATTTCAGTATTGAACTGCTGCTGCCACCGGCTCTGGCGCTCGCTCCAGCCACGGATGGCCTGTTGTGCCGGAATCTTTTCGCCATTCACCTTGGCAGCTGCGGCCGTCGGACCAAAACCGAAGTCGACCACCCCAGTCGCGCCCCAGGCAACGAACACCAGCGCGATCGCGCCGAGGATGATCCAAGCTAACCACTTCTGGCCCCTGAGGCCGTCGTTAATCCGTTGCAGCATCGCTGATATTGCCCTTAGAAATGGCGGAGCGGACGGGACTCGAACCCGCGACCCCCGGCGTGACAGGCCGGTATTCTAACCAACTGAACTACCGCTCCACTTGTGCGCATGGTGGGTGCTGAGGGGATCGAACCCCCGACCCTCGCCGTGTAAAGGCGACGCTCTACCGCTGAGCTAAGCACCCGCTGAGCGCACCACTCAAGCGGATAGCCGGAGCCCCAGCGCTCGACCCTTCGACTGCCTTGCGACGGACCCTCGAAAGGGCGCGCAGTCTAGCGGATCGGCCCGGCGGACGGAAGGCCTGCCGGACAACTGGCCAATGCTCGAGCCCGCTGATCAGTGCGCCTGAACCTCTTTGGAAGATCGACGGGGCGCGCGGCGCGGCCGTTTGACCGTGCTCGGGCCCGCGTCCACGGCGCGCGGCGTCGGTTGATGCACCAGCGCGATCTCCAGCACCTCATCGATCCATTTGACCGGCTTGATCTTGAGGTTGCCCTTGATATTGTCTGGAATTTCGGCCAAATCCTTCTCGTTGTCGATCGGGATCATGACCGTCTCGATGCCGCCTCGATGCGCCGCCAGCAGCTTCTCCTTGAGCCCGCCGATGGGCAGCACTTCGCCCCGCAGCGTGATCTCACCGGTCATCGCCACGTTGGAATGGACCGGGATCTTGGTCAACGCGGACACCAGAGCGGTGCACATCCCGGTACCGGCTGAGGGCCCGTCTTTCGGCGTGGCGCCTTCTGGCATATGCAAGTGGATGTCGTGCTTGGCATAGAACTCGGGATCGATGCCTAACACATTGGCGCGGCTGCGTACCACGGTCATGGCGGCGTGGATCGATTCCTGCATCACCTCGCCCAGCTGCCCCGTATGCAACAACTTGCCCTTTCCCGGTACTACCGCCGCTTCGATCGTCAGCAGCTCACCACCGACCTCTGTCCAGGCGAGTCCCGTGACCTGACCGATGCGGTTCTGATCCTCTGCCTTGCCATGACGGAAACGGCGCACACCGAGAAAGCTCTCGAGGTTCTTAGTCTTGACCGTGATCGTACGCTCGCTCTTCTTGGCATCCTTCGGCGCCAGCAGCAACTGCTTCACCGCCTTGCGGCAAATCTTGGCCAGCTCGCGCTCCAGATTGCGGACACCCGCCTCACGCGTGTAGTGCCGCACGATATCGAGGATCACATCGTCATCGAGATGCAGCTCGTCGTCCTTCAGGCCGTTGTTCTTGCGTTGCTTCGGCAACAGATACTTGTTCGCAATGCTGACCTTCTCGTCTTCGGTGTAGCCGGCAAGCCGGATCACTTCCATGCGATCGAGCAGTGGCGCAGGGATGTTCAGCGAGTTGGCAGTGCAGACGAACATCACCTGCGACAAATCGAGATCGACCTCGAGGTAGTGATCGTTGAAAGCGCCATTCTGCTCGGGGTCGAGCACTTCGAGCAGCGCCGACGAGGGATCGCCACGGAAGTCCGTCGACATCTTGTCGACTTCGTCGAGCAGGAACAGTGGATTCACCACGCCGGTCTTCGCCAGATTCTGTACGATTTTGCCGGGCATGGAGCCAATGTAGGTGCGGCGATGACCGCGTATCTCGGCCTCATCGCGCACGCCGCCCAGGGACATACGCACGAATTTGCGATTGGTCGCGCGAGCGATCGACTGCCCCAGTGAGGTCTTGCCCACGCCGGGCGGACCGACCAGACACAGGATCGGGCCTTTGATCTTGTCGACGCGCTTCTGCACTGCGAGATACTCGACGATGCGTTCCTTGACCTTCTCCAGGCCATAGTGATCCTCGTCCAGTACTTGCTCGGCGCGAGCGATGTCCTTGAGAACTTTGGTGCGCTTCTTCCAGGGTGTCTTCAGCAACCAGTCGACGTAATTGCGCACGACCGTGGCTTCGGCCGACATCGGTGACATCATCTTGAGCTTGTTGAGCTCGGCCGTCGCCTTTTCCTTGGCCTCTTTCGGCATACCGGCTTTGGCGATGCGGTTCTCGAGATCCGTGAGCTCATTGCCGCCGTCTTCCATGTCGCCGAGCTCTTTCTGAATGGCCTTCATCTGCTCATTCAGGTAGTACTCGCGCTGGCTCTTCTCCATCTGTCCCTTGACGCGGCCACGGATGCGCTTCTCGATCTGCAGCACTTCCATCTCGCCTTCGATCGCCACGAGCACATGATCGAGACGCTGGCGCAGGTCGAAGATCTCCAGCACTTTCTGTTTCTCAGGCAGCTTGAGCGCCATGTGGGCAGCCACGGTGTCCGCCAGCCGGCCCGGATGATCGATGCCCGCCAACGCCTGCAGCACTTCGCCCGGCACCTTTTTGTTGAGCTTCACGTACTGCTCGAACTGCGAAATCACCGAGCGGCCGAGCACGTCCAGCTCTTTCTCGTCGTAAGTCTCGGCATCCGGCTGGGTAGTGACGTCCGCGGTGTAGTGCTCGCCCGGATGCAGCGCCTCGACGCTGGCCCGATCGACGCCTTCGACCAGTACCTTGACCGTTCCGTCCGGCAGCTTGAGCAGCTGCAGGATCGTCGCAACCGTGCCGATCCGGTACAGGTCGTCGCCCTTGGGATCGTCGACATCAGCCTGCTTCTGCGCGACGAGCATGATCCGCTTGTCCGCTTTCATGGCGATATCGAGCGCAACGATCGATTTCTCGCGGCCGACGAACAGCGGGATCACCATGTGCGGGTAAACCACCACATCGCGTAGCGGCAGCACCGGCAGGCCGGCAAAGGAGACAGAGCGAGCAGCGTCAACTACGGTCACGGAGATAACCTTCCTGGCCTCGGGGGCCTCGACGACCGAATCGGCTCGTGCGACGCACAACGCGTCCACGGAACCCGGCCGGATTGAGTGTAGTCGGGTATATGGTGCCGCCGCAGCGCGGATTCAAGCACCGCGCCAGGGTCATCAGGCCAGATTGCCGCCCGCCCGGCGTGGCGGTTCCTCGCCTTCGGCGGTGTCCGAACGATAGACCACATAGGGCTTCTGATGGCCTTCGATGACGGTGTCATCGATGACCACCTTCGACACGTTCTTCATCGATGGCAAATCGTACATAGTGTCGAGCAATACATTTTCGAGAATCGTGCGCAGGCCCCGCGCACCGGTCTTGCGCTGCATCGCGCGTTTCGCCACCGCCAGCAATGCCTCGTCGCGCACCTCGAGCTCAACGCCCTCCATGTCGAACAGCCGCTTGTACTGCTTGGTGAGCGCATTCTTGGGCTCGGTCAGAATCGAGATCAGCGCAGCCTCATCGAGTTCCTCGAGCGTCGCAACGACCGGCAGTCGGCCAACGAATTCCGGTATCAGACCAAACTTGATCAGATCCTCAGGCTCGACCTCTTTGAAAATGTCGGTGCCGTGCGGGCGCGTATTGACCTCGCGCACCTCCGACGTGAAACCGATACCGCCCTTTTGCGTGCGGTTGAGTACGATCTTCTCGAGGCCGGCGAAGGCACCGCCGCAGATGAACAGAATATTGGACGTGTCGACCTGCAGGAATTCCTGCTGCGGATGCTTGCGCCCACCTTGTGGCGGCACTGACGCGATCGTGCCTTCGATGAGCTTCAGCAGCGCCTGCTGCACGCCCTCGCCCGACACATCGCGGGTGATCGATGGGTTGTCGGACTTGCGGGAGATCTTGTCGATCTCGTCGATGTAGACGATACCGGTTTGCGCCTTCTCGACGTCGTAGTCGCACTTCTGCAGCAGCTTCTGGATGATGTTTTCGACGTCTTCGCCAACATAGCCCGCTTCAGTGAGCGTGGTGGCATCGGCGATCGTGAACGGCACGTTGAGGAGCCGTGCGAGCGTCTCGGCGAGCAAAGTCTTGCCGCAGCCAGTGGGGCCTATCAGCAGAATGTTGCTCTTGGAAAGCTCGACTTCTTCCTTGGCGCGCGCGGCACTGCCGCTGCGGGTCTGCAGGCGCTTGTAATGATTGTAGACAGCGACCGAGAGAATCTTCTTGGCGCGATCCTGGCCGATGACATACTCGTCGAGGACCTTCTTGATTTCCTGCGGCTTCGGCAGCTTGTCGCGCGTCCGTTCCGCGCGATCCTCGAGTTCTTCACGAATGATGTCGTTGCAGAGCTCGACGCACTCGTCGCAAATGAACACCGACGGGCCCGCGATCAGCTTGCGCACCTCGTGCTGGCTCTTGCCGCAAAACGAACAGTACAGCAGCTTGCCGTCGTCGTGCCGTCCGCGAGTATCTTCGGTCATCGAAAGCTCCGCCCCAGATCGCCGGCATTTATAGCACGCGCCCAGCGGGCGCTCAAAGTTAATGCCCGCGTGCAAGCCGTTGCCTGCGCTGGAATTGTCAAGAAATGGGGATCGCTTCGCAGTCCTGAGCGCCGCTCAGACCGCCGGATGACAACCTGAGACAGGGAAACCCGGACTACGGCTAGCCGGACTCACGTTACATTGCCGCCGGTGGCGGTGGTGCCACGGTGCGCTTGTCCAGCACTTTGTCGACCAGACCGTACTCGACCGCCTCGGTGGGGCTCATGAACCGGTCGCGCTCCGAATCGAGCTTGATCTTGTCGACCGTCTGGCCGCTGTGTTTCGAGATGATCTCGTTCAAGCGCTCGCGGATTTTGAGTATTTCCTGCGCCTGAATGTGGATGTCACTCGCCTGCCCCTGATAGCCACCCGATGGTTGGTGGATCATCGCACGTGAGTTCGGCAGCATGAAGCGCTTGCCGGCAGCGCCGGCCGTCAGCAGCACGGCGCCCATCGAGGCCGCCATGCCGATGCAGATGGTGCTGACATCTGGCTTGATGAACTGCATGGTGTCATAGATGGCAAGCCCGGCGCTGACAGAACCGCCCGGCGAGTTGATATAGAGCGCAATGTCCTTGTCTGGATTCTCCGATTCGAGAAACAACAACTGCGCCACGATCACGTTGGCCATGTAGTCCTCGACGGGCCCAACAGCGAATACCACCCGCTCCTTGAGCAGGCGCGAATAGATATCGTAAGCCCGCTCACCCCGAGCGGTCTGCTCGACGACCATCGGTACCAGGTTCAACGCTCGTTCGTTCATGGCATCAATCCTTATTCTGACCA
>Ga0116152_10003687_pt1 | contig 12230 bp, 10 predicted proteins | sample AD_UKC119_MetaG_FD_89894 | JGI IMG/M metagenome (GOLD analysis project Ga0116152, IMG submission 89894) | Active sludge microbial communities of municipal wastewater-treating anaerobic digesters from Hong Kong - AD_UKC119_MetaG | ecosystem: Engineered > Bioreactor > Anaerobic > Digestate...
ACATTTGGAAGCTCCTCCCGAACCTACTATTATGGCCTGATTTTCCATTAAATTTTTCTTGCGAACCTGTTTAAGAAGAGCTTCAAATCCTTTATAGTCAGTATTATACCCGTGAAGAGTATATGTCCCAACTTCTCTGATCACTTTTACAACATTAACGGCGCCTATCTCTCTGGCTTTGGGTGAAATCACATTCAGATACGGGATAATCTCCTCTTTAAAAGGGAAAGTGACATTAAAGCCATCCAATTCTGGGTGTAAGGTGATCATTTTATCTAAATCGCTGATATGATCCATCTCAATGGTTTTATAATGATGGTTTTTCAAATTGTGATATGAAAAGTAGGAATTGAAATACGTAGGAGAAAAAGAGTGTTGTAAAGATCTTCCAAGTAAAGCAAATAAATGTTGTGCCATGATATTCTATTTTAAAATTATATCCTTGATCACATCTTGACCCACTTCCTGATTTAATTTTCTAATGATTTCAGATTTCATACCCATCAATTCAAACCGGAGCGCACCATTTAATACTTTGATGGTAAGGATTCCATTTTTTGAGTTCACTTTTTTTGTATACTTCGCAATCAATGGACCAACAACTTTCTCCCATGATTCAACTGCACGTTTTTCCAGAAACAGTTCATTTTTACCATATTTTTCCAAAAATTGCTTCACAATATCTCCAATCAGAAGTGTACTCATAATATTTTTGATTTTAAACACAAAGATAATGATAAAAATCGAGAAAAATGTTGTTGCAAAAATATTTTATCTCATTGTTTTACAGATAGTTAAAAAATAATTTTAAAAAAAGAAAAAAAAAACATCAAAAATAGATTTTTGAGTTCATCCGTATTAAAAAAAAGTGTATTTTTGCACTCTAATTTCCCAAGCGGATGTGGCGTAATTGGTAGCCGCGCTAGACTTAGGATCTAGTGCCGAGAGGCGTGGGGGTTCGAGTCCCTTCATCCGCACCAAAAAACCGTAAAGAGTATCAATTCTTTACGGTTTTTTTATTTTAGACTTATGACTATGCAAAAAAAAGAGAGGCCAACCCTGCCCCTCCTTTTTAGATTTACTAAATTACAAATTTGCACATTACTTCGACATCTCCTTTTGTAACATTTCATTCAGTAAGGGGACAATCTGATTGATATCCCCCACAATTCCTAAATCAGCAGTATGGAATATGGAAGCATCTTTATCTTTATTGATAGCAATAATAAAATCAGACTCCTCCATCCCAGCTAAATGTTGAATAGCACCAGAAATTCCTAATGCAAAATACAGGTCTGGACGAACTGTCTTTCCGGTTTGTCCCACTTGTCTATCATGGGAAACAACACCTAAGTCGACCATAGCGCGTGATGAAGAGACCTCTGCATGCAACGTATTAGCCAGATCCTGCAGTTTTTTGAACCCTTCAGCATTTCCAACCCCTCTACCACCGGAAACCAGAATTTTGGCTTCAGTAATATCAACCAAATTTTTACTCTCTTTTACGGTATCCAGTATTTTAACTTTAAACTTTGAGTCGTCAAATGAAATGTTCACTTTTTCCATTCTTCCGGATCTGGTAATATCTTTTGTTCCTTTCATCATCACACCGGGTCTTACTGTAGACATTTGAGGGCGATGTTCCTTACAAACGATAGTGGCCATAAGATTTCCTCCAAATGCGGGTCTGGTCATCATCAAATGCCGATCTTCTCCAATCTCCAGTGCAGTACAATCTGCCGTTAAACCGGTTCCTATACGTGCGGATAATCTTGGGCCTAGGTCACGTCCTATTGTTGTAGCTCCAATCAAAATTATTGAAGGTTGATAGGTATTTACCAGTTGAGTAAACGCCTGAGTATAGGGTTCTGTATTATAGTCTGCAAGATTGGGGGAGTCTGCATACAATACAATATCGGCACCATAGGAAATCAGTTCATAAGCAGACTCTTGCATCTGATTCCCCAGAAGGATGGCTATTACCTGTTCATTTAACTTTTCTGATAGTTCACGTGCTTTATTCAGAAGTTCCAGACTCACATTTTGAATCTGACCATTCCTTTGTTCTACGAAAACAAAAATATTTTTATATGTTGATAGGTCCATTTTATTACAATTTTTGATTAAATAATGAATTTTTCTTTCAATTTATCCATGATGATCTCGACAGCCATTTGAGGATCCACTTCATATTTTTGTCCGGCTGATTTAACCCCTTTGGAAAAAGATTTATGTACCCGTGTGGGCGACCCTTTAAGACCCAGTTTTGTTTCATCAACAGTGATCTGTTCAAAGCCCCACACTTCTACTTCTTTTTTATATGCGGTCATGATCCCATTTACAGACATATAGCGTGGTTGATTGGCAGATGCAAGCACTGTGATCAGACAGGGAGCCTCAACCTGAACCATTTGATATCCCTCTTCATTTGCTTTGCGAATGGTAAAAGTGCCATTTTCGAACTGTAGATCTTCCACATAGGTAACTTGAGGTAAATCAAGTAATTCTGCAATTTGTGGTCCCACTTGAGCAGTATCTCCATCTATTGCTTGTCTACCAGTAATAATCAAATCATACTCCAAATTGCGAAGAGCACCGGATATTGCATTGGACGTTGCCAATGTATCTGCACCTGCAAAACGTTTGTCAGTAAGGTGTATCGCTCTATCAACACCCATTGCGAATGCTTCTCTTAAGATCTGGTCTGCTTGCGCTGGGCCCATTGTGATTACTGTAACATGCGCTCCAAACTGATCTTTTAATGAGAGGGCCATTTCAAGTCCCCCTTTATCATCGGGGTTCATGATACTTGGAACGCCATCCCTGATCATCGTTCCTGTTTCTGGATTTAATTTGATCTCTGTGGTATCAGGTACCTGTTTTATACAAACTATAATTTTCATATTCAACTCTTTACAAATGATTAACTATTTTAACAAACTGGCTGCAATCACCATTCTTTGAACTTCTGAAGTCCCTTCATAAATTTCCGTGATTTTGGCATCTCTCATCATCCTTTCTACAGAATATTCGCGGGTATAGCCGTACCCTCCATGAAACTGAACGGCTTTTGAAGTTACTTCCATTGAAGTTTCAGCAGCAAATAGTTTAGCACGTGCTGCTTCTACGGAATAAGGAAGTTTCATATCTTTCTTGTAAGCAGCTACACGTACCAGTAATCTTGAAGCTTCTATTTTGGCATCTAAATCTGCCAATTGAAATTGCGTATTCTGGAACTGACCGATTGGTTTTCCAAACTGTTTTCTCTCTTTTACATATTTAACAGTTTCATCCATAGCTCCTTGAGCAATCCCAAGTGCTTGTGATGCAATTCCGATTCTTCCACCATCCAGGGTTTTCATGGCTAGGGCAAAACCTCCTCCTACTTTACCAAGTAAATTCTCTTTAGGGATGATACAGTTTTCAAAAATCAACTCACAGGTTGCGGAACCACGGATACCCATTTTTTTCTCTTTTTTACCGATTGAAAATCCTGGAGTATCTCTTTCCACTATAAATGCAGAGATCCCTCTAGTTCCCTGAGACTTATCTGTCATGGCCATCACAATATAAATATGAGCATACGCAGCATTTGTGATAAATATTTTAGATCCATTCAAGATGTAATGATCCCCATTGAGGATTGCAGTGGTTTGTTGAGCAGAAGCATCTGTACCGGCATTTGGTTCTGTTAATCCAAAAGCACCGATCCATTCACCGGAACAGAGTTTGGGCAAATACTTTTGTTTTTGTTCTTCTGTTCCAAACTCATAAATAGGTGCTGCACAAAGTGAGGTATGGGCAGAAACAATAACCCCTGTTGTTCCACATGCTTTGGAAAGCTCCTCAACAGCCATTGAATAGAGAATATTATCCCCTCCGGCACCACCGTATTCAACGGAAAAAGGGATCCCCATAAGTCCAATTTGTGCCATTTTTTGAACAGTTTCGAGTGGAAAACGTTCCTCCTCATCAATTTCAGCAGCAAGAGGTTTTACCTCATTTTCAACAAATGCTCTGATCATCTGTAAGAACAATGTTTGTTCTTTTGTAAGTGAAAAATTCATATCAGTTTTTTTATTTTTTTTAAATTATTGGATGCTAATTATGAATCCAACATCCACAATGTGAATATTGATTTTTTAACGACGGAAAATGGTATGAAACTACCTTTTTAAAGTTACAAAAAAAGGGACATTTTAAAATGAGGAAAATCTGATTTGACAAAGGTGGAAAAAAGGGGTAACGGCAGATCTTTTTTCCGACAGATGGGTATAGGAAACTCCTCTTTATCAACAAGATGCATAATAGTATAGCGTATATTCATTGTATTAAATTTTTGTACAAAAATACAATAAAAAAAGGGAATTTTCTTTAGTGAATTCCCAAAAATTCTTAATTATTAATGATCCAATTTAAACATTTTAAAAACAATAACAAAGGCGTAAATATGAATTTACGCCTTTGGATATCAAAATGGGAGAGTTCTAATACAAGAAACTCAATAAAATACCAGCGGCTACTGCACTACCAATTACACCGGCGACATTAGGCCCCATGGCATGCATCAGCAAATAATTGGTTTTATCATATTTTAAACCTTCAACATGAGAAACACGGGCGCTATCAGGCACTGCAGATACACCAGAATTCCCAATTAAAGGATTGATTTTGTTTCCTTCTTTTAAGAATAAGTTGAAGAATTTTACAAAAGAGACACCTGCAGTCGTAGCAAAAACAAAAGAGAGCGCACCAATGGCAAATATTAATATGGAATCAACCTTTAAAAAGGCAGTTGCTTGTGTAGATGCACCAACTGTAATACCAATTAGAATAGTAACGATATCAATAAGGGGTCCACTTGCAGTTGTAGCCAATCTACGTGTTACGGAGCTCTCTTTTAAGAGGTTTCCAAAGAACAACATACCTAAAAGGGGCAAACCACTTGGAACAATAAATGCGGTTAAAAGGACACAAAGAATTGGGAAAAGCACTTTTTCTCTATGAGAAACGACGCGTGGAGGTCTCATTTTAATAACACGTTCTCTTTTGGTCGTAAGAAGTTTCATGATAGGAGGTTGAATAACGGGAACCAAAGCCATATAAGAGTACGCTGAAATGGCAATTGCGCCCATCATACTGGGAGCTAATTTTGAAGAAAGGAATATGGCGGTTGGGCCGTCTGCACCCCCAATGATTCCAATAGCACCTGCTTCCATAGGGGAGAACCCAAGCAATAATGCAAAAATATAAGCAGCAAAAATACCAAACTGAGCCGCTGCACCAATTAAAATCAACTTGGGGTTTGAAATCAATGCTGAAAAATCTGTCATCGCCCCAATCCCCAGAAATATCAATGGAGGGTAAACCCCTTTTAAAACTCCAAAATAAAGGTAATTAAGAACAGATCCATCTTCATAAACGCCAATTTGAAGACCATCAGTAAATGGAATGTTCCCTAAAATAATACCAAATCCAATTGGAACAAGCAATAGGGGTTCATAATCTTTAAGAATTGCCAGAGCAATAAATATCAGGCCAATAGCAATCATGATAAAATGACCCCAAGTAAAGTTACTAAAGCCTGTATATCCAAAAAACTGCTCGATGCCTTCCCTGAAAAAATTTATTAAATTCATTTTTTTTAATTTTTTAATGTTAAAATGGGATTACCCAATGACAATAAGAACATCACCTTCCATTACAGAATCGTTTCTTTGAACATTTATTTCTTTAACCACACCCTCTTTATCCGCATCGATATTATTTTCCATTTTCATAGCTTCCAACAGAACAATATGATCACCCGGTTTTACGTGGTCACCAACTTTAACAAAAACATCCAAAATCACCCCTGGGAGCGGAGATTTAAGCTTACTTCCACCAGATGGAGAAACTTGAGGATTGGGGACTTTTGCGCTTGCATTTCCAGCTTTCGGTACTGGGGGAGGTGCCATTTTTACAACAGGTTTAGGTTGAGCAATCTTCTCCACTTCCATTTCCACTTCGTATGGAGAACCGTTTACTTCAATTTTTGCAATGTTATCTTCAATGTCAATTATATCAACATTATATTTATTACCGTTTATCTTAAATTTATAATTTTTCATATTTAACTTTTTATTTGATCAATATTAATTATCTCCTTTTGGGAGTTCTTTTCACCATTAAGTGTTTTTGAGACCATGGAGAGAAATGAGCAGACGGTGTTTCAATAGTGATCACTTCACTTTCTACATCGTGAGCAGAATTTAAATAATAGTGAAGAGCCATTGATGCTGCTGCTAATGCTTCTGCATTTTCAACCAACTCTGTAGTTTCAACTTCCGTTTTTACTGGATCAGTATCTTTTTGTTTCTTTTGTGCACTTCTCAATTTCAAACGTGGAGATTGTTTATTTGATAATCTTGCAAAGAGCTTCAGAATGAGGAAGATAATAAATAATGCAGAAAAAACAACAGACATAGAGATAAATGTTAATCCTAATCCATATTGATCTTTTTCACGTAACTCTTCAGATTTTGAAATTTTAGGATCTGGATTGTTATTAGATCCAGGAGTAAAATACTTTAATTCAGATAAATTGGGAACCATCTGTCCATCTACTTCAACCTCTTCAGGACCATAATCTTCTCTATAGCCATAAGAATGAGTGGCAGTTCTTAGTGAGTTGTCGTATTTAAAAAGGTGAATTAATGTTTTGCCATTAGATCCAATCAAAGCAATATAATTATTGGAATTTGAATCTAATGGGTTGAAATTAGCGTGAAACACCCCATAAGTTGGTGTATTATCCAAATAGAAAACAAGATAACTTCGTTTAGGGATTATGGTTTTAGGATCCCCTTTTGGGATACGATACCATCCTGAGGTATTACCAGAAGACAAGCCTGTGGTATCATTGGTTAAATAACACTCTGCAATATTAACACTATTGTAAGAAGTGTTGAATATTTCTACCCATGGAACATGTCGACCATATTCATCTGTCAGATTATCTATATTATTGATAAATAATTCATTGATCTTCAAATCTGTTTGTTTCTGGCTGTATAAAAAGCTCAGATTCAAAAGAAGTAGCAGAAAAATGAAAATTGTCTTTAATTTATTCATAGCCATTCATTTTTATAGTGGACAGTTATCATGCTTTTTAGCAGGATTTTCTAATCGTTTGTTCTTGGTTGATTCTAAAGCACGAATCACTCTAAAACGTGTATTTCTAGGCTCAATAACGTCATCAATATAGCCATAACGTGCAGCTACATATGGATTTGCAAATGCATCACGGTATTCGGCTTCTTTATGAGCCATAAATTCAGCTTGTTTTTCAGGATCTTCAATAGTTGCAATCTCTCTACCATTTAAGATCTCGATAGCACCTTTTCCACCCATTACAGCAATCTCTGCTGTTGGCCATGCATAGTTGATATCCCCACGTAAATGTTTAGAACTCATTACACAGTATGCACCACCGTAATTTTTGCGAAGAATTACAGTAATTTTTGGAACAGTAGCTTCACCGTACGCGTATAATAATTTTGCACCATGGATAATCAAACCACCATACTCTTGTCCAGTTCCTGGTAAGAAACCGGGGACGTCAATCAACGTTACTATTGGAATATTAAATGCATCACAGAAACGGATAAAACGAGCCCCTTTCCTAGATGAATTGATATCCAAAACACCCGCTAAATATTTAGGTTGGTTCGCAACAATACCAACAGATCTTCCATTGAAACGTGCAAAACCAATAATAATATTAGGAGCATAGTTGGGTTGAATATCTAAGAAATCACCATCATCTACAATCGCATGGATCACCTCTTTCATATCGTAAGGTTTGTTTGGATTGTCCGGAATGATTTGATTTAATTTATCTTCTAATCTGTTGATAGGGTCTTTAGTAGGCACATAAGGGGGTTCCTCCATATTGTTAGAAGGGATATAACTTAATAATTTTCTGATTGTTTGAATTCCAATCTCTTCATTATCAACAGCAAAATGAGCCACTCCCGATTTTGTAGAGTGTACAGTTGCACCTCCTAAATCTTCAACAGTAACATCTTCATTTGTAACCGTTTTGACAACCTTTGGCCCTGTTACAAACATGTAACTGGTGTTTTTTACCATCATGATAAAGTCTGTCAATGCAGGAGAATAAACAGCACCACCGGCACAAGGTCCAAAAATAGCTGAAATTTGAGGAACAACACCAGATGCTAGAATATTTCTCTGGAAAATCTCAGAATATCCTGCCAAACTATTGACACCCTCTTGAATACGTGCACCACCGGAGTCGTTAATCCCAACTACAGGAGCACCCATTTTCATAGCTTGATCCATCACTTTACAAATCTTATTCGATTGTGTTTCGGATAAAGATCCTCCAAAAGTTGTAAAGTCTTGAGAATAAACAAATACCAACCTGCCTTCAACGGTTCCATAACCAGTAACTACACCATCAGATAGATATTTCTCTTTCTCCATTCCAAAATTAACACATCTGTGGCTTACAAACATGTCAAACTCCTCAAAACTACCTTCATCTAATAACATTAATATACGTTCACGTGCAGTAAACTTACCTTGAGCATGTTGTTTCTCAATTCTTTTCTCGCCACCACCTAATCGAGCCTGTTCTCTCAACTCAAGTAGTTGCTTGATTTTTTCTTGCATTGTCATAATTATGTGATTTTTAAATGATTAACTTGACTTTGTCATTTTTTATTTACGGGTGCAAAGTTACCACTTTTTTAATATAAAATCCAATAAAAAAAGACAATTGTTAAAAAAAATTAAAAACTTTTTCCCAACAATTATCTTTAATTATTTGAATATATAAACCCTTATTCTACAGATACTGATTTTGCTAAATTTCTTGGTTTATCTACGTCGCAACCTCGTGCAACTGCAATATGGTAGGCCAATAATTGTAATGGTATTGATGCTACTAACGGTGATAATAATTCATCCGTTTTGGGAATCTCAATACAATAATCTGACATGCTCTTTACAACTTCATCCCCTTCCGAAACAATGGAGATTATTTTTCCATTTCTGGTTTTTACTTCCTGAACATTGCTCACTACTTTATCATAGGTTTCCTGTTCAGTTGCAATGACCACAACCGGCATTTGATCATCAATCAGAGCAATCGGGCCATGTTTCATTTCTGCAGCAGGATATCCTTCAGCATGAATGTAAGAGATCTCTTTCAGTTTTAATGCACCTTCCAGAGCAACTGGAAAATTAACCCCTCTTCCTAAGTAAATCGCGTTATGACAATGAACGAACTCCTGTGCAATTTTATGAATATAATCATTTTTGTTCAGAATCGCTTCAATTTTAGTTGGAATTCCTTCCAACTCACTTACATAATGATGGTACATCGATAGAGAGACCTCCCCTTTTTTCCGAGCCAGACTTAAAGCCATCAGAAACAAGACTGTTACCTGAGCTGTAAATGCTTTGGTTGATGCAACACCAATTTCAGGGCCTGCATGGGTATAAGATCCTGCATGTGTATTTCTGGCAATACTAGATCCAACAACGTTACAAATTCCAATAACAGTTGCCCCTTTGCTTTTAGCTAATTCAATAGCAGCTAAGGTATCTGCTGTTTCTCCTGATTGTGAAATAACAATCAACACGTCATCCTCTTTGATAATTGGATTACGATATCTGAATTCTGATGCATATTCAACTTCAACAGGGATTCTTACCAATGACTCAAAAAGGTGTTCTGCAACCAGACCAGCATGCCAGGATGTTCCGCATGCTGCAATAATATATCTGCCTGCATGTAACATTTTGTTTTCATATTCTAAAATCCCTCCTAAAGCAACGACATCTTTTTTGGTATTGATTCTTCCTCTCATGGAATCAGAGATCGCTTTTGGTTGTTCAAAGATCTCTTTCAACATAAAATGATCAAATCCCCCTTTTTCAATTTGTTCCAGCTTCAGCTCTAAACGTTCAATAAAGGGTTTTTTCTTTTCATTTCTAATATTGGTGATCTGTAGCTTTTTATCGGGGTGGATCACTGCAACCTCCTCATCTTCAAGATACACTACTTTATTCGTGAACTCTACCATTGGGGCACCGTCAGAACCAATAAAATATTCGTTTTTCCCGATTCCAATCAATAGGGGGCTCCCTTTTTTGGCAACAATCAGTTGTTGGGGATGATCTGATGATAAAATGACAACTGCATATGTACCAACAACTACGGACATTGCTAACTGAACTGCTTCAACAAGATCCACATTTTCTGTTTTGACAATATCCTGTACCAGGTGTACAAGAACTTCTGTGTCCGTATTACTTAAAAATTCATACCCTTTTTCGGTAAGTTCTTTCTTAATACTCAAGTAGTTTTCAATAATTCCATTATGAATTAATGCTAATTTCCCATCAACAGATAAATGAGGGTGTGCATTTTGGTAATTGGGCTCCCCGTGGGTTGCCCATCGGGTATGTGCTATTCCAAGATTGGAATTCACATCTTTATCTGAACAATATGCTTCTAAGTCAGCGACTTTTCCTCTACATTTATATAAAGAGATCTTCTCATTTTGCATCAAAGCAACACCTGCACTGTCATATCCACGATATTCCAGTCTTTTTAATCCATTGATTAATATCGGATAAGCATCTCTACTTCCGGTATATGCTACAATTCCACACATAATTTAAAAAATTAAATTTAACTTAATTTAGTATTGGGTATAAAAGATCTCTAATCTCAATCTTTTATCTGTATCCATAGGATTTAATCCTCCCATGATCAATCTGTTCCCTCTCACCCCGGCACCTGATACTACCAGATAGAAGTAATCTTTAAACTGATCTCTTAAAATGAGGTCCTGGATATAATTAGTAATTCTTATTCTATATTCTTTTTTTGTCCTATTATAAGTCGCACCAAAATACTCTCCTGATATCAGATATCCGTCATCAGGGATATACGTTATAGATCCATCCGCTTTGACGCCTTGAATAGATAACAAGGCAGGTATAAAGAAATGATCGTTATCTTCAGATATATTTGTGATCACCAGTTCAGCTCTGTTGATAATCACATCTTTCCCATTGAAGGTGTTTTTAATATTTGGAAACCCAACTTTAGTTTTTACTCCACCTGTTGGCTGTAAATATAGTTTATCTTGACCTACTGTAGCATTTCCACTTACTGGAATCCCATTGATCACTTCAGAAACAAAATCTAAATTATCTTGACCTTGTCCGGCATTGTAATCATGTTCATAATTATTAAATCTTACAGCAGAAGAATTGGTTACCAATGGATACCTTTTACTAACGCCATTGTTTTTATAATAAATGGATATTCCTGACAATGAACTGGTTAAGTTTACATATAGCAAGGATCCTGTGCCTTTAGGATCCTCTACGGTAATATAAAGCCCTTTGAAAAAATTCTCAAATACAGAAGCATTACTCATTTCATCGGAATTGTTTAAAAAATGGTATCCAAAATCATCTTTTAAACGGATTCTCAGATGGGGTTCATACGAATTGGTATCGATCAAAACTCTGGATGTTGGAGTTGGTCTAACAGAATAGTTTGGATCATAGGTTAAATTATCCCCTTTATGTGGTACGGTACTGTTAGACATATAGGTTGTGTCGGCATATAATTTATTATCCAGTTCATACACACGGATTGGGAGTGCCGTTGTGGTATCTCCAAAGTAACCACCCACTTTAATAATCAGAACAATGGAATCCAGAATCGGATTATCTCCAAAAGCAACACTATTTCCGGACAGCAGATACTGAGAATATACGGATGCTTTAGTCGATCCAAAAGTTGGGTCATTCACAAAGCCGATCACATTACTTCCCAAACCTCCCGTTGCTAAAGAATCATCCAGAATGGACAGCGCAGTTAAAGTGGTAGAATCCATAAATGATGTACCTAGTAATTCATCAGGATTACGGAGATTTAGTCCTAAAGAGGTCAATTCATCTTCACAGCTCACAACAAAAAGGGCGATGAATAACAGGGATAGTAGAGATAATTTTCTCATTGAATAATGTTATTGAACAACAGAGTTAACTTGTAATACTTTTGTATAGAATTGATCGTATTCCTCAATATAATCCTCTTTATCAGGGTGAACCAGTATGGGTTTATCGGTAATTTTATCTAAATAGGTTATAATCGATTTTTTTACCTCCGGATGACCAATAACAACAGCATCAGA
>Ga0116152_10003689_pt1 | contig 12227 bp, 10 predicted proteins | sample AD_UKC119_MetaG_FD_89894 | JGI IMG/M metagenome (GOLD analysis project Ga0116152, IMG submission 89894) | Active sludge microbial communities of municipal wastewater-treating anaerobic digesters from Hong Kong - AD_UKC119_MetaG | ecosystem: Engineered > Bioreactor > Anaerobic > Digestate...
GACGTCGTGCTCGGCGCAGACGTCGCGCGGCAGCTCGACTACCAAATGGGCGACGCTGTCGTGATCGCGCATGGCGTCGGCAATATAAGCTTCGCCCAGCATGACGATCAGCCATTTCGCGTCGCCGGCATTCTCGCCCGGACGGGCACACCAATCGACCGCACGCTGCATGTGAGCCTCGAGGCGATCACGGCCATCCATGTCGACTGGCAAAGCGGCATGCGAGCCCCCCCGGGGCAACGAACGGGCGCTGACCAGGTACGTTCCCGGGATCTGACGCCCGACAGCATCACGGCATTCATGGTGGGCATGAAGGAGAAAGCGGCCATTTTTCAAATGCAACGAGCGTTGAACGACTATCGCAAGGAGCCGCTATTGGCCATCATCCCGGGCGTCGCGCTCAAGTCGCTGTGGGATCTCGTCGGGATCGCCGACAAGGCGCTGATGGTGATCGCCGCGTTCGTCGTACTCGCCGGTCTCCTCGGCATGCTGACGGCCATTCTCACCAGCCTCAACGAACGGCGCCGCGAAATGGCCATCCTTCGTTCGGTAGGCGCGCGGCCACGCCATGTATTCACGTTGCTGGTGGCCGAAGCGGGCCTGCTGTCGCTCGCAGGTGTGCTGCTGGGTGTCGTGCTGACTTATGTCCTGCTGCTGATCGGCAAACCCATACTCGAGGCACGTTTCGGAATTTTCGTACCGCTCAGTGGTCTCACTGGGTACGATATCGCGATTCTGAGCGGCGTCGTCGTAGCCGCGCTCGTAATGGGACTCGTTCCAGCGTGGCGCGCATATCGCAACACTTTGAGTGACGGCCTGACCATACGGGTATAAAGCATGAGCATGATTTCGTATCGTTCGATTCTGGCGGTGGCAAGTATTGCAGCGCTCGTGGGGCTGCTCGGTGCGCCGGGGGCCATGGCAATCAGCAAGCCAGATCCCAATGCCAAGACCCCTGCCAAGACCGCCGCTCCGGCCACCTCTAACAAGATTCTCGAACTCGAATGGGACGAGCTCGTGCCGGAGGAGAATCGTGGCAAGTTCATGGGTCAGGCGGCGCCGATGCACGACTACCTGGGAGAGGCCGGACCGGCGGCGCAACAACCGATGGACTTCAGCGTCAACAAGAAGCTCGACGGCCAGAGTGTCAGATTGCCAGGCTTCATCGTGCCGCTCGATATCGGCAAAGATGGTCTCGTGAGCGAGTTCTTTCTGGTGCCCTACTTCGGCGCCTGTATCCACGTGCCACCGCCACCACCCAATCAGATCGTGTACGTACGCATGGCCAAGGGCATTGCGCTCGATTCGATCTACGAAGCGTACTGGATCACCGGCAAGATGTCGGTACAGAACAAACAGACCCGGCTGGGCGCCGCCGCCTACTCTGTCGCCGCCGACAAGGTAGAGATCTACAAGTACTAGCGCGCGCTCACTCGAGCGGCATCGGCGGAAACTTCGCCGCCAGCCGACAGGAGATCTTGATTCCCGCCGATTCGATCTGCACGACGGCAGCCGCAGGAGCTGCCGAGACACTCTCGATGAGTTCGCCGCCATCGGGCCGCTGCAGCATCAATCGCAGTTGTTCGTCGAGACCGAAGCCGTCCGCTGCCGGATAGCGGGCGCGCAACAGCTGCCATTCGATCGGACGCCGGTCGGGCGCAGTCACGACGGCCGTGAAGCCGCGGTCGTTCGCGTCGACGGTTCGCTTACCCGCGGCGTCGACCACGTCGCAGCGATACGGGCGCACTCGATACAGCCGGATGTGCGTGCGGTCGGCGCGACCGATGAATTGCTGGCCGCCGAGCAGATTGATGTCATAGAGCCACAGTTCATCGGGTGACAGCACCCACTCGGCATCGGCCATGAACTCGCTGCCGGTCTGCGCAGAGGTGTAGGTGCACGTGCCCGGGCCGTATTTGCGACGCTCGTCGGTCGGACCATCGAGCACACCGACGATCTGCACGCCATTGCGATGCCAGATGAAATCGCACTTGATGTCGGCGGGATCGCGCATCTCGACTTTCGACCACAGGTCCGGCCGATCCTGCAGATTGACGAATTGCTCCGGGTTCTTCGGCGTCTGGCCGCGGATCAGCACGCGCTGTCGTTGTTCGTCGATCTCCGCCTTGTAGACGATCTGCGATCGGGACATCAATGGCCCGTCGCGACCACCGATATTGATCTGCCCATAGAACACGTACTCGCCGATCTGCGGCGCGTCGATGCGCGCGAAGCTGCGATACCAGTTATCGTGCTCGCCTTCCGCCGGCATACGCACCGCGCGTTCGTGGTAGATCTGCGGTGCACTGCTCCATTCACCCGGCCACCACGCGACGAGATCGTCGAGTATCGCCTCGAGTTCGGTGCGATCGTGATCGTAGGCCGGCGCGGCACAGGCATCCGTGCACAGCAGCACGGCCAGTGCGCCGGCTGTACAGACAGCAATTTTGTTCGCCATGACCAGCCCCCCCCGCGCTCAGAACTGATAACGCAGCTTAACGAGAAATTGGTCGGCCGTGCGATTCGCGAATGCGTCCTCCGCGAGGCGGCCGAGATTGCGCTCGTCGTCAGCGGCGGAGAATCCGCCCCGACTGTAAACCACGAACAGCTCCGACAAGGGCTTGAACTCGAAGCGATAGCGCAGCTGCAAGCCAAACTCGCCGACTCTGAACGGCGCGACCGCGGCGCTGGTGCGTTCGAGGTCACCACGTGCGTTGCGAGTGAAATCGACGCCATCGAACGACTCGAGGCCGATGAACTGCACCCGCGCGCGCAGCTCCTGGCGGCGGCCGGGATACCAATCGAGCGACGCACGGACGGTCACGGAGCGCCGCTCGAGGCTCGCCAGCTGGTCGATCTCCGGCAGAAACACGAGCCAATCCGGGCTCGCCAGATAGTTGACCGAGAAGTCCGTACTGAGATTCGGTGTGACGACGATTCTGGCACCGATATCGTAGCTTTGCGCCAGCTTGCCGCGGACGCCTTCCTCGAACGCCGCGGCGGACAAGTCGAGGCGCACGCCGGCACGGAACTGCCGCTGGTAATCGACACCGAACTCGAGCAGTGCCGGCATCTTCACCGGGCCAGCACCTCGTGTGATCAAATCGTCCTTGCCGCGCGCGAACATTGTCGTGAACAAAGACAGCAATTGCGGCGAGCGGTAGCGGATGGTGTAGTTCGTTGTGAGGCGACTCTGCAGCCAATCGCCCGTATCCGAGCGGCGCACGTCGCCCTCGATGCTCCACGTGGCGACAGCCTGCGAGGAATCCGTCGGGAAGTCGCGCCGCAGCCACTTGGCGATACTGCGCAAGCGCTGCAGATTGCGCCGCGGCAGAAATCCCAGATCGTTGAGCTCGAGATTCCGATCGAACCAGGTCAGCGACGATTCGTTGCTGAAGCGCCCACCGCGGTCATAGTCGAAAATCGCGAAGGCGCCGGCACCATCGGTCGCGCCCGGTGCGTCGATCAAGCTGGCGAGCGCCATGCCGCGCAAGCGCACACCATCGCTCAATACCCAATCGCCGTCGAGCGCGTTGACGACGGCGCGGCGTGCGAGCGCCGGGCGATCCGTCAACGTTCCGAGATAACCCAGCGACGCACGCGTACCGCGATAGACTGCCCGTGTCACCAGATAACGTCGGCCGTTGACGTCATCGGTGTCGTCCTCGACCGCTCCGAACGCGCCGTATTCGTATTTGCCCGACAGCGCCGACCACTTCGCCGCGGCCAGAATGTCGGTGCTGCCGCCAGGCCCCCGATCCGGTGCCGCGCCGATTCGACGCGTGTTGACGAGCCGACCGTCGAGCGTGGTCTGCAGGTCGAATTGCTGGTGATTCTCGGTGAAGAACGGACGCTTCTCGGCGAAGAACTGCTCGATAGCGGAGAAATTGACGACCAGATCGTCACTCTCGACCTGACCGAAATCCGGATTCAGGGTGGCGATGAGTTGTGAGCCTGATTCGCCTTTCCACTGCAGGTCGAGGCCTGCCCGCAACTGCGAGCCGTCCGTGAGGCGATCGAACGAATAGGAAGCGTACGGAAACCAGCGGCGAGCAGCCGACGAGTAGCGCGGCACGGTAAGCTTGTGGAAATCTGCGACGAACGTCGGTCGCGACAGCGGCACGGCTGGATAGGCAAAGCCGCGTCCCAGCGCTTTGACGAAGCGGACGATCCAGATACCGATCGTTCGGCTGTCGCCCGCCTGATGCGCGCCGGGCGCTACCGACCAGGGGATGAGATACTCCCCATGCCACGCGTCATCGTCCTCGCTCACACCGTGCAGCCAGGCGCCGTCCCAGTCGGTGCTGTACTGATTGCGATTGACGAATACACCGTCGCGAATGGAGCCTGATAAAGACAGGCTGAAGTCGTACGCGCCGCGCCCGGAACCGTCGAAGTCGACGACCACGCGGATGACGTCCGAATCCATGTTCTTGGAATCGCGTTGCGAGCGGCCGTACGTACGCAGTTCGCGTGGCAACCAGGCCGTAACGCCCACGGCAAGGCCGGCTTCCGTCGCGACGACTCGTGCGATGGTGCGATATTCTGGTTCGGCTTGCGTGTCCGGGTCCACCTGCCGGAACTGATCGAGAACGATCGCAGTCTGCCATTCCGGCTCATCGAGTACGCCATCGGCCACAATCTGCGCGTGGCCGATGGCATGGCACAACAAGCACGCCAAAGATAGGTATATTGCACTCTGCGACATGATGGAGCTATTGGAGCGGCCGATGCCTACGTTGTTCGAGAAGATCATTGCGCGCGAGATTCCGGCCGACATCGTCTACCAGGACGAGCGCGTCACGGCGTTTCGCGACATTCATCCGCGCGCGCCGGTCCATGTGCTGATCATACCGAACAAACCGATTCCCACCGCGAACGACGTTACCACCGACGACGAGCAGACTCTGGGGCACCTGTTCGTCGTCGCCCGGGATATCGCGCGCCGTGAGAATATTGCCGCAGACGGCTACCGACTGATCGTCAACTGCAATGAGCATGGCGGCCAGGAGGTATTTCATTTGCACATGCACTTAGTGGGCGGCGCGCCGCTCGGCCCGATGCTCACTCGCCGGGAGTAATTCTATGACCAACACGCAGCGCATGGACAGCGCCCATCTGCCACACGATCCGCTGTATCCGCCCATCGATGCCTACGACAGTGGCTACCTCCGGGTCTCTGAGGTGCATGAACTGTTTTATGAGCAGAGCGGCAATCCGGAGGGCAAGGCGGTCATTTTTCTGCACGGCGGCCCTGGCGGCGGCACGGATGCCAAGATGCGTCAGTTCTTCGATCCCGCGCGCTACCGCGTCGTGTTGCTGGACCAACGTGGTTCCGGCAAGAGCCGCCCGCATGCCAGTCTCGTCGACAATACCACCTGGCATCTGGTCGACGACATCGAAGCGCTACGCAAACACCTCGGAATCGAGAAATGGCAGGTGTTCGGCGGCTCCTGGGGTTCGACGCTGGCGCTGGCCTATGCCGAGAAACATCCGGAACGAGTCACGGAACTGGTGCTGCGCGGCATATTTCTGTTGCGAAGTTCAGAACTGGAGTGGTTCTACCAGAACCCGCTCGGCGCGGCCTCGCTATTCCCCGACCTCTGGGAGCAGTTCGTCGAACCGATCCCGGTCGCTGAGCGTGACGACATGATGCAGGCGTACTACCGACGGTTGACGAGTGACGACTCGACGGTACTGCAGCACGCCGCGCGTGCCTGGTCTATCTGGGAAGGCGCCACGAGTTTTCTGCACCTCAATCCAGACTACGTCGACAAGTTCGACGATGCGAGCTACGCCGCCGCCTTTGCCAGGATCGAATGCCATTATTTCGTCAACAAAGGCTTTCTGGAGTGCGAGGACCAGCTGCTACGCGACGCGACTCGCATCCGGCATATTCCCGCCGTCATCGTGCAAGGCCGCTACGACGTAGTGTGCCCAATGCGCAGCGCCTGGGACCTGCACCGTGCCTGGCCCGAAGCCGATTTGCGGATCGTTGCTGATGCCGGCCACTCGGCATTCGAGCCAGGCATCACGCGCGAGCTGGTGGCGGCGACCGACTATTTCGCCAGTCGTTAGTGTGACAGAGCTGCTGAGTCGATGAACTGACGCACCGAGTCGAGCGTCGACGCTCGCCAACACGACAAATCCAATGATCAATGCCGCAGCCCACGCATTCATGAGCGTAGCCGATAGGTCAGCAGCTCGTCGGCATCGAGGATGGCCGCGTCCTGCAGCCACCGTCGTGCGTCGCCTGCGTCCTCGCGAAACCAGCGACGCGCGCAGCCCAGCCGGAAGGAATAGCCCCAGACGTTCATATCATCGAACAATCGTTCGCAGCCCACGCCTGGCAACAGATCCGCCCAGATGATCTGCAGGTAACAGACGGCGTTCTCTTCCGCATCATCGCCTCCGGCATCAGTCGACAATGCCGCACGTCGTGCGCCGCTCATGCAGACGAAGTGCGCCGCTTCGTGCAGGACGGAATGAAGTGGCGTGTCGGTGCGCGCGAACAGGCGGCTGCCAACCAGCCCGGCCTCACACTCGCCCCAGTAGGAACCGGGTATCGCTTGCGCCGCTGGCACGAGGCTCAACCGGAGCGTGTAACGCTCCAGCAAGTCCTGCAGCGCCGCGCGATCCACATCACACAGCAGCAGCACCGCGCTCAAAGTGCCGCGAGACGACGCAGCACTTGCGCAGCCAGGTCGCGCGCCAAAGCCTCGCGCAAGATCTCCTGCTCGCGGTCCTTCGCCAGAATCTGCGTTTCGTCGAAACTCAAGTCGCGCGTCAGCCGCAGCTCCTCGTCGTTCACGCGCACCTCGTCGCCGATACGTACCGTGTAACGCACGCGATAGCTGAGTTCGTACTCGCGCGGCACGTTGCGACCCGACACCGACAACACGCGCTCGTCGAATTCGTCGACTGTGATCTCGACCACCGCCCGTGCCGCGCCGCCATCCGGCAGCAGCGTAGCGCCGGACGAGACCAGCGACTTGCGCAAGGACTGGACGAAGTCAGTCTGCATGTCGCTCGCTTCGACGGCGACTTCTGTAAGGAAGCTCGGCAGCGGTTGGCGGCCCTGCAGCTGAAAACCGCAAGCACTGAGCGCGCCGATGCACAGCAGCACCCATAACAATCGTAGCCCGTCAAACAACGACATTGATGAGACGCCCCGCGATGTAAACGAATTTCCGCACCGCCTTGCCCGCGACGAATTTCTGCACATTCGCGTCCGCGAGCGCCGCCGCCCGCGCCGCCGCCTCATCGGCGTCGGCGGCGATGCTGATGCGGGCCCGCAGCTTGCCATTCACCTGCACGACGACTTCTATCGTGTCCTGCAGTAACGCCCGCGGATCCGCCGTTCGCCAGCGCGTGCGCGCCAGGTCGTCGCGCCCACCCAGCTCGCGCCACAGGACGTGCGTGACATGCGGAATCATCGGCGACAGACACATCACCGCAATCTCGAGTGCCTCCTGGACCACAGCCCGCGCCTGCGCACTCGCGGTCTCCAAACGACCCACGGCATTGAGCAATTCCATGACCGCCGCTACAGCGGTATTGAATGTGCGCCGGCGACCGATGTCGTCAGTGACTTTGGCGAGCGTCTGGTGCGCGAGGCGCCGCAGTTCCTTTTGTGCGGCGTCGAGTGCCGCCGGCTCGAGCGCCGGTGCGACGCCGGCCTGGATGTGATCGTAAACGGCTTTCCACAGGCGCCTTATGAACCGGTACGCACCCTGCACGCCCTCCTCCGACCACTCGAGCGTCTGCTCGGGTGGCGCGGTGAACATCATGAAGAGTCGCACCGTATCAGCGCCCAGCTTCTCCACCAGCACCTGCGGGTCGACACCGTTGTTCTTGGACTTCGACATCGTGCCGAGCCCGTCCCACTCGACCGGCAGGTCGTCCGTCACGAGAATGGCGCCGGTACGTTCGTTGTCGGGGCCCAGCACGACCTCCACGTCGGCCGGATTGAAGTACTCGCGTCGACCCGGCGCCTGCTCGCGGTAGTAGATGTGATGCAACACCATGCCCTGCGTCAGCAGATTGGCGAATGGCTCGTCGATCGCGATCAGACCGCGATCACGCATCACCTTGGTCCAGAAACGCGAGTACAGCAAGTGCAGGATCGCGTGCTCGATCCCACCGATGTACTGATCAACCGGCAACCAATAATCAACCCGCTGGTCCACCATGGCCTGCGAGTTGTCAGCGCATGCAAAGCGGAGGAAATACCACGACGAATCGACGAAGGTATCCATCGTGTCCGTCTCCCGTCGAGCAGGCTTACCGCAAGTCGGACAAGCGCACTGCACGAACGAGGGCGTCTTGTTGAGCGGATTACCCGAACCATCGGGGACCAGATCCTCTGGCAGGCGCACCGGCAGATCGGTGTCCGGCACCGGCACTTCACCACAGGCTTCGCAGTGCACGATCGGGATTGGGCAGCCCCAGTAGCGTTGCCGCGAGATACCCCAGTCGCGCAGCCGGAATTGTGTGCGCTTGCGCCCGAGCCCGCGCTGCTCTAGCGCTGCGGCGATGGCATCGACCGCCGCCTCGAACTCGAGGCCAGAGAACTCGCCAGAGTCCACTGCGATGCCGGGCTCGGTGTAGGCATCGATCCACGGCGCTCGCACGGTTTCATACGCACCCGTCTTCGAGCGCACCACCGTGACGATCGGCAGATCGTTGCCGAGTGCGAACTCGAAGTCACGCGCATCGTGTGCCGGTACGCCCATGACGGCACCCTCGCCATAGGTCATCAGCACATAGTTAGCCACCCAGACCGGCACTGGCTTGCCGGTGAACGGATGTAACACTGCGAATCCGATCGGCATGCCGCGCTTCTCCTGCGTGGCAACATCTGCTTCCATCGTGCTGCCGCGCCGGCACTCGTCGACGAATGCCTGCAGCTGCGGATTGCGAGCGGCGGCGGCCAGCGCCAACGGATGTTCGGCAGCCACGGCCATGAAGGTCGCACCGAACAAGGTATCGGCACGGGTGGTGAAAACCTTCAGCACGCCATCGGCACCCATCAGGTCACGCGTGGCAGGTGCATAAGGAAAGGCGATCTCGCAACCTTCGCTCTTGCCGATCCAGTTGGCCTGCATCGTCTTGACGCGTTCCGGCCAATCCGACAATTGCTGCAAATCCGCTAACAGCTCATCTGCATAGGCCGTGATGCGCAGATAGTACATCGGGATCTCGCGCTTCTCGACAAGCGCGCCGGTGCGCCAGCCGCGCCCGTCGATCACCTGCTCGTTCGCGAGCACCGTCTGATCGACCGGATCCCAATTGACGACGCCGGTCTTGCGGTATGCGATGCCCTGTTCGAGCATGCGCAGGAACAGCCATTGGTTCCAGCGGTAGTAGGCCGGATCGCAAGTGGCAATCTCGCGACGCCAGTCGAACGCGAAGCCCAGCGCCTGCAACTGGCGCTTCATGTAGGCGATGTTGTCGTAGGTCCACTTGGCCGGCGGCACACCGTTCTTGATGGCGGCGTTTTCCGCTGGCAGCCCGAATGCGTCCCAGCCCATCGGCTGCAACACATTACGGCCACGCATCTTCTCGAAGCGGGTCAGTACGTCGCCGATCGTATAGTTGCGCACATGCCCCATGTGCAATCGGCCCGATGGATACGGGAACATCGACAAGCAATAGAACTTGTCGCTTGCGGCCGCGCCAGCAGGCGCTTCTACCGCTTCGAATACTCGTTGCTCGTTCCAGAAGGTCTGAGCGGCGCGCTCGACGGCGGCCGGATCGTAACGTTCATCCATGGCGGGGACTGCGGGAAAAGGCTTTTTCAGGAAAACGGGGTAACCGTCAGAATACACGACCCGGCGAGTGCAGACACAGGATCGCACCGCAGGCCGCGACTGGCGGCACGATCAACAGCTCCTCGCGTGTGTCGAACGGCACCGCATGCTGCGCAAGCTGGTGCGCCGCCGCGCGCCGATCCGCGACTGCCACGCCGACCACGGCGAACGCCGCGGTGGTTGCCCGCGCAGCCTCGCCGAAACGCGCGCGCGCAGCGCCGGCGGTGTACAAGACGATAAGACCACCGGCCAATCGGAATTCGCACTCGCCAGCCGTCGAGCGTTGGCCCGGCACGCCGAGTATCCGGGCATAGCGTTCGGCTGCTGCAGACAGCGCGTCGGTCGTCGGCAGGACTACGCCTAACAGGGTGAGCGACTGCGCGCCGTTCGGGTGCTGCTGTACCTCCGACTGATAGACGAGTTCCGGCGTCGCGTGTTCCACGTAACAGAGCAGGCCCTCTGGTGCGTCGGCCGGATCGATCATGAACCAGTGGAAACGCGCTTCGCCGTGCCGCTTGCCATACTGGATTTCCCGCGCCGCCCATTGCGCAGCACCCGCCCGAACGTCCGCCGCGCGACACCGCTTATGCGCCGCGATAACATCCGGCGTGCCGATGGCACAAATCTGCAGGCCGGCGCCGTAGCTGGCGAGATGGTGGTCTGCACTGCGACTGGTCACGGCCGACAGCTCCAGATAGCCGCGCTCGAACACGACATGACAGCTCCATTGATCGAGCGGCACGGCCGCGCCCGTGTCGGGCTCGCGTCCCATCAAAGGCTTGGGTTCAGTCGGTGCGAATCCGAGCGCCGCAAAGGCTGCGCGCATCGCATCGAGCTGCGGGCCAACGAAGCCCAAATGATCGAGTGTCGTGCTCATCCAGGAATTGTCGCGCACACGTTGGCGGAGCAGAGACGGCTGTTAGTAGTTTGGAGTATCGGGTAACGCCTGCCCATAGGGCGCCAGTTCGGGCGGCAACACCGGCCGGTGCCGCGGCGTCCACGTGAACGGCTGCTTCTCGGTCGCGAAGTGATTGACTAGCGGTCCACCAATAGTGCGCACGAACAAGTTGTAGCCGGTATCAGTACCGGACGGCCCGTGATAGATATTCTCACGCCACCAGCAATAGCCGCCGCGGCGCATGCGGCCCAGATCGCCCCAGACGTAGTCGCCCTCGATGACGTACAGTTCCTCGACCATCGGATGCGTCCACTGCGGCTTCGCCATACCTGGCGGCACTCGGTGTGGCGGTGAACAATAGAGAAAAGAAACTTCCTGGGTGTAAGGATCGGTGCGCAGCGGCTTGATCGCCACGCCCTTCGACAACTGGGGATCGACGAGCCCGGGATCCCAGTCCATCGACAACGGATCGACCAACTCTACCAGCAGCTTTTCGTCCATGGGCGCCGCGGCCCGCGCCAGCGCCGGCTCACCATAGAACATGTTGAGCAATACCGCGCCATGTTCGCAGCGGGCGCGCTCGCGCCGAAACCCCGACGGCAGGAAGCCATAGCTGTGCTGCGGGTAGACGCGACCATTGATCTCGAGCGAACCGGCGAGCACGAGAAACTCCTCGTGCGCCGCCAATATCTCGGGCTGCGTGCGCGCCCAGCCCGACGGATAGCGCACGATACACGTAGCGCTGCCGTCCGCATTGTCGCGACTCAGGATCTTCGACTCGACCTCGGGCCGCGCGCCGCCGTACAGCCCGCGCGACCACGGAATCATCTGCGCCTGCACGAAGCAGGTGTGCGGGCGCGCCACTCGTTAGAACCGGTAGTTGACCGACAGGCCCCAGGTGCGCCCGGGCGCCGGATAGCCGAGCGAGTGTCCCACCGAGAACGGGTCCGTGATGACCGTACCCTGGCCCGGAACCGCAACACCCGGCGGTGGCAGGGATGACGAAGTGAACTGCACGATATTGTGGAAGTACTCCTCGTCCGAGAGGTTCTTGCCATACAGCGAGACCTCGAGCGTCTCGTCGGGATTGGTCCAGCCGATGCGGGCATCCAGCAGCGTCACAGCGTCCTGCAGCGCCTCCGGCGAATTGGCCGCATTGAAATAGATGTCATCCGTATAGCTCAGCTGCCCGAAGAACGTGAGTTTGCCGGCATTGCCTACCGGCACGTTGTATTCGCCAAAGACATTGCCTTTGAACTCGGGCGCATTGTTGAGCCGGTTGCCGCTCGCATCTACGACACGGGGCGAGCCCACGGGCCGCGTTCCGGGCACGTCAGCGCAACCCGGATCGTTGAGCGGTAGCACCGCCGCGGAGCACACACCATACGGCACGTCGAACTTGTCGTAAGTGGCATCGAGCCAGGAGAGCGACACGCCGAAATTGAAGCTGTCGTTGGGCTGTGCCAGCAACTCGAGATCGACGCCCTTTACCTCAGCGGTGGCCGCGTTGCTGACGA
>Ga0116152_10003690_pt1 | contig 12227 bp, 8 predicted proteins | sample AD_UKC119_MetaG_FD_89894 | JGI IMG/M metagenome (GOLD analysis project Ga0116152, IMG submission 89894) | Active sludge microbial communities of municipal wastewater-treating anaerobic digesters from Hong Kong - AD_UKC119_MetaG | ecosystem: Engineered > Bioreactor > Anaerobic > Digestate...
AATTATATTTTGCTATTTTCCATCCATAGAAATCTATTCCTAATTGCCTGGCTGTAACAAAATTAATCGCTTTTATCCGATGGTTAGACACTTCTTTATTAAAAGACCAAGGATCTGATGCTGCAAAGCAGCGTAAGCATCCGGTCTGCCACATATTTTGCTAACGGAAGGATCCGATTATCTTCCCCGGCAAAAAATCAATGTTAAGCAGTTCAAAGATGGCCGTTATCTTGGAGCGGCAGAAGGAGTCGGGATTAAGCGTCAAAAGTTTTTGTACCAACGAAGGCATAGCACCATCAACATTTTTTTACTGGCAGAAGAAGCTTCGTACGGAGGGCCCTGGCGGGCGCTTTATACCGCTGCTTGTCCGGGCACCTGGATCAGCGGTATACCCAGCCTCTGGACAGAAGCCTGCTCCCGGCATGGACAATAACCAGTTGGAGATTACCTATCCCAACGGGACCACCCTTCGGATAAGACAAACCCTGGATCTGGCCGGACTTCGTTCACTTGTATCCCTGTTAGACTGAGGCCCATGTTCCATCTTCACAGCTCACTGAGGTATTACTTGTATCCTCTGCCGGTAGATATGCGCAAAAGCTTTTACACCCTGAGTGGTGTGGTTAACTCACTGATGAACCAGGATGTCCGCAACGGAGGGGTCTTTATCTTCATGAACCGTCATCAGAATGTTATGAAGATCCTTCACATGGAATACGCCGGACTGGTTATCTATCATAAGAAACTTGAATCGGGACGGTTTAGGCTGCCGGTTTTTGATGAGACGACCGGATCCATAAATATTGATTGGGAGGATTTAATGTCTATGGTTGAAAACGTAAAACCAAGGTGTTCAAAAACCCGTCGGGTTGTTAATAACTATCAGTCATTCAGTTAATTAAAAGTGGCCAGGCTAGGTATCACGTAGCTTTGTCTGAGTTATCTTTGGCTCAGACTTCAAGCAAGACGAACTGTGTCAAATACACCTGATCAAAGCGCATTTATCGAGACCCTTCTCCAAGAGCGTGATGAGCTTTATCAGGAGCTGTCCAAGCTAAGACAAGTAGATGGAGGGACTCTGGAACGCTACGAAGCAATAATCAGGGAAAAGGATCTCAAGATCACGCGTTTGGGTGAGAAAATAAAGAACTTTGAAGATAAGATCAAACAGTTAACCGATCAGTTGGCCTGGCTAAGGCGTAAGTTCTGGAAGCCGTCGAGTGAAAAGTACATCCCATCTGATCCTGCCCAGCGCAAGCTTGACTTTGAAGGCCTTGACATACTGCCCGAAGAAGAGACTGTCATCAAGGCTTCAGCTACTGAAATCATCACCTATAAGCGCACCAGGGTAGAAAGAGAGAAGAAGCAGCCGGTTCGTATGCCTCTGCCGGAGCATCTGCGCCGTGAGATAGAGGTCATCGAGCCGGAGGGTATTGATGAGAACTGGGTTCGTATAGGCGAAGAGGTTACCGAGCAGCTGGAACATAAACCCGGAGAGCTTTATGTCCGAAGGATCATACGCCCGAAATATGCTATGAAGAAGGATCTTCAACTGGTGCAGGAATCAAGTGGTGAAGAGATCCGGGATAAAGTCGTTAAGATCGCACCACTTCCTCTTTTACCCCTGCCAAGGAGTAATGCCGGGGCCAGTCTGCTTGCTGAACTTATCATGGGCAAATACATGTATCATCTTCCTTTCCACCGGCAACTGGCAATGTTTAAGCTTGAGGGCATAAAGATACCTGCATCAACTGTCAACGACTGGTTCGTCGGTTGTGGGGATCTTCTCAGGGCGCTCTATTACAGGTTAAAGGAGATAGTGCTTGAGAGTGACTATATACAGGTCGATGAAAGCACCGTGCCGGTTATCAATAATGAAAAGCATCGGGCGGTAAAAGCCTACCTGTGGGTGGTCAGGGCAGTGATGAAGAACCTGGTATTCTTTCATTATGACAAGGGATCACGTGCCCAGAAAGTTGTCATAGAACTTCTCCACAATTACAAAGGTGCAGTACAGACAGACGGTTACGATGTTTATTCTATCTACGAGAATAAGAAGGGGGTATTGTTACTGAGTTGCTGGGCACATGCAAGACGAAAATTTACCGAAGCACTGAAAGAGGACAAAACCGGAGCTGAGTATGCCCTGGAACAAATCAGCCTGCTCTACGGAGTGGAGTCGATGGCTGATGACCAGGGGCTCGATTACCAGCAGAGGGCAGAACTACGTTCAAGACTTGCTTATCCCATCCTCCTTGGTTTTGAAAAATGGATCGTCAGCTACATGCCCAAGGCATTATCAGATGGCAGAATGAGCAAGGCATTACAATACACATATAAATTGTTCCACAGATTATCCAGATATCATCTTGACGGACGCTACCAGATGGATAGTAACCTTGTTGAGAACAGTATCCGTCCTCTGGCTCTGGGGAGAAAAAACTACATGTTTTGCGGTAATCATGATGCGGCAGAGAATGCAGCCATAATGTACTCACTGCTCGGCTGCTGTGCAGCCCTGGATGTAAACCCCCGGGAATGGCTGACAGATGTCCTGACCCGGATCCCATACTACAACAACAATTACAGCCTTGACCTGGCAGACCTACTGCCTCATAACTGGAAATCCGGCCAGGCGCTCCAATATGCTCCATTGGATATCCAATAATTATTGGAGATTGTTGGAAAAAGTTGAACACTCCATCTACTTTTTACAGAATATCAAAGAACTCTAAGAAAGTTGTATTGAAACCTAGCTGCGGCAATATAGCCAATGGTCAGGCAGCTGTCAACATGTGCCAGACCGAATGCTTACCATTGATCTGGCTTTCTTATCCAATTTTTTGAAATAATAATTGCCAATAAAGAATATACCAATGAATCCAATTAAATAACCCACGAGTTTTTTACAATAATCTGAATTCTTAATATAAATCTTGTACCTGGCATTAAAAAGAAAATGCCGCCTTATCAGTTTGCGGATATCACTGTAAAGCTTGTCAGACACTGCAGGTAGATCTGGTAATCCGTCAACAGGATAGACATCAAGGTAAACACCCAGTTTGTATCTTACCGTGTCAGGCAGATCTATCAGAACAGTTCTGGAATCGTAAAACTTGACATAAGTATAAGGGCAATTTCTTGTGTTGTAAGGAGAGATTATTTTATATGGGAATATCGACAGCCTCTCTGAAAGCTCAATGAATTCCATATAATCTTTTCTTGGCATGTAAATATCAATATCATCATCCCAGGGGATAAAGCCGTTATTGCGAATGGCTCCGATTAAGGTACCACAGGCAAGAAAATATCGTAGTTTGTGTGTCTGGCAGAATGAATCGAAATGCTTCAGTGCTTCAAGTGCGATTGTTTGAATCTCTTTTAAACTTAATTCTTTAATCCCTGTATTCATAATTCTTTGAATTCTTCAATTCAATTCTGCTAGTTTATCTTTGGATTCCAGCTCCTGAAAACCATGATAATCCCCATCTACCTCGTCAACTAACCTGTTCTTGTATTTGTAGTGTTTTTGAAACAAAAACAACAATCCAATGATTGCCATCACGGAAAAAGCAATTGATTGCCCCCATGCAGCACCAAAAAAAGTAAATTTATCTATTAATACCTTAAAAAGAATTAGACCGACGATTGCCCCAAAAAGTCTGTTCAGCAGTTCTATCTTTGCATAGCCATACGCAACATTAAGAGATGAAATAATAAAACACATTGACATAGGAATATTCTTCAGGGCCAGAACCCTGGCATATGGCACTGAGGCTGTATATCTACCATATGTTAAGATGTTTATTAAAGGTTCTGCCAACAAAATAAAAATTAATGTGGGAACTGCATTGAGTAAAACTATGACGATTATGATCTTTCGCAATCTCTTGGTTCGCTTTTCTGCAACTGCCTGAAAGATATCAGGATCCAGAGTATGTTTGATTGCAGAATGGAAAATATATAAATACCCTGTCAACTGAACTGCAACATTGTAAATGCCAAGTGAATATGAATCATTCAGTCTTTCCAGGAATGCACGATCAATCCCGGTAAAGAAGTACATCAAAATCGCCGACAAAGATATTGGCCATCCAAAACTGAGAGCACTTTTTACAATTTTAGCTTCAAAGCGCCATGATCCAAATAGTTTTGAAAAAGCAAAAATACTAAAAGGTAAAACAGCTAACAGAGTTGCTATCATACGGCCTGCGGCTCCCTTTTTAAGAATCACAACAAATAATACCGCAAAGAGAGCGCCCACAAGTCCGTTAATCATTACTATCTTAAAATACTTCTTTGCCTCTCTTTTCATCCTCAAATCCACCAGGTACAAACTGTAAAAGCAGTTAAGGAGTAATGGTGAGAAAGCGAGGATGGCATAAGGGTAAAAAGGGAAACTGACGCTGGCGATTTTCATGTAAATGTAAAAAGACAAGAACACTATCAGCATCAAACTGATTCCTATTGCCAACTGAGAGATTAACAGTGTATCCACAACTGACTGTTTCTCCTTGTCGGGAATACGAAAGAAGTTCTTTGAATAATAAGAAATCAGGGAAAAATTGATAATTGGAGTAACAAGCAGATTGAATGATGTAAAGTAACCTAAAATGGCGTAATCGTCAGGAGACAGATTAGCGGCCATAAATGGATTAATCAATACCCCAATTAAGGAAGTGAATATAGAAGCGAGCAGATAAAATGAAAGGTTCTTACCCTGCTGTTTAAACTTATTAAGATTCTTAATGTTCAAAATAGTGTATATCGGAAACTGGTTGGGGAAAAGTCCAAATCCCATCAGACAAGCCCCTTATGTCTTGTATAATGCAAGTGAATCAATGCAGGTTCATGAGACCATTTTTCACTTCTTTACTTTTCTACTTACCCTCCTGGCAAAACTTTTTTCATGTTTATCCGTGTTGGCAGAATAACCATACTTGTCACCGTATCCATAATACTTGCTATTTGGTTTTATGTCATTAATAATGAGTCCCAGACTCCTGATACTACTGCCTTTAATTTCATTTAATGTATTTATGAATACATTTTTATGAGTCTGCCCAGGTCTTATGACTATAAGACAAGAATCTGAAAGTGAAGCCAGGTGATATGTGTCGGATACAATTCCAATAGGTGAAGAGTCAATAATGATACAATCAAACTTTTGTTTTAAAGTTGTCAATAGTTCTGCAGTCTTTTCCAACTCGGTCAATTCTGATGGATTCGGAGGTACAGGTCCCGATGATATGATTGACAGATTATCATAATTAGTCTTCTGAATGACGTCACTGACCTGGTCTTCTCCAATCAGCCAGGTAGAGACACCTTTTTCATTGGTAAGTTTGAAATCCTGGTATATCTTCGGTTTACGGAGATCATAATCGACAAGAATGGTCCTTTTACCCAACAAGCTATAAGCTGATGCAAGGTTTATAGCGGTAAAGGTTTTCCCGTCTCCAGGCATGGGAGAGGTTATCAGTATCACAGGTGTCCGGGATTCCTTTGTAAGGAATTGCATCTTAGATCGTATCTTCCTGAAGGCTTCAGATGTTGATGAATTAGGATCCTCATAGAGCACCGTATTATGCTTGATTGGTGAGCGTGGCACCTGACCAATGACGGGCAAATCAGTCATAAGTGCCACTTCTTCATCCTTAATACTGTTGCTCAGGCTCGATCTCAGGAAGAAGAATATAAAGGTGAGGCCCAAAGATCCAACCAATCCAGCCAGGTATAGCATAAAAGGATCCGGCGACACCTGAGCACTGAACCGGGCATCTGCCGGATCAATTATCTCACTATCTGCACGATTCGCAGCTTTCTGCATTTCCTGCTCTGCCCTGGTCTCAAGCAAAAAAGTATATATCTCATCATTAAGCCTGAACTTTCTTTCTATACCCAATAGTTGTCTTTCGGTATAGGGAAGCGAAGATGCCCGTGAATTGATTCTATTTAATTGTTCCTGATTTTCCGACCTTGCCAGTCCATTTGCCCTCCTGAGACCATTGAGTGTCTCCCTGAGCGCTTCTTTTGCTGTCCGTATCCTTTGGGTAAGGTTTCGCTGCAAGGGATTCATTGCTCCTGTTCCCCTTGAAGAGAATTGGCTCTGAAGCTCCGCCAACTCTTCTACCAGCCTTGTAAGCCCCGGGTCTGTAATCCCCATTGTCATAGGAATAATAGGCACTTCGCCAGATTCATCTTTTGATAAATAATCTGCCAGATAATCATAATAATTTGCCTCAAGGTTCAGTCGTGCTCTTTCATTCTCAAGTACCGTTACCTGCTCAATAAGCACCTGACCCTGAGCTGTCAGATCCATTACCCTGTGAGATGACCTGAACTGCTGCAGTTGGTTTTCCGTCAATAACAAAGAATCGGAAATCCCTATTAATTGATTATCTATAAATTGAATCCTTCTGTCAGCCTCAGAATTCTTTCGCTCCAGTGATATTGCCTGAAACTTTTCGATATGCTTGTTCAGGAAATCCATGTCTTTGAGACGGTTTGTACCATTAATACTCACTTTAAGTACTGATCCTTCTCTTGAGATTAACTCTACATTCAATCTTTTAGAATAAGTTCGCACCAATTTGGTACGGCTGTGTACCATAAAATAGAGATCTAAATCTGTGTGATTCCTTAGCCAATCAGGATTTTTGCATTCAATAACAAATTTCCCCCCTTCTATTTCCAGAGTATCCCCAAATCGTGCTGTTTGGCTATAGTCAAACATTTTCTCCCGTGATTCGATTGTAAAAAGATTCTCTCCATTGTAGTTGATAAGGAACTCTATGTCCTTAGGTATTGGAATCTCATTTTCATAACTAATCCTTAGAGACACAACAGGATAAAGTGATACCTCATTTCTTAGTCCTTTCGTATAGAATTCAATATCAAAGGCAAGATCCTTTAATGACCTTTCTATGAGGGCCAATGACTTCAAGACCGCGATCTGGTCCTCAATGTGATTCATCCCACCAGGCAGGCCCAGACCCTGAAGGATATCCAAATCCCGTGAATAAGAACTCCTCCCTTCTGTCTCATTTATAAGGATGGCTGCAGCGGTATGATATACTGGCAAAGTGTGATTAATATATAATCTGACCAATATTAACGCCATTACAGCAACAATAAGGAACCAGTACCAGTGCTTTGACAAGAGGAAGATAATAGTCTTTAAATCGTTAGATCCCGTCTGGCTGTTTGATGTGACCATTTTTTCGCTTCTAAAATTAGATTCCGGCATGACCTTGAAAATTAAGTGTTTTCGATTTCCTTTTTAGTAAGGACTAAAGTACTCAAAACTCAAAAAGAGATTGGAAAGTCACAGAGTCCTGAAGAAAGCAATCACCCCTAAAGCCGATGTTATGGTATTTAGCAACATAGTCCAGACAGAAGCATTTATTTCAAATGATTTTCTGTTCAGTGGCATGGCATAAATAATATCGTTAGGCATAATATAATAGAACTCGGAAGTCATAATACTCCTGTCTTCCAGTGAAAACTCTTTGATTACCGGACCATACGGAGAAGGTCTTATAAGTTTTACATTATTCCGGCTTCCAAAAGCGTTCATGTCACCTGCCAGCGCCAATGCTTCAAAAACATTAACTCTGTCTTTAGTCAGAAGGTACCTTCCCGGCCGAGATACTTCACCAATAACACTAACATAGTTATTCACCAATCTTATTGTAATTGCTGCTTCGGTGAGATAATTCCTGAATATTGAATCTAATTCTGACTTCACCTCTGCGAGGGTTTTTCCCCCGGCTTCAATCTTACCAACGAAAGGAATTTCAATATATCCCTCCAGATCAACCGGATAGCCAAAAAGGGCCACGCTTTCTTCAGTGATTGTGCCTCCTGCACCTACCGGCATAATATTAAACAGTGCAGACCATTCCGGATCAGGTGTTATAACTCTTATGTATAAATTATCATATGGCAAGATTTTATAAGCATTGGGGGTCACAGAAGTACGGCCAATCTCACCTTCGGCCACGAATTTTTCGGTTTTGTCCAAATACTGCAGGTAGGTTAACTTTTTTCTGGAAACGCAGGAATTCAGTAATACTAATGTAGCCAACAAGAAGACTAAAGAACATCTGACCATCTTCATAATCTCAATATTTAAAGATGAATATTAAACAGGCCTTTTCAATCCTGTCCGGGAAGTATTTATCAAAGCTACAAAATTGACGGTCACCCGTCAAATATTAAATCACACAATACCATGCCACTTGTTGGAAAGTGAAGATAATCCCTGGATTAATTTCAATACCCTCCATGAAGTATCTGGCACCATATAATCCTCCGGAATTTTTTTAGCCACAGAAGAGGCCTGTGATTCTTTGATCGCCATCTCTATTGAAGATAGAACAACATCAGGTTCAAGGCCAGTAAGTATTATCGTTCCGGAATCCTGAGCTTCCGGACGCTCCATAGAATTTCGGATAGAAACAGCAGGAAAATCAAGAATTGCAGATTCTTCACTGATGGTACCACTATCGGAGATTGTACAAAGAGCATTCATCTGCAAGCGTACATAATCAGTAAAACCGAATGGTTTCAGGAAATTAATCAGAGGATTCAGGTTTGCTTCGTGAATGGCTTCAATCCTTTTTCTTGTCCGGGGATGAGTTGAGACAATGACCGGAAGTTTATAGTGATCCGCAATCCTGTTCAGCACCGAGATAATTCTTATTAGGTTTTCATGGTTATCCACATTTTCTTCCCTGTGAGTTGAAACCATAAAATAGCCATTTGATTTAGCAGTTAAGGAACTCGTTACACTGTTTCTGTCGCCTGTCGGTGCAGTGTGAGCAAAGGCCTTATCTGAAGACAGGTTCAATGTTTCCAGAATAGTAGAAGATAAGATTCTGGACTTATAATAATTCAGCACTTCATACATCGGCGAACCGGTAAGGTAAATTCGTCTGTGGGGGATTCCTTCAGAGATCAGGTGACGTCGGGCATGCTCCGTATACACAAGATTGAAATCGGAGATATGGTCTATGATACGTCGGTTGATCTCTTCCGGAACATTAAAGTCAAAGCATCGGTTCCCGGCTTCCATATGGAAGATCGGAATATGCAGCCTTTTAGCCATGTAACCGGAAAGGCATGAGTTGGTGTCGCCAAGAATAAGAAGAGCATCAGGTTTCTCGCGGCGCAACAATTCTCCTGACTTCCTAATGATGTCCCCCACTGAAGCTTCAAGGGAGGTGACGTCAACATTTAGAAAAAAATCGGGCTTTCTTAATTCAAGATCCTCATAGAAAATTTCATTCAGTTCATAATCATAATTTTGTCCTGTATGGGCAACCACATGGTTTACATGCTCATCCAATAAAGCCATGACACGAGACAACCTGATAATTTCAGGTCTTGTGCCGACAATTGTAAGAATTTTATGTTTTCTCGATATCATACTTTAGGTAATGTTTTATAGATTAAACTCGTTAGTATCAGCTAATTTCTGACATTCCCCGAATGCCCCGGGATGGTTGCGGGTATGGATTATCCTCTGACGCGTGTGACTATACTTCTTCATAATAAGTGTCCGGATCACTGGCATCATAAAACTCATTTATCCAAAAGATAGTTAACAACTCTCCTTTTCCAATATTTGTAATGTTGTGTGTATGCCAGACAGGTATATCAACATAGGCGGGCTGTTCACCATTAATTTCAAATTCCTTAACTTCTTCTGTCCCAATTCTGCGAAGTTTAATCAATGCTTCTCCCTGTATAACCACGAACCTTTCAGCCTTTCTGGTATGGAAGTGATTGCCCCTGGTAATGCCTGATTTCGTTGTTGAGAAAGAGACCTGACCTCCGCTTTGCATCTTCATTATCTCCACAAATGCACCTCTCTTATCTTCATGCCTGTTCAAACTGAAAGGGAAATGACCGGCATGATCTATGTAACAAAGGAAAGTATTAAAAAGATCTCTGTTAAAGCTGTCACTTAAATCAGGTATGATCCCTGAGTCATAATACAATTTTTTATAAATCTGAAGACAATTGAGAATATCACTTACTCTAGTTTCATATGTGGGAATAATTTTGTATTCCTTATCTGATAACTTATCAGCAATAAGTTTGTAGATAGTTTTAACCAGATCGCCAACATAGATCAATTTCAGTTTTGCGTCTTCTTGGATTATGGGTGTTTCGTTATGAGTTAACTGATGACAGAAGGTGGCAACTACAGAATTATAGTATGGGGTTCCAAAAGGCCCGAATACATTGGGTATGATCATTCCGGTAAATAGAATGCCACTCTTTTCGGCAAACCTGGCAAGCATTTCCCGTCCCTCGCGTTTGGATCTGCCGAAGATATTGTCTCTCTCCTCCTGGGTAGAGGATGAGAAGAGTATATGAGCATTTGAGCCCGTCTCCTCCATTGCATCAATAAGTCTGCTCACAAGGTCGACATTGCTCTGCAGAATAACTTCAGGATCATGATGCCTGTTCACTGCAGCCAGATGAACAATTGCATCACATTCTTTCACAAAAGCTGCCAGCCTGGAGGGGTTTAGAAAATAATCATCCCTGAAGGGTATGATTGACACTTCATCCCGTATCAGTCCCAGATAATTGGTTAAATGAGTGCCTATAAATCCCGATTGACCTGTTACCCCTATTCTTATCATCTGTACCTGTTTGCAGATCCGGATAATTGATGATGGCATCCGGATAGTATTATTAATCCTGATTAATTCAATGAATAGACAGCGCGGAGAAAAACTCCGTAGGAATTATAATATAGTTCACCAACATCAAATGCTCCTACCAGGCCTAATTTAAAATTGTCTTTGATTCGCCTGTCCAATTCCAAATAACCTGAAAACTGCTTCTTTTCTCCAAAGAGTCCAAAAGCTCCCGGATCTAAACTGATTGCTGATTGTTCCTCGTCAGTTGTTCTGTAAGTACCATAATTTTTCGAATAAGATCCTACAAGAACATATTTTGTCTGGGCGATAGTACCCTCAACTCCAAAATGGTAGACCTTGATTCGGTTATTAACAAAGTAATCTAGTGGATGGGTTGCAAGCTCAGCTCTTATATGTTTCCGGGTATTTATAAATGAAGTTCCCAGCCCTTGCGAAAGATATGACCAACCTTCAATATACTGCCAATGATTAAAATAGGGATCATAAGATGCTGTATCCGGAGACCCTACTGCACCTGCCTGGTTTTTAGTGTACAGGAATTCAAAAAGAATTTTATCCCAGATATATTTTTTGTCTTGAGTCTTGCGGTTAATAATGCTGATTCCGTTCAACCCATCCTGTTTATAAACAAGATGCTTCAGGGCTCCAGCTTCATAAATATTCTGCCTGTAAACAAATATTTTATATCTGCTTAATATAAACTCAGCCCCTAAATCGACTGACCCCACATGGTTACCAAGAATCTCATCCTGTACACTTGTGTTAGTTAATGGTTTTGCGGAAAAAATATAGTAATAATTCTCCAAGGGAGACAAATCGAAATCCTGCGGGTAATAATCATCTCCCATGCACCAGAATGTCTGATGATTTATCCCGGCATACAATTCAATTTTCCATGATGGCTTCCCTAATCGGCCATATATTGACTTCTGATGAAAATAGGTCTTGACACTAATAATCTGGTCTGCCCAGTACTGATTCATGGGCATTTCTCCTACCCATCCGTGAGAGTAATTGCCCTTCAATGCGAATAACTGCCCAAACCAGGGTAATGGCCAAAAATTTCTTACTGATAGTTCAATCTCAGGTATTCCTAAGTTTGATCCTGATATTGGCCATGAACCAGATGTCAAGGTGGAGTCACAAAGCCCGGTGATCTTCTTCGAACGTCCTGCACGTAATTCAAATACTCCAAAACGCACCTTGCCATATCCTTCAATGAGTGTCAGATTGGAGCCCTGCCCCAGGTTGGCCCGTCCTTCAAATGAAGCGCCCCAATCAAACAGCCTGTTACCTGAAAAGTCATAATCCTTTCGTGCAATGCCGATTAAACCCATAGAGGCGCCATCCAGCGGAATACTGCCAAACTGATTCGCTCTCAGCCAGAACGGAATCACGCCCGGAGTGGTATAGCCGCCAAGCCCCTGAAGCGAAAAAGTGTAAAGGCTATCCTGCCCGGCAACACTTCCGGTAACAAACACTAAAAGAAGAAGTGCAAGCCGCAAAGCTTTAGACTTCATTGTTTTAGGGATTAACTTTGAGTTA
>Ga0116152_10003696_pt1 | contig 12219 bp, 11 predicted proteins | sample AD_UKC119_MetaG_FD_89894 | JGI IMG/M metagenome (GOLD analysis project Ga0116152, IMG submission 89894) | Active sludge microbial communities of municipal wastewater-treating anaerobic digesters from Hong Kong - AD_UKC119_MetaG | ecosystem: Engineered > Bioreactor > Anaerobic > Digestate...
TGCTCCAGAACTGGGCGAGCAGGGGTGGGTTGTCCACGACCATGTCACGGCCCGTGATCAGGGTCTCGATGGCGGCATCGTGCTGCTTGAGCTGGGAAAGGGCGATGCCGTTGTAGATGTAAGGTTCCGGTACCGTGGGAAAGATGCTGATCGTCTCCTCCGCGTCGGTGTGCAGGGATCCGTGGTCCCCGAGTTGCAGGTCCAGTTGGAGCAGCTGCATGTGGATGGGGAAGCGCTCCTTCTCTGTGCGCAATGCTTCGCGGAACTGGTCGCGCGCCTCTTCCAGTTCGCCATCGCGAAGCAGGAAGTCGCCGTGGATGGTGTGTGGTTTCCCGCTTTCGGGGTGCGCTTTCTCGAGGGACTCGATCAAGGCGTAGGAGCGACGGATCAGGTCGGGGCGGTCGTTGGGCTGTTCACCCTCGCGCTCGGTCATTTCGAAGAAGCCGATGAGCACCTGCATCTTGGCGTCGATGTCCAGGTCGGGGTCGAGGAAGGCGAGGCCGAGTTCGTTGTATGCCTCTTCCATCTTCCCAACACCGTAGTAGTGTTCGGCAAGGGCGATCCGGAGCATGCTGTTATCCGGGTCGCGCTCCAACGTCTTCCGGTATTGTTCGAGTGCTTTCTCGTGTTCGCCCTGCTGATCGTAGATCTCAGCGAGCAGACCCATGTACTGGGGTTCGTCAGGGTATGCTTTTGCCGCGCGCTCCACCAGGGCCTGTGCCTCCACCATCCGGCCCTGCTGGCTGAGCATGGAGAACTCGTGCATGATGAGCTCCTCGCTCAGGCCGAAACGCTGTTCCTGGTCATCGAAGACCTTGATCGCCTCATCGACCTTTCCGCCGTATGCCAGCATGTTGGCCAGGTCGAAATAGACCTCGTAGCGGTCCGGCCATTTGGCGAGCACGTCGCGGTAAACGGCGGCGGCTTCATTGCTCTGCTCGTTCTGGGCATAGAGATCAGCGAGCAGGAAGCGGTACCAGATGTTCTCCTTGTCCGCGGCCACGGCGCGTTTGGCGTGATCCACGGCAGCGGGAAAGTTCTGTCCCTGGTGGTAAAGTTTGGCGAGCTCGAAATGTGCCGCCCCATTGGTCGGGTCCAGCTTGAGGCATTGCTGGTAGAGTTGAACGGCCTTCGGGATCTGGCCGCCCAATCGGGCCTGGGTCGCTTCCATGAAGACCCGCATGACCTGGGCCCGCTTATCCCCTGGGGCGTTCGTGGCCGCACTCGGCTCCGCGGAGCCCGTGTGCTTTTCCGCCACGGTCTTGGGGCCGCTGCACGCCACCAGCACGAGCACCAACGAACCAAGAACAGTGCGCTGCACGGCGAGCAGCACACCTCCTGAGCGTGGCGTGTGTGATATCGGGGCTGGGAGCATGGTCATCCCAAGGTACTGTCGTCGCTGATGCTCACATCAAGTGCCGTGCCCTTCACGCTGGCCCGTTCGCCGATCATGCTGTTGTCCATCACACAATCCTGTACACGCGTATGGCCGCGAAGGATCGAGTTCCGCACAACGCTACCGCTGACCACGGCACCGCCCTCGATGGACACGTTCGGCCCCACGATGCTATTGGTGATCGTCACGTTCTCGCCGATGAAGCAAGGCTCGATCACCAAGCTGTGCTCCTGTTTCAACGAGGCACTGACCAGCCCTTTCTCTCCCTTCAGGAAGCCGAGGACCTTGGTGTTGGTATCGACCATGGCGTTCTTGTTGCCACAATCCATCCACACGTCCACGCTGCCGGCCTTGAAGCGCGCGCCCTTCTGCTTCATATTCTCCATGGCGTTGGTCAGCTGGTACTCGCCCTTGTCCTTGATGTCGTTGTCGATCAGGTACTGCATCTCCTTGCGCAGGTACTCGCCATCGGCGAAGTAGTAGATGCCGATGATCGCCAGGTCGCTCACGAACTCCTGGGGCTTCTCCACGAACTCGGTGATGATGCCGCTGGCATCGAGCTTCACCACGCCGAAGGGCCGCGGATCCTCCACCTTGTTCACCCAGATCACACCATCGCAGTCCTTGTCCAGCTTCAACTTGGCACGGAAAAGTGTATCCGCGAAGGCCACGATCACCCGGCCGCTCAACGCCTTTTCGGCGCAGAGGATCGCATGGGCGGTGCCCAACGCCACCTCTTGATAGTGGATGGTGCCCTTGGCGCCCACGGCCTTGGCGATCGCCACGAGCTCGTTCTCCACCTTCACCCCGAAGCTGGGGTGCACGATGAAGGCGACCTCTTCCACGGGTTCGCCGGCCACGGCGGCCAGGTCCTCCACGAGGCGTTGTACGATGGGCTTGCCGGCGATGGGCAGCAGGGGCTTGGCGGTGGTGTGGGTGTGCGGACGCATCCGCTTGCCCATTCCGGCCATGGGGACGATGATCTTCATTCGGTTCTAACTCGCTCAGCGGGTGCCGGTGTGTCCGAAGCCGCCCGCTCCTCGTTCAGTGGCGCGAAGGTCCGCACTTTCCGCGAAAGTGACGCGCAGGTAGCGGGCAATGACCAGTTGCGCCACGCGCTCGCCATCCTTCACCTCGAAGGCCTCGTGGCCATGGTTGATCAAAAGGACGCCCACCTCACCGCGGTAGTCCGCGTCGATGGTGCCCGGGCTGTTGAGCACCGTGATGCCATGTTTGAAGGCCAGGCCACTGCGGGGGCGCACTTGCGCTTCGGTGCCTTCGGGGAGTTCCAGGAAGAGGCCGGTGGGGATCAGGGCGCGCTGGCCGGGCTCCAGGGTCACCGGCTTGTCCAGGTTGGCACGCAGGTCCATGCCGGCGCTGTGGGGGGTGGCGTAGGAGGGGAGCGGGTGGTGGCTGCGGTTGGTGATGCGGACTTCGGGAAGGCCCATGGTGGTGTCACTTATTTGTTTTCCGAAGCAGGTTCGGTAGCTCGTCCGTGGAGACCAGCAGATCGAATTTTCTACGGCGAAGTCCGAGGATCAACTTCCGGTCCCCTGTCCAGAGCGGAATGCCGAGATGGATGGCGAGCGCGACGTAGTTCTCATCGTTCGCGTCCAGTCCGGTCATCACATCGCGGGCCTTTGTCCAGCTCACGGTGGAGATAAGCCCCTCGTTCAGGAAGGTGATGCGAGAAAGCGACAGCAGTTCCAGTTCGAGTATGATATCCGGGGAGCGCTTGCTGAGCTTGACAAGTTTCGCGCGATGCTCCGTGATCTCTTCCCGCAGGAGTTCCGGGGCGTACAGGACAAGTGGCGGATGTGAGTTGAAGAACACATCGCCCACGATGCCGTCCGACCGGAGCAGGCTGCTGAAAACGATATTGGCATCAACGACCAGCTTCACGAAGCGGCGCGCTTGCGACGTTTGCGGGCCATGCTCGCGTTCACTTCGCGGGCCAGCTTGTCCACCTCGGCTTGCGGCACCTTCATGCCCTTGGTCAGGTCGAGGTAACGCAGGTAGTCGAGCGCCCTCTGCAGGGCATCCGGTTCGATGCCGCCGGACAAGGTGATCACCACCTCATCCTTCTTGCTGCGGGTGACTTTCAACGCCATGGCGCTACGAAAGTAAGCGATCGCCACGTCAGCGGTAAGAAGCGAGTAGTTCGTCGAGCGTCCCTTTGCGTACGGTATCCTCGATGAAGATCCCTAGCGCCTCGGAGAAGCCTTTCCGGGCCTACTCTTTCGAGTCGCCGCAGGAGGATAGCTTGAGTGAAGGGTATAGGAGACCCAGTAGTTGCCCACGTTCACGAGGAGCACTTTCACATCGACCTCCAAGCTTGGAACTCCTGCGGATACGGTTGCTCACGGCCATGGCCCCAAGCTACGCTCCTTGCTACCCGAGGCGACCTCAATGCCTATTCCAGGACCAACCGCTGCGAAACCGTTGCCTCGGCATTGAGCAAGGTGAGCGTGTAGCTCCCCTTGGCGAGGCGCGACAGGTCCGGGTTGCGCGTGGTCTTGCTGCCGCTGGCCTGGAACACCTCGTTATGTACCTGGCGCCCGCGTGCGTCGAAGACCTGCAAGGAGACCAGACCGCTTGGTTCTGGTACTTGAGGCGCAGGCGGTCACTATTCAGCTTGAACGACACGGGAGGCATGTATGTAGCCTTCTGTGCCGTCAAGGAGTCGGATCTGCTTGTATGAACCTTCGATGCCAACGACTTCAAAGCGTTCGTCCGAGCGCACTTTGCGAATGATCTCCCCGTCCGGTGCTTCGCGTAAGTTCGAGTAGCCGTCTGGATCCTCGATCATGAAAAGCGGCAAGGTGTCTGCGGCTGGAGAGCTCTCCTGATCGGACTCTGCGATTCCGGTTTGCACCGAGTCCAATGCTTCGCTGGCGGAGTTGTATTGGACCGCTGGTTCAGGGGCTGAATGATCATCGAGGACAATGATGGATCCACTAGCCGGTGCGGAAGTGTGCGGCATGTCCAGGATCTTCTCTTTGTAAGACTCCCTTTTCCGGGTCCACCAGTCATCGTAGAACGGGAACCCATCCCAGGCATCCCACTTGCTCTTGTCCTTCCAGTCCTCATGAAGTGGATGGACCAGTTGCCCAACGAGGTCGAGCGCCTTTCCGCGGTCGCCGGATGCAATTGCCAATTCCAGTTGGATCTCGATGGCTTCGAGCTTCTTGTTGATCTCCGCTCCTTCTGATGCGGTGGAATTAGCGTTGAACTTCAAGATCGCCATGACACAGACGATCACAAGTGCGAGCGTCCCGATACCGATCCAAGTGCCATGCTCGACCAGAAGCGCCTGAATCTTCTTGCCTTGCGACCGTAGCTGTGCGGATCGTTCTCGCCTGTTGGCAGCCTCCTCGGCTTCTTGTTGCTTTCTCTTTAATGCGACCTCGTTCTCGTGCTTCTTGTGCTCTAATGCGATGCGGGCTTCCTCTGCTTTTGCCGCAGCGGTGGCCGCTTGTGCTACAGCTATTGCAGCAGGGTCAGCGACGGGTTGAACCACATGTCCGGCCATGCCGGGGAATGTTGCGGCCGCGCCCCTGGAAGCGGCGACCCCTCGCTGCACAAGCGACTTGATCTCATTGGCATCTTCTTTCTCGAATCCTTCCGCGACGATCCGATCCCAACCGATCGTATCAAACGTGATCTTCGAGAAGCCGATCAGCGGGCTGTCGATCTTCACGGATGAGATCAGGTGAAATCCCAACGATTTCACTTCACCGGAGAAAACGCCTGGTATCTTCAAGGTCACGCCGAACTCATCAATGGTGACTTTGGCCGGGAACAGGCGATTACCCCCGGATAGCCTGTTGGCTTGGAATTCTTTCATTGGCTTGTGTATTCAATGGCTCGGCCGAGACCGCTTATCGCGTTAAGGCCATGAACCCGAACATGGATACGTGCGCCACCTTGCTGGAACCCTTCGACTACTGAGACCAGGTCCCAATCAGCGCCATTGGGTTGCTGGTAACCCATTGCTCCGGGCAGCAGACCGATCACTTTAGAAACACGTTCGTTGTCCGGCGAGCGTTTACCGGGAAGGATCACAAAGTCGGTGAGGTCGGTCTGCACATGTAGTGTTTGGTTGTTCCCGAGTAGCACACACGCCTCCACGCGAAGCATGTTGATCGCCATGCGTTGCGGATTGCTTATCGGGATCCGGATGGAGCCGCCATGAACAGTCACACGGCCAACAACCGGCCTCGGCCGAAGTATGACGAAGAGAAGCACATACGGGAACAGCGCGATGAGCGTGCTGATGCCGAACAGGGTCAGGTCGCAAGACTGGCACATGGCCATGTGCTATTGGATCACGACCCGCTGCGAAACCACCGCCCCCGTGTTCCGGATGGTGAACGTGTAGGAGCCCGGCGCCAGTCCGGATAAATCCAAGCGGCGTGTGGTCCGATCACCGTTGGCCCGGAATACCTCGTTGTGTACCCGCCTGCCAAGTGCGTCGAGAACGGTAATTGTAACCGTGCCATTCAATGCATGCGCAAGCGTGGTTACCCCATTGGTGGGGTTGGGGAAGAGGAGGAGCGATGGTAGCTCGTTGGACCCTTGTAATATTCCCGTTGAAGTATTGTCCTGGATGCACCGAATGGCCTCGCCTCGGCGGTTGTCCCAAGTGAAAAAGTCCAAGCCGGTTCCATCATAATGGAGGCGAACAAGGGTAGAGTTGACCTGCCCTTCCATGTCTGAGGTGCTTGTCCAATAGTGAGCAAGGATCCCCAGCTCCCCGTATGAATCCTGCCAGCGTGTTCCTGCGGGAAGTCCGGAGAAGCCCGAAGCGTTGCTTCCGCCCAGGTTTCCTCCGGTCCAGTACTGGATGCCTTGGCTTTTCATTTTGCCTCCTGCGGATGCGCCCAAGGTGTTCACCAGGGTCTCAAAGTCGGCACTACTTGGCACACGCCATCCAGCGGGACACACGTTCCTGTTATCGCCTGCCACATACCAGTTGTACATCTTTCCATAGGGACAGGCGAACGCGGCTCTGTCATCGTTGAACCAGCAGGATGCGGGTGAGGAGGTACCGTTCCAAATGCCTCCGGAGGCTGGGATCTCGGGGATCACGTCTCCGTTCCTGAAATGGTCGACCATGAGGTTCTCGGCCATCCAGACCTGTTCCCCTACCTGCACGGTTTTGTAGTGGTTGCCGTCCTGATCGGTCATGGTGCCGTATTCGACTTCTGGGTTATGGACATTGGCGGCGCCACAGGAGTGGCTGGTCGGCATGGCATTTCCTCCTTGAAACAGATCTGCGATCTCGCTTGCTGATAAGGCACGGGTCCAGACACCGACATCATCCAGGTCGCCACGATATCGGGTATCGTTCTGGGCGAACCCGGAAATGCACACACTCGCAGAGCTTATCGCCAACGTTCCACCGGCCTGTGTGATATCATCAAAGACAGAATGGATGCCCGCGAGCTCAGCATTCAGGTATAGCTTACCAACGCCATTCTCTTTCACGCTGGTGACCATGGTCCAGGTGTTCGGCTCGAAGGACCCCTCCGTGTAACCATTGCCGCCGCCTTGGCCTTGTCTCAGCGTATTGCCTGAGGTGATGTCGAACGCCAACCACTGTTCGTTGCCGCCGAGGCAATTGGGGCGGTAGTTCATTATCCGCATCTCATCCCACGGTGTGTATGGCCCATTGTACTGAGAACGGAACCAGAACGAAACGGTCCGGTCTCCTGCAAGCCAAGAACCGAAGGGGAGCAAGGTGATCCCACTGCCAACCTGGTCCATATGGATCGCGCTGTTAGCGGAACCGGCCCGGTCAGGAATTCCGTCCACCACCCCGATGATCGAACCATGGTTGCCATTCCCACTCTCATCATCTGCATTCCCGTTGAACGGCCACCAGGACATAAGTCCGTCGGTGGGCACATAAGCGGGTGGTTGTGCGAAGAGGCTGGTACAGAGGCTCAGTGAGCATGCAAGCGTAATGAGATTTCTCATGGTCAGTAGTGTGGTTACCGGAGGTTGATACCCGGACCACACAAGAAGTAACCAGGAGGATCAACTTTCCCTCGCACGGAACCACGCGAAGCCGGACGCGGTAATCACGACCACCCCGACGACCCACCACCAGACGTGGTCCGATGCATGCTGATCGATCAACGTGACCGGCTCGCCCCACATCTGCCATGTCGCCCAATACAACGGCCGCGCCTCCTCGGTGGTGGCTACCTGGCTCAGGTAGGCGCTTTTGGCTTGTTGTAGAGCCAGGTCCGTGGGCAAGCCATTTGCCAATTGTTCCTGGAGAAGGTCGAGCAGGCGAACGGACGAGGCTTCATCCGCGAGGAAAAGAGACCCTACCACACTTCTTGCACCGGCGAACAAAAAGGCCCTTGTGAAGGAGATCGCCCCCGAGCTTCCGTCCGCATCGTGCATGCTGCTTCGACAAGCAGCATGGATGACCAGATCGGCGCAAAGGTTGAGAGGCAACAGGTCGCTGGGTTGGAATCGAGTTTCAGGGTCCTGTGTCGAGGTTCCAGCATAGTGGTACGGTTGTTCGTCACGGTATAGCGCACCACCGCAATGGCCACCCCAGGTGATGGATCCAGCGTCCGTTAAGAGGGTACGAAGCTTGTCCCTAGTGAACGAGGAGTCGAGCGTTGTGTTCGGAGAGCGTTCGGACCACCGGCGGATGGCCTTTCGCATGTATGCCAAGTCGGTAAGGTCACCATGGCCGGGTGTCGGTGCAATATAAAGAGACCCCACTGGAGATCGACCGGCAGCTTCCGGCTTCAGGATGAAGAACGGGTAACTGAACGCGTGCCGCTCCACAAGGGGATGACAAGCGAAGAGGTCTTGGGAAGCGGTGTCGGCGAGCAAAGCGTCGAATGCGATCAGGCACGTTGCCCCATTGGCCAGGACCTTGACCCGTTCGATGTGTGAGAAGTAAGCCTCGACCGGTTTGTACAAACCACAGTACAGTTCATGGTAGCTCTGGCGGATGCTGGGCAGCTCCGAACGCTCCATTGCATCGGGAAGTAGTACATTCGGGTGAGACAGGTCATGCACATAGAAGGCTGCATGGGTGGCTGTTACTGCGATCGTGAAGAGTTGTGTTGAACGACCAGAAAGGGTGTGTTCCGCACAAACCATGACCCCCTCATTTGGAAGGAGTCCATCTTGGAGTTCTTGCAGCATGTCTTGGGGTGGGGCGCCCATTGCATGGCCATACCCATTGCGGAATGGCTGTGCTGCATTCCATGCGTCGCGCCGTGCACTCTCGGTAGAACACAAAGCCAGGTCGATGTATCGCTTGTTCCGAGTCTTCTCCCATAAACGGTGGCATGTTGCCATGATGGCCGTGTATGGTGAATACCAGTATTTGTCTCGTGCGAATAAACCTCCTGCCGTTACCTCCTTGGCGGCATGATCCGCAAAAACCGGAGCGATGGCCAATAGCCTATCGAGATAACCGTTCAATAGGAGGCTGTCATTCCGCCATGGGGGCAGTGCGAAGATGAATGCTTGCCAGCGCAAACAGGTGAACATCGCTACGGCCATTGGGCTGGGTCTTCCCCAAGCGCCATGCTCCTCAAGAGTGCGCTCCGTGCGTTGCAGCCAGCGCAGCGCGCTATCGGGCTGGTTCCTATAGATGTGATAGAGACCACGTAGATTCAGCATGGCGACACGATCCATGACTTGTCCGGTGTAGTAATGTTCAAGGATCGCTATCGCGTCGAGTTGGTATGCACAGCATTCCGTTGCATAGAGGTCTCGTTCCGGATAGCCTGGGCGCATACGGTCCATGGCTGCGTTGGACCTACTTTTCGAGAGCATCGCCTTCCAATACGGGAGGATGTCTTTGTGCTTTGCAAGGAGGTTGGCGGCGGTATCGAAATGCGCGAACACGCGGGTCCCGTCATGGTTACGATAGGCTGAGCCTAAAGCTTGATGGATCCGGAAGGCATGTTTCCATGCAGCCTTGTCTGAAGAACGATGATAGCGTCGCAGTGCAGACAAGCCCTGCTCCACGGCTCTCTGAGGAAGGATCGCATAGTGGGCATATCGGCATCGGTTCACCTCGATCCGTGCCCAACGCTCTTCCTCATGACGATGGAGCAGTGTGGCGGCGCTGTCGTTCCACGCCGCGAATTGCTCCATGCTCTGGCGTTGGTACCAACACTCCGCCATGAGCATGCAGGCCTCGAAGCGCAGATCGCGGGAAGCGGATGCCGTTCGAAGAATGCTGTGCAGCTCCAGCATCACGCTGTCTGCCGCACCCTTGGCGAAGGCGAGTTCCAGCCGGTCGATCCGGCTTGGTTGGGCGAATGTGAAGGACCCGAGTACGAGAAGGACGACAGTGAGTACGCGCCGGAAGGGAGGCGTGCGTTTCTGGGCCTTGCTCATCGCTTCCATCCAGCCCTAGCGCCCATGGCTACCAACCGTGCATGGTAGGGATGACCCGTCACAGACATCTGATGCCTCCACATACTTTCTGCTGAGGTGGCATTATTCGCTCTCAGGGCTTGCACGAGCAGGTGATAGCCAGCTTTGTTGCGGTAGTGCGAATCGGACTGTTCGGCCACGGTGCGGAGCGTTGTACTGGGATCCTGGCCGAGTTGTGCTTGAGCGAGTCCGGTGAAGAAGAGCGCGGTGTCCGACGGCGGCAATACCGCGAGCTTCCTGATCGCCGTCTGAAAGTCTCCGGAACCATACGCCTGCATGGCCTCATCCATGATCACGTGCGGGTTGTCCTCTGCGGACATGAATACGGGTAATGGGCTCTCTTTCACGTCGAACTCTTCGGCGAGTTCCTGCAGGCTTGGTGCATGGCCGATGAACCACCAGGCGGCGCTTAGTCCAATGATCACGGCGGCAGCGGCGGCCCACTTCCACCATTCGGTCTTCTCATGCTGAGCGTTCGCTTCCGTTCGTTTCAGCAATGCGCGCACCCGTTCATCGGCATGGTATTGCACGATGGCCGCGCGGGTTGCCCGGTACTGTGCGAGTTCTTCGGCCAAGTCGGGTTCCGTTCGCAACCGCTGCTCGAACGCATCGCGGCTCTCGCTGCTCATACGCTCTTCCGCGTATGCCTCTAGTGCTTCGATATCGCGCAGTTCATCCCGCATGGGCGGTACGCTTTGGTTTTTTGGAGGGTAGAAGCAAGGTGGCGAGTTTCCGGAAGCTCACGTACTTCATCTTCTTGGCTACGTCGGCGTTGTTGTAGCCCATGATACCGGCGATCTCGGCCATGGAGCGGTCCTCGAAGTAATAGAGTCGCAGAACCTCCTGTTCTTTTTCTGAGAGGTTTGCCATGCCCTGCGTGATCAGGAGTCGGCTGTGTTCTTCTTGTGCAAGAACCTCCTGTTCGGGTGCGACCGCTGGCTCAAGAACGGCCATGCTTACCGGGAGGGCATGTGCCTTGCGGTGCCGGAGATGCTTGAGCGCCAAGTTGCGGCCAATGGCGAACAGGTAGGTGGAAGGCTCACAGGCCGTTCTATCCAGCTTACCCAGGCGGATATTACGAACGAAGACAACAGAGGCCTCTTGGTACACATCGAGTGCGGCGTCTTCGCCGAGATCGAAATTCTTCGCTGCCCAAGCCATGAAAGCCGGTCGATGGCGCAGGTAGATCCGTTCGATCTCCTTGTCGGTCATGCGGCCAAAGTAGAGTTCATCGGTTTCTCCTGCTTCCACACCACCACAACATACCCCACCAGCACTGCCGCCCTCATTCCATATTTCAACACCTCCTCCAACATCACCTGCTCGCATCCCCACCACAACACCACCGCGCCCGCCATGTACAGCAGGATGCGGCTCACGTTGTACGGGATCGGGTAGTGTTTCTGTCCCCATACATAGCTGATCGCCGCCATGCTCGCGTAGCAAACGAAGGTGGCCCATGCGGCGCCCATGTAGCCCATAGCGGGTATCAGTGCGAAGAGCAGTACGATGGTGATGCCCGCACCGATGATGCTGATGGTACTGCCCACACGCGGCCGGTCGGTGAGCTTGTACCACACGCTCTGGTTGTAGTAGATGCCGAGGAAGACGTTGGCGAGCATCAGGATCGGCACCACGCGCAAGCCAACGTGGTAGGCCGGGTTGGGTATGAACCACTTGAACAGGTCGAGGAAGAGCATCACCACCAGGAAGGCGCTCATGCACACGGCCACGAAGATGTTCATGATGCGTGCGAAGGTCTCCTTGCTGTTCTTCTCTTTCGCGTGGCTGAAGAAGAAGGGCTCGGCGCCCATACGGAAGGCCTGGATGAAGATCGTGATGAGTACGGCCAGCTTGTAACACGCGCCGTAGATCCCGAGTTCGCGGTCGGCCACATCGGCGGGCAGCAGGTACTTCAGGATCACGCGGTCGGCGGTCTCATTCACCATACCGGCAAGGCCCGCGACCATGAGCGGCGCACCGAAGGCGAACATCGCGCGCAGCAGCTCCTTGTTCATGCCACGGAACGCGGGCCACGAGGGTAGAAGCACGAGCAGTTTCACCGCGGTGCTTACGAGGTTGATCGCGAAGACATAGCCCACACCAAGCGAAGGGTCGTACACCGCGTCGATCAGCGCGTTGTTCTCGCCCATGTTGTAGCGCTTCATGCAGTACAGCAGGAAGAAGAGGCTGAGGCCGATGTTCACACCCACGCTGAGCAGGTTGATGAAGGCGTATTTCCAGGGCCGCCCTTCTTGCCGCAGCCGCGCCATGGGAATGGCGGTGATGGCGTCGATGCCGATGATCAGCACGAGCATCAGCACCGAGCTGGCGTAGGCGGCGAAGTGCAGACCCGCGGCGATGTGCTGTGAGAACAGGCCGCCGAGGAGCATGAA
>Ga0116152_10003698_pt1 | contig 12213 bp, 4 predicted proteins | sample AD_UKC119_MetaG_FD_89894 | JGI IMG/M metagenome (GOLD analysis project Ga0116152, IMG submission 89894) | Active sludge microbial communities of municipal wastewater-treating anaerobic digesters from Hong Kong - AD_UKC119_MetaG | ecosystem: Engineered > Bioreactor > Anaerobic > Digestate...
CCTTTCGCGGCGCGATCGGTGCAGAATCGGCCGCCGGCTGGCCTCAAGGGCACTTTTCAGTGCCCTTGCTCCTTCTGTATAAGCGGCTTTGCACTGATACAGGCCTTTCGCAGCGCGACCGGCACGGCCGGATCTCAATGCCCGGAGGGCATCCGGCCGGGATTCTAACGCCTTCGGCGGCGGTCAGCCTTTCTTCCGGCTAAAGTACCGCACATTGCTCCACAGAATAAACCCAAAGAGCAGGAACCCGGCATAGCCGTTGATGGTGAGCACCAGGTTCACCAGGCGATTGAAGGGAATTTTCAGGGCGGTAAAGATCCCGGCCGCTGTCAGGAGGACTGCGGCGGTGTTGTATGTCTTGGAGTGCTCGGGGGCGATGCGGTTGCTGAGGGTCCAGAGCAGCGGCGTCGCGGTGCTGAAGATCCCCAGGAAGATGACGATGGAATAAAGTGATGCAACGGTGTGGTTGATGTCGTCGAGCATGAGCAGGACAGGCACTTGGGACAACCCCACCAATTCGATGTTGGCCAGCAGCGCCAGGGTGACGCAGCTGACTGCCAGAGAGAAGCCGATCACGCCGACGGCTGTTCCGATCCGGGCGTCCCACTTGTTCTTTTCGGTCCTGCCGATGGCGCTGAAAAAGCCTGCCAGCATCAGCATGTTGAAGCCGCAGTAGGTGGCGGCGGCGAAAAGCCAGTTCCTGCCCGCCGCCATCACGCCGATTTCGCCCACGATCCGATGGCCTTCCAGGATGCCGGTCTTCCCGTACTTCAGCCCCAGGAAAGAGGCGCCGATGGCCATCACGGCGATGAGGGGGCCGATGGAGCCCAGGACGTCCACCATTTTCTTGAGGCCCAGCAGCACGGTGAGGCAGGCCAGCAGGCCCACGACGGTGGCGCCCAGGGCTTCGCTGAGCCCGTATTGCTGCCGGATGGTGGCGCCGGCCCCTGCCAGCATCAGGATAAAGGCGGAGAAGCAGAATACCGTGGCAAAGAAATCAAAATAGACGCCGAAGAATCTGCCGCTGAAGTAGCGGAAGACCTGGGCGTCTTTTTCAAATCGGCCGATGCGGCCCGCTTCCACGAAGTTCACGTTTACATAGATGTTGAACAGCATAAAAAACAGGATGCCCAGCAGGCCTTTCAGACCAAAGGCTGCGTAGAACTGCAGCGTCTCCTGCCCCGTGGCAAAGGCAGCTCCGATGCAAAAGGAAATAAAGGAACCGCCCACGAGAAAAATTCTTTTCGCGCTGAGATCTGACCGTTTCATAGAACACCTCGCCTCCAATATAACCAACGGAGGGAGAGATTGCAAGAGGATGTCGTGTGTTTGCGGGAACGGCGGAATCTATGGATAAGGATCGCCAAAAATATTCCATGGAAAGCGCAATTTCCCTTGACTGTCATCGGAGTCACTAATAAACTGTAAATTAGTAAGAATATAGAAAATGATGGCAGGACATTCGAAACGGCACAAGGTACATCGCACGACACAGTCGGGAGGGATTCTTGTGAGAAATAAATCAAAATCGAATCGACGAACATCTTTGCTGCTGATCATCGCCCTTACGTTATCGAGCATTTCTCCTGTATGGGCTACCGAAAATACGGATAGTACAGAGGTAGAAACCGGGGCGGCGGCGGAACTCGAGGCCGAATATCCCTATGGGGTCTTCGGTCTTTCTGCGGTAAAGATCCAGACGCATGAGTACAGCGGACAGACGACCGTCGAGGTTGTCAGGCAGGGCGGGACCCGGGGCAGCGTGTCGGTAACGGTCAAAGCCATAGATGCCACGGCTGTGTACGGACAGGATTATCGCATTTCCGTCCCCGGTGCGGTGTTTGATCGCGTTGTTCCCGACGAAGATCCCGAAGCGCCCGATGTCGCTTTGCCGGAAACCGCATCCTCCGGGTATGGACTCCGGTCTGTCCGGGAACAGGCAACAGGCAAGCCGTCTGATCGGGAAAAGTATGCGGCGCCCGAGGAAGCGGAGCGCGCGCAGCTCGACGCGGCTTTGGCTGCTGCGGAGGATTTTTACGAGCAGGCGCCGGGTACTGAGTTTACCTTGCACTTTGCGGAGGGTGAGCACACGAAGAGTTTCGAATTATATATCTTAAACGACGATCTGCCGGAGGCCCAGGAGCAGGTCGTTTTTGTTCTGACGAATGTAACCGGCGGCGGCGTTATGGGGCAACAGAAGGAAGCGACGGTTACGATTTTGGATGATGAACCCTACGAAACGCCGGTGCTGTGCTTTTCGGAACACAGTTATACGGCGACGGACGGGTCGGCCGTCATTACCCTGATCCGAACAGAAGGGATCAATTATTATGCGGGAGCGCGTATTGCTACGGTCGGAGACACCGCCAGGCCCGGAACGGATTATACCGAATTAGGGCAAAAAATTCTGTTTTTGCCGGGGCAAAGGGAATTGCGCCTGGAGATCCCTGTAGAGGAAAACTGCGGTTTGACGGATACGTATTTCGATGTAAAATTGGAACCCGACCGGCCCATCGTTGTCCGGGGAAGCGAAACGGTCCGAGTGCGGATCCCTGCGCAGAGCGATCCGGTTCCGTCGGAAGAACAGTCCGACAGCGCGGTCGGTGCGCGGGAAGTGCAAAGCGAAGGAATAACGCTCGGGATCGAAAAAATCGTAATCGAAGGGAAAGACTTGCACTGCACCGACAAGTCGCAGGACAATTGGCATTTCTACCACAGCGCCGGGTGGTGGGAGACCGAGATCAAATACAACGGAAACTGGTCCAACACGGTCCCGAAAGATGAAAGCAAGAAATTTTATTTGAGCACACTGGATTCCGCTTATGCCGACGTGGAATATTTCCACGAAGGCGGCAATGGCAAGGGCTGGTTGGATGTGGCATTCGACGGCAGGACGATTGTTACGCTGGGCGGGAAGGACACACAAAGAAAAACGCTGCAGTTCTGGACTTGGGCAGAAGTTGAGGATTCGGAGCAGCAAAAACGTATGGACAGCCTGAAAGAGCTCACCGAGCCCATGACTCCCTGGGTCCATTGCTATGGAGAAGGCGCTTATTTTGCCGGGCGGATCTATTCGTTTACGATGAATTATCGACATTTTGAGTTCGATATCCGGGGTGCTGCAACGGAAAACGGCGAACCCCGGGAATACACCTTCGACTATAGCGACGGCAGTTCTTCCTACGAAACAGTAGTTCCCGGAACGATCGAAATCAGGGACGGGGAAGACAATCTCGTCAAAGGATTTTATACGTCTCAGGAGTCCACGGAATTTACCGTAACAGCCAAAGAGGTTCGGGACAACTGGGTTTTACAGGGGATCCGTTTTGTCAATCCCGGAAATCACAGCGACTTTAAGTACTTCGATCTGACAGAAAGCGATAAGATCGTGATCGATGCCGCATGGCTCCGGGATGCCGACAAATACTGCACATACAATGAAACAGATAAGATAGGCGCATTTTTGATCCAGCCGGTTTTTGCCCGCAGCAAAGCCACAGTGAGCGTGTATCTATGGCCCGGCGACGAAGGCAAAGGGCATGTGGTGAATATGCAGTCCGACGGGCATCAATACAAAACATTCAAAACAGACAGCGAGGAGATCCCGCTGCACGTGGGCGACAAGGTCGTGATCCACGGAGTCGGCAAAAACAACTATACGGTGGCGGGCTACAAAGTTTCCTACAACAACCGGCCATATCAAAACGAGCCGGTCGGTTTGAATGCGGGGATCCTTACCGTTACGCTTGCCGCATCGACCAAGGCCACGCCCTTCTTCGGCGCCCAGCAATTGCGCATCCGGCGGGATCCGGACAATGCAGGGCAGTTTCCCGATGTTCTGGGGGCCATCACCTACGGAGGGGAGAGTACGACCTCGTCGGGTACTCTGGAGAACATCCAATCCGGACAATACGTCGAATTTGTATCCATCCCTCCTGTGGGATATACGACCCAATGGGCGAACCGGACAGGGGATACCAACGAAAACGGTGTCCTGGAGGAGTTTGAGATCCAAGACCCCCTGACGAAGGAGCTGTACCGCAAATTCGATTACGACGGCGACGGCGAGCTGGATGCGGAATACAGCCTGCCCATGTACGGGGATCTGTTCGGCTACAAAGTCAATCAGCCCGATCCGCTGTTTTATTACTATTTCGTTCCGATGAAGGAACGGACGCTTTACAAGGGACCGGTGACGGGAGATGTGATAACCAAGAAGTATACCATTCGAACGGGGTACGCTCAAGCAAAGAACAGGGACGGCAAAATGAAGGAGGTATACGTTCCTGTGGCCGGCGCTACGGTCAAAATGGGCGGCAGTTATGATCCGAAGAATCCGGACGCGCAGATGGGGTACGGCACCGCGACCGACAGCCTGGGCGGATTTCAGTTTGAAACGGACAACCTCATCAAAAATGCCAATTATCTGCTGACGGTGGACTACGGCGGGGTGTCCTATATGGATCATATCAATCCGTCGTTTCACAAACAGGTGATCCTGCCCACGTTTACCAGCATGAAACCAATCAGCATCGAAGGAACGCCGGAAGGCGGCAAGGATTCGAACGTGGTGTCGGAAAGCGTCGTGATGCTGCAGGACAGAGAGGTGCATTTTACATTGACGACCGAGTCGTTGGAGCCCAACGTGGAAGTGGCGAAGGCGATTTTCCGGATCTATTCGTCCGGCGGCACGTTTTTATCTGAAACCGAAGTGGACGCAACAGGAGCCGATAAGTTCGTTTATACCGCCAATTTAAATGAAGCTTTTGTTCCGAATGCCAGAATGACGGTGCAGTTGGTGAACCAGAACGGGCATCGGAGCATGGAATACAATACCGGGTTTCAGTTCCGGCCCGGTATAAAGCCCACGTTGCTGCCTATTTTCTCCACACCGGGCGAAAAATCCGTGCCGATGTTGGATTCGGTCATGGGCGCCCTGGATCTGGGCCTGGCCAAGCGTGCGGAGAATACGGTCAGCGATGAAGGCTATACGGTGTATTTGGGCATCGGCAAAGAACTGGAGAAGCAAAGCAAAGAGCTGATCAACACAATGGATGACGCAAAAAAAGACGACAAGGAGGCCAAGGAAAAAATCAAAACCGCCAATGATTCGGCGGACCAAAAAGAGGACACCAACGTAAAAGTCAAGTCTACGTTGAACAACAAGCTGGGCGTAAAGGTCAGCATGAAGTTGAACATTTTCTACGACGACAAGGCGATCACAAAGGATTCGGAAGAAGCCGCCCATGATCCGAATCGGGACCAGCTTCCGGAGTCGCCCTACTATTTCGGCGATCTGATGTTGATCGTGACCCTGGAGGATACGCTGTCCAACGAGACGCTGATCGCGTTGCCTGTAGGGATCACGGTGATCCTGAAACTGGACATCGGAGGTTCTGTCACCGGATACGTCTGCATTACGCCCCACGCTCCGGTAGGCGAAGAGCTGAAGAAAGTGTACGCTGATGCGTACGGGCACTATCCGTTTGCAGTGGAGGATCCAAACGATGACGACCGAAATTTCGACATCAGCGGCGGGGTCATTCTGGAACCTTCTATCACGCTTACGGTCGGTGTGGGCTACGGTGTCGGCGTGGTGTCGCTGTCCGGCAATGCGTTGTTTAAAATCGTTTTCGACACGACTGACGGAGACCGGGGAGACGTAACCTTGACGGCTGACGTAAAGGTCACCGTAATGGGTTTTGAAGTATACAAGCACAATTTCGGCCACGTAAAAACGGATCTTTTCGGCGACACCAAGGCCATGATGGCCGCTATGCTGAACGATGGATCGATGGATTCGGAGGTGTTCCGACCGGTCTCCCGGGACTATTGGAACAATCGTACCGGTTGGTGCGAAACGGAATCGCTCTTGCAGAATCCCGGCCCGGATGTGACCGGATTTACGGAGCAGTTGCTGATGGGCGGGATCTATCCGCATCCCGATCCTCAATTGATGCGCATCGACGCAGACAGCCTGCTTTTGGTCTTTGTGGAGGACGACCCTGCCAGAACGGACGCCAACCGCGGAGCCATTTATTACAGCGTGTCCCACGACAATGGAGCGTCGTTCGGGCAGCCCGTTTTGCTCAGCAATGACGGGACGCTGGATTCCCATCCGCGCCTGGAGGACCTGGGCGACAGCATTTTGGTGCTCTATTCCTCCCTGAGCGGGCAGGTGTCCGACGAGATGGGGATGGAGGACATCCTGGAACGGAACGAGCTGGAAATGGCCTTTTTCGAGAAAGGAACTTGTCAGGTTACGCCCCCGGCTGCGGTGACGCAGTACACCGGTCGGGCAGACGCCGCCGGCGGCGGACTGCTGGGCGACTACTATTCGGACTTGAACGGGAATGCAGTCTATGACCCGGATTCCGGTCAGGTGCTGATCCTTTACGAGAAGACCGACTACACGTCCGATGAAGATGAGGATTTTTGCGCATCGGATCTATTCGACAGTTACGGAACGATTGCGTACAGGGTATACGATACGCGTACCGATACGTTCCTGCCCTGCGGCGAGGAAGACTATCCCGCCGGTTTGACGAACGAAGAAAAGGCACAGTGGGATTTGGATTGGTACGGACAGCGCTTTCTGGATACGGAAATCACCGACGACAGTCTCCCGGGCGGCGTGCTCTCCGATCCGCTGATTTTCGATTTGACCGCGGAAGGGAAAGGGAGCACAGCGTATATCGCCTATACGGTGGATCCCGACGGCGACCTGGACACCGTTCAGGATCGGGATATCTATATGCAGACCTACAGCTTTATCGACGGTACGTTTACGCAGCCGGTCAAGGTGTCCGACAGAGAGGAAGGCAGTGCCAAAGCGGACGGAAGGCCGCTTCTGGTAACGTATCACGGAGACATGTACGTGTTCTTCCATGCGGAAACCGCCATACACTACTACGATGTGGACGACACTTCGATGACGTTTCCCTGCAGAGCGCTATCCTACGAAGAAGAGCATCTGCCTGTCCACGATTACCAAGTTGCGGTCGGGGATGACGGCAAAATGTATCTGGTCTGGACCGAACCGACGATTCGGCTGGAGGAGGGCGTAGCGCCGGGATCTCAGGCGTCGCTGCTGCCCGAGAACAGTTATCACGAGAACCAGATCTATGCCGCACTGTTTTACGAAGACTTTGAACAAAGAGAAGATGCGGCGGAAGACGTGCGCTTCCACAGCGGATGGAGCAACAAAGTACAGCTTACGGCAGGGCCCGGCAGTTATACCGACCCCGGCGTAAGTGTGATGGCCGACGGCCGGCTGATCGTGACGGCCAAAAAGAATGAAAAGATTCCGGCGGAGGAGGCCTGGGCGACACACCGGGTGGATGACATCGATGCCACTGAACTGGTGGTTCTGCAAATGACGCCTGTCTCCGTTCCCGAAATGAAAGAAGACGCGATCACGTTCAGCACAGAATATCCGTTGGCGGAGGAGCCGTTGACGCTCTATGCCACAGCCGGGAATCGGGGGCTGATCCCGGTGTCGAATGCTGCAGTGGATTTTTATGCAGTGCAGGGAGAAACCGAAACCCTGATCGGCACCGCAACCTGCGACAGGCCCATTTACGGCGGGCAGGAAACGGTATTCGCTATGCCCTGGACCGCGCCGGAACATCCGGAAGGGATCGTGATCGCGGCCAGACTTCGAAGCGGCGAGGGCGGGGCAGTCCCGGCCGAAACGGAAGAGGATTTCCCCTTCGGGGTCCGGTTGGCGTACAGCCTGATCGATCTGGAGTACATCGGCCAGGATCTGTACCGCGCCTACCTGGAGGTTCATCACACAGGCAATCGTCCCCTTGGGGATGCGGAGCTGGTGATCAGCCGGATCGATGCGGAAAAGCAGGCGCACGAATTGAAGCGCGTTGCCCTGGATGCCGAAACGGCTGCCCTTGAGATGTTTGTGATCGATGAGGGATTTGAAATCCCGGAGCCGGAAGATGCTTCGTCAAGCATTGAGGTGCGGATCGAAGAGGAAGGAGAGCGGGTGATCTCTCAGATCGTTCAGGTGGAAAGGATCCTGCCCGCCTTCCATCGTCAATTGCTCGCACAGGTGAACGAAGTGGAAACCGCGACGGAAACCCTGGTGCTGCGCAGGGGCGAAAGGAGCGGCATTCCGGCAGAGATCGATCCGGCGGAAGCGGCGGAAACGAACAGCATCGTGTACGCCTCTTCGAATCCCTCTGTGGCGGCAGTAGACGAAACGGGCGGGATCCGAGCGCTGAGAAGCGGCACCGCCGTCGTTTCGGCCTATGCGGTGCCCATCGTCGACGTGAGTAGGCAGACCGAAGACGGATACCGGCTCGAAGACAACTTATTAAATCAATTGGCATTAAGAGACTGCAAGCATGCCGATGTGCAGGTGACCGTGCTGTCCGGCTCCTCCGGAAGCGGCGAAACGAGCGCCCCGGAAGAAGAGGACGAGAGCAGCCGGCCTGTGACCGTACCCGGCCGGGGCGGAACACTGATACTGGATCAAAGTGTTTTGGACAGCGCGTTCCCGGGGGCCCGGAGTGACGAATTCAGCATGGATGTGACAGCGGCGGGAGAAACAGGCCACATCCGGATCTACGACATTTCCGTAAAACATGGCGGCGAACCGCTGCCGCGGCTGGAAAACGGGCGCGCACAGATTCGCATTCCCTATACGTTGCAAGAGGGAGAGGATCCCAATGCGATCGTCGTGTATACGTTTACCGAGACCGGAGACGGAAAGATCGATACGGGAGGCAGCTATCAGGACGGAATGATTACGTTTTCCACGGCGGAGTTCTCCAGGATCGGAGTCGGCTATCACCCTGTGAGGTTCAACGATGTGGATCCGGAATCCTGGTATGCGGACGCAGTGACGTACATTGCGGCCCGCAACATTGCCGAGGGGATCGGAGAGAGCAGGTTTGCGCCGGAAGAGGCCATGAGTCGGGAAGCATTCGCAAAGTTCTTAGCGGTGACCTACGGATTTTCCTGGTCGGGTCGGGATCCCGGATTTGCCGATGTTGCGCCGGGAAGCTGGTATGAACCGTATGTGAATGCGCTTTACGAAGCAGGCATCATCCACGGCACCGGCGACGGCGCATTCGGGACCGGCCGGTCTATCACCCGGCAGGATATGATCACCATGCTGTTCAATGCGTTGCGGAAGAGCGGCGAAACCCTGCCGGCTGTACGCACGTACGAAGGCTTTGGGGATGAACAGCAGGTGGCGGACTATGCGAGTCCGGCCGTAAGGGCTTTGTATGAAGCCGGGATCATCAACGGCATGGGGAATGATTTGCTCGTGCCCGGGGCGACCGCAACGCGTGCCGCCATGGCTGTCATTCTGCTCAATGCGCTGCGAAGCGCGCGCTGATACAGCTCCCGGCCGCATCACTCTTCGCTTGACGGCGTCGGCTTGCCCAGCATCAGCCCCGCTGTGAACATGATAACGGTGACGATGACAAAGGTAAACGTATAGCCGAAGAACTGGATCACGGCGCCGCCGGCGATGGGCAGCAGCACGGCGCCGATGTTCATCGATCCGCGGATCCCCAGGTATTCGGTCCGGTGTGCTATGGGCGCGATATCCAGGATGTAGGGCTCGAACCCGATGCGGCGGCCGCTTTGGATAAAACCTGTCAGGAGGAAGACAAAGGAGAAGGCTTCCGGTCCCAACCGGCTCAGGGCCAGGGCGACCAGCGGGATAGATCCGCCCACAAAGATACAGGTCTTGATGATCAGGCGGGAGTCGTAGCGGCTGGCGATGTAGGTCCACACGATGTTGGACAGAATGCCGCCGGTGATCTGAAACAGGAGGTACCGCCCGATATAGCCGCTGTCGGCGCCCAGGGTGTCGATGGCGAAGATCATGTAGAACGGAAGGATCATGACGCTGAAGCTGGTCATATTCTCCACGAGGATGAACCGGCGGAGCGTCTTGTCGTTTTTGAGATATTCCGGTACTTTTTTCAGATAGTCCAGGAAGCTCAGAGGCGTTTCTGCCGGCTTGTCTTCTGCGGGTTCCTTGATGATATAGAACCCCAGAGAGGCTACGGTGAGGCCCAAAAATCCGATCAGAAGGGTCAGGCTGTAGTTTGCGGGGAATGCGAGGGTCGAAAAAGAGAAGATCCGGCTGATGATCAGGCCGCCGGCGAAAGCGGCGATGCTGGAGAAAAACTGCTTGATGGCATACAGGCGGGTCCGCTCCCGCGAGGACAGCAGTTTTCCGATGATCTCTGCGTACGAGATGCCTGCGAAGCCTCCGCTTGCCGAAAAAAGAAAGATCCACACAAAGAAGCTGGCGACTACGAACCGGGGCTCGCCGGCGCCGAACTTGTACGTGAAGAACGCCATGCCAAGAAACGCTACCGCTCGGAGTTGAATGCCCAGGAGCAGGAATTTTTTCTTGTTGGGTCGTTTTTTCAAATAGTGGCTAAAGGCCAGGTTGAAGATCAGCGGGGCGCCGATCATGATGGAATACAGGATCCCGAAGACGATTTTGGATTCCGTAAGTGCCGAGACCAGGGCCGGAAACACCGTGTTGTAGTCCAGCATGGACAGCGTGAGCGCCAGAAAGGTCGCGTGCCAGATAAAGGCGAAATAAATGGTCTTTGTGCTTTGTTCTTTCATGAAACGGCCTCCTGCCGAAATTTCCGGAGCGATCGTAGGTACTCCTATGGTATGATAAGACGAATACAGAATAACGTAAGTGAGAAGGTCACCAAAGGATCGGGAACGGAAAGGAACGGAAAATGGCACAGGCGGATTTTGATCGGTTCATCGAAAGCAACAGAGGGGAAATGCTGGAATTCCTGCGGGATCTGGTGGCTTGCGAGCTGCCGTCCAGCGATGCTGTCGAGGGGCGGAATGCGCAGGAGCGGATCGCCCGATTTCTTGAAGGCCTGGGTTTTTCGGTGACGAAGGATTTTCCTGTGGAGCCGGATCCGGAGAATCCGCTGCACTATGCCGACCGCTGGAGCGTGGTGGGTTTACGGAAAGGACAGGGAAACGGACCTTCTCTTGCCCTGAATTCCCACGCGGATGTGGTGGGTCTGGGCGACGTTTCGAAGTGGACGTACCCGCCGCGGGCGTGTACGCTGGAGGACGGAAAGGTGTACGGGCGGGGTGTGATCGATGCCCGGGGTTGTTTGACGACGTTTTTGTTTGCCTTAAAGGCGATCATCGAATCGGGCACAAAGCTGAACGGCGACATCATTTTTCAATCCGTTGCGGATGAGGAGATTTTAGGAAAAGGGACGGAAGCCCTGGTGCGGAAAGGCTATGTGGCCGATGCGGTCCTGGTGGGCGAGCCCACGAAACTGGCCTTTTGCCCGGCCACCCGAGGGGCGGCCCAGTTTTTCCTGGACGTGGAAGGCCTTGCCACTCATTCGGGTGTAGCCTACGAAGGACAGAACGCCATCCTCAAGGCGATGCGGTACATCGAAGCTCTGGTGCAGTTGCAGGAGGACCTTGACCGGCAGTATATGCATCCCCTGTGGCAGGAATATCCGGTTGCTCATACGGTGAACATCGCGCTGATCAACGGCGGCGAATCTGCCAGCAGAGTGCCTTCCGCGTGTACCGTGTCGGGCCTGGTGGGCTGCATCGCCGGAGAATCTCTGGAAGATGTCCACCGATGGGTGGAAGCCGTGGTCGATAAAGTCACCCAAGGCGATCCGTGGCTGCAGGCGCACCCTCCGGTGCTGCGCTGGGCCGAGACCATGCAGTTCGAACCCTCGGCCAGCGCTCTCGGCGGCCGATTCTTCGAGATCGCCGAGGCCTGCAGCCGGGACATCCTGGGCTCTTATCAAACCCCCAGAGCCTTCACCGCCGTCAGCGACCTGCGCTACTTCCTGGATCACCCCGGCGCCGTGGGCGCCAACTTCGGGCCCGGAGACATCAAGCAAGCCCACGCCTACGACGAATCCGTGGACTTCGAGGAGATCGTCAAAGCCTGCAAGATCGCCGCCCGGTTCATCGACCGCTGGACGAATTCCGATTGATCGTCAGATGAGCATCATCTCCGCCATTTCTTGGAAAGGAAAATCACTATGGACAAATCAGCAATGTTTACCCTCACCTACGGTCTCTTTGCGGCCGGCGTCGAGGAAGGCGGAAAGAAGAACGCCTGCATCATCAATACGGCGGTCCAGGCGACCTCCGACCCCATGCGCATGCATGTGACGATGATGAAGACCAATCTCACCACGCAGTTGATCCGGAAAA
>Ga0116152_10003701_pt1 | contig 12203 bp, 10 predicted proteins | sample AD_UKC119_MetaG_FD_89894 | JGI IMG/M metagenome (GOLD analysis project Ga0116152, IMG submission 89894) | Active sludge microbial communities of municipal wastewater-treating anaerobic digesters from Hong Kong - AD_UKC119_MetaG | ecosystem: Engineered > Bioreactor > Anaerobic > Digestate...
AGTATGTTATCTAGATTGTGTTATGCTATTGTGATACCTTTTGTAGGTTACATAGCAGACATATATAGCATATCTCATGCTTTATTGATATCTTGAATATCTGTATTTGTGATTTGAGGAATATTTATTATTCTTTTACACAGGTATAAGATATTCTAAAAAACCCGCATATGCGGGTTTTTTGTATTTGATGTTGAGTTTTGGTTTACATTTGTTTATATAACTTATAGAAACAAAAATAAATTGTTAAACTTAAAAAGAGGAGGTCTTTATGAGAGTTAAAAGTTTTCCAAAGCGTAATATTAGGTTATACCAACTTAAAGATTGTCAGAAGGGCTTCATATCTACTTTGGCTGTGAAAGCAATATCTTGATATAAAAAGTTTAATTTGGCTATAAACATAAAATCTTTGGTAAGTTCAGTTAAATCTGATGATTTTTGCATACCAGTTTTTGGTACTGGAGATGGTAAGTTAGATTTTGAGATTGATTTATCGTCGTTTGTTATTAATGATGATATGATTAATCTTAAAGATCTTGAGTCTGGAGAAGAATATGATTGGCATAAAACAAAAGTTGATGTTTTGGAAAATGTGCTATCTTATGATGACTCAGAGTATGAGGACGAGTATTTTGAAGATTTTTTTGATGATTGGCTTGTCTGTTCAAAATTTGAGAAGAAATCTTTAATTAAGCAAATCGAAGATTTTCTTCAGAGAGATTATGAATCTAGTGATGTAAGTGATATAGTGTTAGATAGAAAGAATACAATAAAGATGATGAGATCTTTAAATTCTGAAAATGTTAGTGATTATTCTTATGATTCTGAAGATGATTTTGATACAGATTCTGATAATCCAGACTTTAGTAATGATTTTTATAGATATAATTCTAAAGAACGAGAACTTTTGTTGGGATTGTTTGAACTTAAATTAGATTTTATTAATACTTATTTATTGTCTGGTGATAATTGGAGAGACTTATCAAAAGGTACTTTTTTGTCTATTAGAGAATATATGATTGAGAAGGAGAGATATGAAATTTTGATTAGACCAGCTAAGTATTTTAGTATTAAAGTTTTAAAAAATTAATTTTAGAAAAAAGAGTCGATTATTTCGACTCTTTTTGTTTTTCTTATGAAAAATATTTTTTATTTTTTCTTCTTTTCAGTACTGAATTGGTTTGATATTCATTTTATGGCATCAAGCATTTCTATTGGTAACATCCATACAGTAGTGTTTGATTGATCGGAACTAATATCATTGATAGATTGAAGTGTTCTCAGGTGTAGTGCTCCAGGTGCTTTTGCCAACATTTCTGCGGCTTTTTTAAGATTATCTGCAGCTTGAAGTTCTCATTCAGATGTAATAATTTTTGATCTTTTTTCTCTTTCTGCTTCTGCTTGTTTACCTATAGTTCTTTTTAGATTTTCTGGTAAATTTATGTCTTTTAGTTCTACTGAAAGAACATTTACTCATCGTGTATCTGATTTTTCGTCTACAATTTTTTTGATTGTATCGCTAGCTTCTTTCCTATTTGTAAGTAATTCGTCTAATTCGAATTGTCATACAATATTTCTCATTGTGGTTTGAGCAAATTGACTCATAGCATAATCTACATATTTTACATTGATTACTGATCTATCTACTTGTTTTTCTTTTATTTCATAGTAGATTACAGCATTGATACTACATGAGATATTGTCTTTTGTCATAGCTTCTTGGCTGGGTACGTCTACAGCCTTTTCTCTGATATCAACAGTCTTTGTTGTTTGAATTATTGGTCGAATAAATTTAAATCATGGTGTTAATGTTTTTTCATATTTTCATAGTGTAAAAACTACTTTTCTTTCGTATTGTTTTACTATTTTGATACCTGCTAAAAAGTAGATTAGTATTAATATTAAAAGGTAGTTCATTTTGTTATTTTTAATATTTAAAATAATATTATATATTTATATATAAGATTTTTTATATTAAATGAAAGATTTGTTTGTTATGATTAGTTTTAGAATTAAGAAATTTTATTTTAAGAAAAAATTAACTATTTCAAAAATCATTCAAATAATAAATAAAGAAGATATTAAAATTGCCAAACTTTTGCTCAAAAAAACTTCGTACTCTGGTATTCTATTTCATTGGGTATGTGCCTTTCTATGTATGATTAAAACTAATATTACAATTAATCATCATGCTATTATTCATCATATGGTTATGATGTTTATAAAAGAAAAGAAATCAAATATTTCTAAAAACAAGAATATGGCAATTGGTAGTATAGCAGATCTAAATCGTGCTGTTTTCTTTTTGTTTTTATAGTCTTGTATAAAGCTTCATTCCAATGATGTTCACAATGCTAAGTAAGATGTAAACATAGTTATCATTCATATTATTATAAATGGTGTTCATAGTGCTAGTGTTGAGACCTGTGGAGTACCTTCTCAACTTATTCAAACAACCAAAAAAGTAAACAAAGCATATATTAAAATTGTTATAATAGATCATATTATTATCACTTTTTTTGTAAGTGATTCATCTTTTTTGAGTACCTTGACCACTGATGGCAATGAAAAAAACTCTATTAAAGAAAATAAAACCACTCATAGAGGCAAAAATAAATATCATTTATTAAAAATAGTTAAATTTGTATAATTTATGTCTTTTGTAAAAAAGATAAATATTAATATTAACATTAATATTAATAATAAAACGCCAAGTCTTTCATATTTTCTTAGTGAAGATACTCAGCGTCGTAACAAAATAGACATTAAAAACCCAAACAAGGCTCAAAGAATTGTTGTATATTCTAAATTTCAAAAAATAATATAACTCAGACTTTCTCAAACACCTATCATATAAGCCAATAATGCAGATAATATAGTAAAGGCCATAAGAACAAACATTATGTTTTTACCTTTAGTTCAAAGATATTTTTCGGCATATCAAACCAATTGGTGATCTTCTTTTGTTCTCAAAATTATTTCTCCAAAATATAGGTTTACTAAAAGTATTAATGCTCAAAAAATAAAAAGATATCACATTGTTGTTAGAAATCATGATTTTACGGCAACATATGGCATACTCAAAAATCATACACCAATTACTGTTCAAATTATTATTGATGTTGCTGTGATTATTTTTTTGGTTTTTTTGTTTATATTAAAAATCATTTCTTTTATTGTAGGACTAATAAAAAACTAATCTATTTTTATTTCCATTTTTGCTAATGGTTGCTTGATTTTTATATTATTTCTTGATCTTATAAACAATCACAAAGATATTATTTTTCTTACTAACTCAATTTCTCACATAAGTTTTTTGTCGATATATTTGTCAGAAGAAATTGGGAAATGTTTTAGATGTATAGAGTCTCATTTTATTTGATCTTTATTTGTGAATTTTTGTAGTTCTAAATAAATATATTCACTAATAAATGGTGCAAATGGAGCTGATATTTTAACAAAAGTATTTAGAACCTCAAACAGTGTGTTGTAAGCAGATACTTTGTCTTGATCCATGCCAGATGCTCGGAATCTTCTTCTAGATCTTCTGATATATCGGTTTGTTAATTTATCTATAAATCACATAAGTAACTTGCTGGCATTGTCTAAGTGGTAATGATTCATTTCATTTTCTATTTTAATTCACAGCTCGTTTAGACTTGCAAGTATCCGTTTATCTAAATCATTTGAAATTTTGTAGTTTGGTAGTTTGATGATTTCAGCTTTTGATAAATTTCATTTTTTACCATATATATCTTTTCGTAATTCAGCAAATACTACATCGTGTGATAATAACAATATATTTGTTCCATTTTCTTGAGATAATATTTTTTTGTAAGTTGATTTTATATTATTCAATCATTCTTGTCGTAATCATTTATCTTCAATTATTTCAAGATCTTTATCTAAGTTTTCTTTGTATATTTTTTTTATTATTTTTGCAGTTTTTGTTGTTCTGTCTGAGTGAGAACAGTAGATTTTGTCCAACTCTAATCTTAGAACCTTACTTATAAATTCTTCAGAATTTAATTTGTCTATTCATTCTTGTGTTAATTTTGAATCCAAATCAAATCAAGCAGCATGAGTATGCCTCATAAAAAATAAGTTTGTGTTTTTTGTTTTAAAGTTGTCTACTTTTGCATATGTTTCAAAGAATTTGTATGCGTTAGTTAATGATGCTGTAAAATCTTTATATACTTGATCTACTCATTTTTCAGTAAACTTCATAGGTTCAGCTTTTACTGAAGGGGAGGATAACATATATAACCTATAAGCATCTGTACCATATCTATGGAATAAGTATTCAGGATCTGGATAATTTTTTAAGCTTTTTGACATTTTGTGTCAATCTTCAGCTAGTATTAATCCATTAATAACTACATTCTCAAAAGAATTTGATCACATCATAGCGTTACCCAAAACATGCATAACTCTAAACCAACCTCTAGTTTGATCTAATCATTCCATGATCCAGTCTGCTGGATATATCAATGGTTTGTAAGACCTTTCGGTTCAGTCTTTTTTTCTAATAAATCATACTTGTCCAAAAGGCATAGATCAAGATTCAAACCAACAATCCATCACTTCTGGTATTCTGTGGTATATTTTTCAATCTATATTAAATCGATAATTGTCTACATGTGGTCTATGTAAGTCTATTTCTTTTTGAGTAGTATTGTCGAAATAGTGTATTTTAATTCCACAATGTTTTAGATTATATTCCATTTTTCTTTTTCTATAGTCGAAGTGTCTGAAATATCTTTGTAGATTTACTATAGGATCTCAATGTGATACAGTAATTATTGTTTTTGCTTTAAATTGTTTATTTATGTCTTTTATGAAGTTTGACAATCTTTCAAACATATTATCTACAGATTCTCATCCTGGATAGACTTTTTCATTTGTGGGTTTACTAGTGGTTACTCAGTGATGAAACTCAATCCCTTGTATTGATGGGTGGAAAAACTCACATATCCTGATATCTACATATATATTTTTTCATATTTCAAATAATTTTTGTGTTTTATCATCTTTGATATATTCTAGTAGTTTATTTTCATTGTGTAATTTTTGATATTCATCTACTATTTTTTGATATTGTGTATGTATTTCGGATACTTCTCAATCTCAAAATTGTGTTTTTAGAAATGGTAAGATAGTTTCAAAAGTTCTTTTTAGAGGAGATATTACGACTATAAAATCTTCATCATTTCACAATTCTTTTTGTAAATTATTTTTTAATTCTTCAGCTTGTACTTTTCCATTTTCTGTCAGAGTTCATTTTCATAAAGAATCTCACCAATTTTTTGTGTTGAAGTCTGTCTCACCATGTCTAATAAAGATGTTTTTTGTAAGATTTTGAGAACCATTCTTTGTATTTTGGAAGAGTTCATCTAATGTTCAGATGCTTATTCTGTCTTCTTGATCATCATCATTTTGCCAAACTGGTATTGGAGAACCTCGGTATCTATTTCTACTAAGATTCCAATCTGGAGCAGAATCTAGAGTATCTATAAATCTTTTTTTTACATTTTCTGGTACAAATCCTATTTTTTTGGCGTTTTCCACTGTTTGTGGTTTCAATTCAGGTTCTTTGATAAACCAAGAATCCATAGCTTTTGATATCAATGGAGTTCCACATCTTCGACAGTGTGGATATGAATGAGTATATGATTGTAAAAATATTAGTTTTCATTCATCTTTTAATCTTTTATTGATATCTTTGTTGGCATCGTATACTACTGTTCACTCGTAATCAGGTACTTGGTTTGTAAATTCACCATAATCGTTCACAGGCAAGAAAAGTCGATCTTTGGCTGTTTCTCTAGGGAAAATTATTCCAGCAACTATTTCAAAATCTTCCTGTCCAAATGCAGGGGCTATGTGTACAATTCCAGTTCCTCAATCTGTGCTAACATAATCTCATGGTATGATTTGGAAATACTTTTCTTTGTATTCGGTAGGTATTTTGCTTTGATTAATATATTCAAAAAGTGGTTTGTAATAAACTCATTCCATATTATTTCCATCAAACCTACTGATTAGTAAATAATCTTCTTTATTTTTGTAATACTTACCTAATAATGCCTCAGCTATTATGTAATATTCTTTTCCTGCTTTATCAAAAACCATAACATATTTGATGTGAGGTCATATAGCAAGAAAACTATTTGATGGCAGAGTCCATGGAGTAGTTGTCCAAGCTAATACATTTACAGGATTGTCTCACTTTGTAATGTGTGTTAAGTTTTGGTGATGAAGATACAAATCATAAAATTGATTTATGATTTCTTCTGTATCATCGATGATTGTGTTTTCAATTTTTAAAGCCATCCCAAAACTATTATCTGATTCAATTATTTCTATCCATTCTAGATGAGTAGATTTTTCAGGTTCCATATTTTTTGGTTCTCCGTTGATTTCTGTTTCTATGTGTATTAAGTTCCAAAGTCATCATTTTGAAATTTCCTTGAATTCTCAAATTACCTTTGAATTAGTTGTTTCTACCCCCAATTCTTCTTTAATTTCTTTGATATTTGTTTTTTCTATTGTATCTCATTTTTCTATCTTACCACCAGGGAATACATATTTTTGTCATTTTTTGTTATAAGACATCAAAAATTTATTATCTTTTTTGATAATAGCACATGTCACATTTATAAATCAGTCTGATGTTGTTTCATATTTGTTTAATTCTTCTTTGTTTTTGTTGTATAACCCAAATTTTACTGTGACTGCTGGATCTTGTCTATCTTGGTATCATTCATTTACTTCAGAATTTGATAATCCAGTGGCACAAGATGGACAATATCGTTGTATTTTAAATCATTTATATACTAGATTTTTGGAATATAAGTTGTCAAATACATTGATTACAGATTCCATAAAATCTAGATTCATAGTCATGTATGCATGTTCCATATCTGCTCGTCTACCGATTTGATCTACGAAAGTATTTCGTTCATTACTTACATTACTTACATAATTTCTACATTCTTGTGTAAATTTGTCTATTCCTAATTTTTCTTCAATGTCCTTTTTTCAGTCTAATCATAGTTTTTTTTCTACAGCCTTTTCTACAGGTAAACCATGACAATCTCGTCATCGATCTCTAATTACTTGATATCATTTCATGGTCTTGTATCTACCCACTAGGTCTTTCATCACTCCAACTAGTCCGTGTCCAAAGTGTGGAGTACCACTAGCAAAGGGAGGACCATCGTATGTGATAGCTTGTAATTTATTTGATCTTTGATCAATAGATTTTTGGAAAATATTGTTTTCTTTTCGATATGTGGTTAAATTTTGGATTAGTTCTTTTTGATTCGACATAATCTAATTAAAAGTTATCAAGTTAAAAGTTGAAGGGCTTTTTAACTTTTAAATAAGTAGTAGTGATTTTCAATTTAAAATTAGAAAAAAAAACTGCTAATTTTTAGCAGTTTTAATCGATAAAATGTTTTTTTAATTAAGCTTTATTGAATTTTTTTCAATATCGTTAATTGTTAATTTTATAAAGCCCTCCTTTTTTGTTTCAATATCAAAGTCATTGATGTTGACGTTCAATATTTTTCCTCGTACTTTTTGAGGTCCTACTTTTCCATTTGGATGATCAGGTCCAGAGTATTCAAAAGATACTACTCGACCTTCATAATTTCTTAATTTTTCGAATTTGCTCATTTTTTTGTTATTTTTTGTTAGGTTTGTTTTTATATGTATTTTGTTTTTTAAGTCAAGTTTTTGTTGCAATTACTTATTATGTATTATTTTGAGTAAAATGGTAGTGAAATACTGGTTTCTTTTGTATTTTTTTGATAAAATTGTGTTTTGAGATATAATTGTAGTAGTTCAAAGTTTGTAAAGTTCAAAAAGTAAAGTGTTACTATGAACTTAATAACTTTCAACATTTAATTTTAAACTTATTAGTTATGGCAAAAAGAGTAAAAAAGTTTCGTAGTAGATGAGAGAAAATATTTAGATTTTTGTTTTTATTGTTTGTTTTGTGTTTATTGTGACTTATTTTTTTCAAAATAAGCAGCTTTGTGATAGATAGAAATATAGATGAACAAAAAGACAATATTTCTCAAAAAGAACAAGAGTTGAGCACATATCAGAGTGCAGTAAGTTATGATAAATTTTTGTTGGCAAAAAATCTTGAAAATAATTTTGTACAAATGCCTTGGTTTGAGCATATACCAAAAATATTGGAAATATTTGAAGATTTACAAAATGTAGATTCTAGTAATAGCAGTATAATAGTTCTTTCTGATTTCAATGTTAGTTTGGAGGAAATTACACTTAAGGGTACAGTATCTTCTTTGAAAGCTTTGTATTACAATTCTCCAAATGGTAAATTTCAGGCTTTGCTAGATAGATTTGAGTCTTTGGATTTTATCGAAGATATGACAATAAGAACATATGAAAAAGTCTGATGAAAATATTTTGAATTTGTTTTAAATGCTAAAGTAGTAAACAATGACTGAAAATAAAGAAGTTTTGGATAAATTGATGCAAAAATCTTCTCCAGAAAAAGTAGATTGAAATAGTGTCCCAACTGGTAAGGAGGATGAGGTTTTGATTACAAGTTCTAGAGTAGTATGAGTAAGATATAAGGTATATTCTATTATATTATTGCTTTTGATATTTGTATTGTGATACAACTATTTATTTCCTAATTTTGATAAGTTTCAAAATAAAAGAATTGAATTGTCTGATATGGAATTACAAGCATTGAATTTTGAAAACAAAAAAAATCAATATGATGCAAACAAATGATTGGTAGATAAGATATGACAAGTGGAATCGCAAGTAGTGACTTGTCTAAATGAGCTTAAGTGATGTAAAGAGCTACCAAATACAATACAACAAAACTTTGGTATAGTGAGATCTTATTTGTTGTTGGGAGAAATGAAAAATCACAAAATGGACTTAGATGAAAAGGCTATAATTGCAAATATAGATAGTTTTTTGTTGAAAAAAGATCCATTTAATGAAAATTCTAGCACAATGAATGGGATTTTAAACAAAATATCTATTTGAGATAAAGAGCAATTTGAACAAAGTCTTTATTTTGTACCAATAGAAAAAGATTTGCGTATGTTGTATAAAATAGACAATATAAATTATGATGTGGTTAATTCCAACGAAACACAAGATGTAGACATCTATATGTATTTGTATTTTTATGAATCTTAATATAAATGACAGAAGAGATTAAAAAAACAGAGACAGAATATAAGCAATATAAAAGACATACTATAGATCAGGCTATAGTTAGATTTTTACAGTCTAGAGACAAGGGTAGTTTTGGAAGTAAAGACAAGATTTTCTTTTTTAAAGAATTGTCTTATATGCTTAAGTGATGAGTGTGATTGGTAGAAGCTGTAGACACTATACGTCATAGTACAGACAATTATGCTGTAAAAGAGATAGCTAGAAGTATAAATAATTTTTTACACAAATGAAAAACATTGTCATATTCGATGAATAGATTGCCAGATTATTTTGATGAATGAGATTATAATGTGGTAAAAGCTGGTGAAAAATCGGGTAATTTGACTTTGGTATTGGAGTCATTGGCACAAGAATATGAATATATGGGTGAGATAAAAAATAAATATATTGGTGCACTGATATATCCTATGATATTGGTAGTTATAGCCGTGGTGGCTGTGTTTGCTTTGTTTGGTTTTGTTTTGCCAAATGTCTTTGAGATAGCAAATAGTTTCCAATGAATGGAATTGCCTACTGTCACTAGAGTGCTAAAATGAATATCTGAGTTTTTTGCAAGCAACTGGAAAGTGCTTTTATGATCTTTGTTTTGATTGGTAGTTTTGTTGCGATTGTATTTTTCTACTGAGAAAGGTAAAAGATCTTGGTATCATATACTGTTGTCTTTACCACTGATTGGTAGGATGACAAAGTATTATTATCTAGTGAGATGGTGTAGATATATGAAACTTATGTTGGTAAGTGGTATGAATTATGTAGAGACTTTTTCTATACTTAGAGATGTATTGGGGATACCCCTATATAAAGATATGATAGAAAGGATTTTGGCTGGTTTGCAAAGATGAGAGACAATATTTGATTCTTTAAAAAACGAAAATTTTTTGGTACCAAGTAATGTTTCAGCTCTTATAAAAGTATGAGAGGAGACAGCAAACTTGGAGAATTCAGTAGATAATGTTTTGAAAATGTATCAAGAGGAACTGAATGTAACCATAAATAGATTGGCAAAAGTTATCGAACCAATTATGTTGATTTTTATAGGTTTGATAGTAGTAGTTATTGCATCTGGAGTATTTGGTTTGATTTTGCAAATCATGGAATGAGCGTGACTATAAATGTAAAATGTGGAATTTTAAATGTAAAAATTTAAGAACTTATAAGCAAAAATTATGAAAAAAAAGATAAAAGCCTTTACTGTTTTGGAGATAGTAATTGTGATAGTTATTGTCGGAGTTTTGATGTGAGCGACTATGAAGTTTGGCGGAGATCGTATAGGTTTTTTAAATCAAAAAAACATAAAAGAACAATTTTTGTCTAGTTATGAAAATTTATATTCTCAAAATTTACTTACCAGCTATAAAAATAAAAAAATATACAATAAATTGGAATTGAATTTCGAGAAATGATCTAATCATATATGATATCAATATCTATGATACAATGATGATTTAATTTTTTCTGGCAGAACTTTTGTAGATGGTGGTGATTATCAAATTAGTCAATTATTTTTGGACTGAGAAGAGCAGGATTTAATCAAAGTTTATTTAAAGCCTTATGATATATCTTGTGATCTTGATGAACACAAGCAATGAAAGATTTGTATTTTGGTAAATAAATCTAAGGAATATTGTTTTTTGATAAAGAAAGACAATTGTAGGATAAATAATTTTTAGAATCTTGCTTTTTCTGATTATTTTTTTATAAGAATAAATGGTTTATTTATTCTTTTTTGTATGAAAAAAAAATTGGCTTTTACGTTTATAGAAATTATGATAGCAATAGTAATTTTTTCTATTGGTATTTTGGCGGTATTGAGATTGGTGACTGCAAATTTGGGTACCATGGATGAAAACAATACTAGGATACAAGCTACTTTTTTGGCAAAAGAATGAATAGAATTGGTTTATAATTTGAGAGATACAAACCTTGAAAGAGAATTTCTGTGGAATTGTGTGCCCAAAAATGATTTTTATGACTGGGATATGGATGATCTACAAAGGCAGCTTCGTTCGAATGATGATATAAATGATGCTTTGTGTGATGGATTTTTTGGTACCTGAAAAAATTTAAAGATATCTTTTGATCCTAATTTGTATTTATACACCCAGTTGTCAGATAAGTATCTAGATTTCCCCAAAAATTATAAGCAAAATAAGTTGTATCTGTTTACTGGTGGCATCAACACTTCTTGGTATGCTTATACTGGTGTCAATTGAAAAGATAGCTATTTTGCCAGGTATATATCTTTTGATCTTGTAAGAGAATGAGAAGATGTATTGCCGCATGATAAGATATTGAAAGTGCGTTCTCATGTATTGTATATGAAGTGATCAAATACTTGAGAGGTAGTATTTGAGAGTTTTATATGAAATTATTAAATGATCAAAAAGAAGGCGTTTACTATAGTAGAGATTATTATGGTGGTTGTGATAATTGGTATATTATCATGAATTTTGTTTAAAACTTATATTACTATATCTAAGGTTTCATTTAGGATAGAGCAGCAAAAGATATTAAATCAAGAGTTATTGTTTGTGTCTGAAGTATTGCAAAATATGTCAGATAGAAATAGTATTGATTATCAAAAATATTCTACTTGATTACTTTGAAGCAATTGAATTTATGAAATATTGTATTTAAGTGGTCAAGATGGTGAAATAGAGATATATACTAGATGAAATTGTCTTGATGATTTTGGAGATTTGCAAGAAAATACTGATATTTGCAGTTTACGACTTAGAAAAAATGATCAAGAAATAAAGCTGACAAATGATGGCGTATTTTTGTCTAATGTTTATTTCAAAATAATTCCTTATGCTAATATAGATCAGTATGATTCTGATTCAAGCTGTGGTGATAATTATTTGGCTTGTATAGCCAATCCGTGATTTTGGTTTTTGGCAGAATTTTATAGTATAGGATATGATTGAGACAATTGGACCAATAATGTATCTATGTTTGTACAAGAATTC